>OLRX01000975.1_pt1 | contig 23048 bp, 27 predicted proteins | sample 1672991 | NCBI WGS metagenome assembly OLRX01 (sample SAMEA3136744, study PRJEB25190) | human gut metagenome | biome: human gut; feature: human-associated habitat; material: faeces | place: Austria | collected 2013
CCCTGCCGTATCCTTCTGGAACGGCTTCTTTTCTTCGCCCTCGCCCGGTTCACTGCCGGGGTTCTCTTCCGGATCATCCGGGTCTGCCGGGTTTTCCTCCGGCTCTTCCTCTTTCTTTGCAAAGAGGATTTCGTTTGCAAAGCCCAGCTCCATCGCCTTCTTCGCATTCATCCACGTCTCATTGCTCATAAGGTTGGCGATGCGGGCATGGGTCAGGCCACTCTTTGCAGCGTAGGCATTGATGATGCTCTCCTTGACTTCGTTCAGCACCTCGATGGCCTTCTCCATATCTTTGGTGTTGCCCATCGCAACAGTGCTGGGGTCATGGATCATCAGCATGGCAACAGGACTCATCTGCACCTTGTCACCGGCCATTGCCACAACGGATGCCGCCGAAGCCGCGATCGCATCGATCTTGACCGTGATGCTGCCCTTGTAGTCCCTGAGCATGGTATAGATCTCGGCAGCAACGAACACATTACCACCCGGAGAGTTGATCCAGACGGTCACATCTCCCTCGCCGGATTCCAGCTCATCCCGGAACATCTGCGGTGTGATCTCATCGCCCCAGAAAGATTCCTCATCGATGGGACCTTCCAGCCGGAGGATTCTAGTGTCGTCACTGTTTTTGATCCAGTTCCAGAATTTCTTCATCGGGTTCTCCTTCCTTTTCTTTGAGGCTTACTCTCACTCAGCCGGTTATCGCTGTCAGGTTCTTCTTCCGGGTCAGGCTGTATTTCTTTGGGCTGATTCTGCTGGACTGCGGCAGCTTTATTCTGCTGCGCCACACCTGCATCCCTCAGCTTCACATAGCCGCCGTTCAGGTAGTAGTCGTCACCGCCCTCTTCTGCCGGGATCAGGTCCATGTTTTCGAGCCGATGCACATCATTCGGTGAGAGGAATCCGTTGCTGATACCTGTTGCATAGCCATTCATCCGGCTCTGGTAATCACCACGGAGCAATCCATCCACATTGAACTTCGGGAAGTAGGTATCCTGTTCCTCTTCCAGCAGCAGATCCTTGATGATGCCCTGCTCGATGCGGACAAGCCACGGGGTCAGGGAGTGCATCACAAAGTTCAGCGACTGGTATTCAATGTTGGAAAAGGTCGCTCTCGATAGATCCGCTACCAGATGCGGAGGCACACGGAAGATGCGGCAGATCTCTGTCACCGAGAATTGCTTCGTCTCCAAGAACTGACTGTCCTCTGGTGGCAGGGATATCGGCTTGTAGGCCATGCCCTCTTCGAGCACTGCCACACGATGCGCATTAGATGCGCCACCATAAGCCGCCTCCCAGTTGTCCCGGACACGGTTCGGGTCTTTCAGGACACCGGGGTGTTCCAGCACACCGCTGGGCTGTGCGCCATTCTTGAAAAACGATGAGCCGTACTTGTCCACCGCAATGGAAGTGCCGAGGCTGTTCTTCATCATGGCGATTGGAGAAAAACCAATCAACCCATTAAAGCCAAGCCCCGGCACGTGGAAGATTTCGTCTCGGCGAAAGTAGATATCCTTGTTCTGCTCTCCCGGAACTTCATCCGTATATGCGTGGTAGATATAGTAGGGTTCCCCGCTCTCGTCACGGTCCACTTCGACGTTTTCCGGCAGTAGTGGATACAGCCCCAGCACGGTGTTCTTGCCATCCCGAACGATTTGTGCGTAGGCATTGCCCCAAAGCAGCAAATGGGTCATAAGCGTTTCCCAGAAGACAAAAGATATCATTTCCGGGTTGGGCTGTCGGTACAGAATCTTGTACAGCGGATGATCCCGTGCTTTTTCTTTGTTGCCATTGTCGTCCGTCACCCGGTAAAGATGCAGCGGCAGTGCCGCAATGGACTCTGCCAGCAGACGGACACAGGCATACACGGTCGGGATCTGCATGGCGGCTTTCTCGTCCACCTGTTCCCCGGCATTGGAACGGCCAAACACAAAGGTCTGCCCGGAATCGCGGACATTATCCGTGACCTGCGGCAGACCTTCTTTTGGCTGTTCTGTTTTGGGAGAATCCCTTGGGTTCTCAAACCCCATCCATTCCCAGAATCCCATCAGGCATTATCCCCTTTCTCCAGTTCCGGCAGACCGGCAAGGCTGGTACCAAGGGAAGCAACGCCGGCCACAATAGCCGCACTGCCGATTGCCACCCAGTCCACACTGCCACCGGGGAGCTGGGTCACGACCAGAGCTGCACCGGTCTGACACATGGTCTTGACCGCACGGATGCCGGCTGCTTTCCACCATTCTGCACTCATCAGATACTTCATTGTGTTTTCCTCCAAATCTTCAAATCAAAAAACAATCATGTCACGTTCATCGTAAACGCTTCCCTGCTGCTGTCCTTCGTTTCGGATGCAGCGGTCCAGTGCCATGATCGCAGCGACTACACCATCAATCTTATCTGCACTCTTACTTTTCGTCGGCTTGATATTACCCGCCGGGTCGGTGTCCACGACCACGTTGCCAGCCATCCATGCCATGACCGGGTTGCCGCCGTGGATGATGCGCCCTTCCATCAGGAGCTTATAAAACTCCTTGGTGGGCGGACTCATATCTTTGAACCCCTGGCCGAAAGGCACGACCGTGAAGCCCATTCCTTCAAGGTTCTGGGGCATCTGCACGGCTCCCCATCGGTCAAAAGCAATCTCCAGAATGTGATAGTTCTTACCCAGCTCCTCGATGACTTTCTCGATGAAGCCATAGTGGATGACATTGCCCTCGGTCGCCATCAGGTAGCCCTGCTGATACCAGACATCATACGGAACAGACGCCCTGCGCACACGCTACGGAATGGTGTCCTCCGGAATCCAGAAGAACGGAAGCATGATGTACTTTTCCTCTGGAACTCTTGGTGGGAACATCAGCACAAAAGCCGTGATGTCTCCGGTGCTGGACAAGTCCAGTCCGCCATAACAGTCGCGGCCTTTGAGAGCTTCCATATCGATTGGCTGATTGCCGAGATTGTAGATGTGCTCCGGGATAAATCTCGTCAGCGAGGACACCCACATATTCAGACGAAGCTGCTTGAACACATTCTCCTCTGCCGGATTATCCAGGGCTTCCTGGTAGGCATCCCGAACACGCTGGATCTGGATGGTCTGTCCTAATGAGGGATTTGCCTTATACCAGTTGGCTTCATCATGCCAGTCATCCTCGTCCGTCAGACCGTAGACCACCGGGTAAAAGGTGTGGTCAATCTTACGGCCGTTCAGCAGATCAAGTGCCTTCATGTGCAGCTCGTAGCAAATGCTCTCCTTATCCGTACCAGCCGTGGTGATCAGGAAGAACAACGGCTGCTCACGGGCATCACCAGAGCCTTTGGTAAGGACATCGTAGAGCTTGCGGTTTGGCTGGGCGTGTACCTCATCCAAGACGAGGCCGGACACATTCAAACCGTGCTTCGTACCAACTTCAGCAGACAGGACTTGGTAGAATCCCGCGTTGCCATAGTTCACAATACGTTTGGTGGCTGCCATGATCTTGCACCGCTTCAGCAGTGCCGGAGTCATCTGCACCATCTGATGAGCAACATCAAAAACGATGGATGCCTGCTGACGGTCTGCCGCAGCACCATACACTTCAGCAGAAGGTTCGTTATCGGCAAACAGCAGATACAGAGCCACCGCTGCGGCAAGCTCGGATTTACCGTTCTTCTTACCGATTTCGACATACGCCGTGCGGAACTGACGGTTGCCGCGCTCATCCACGATACCAAACACATCCCGGATGATCTGCTCCTGCCACGGCAGAAGCCAGAACCGCTTCCCCGCCCACTTGCCTTTGGTATGGCGCAGGTTCTCGATAAAAGTCACAGCCCGGTCTGCCTTGGCTTCATCGTAGTGGCAGGTCGGGAGCATGAACCGGCTGGGTTTGTAATCTTTCAGTTTCGGATAGTTTTTAGGTCTTGTTTCTGCCATCAATTACCACCTCCCAGCAGATTCTCCATTTCATCAGTTGCATCCGCAGGTCCGCCGTCCGAGGCAATGATCCGGCTTCGAGAGGACGGGGTCAGACCGAACTGCTCTGCGAACTTGTTCATAATCTTCAGATAGGTCTGAGCGATGGACACCTGCGGCACTTGCTGCCAATAACCAGGCGGCGTCTTGACGATGGTGCCGTGCTGGGTGATGAACTCCTCGGCCTCTTTCCATCGGGCATACGCCTGACAGTAACCGGCAAAGGCAGCCATATCCACTTCGGTCAGGATGCCGATGGCTTCCATCTGCTTGGCCAGTCTACGCCACTCTTTCTTTGCTTCCGGTTCCAGCCATTTCGGACAGGCCGGTGCTTTCTTATTGGGCTTCGGTTCGCTGGTATTCAGCGGATGCTTGCCCGGATTGCCTTCCAGCTCTTTCATCGCGGTCGGCTTTGGTTTTCTGCCTCTGGTAGCCATTGGCATCCCCTCCTCTCTGCAAAAATGGGCATAGAAAAAGCCGGGATGTATTTCTACACCTCGGCTTGAGCGGTATCATAGTTTTAGATTCTTGCCAGAAGTTCAGTCGGCGTAAACGCCATGACTTTGCTCTGGGTGAAATCCTTCAGATTTCTTGTGATAATATAGTCGGCATGGACAGATTCCGCAGTTGCACTTTGAACGGCATCCTCGAAATCTTTCCATTTCATGTTCACAGCTCTTTCCAGAACTGCCGGACTAAAATCTGCAAATTCAAAAATCAGATTCAGCTTACGAAACACTTCCTCAATCTGGTCTGGAGTCAGCTGCTTTCTCATGACATACATCATATTTGCATAGGTCAATGTGGAAATGTAACCCTTTGCCTGTTCCGTCTCGCAGAGCTTCCAAATCATTGAGGATGCTTTGACAAATTCCGGTCGGTTCAGAAGAACATCCAGCACGATATTGGTATCAATCAACAGAACCATACTTTGCCCTCATGCTTTCTGCCTTGACCTCATCCAAGTCATAGTCTTCTTTCAAAATTCCGGTAAGGGAATCTGTCAGGTAAGACACAGCGGCATCTTTCGGAATGAAACGGCCAACTTCCCGTCCATTCTTTGTCACGATGATTTCCTGTCCGGACATCACAAGATTCAGATATCTTCCGAAATTGTTCTGCATTTCGGTTGCAGTTGCGGTTGCAGTAATCATATCATCGCCTCCTTGTTTTAGCTAATTTTATTATACTCCAAATTAGCTATTTTATCAACCAGTCTGTAAAATATATTTTGAACACATCGGATACGGGGCACAGCCCCTTTCGGGGCGTGTGTCCTTTAGTGGTTAGGCGTTGGGATTGGCTTCTTTCCAAGCCTCATACTCATCGACCAGCTCTGCTTCTTCGATGACCTGCCAAACTGCGCAGAAGCGAATCCGCTGCTGCTCGATTTCCTCTGCCGACCAGTGTTCCGGCTGGCGGCCATGTCGTGGTAGGCATCCATTTCTGCCTTCGTCCGGAAGAAAAGAATGTGTTTCAGCTTCTGCGTTTCTTCGTTGTTCCGCAGGCTGTACCGCTTGTCCTCTGCCGCCCTGCAAAGGTTTCCGAGGTCATCGCAGCTGATGGTCATGTCCTGCTTGAAGGCAATCTCGATGCCCACCAGCTTCTTCTCGGTGTCGGCTTCCTGAATGTTCTTGAGGTAGATTTTTGCTTTGTTCGTCATGGTTTTGTTCCTCCGATGCGTTTTTTCTTCGGGGCTGTTCCCCTTGCTGTGACTGTATATTACCGTCTATCTGACACATATTCAAGCGGCTATGCTGCACGATCATCTGCACCAGTATTTGTCGGATTTATGTGTATTTCCACACAGGAAGAATCTCACCACAACGAGCAAAAGCCCCCGTCTGGGAGCCCTGCCCTTGGTGCTTACTGCACCTGGCTGATTGCCCATGCCATTGCGTGGCCGCCGTCCTCGAAGCTCATTTCCGACCTCTCGCAGAAGTTCAGGCGGCATTCGCATTCGCAAAGCCCGGTTTCTTCCGGCGTTTCGATGAACTCGTAGATGCCTGCGATGAATCCGCCTTTCCAGTAGCGGTCTGCCATCAGGATGTGGTCGCCGTATTTACACACCATGCCGTCCCCTGCGGTGACCTGCATTTCGAGGCGTTCCTGGGTGGTTGTGGTCTTGAAATTGTACTCGTTTTTCTCTGCTATGAATGTGCGTTTCATGGTGAAATCCTCCGTGTTTTCGTTATTCCGTAGGGCTTTGTCCCTTTCGGTAGGTGTATATTACCGTCCTGTGCGGAGGAATGCAAGCGGCTATACTACACGATCATCCGCCCGAAATACCGAACAGAATGTACATCAATCCTCATCCTCGGCATCCTGCTCCATGAGGTCTACGATGGAATCGTAGAAGAACTGCGGGTCATATTCCAGCGGCTCTCGTCCCTCGGCCTTGTCCATTTTGATCTGGTCAGAGACCATCTCCTCGGCATCCTCCAGCGTAAAGGCGTCCTTGTCACCGTCATCCATGTGGTTGTAGATTTCCACGATGACATCCATCATTCGTTCTTCCATGTGCTTTTCCTCCTCGGCGCATCCCACGCCGCCACATCTGCCCCTGTCTGGGGTGTCTTTGCTTTCTTCGGATTGTTCTGCCGCCCGTGGCACAAGCCCCTGTGTGGGGCTGTGTCGGGCTGTCTGGGGCTTAGCGTTTCGCCTTGCCCAGCAGGTAGGCTTCCTCCATCGCCTTCTGGATGCCCCAGACCGGAACTTCGATTTAGTCCTCGCTGTCACATCCATGCTCTTCGAGGTCGCCGCGGCTGTCCACCGCTGCCATCAGGCGCTTGGCAATCTCCAGCAGAGCTTTTTCCTCGGTCTTGGTGATGTTCTTCTTCATGGTAACTTCCTCCGTTTTTTCTGGTTTTCCGTTTCGGTATGTGCATATTACCGTCCTTTCCGCACACTTTCAAGCGGCTATACTACACAAAGATGAGCAACCGGATCTGTGACGATTATGGCAGAATCATGACCACCCGTCAAACGGGTGGTTTGCTCGCCCCTATAAGGGGCAGTTACCGGCCAGCGCCTAAAGACGCTGGCTTTCACTTCGTTCAAGCCACTATGCCCTTGACTCGTCGCCGCCCTTTAAAGGGCGTTTGTATTACCGGCTACCCCTTAAAGGGGTCCTCATGTTCCTTTACACTCAATTTATCCATTGCTATATCATATTTCTCCTGCTCCTGAATGTATTTTCTTATTGTTGCCTCATTTAGGCCTACTGTACTTACATAATAACCTTCTGCCCAAAAGTGACGGTTACCGTATTTATACTTTAGATTTGCGTGCTGATCGAATATCATCAGCGCACTCTTTCCCTTTAAGTACCCCATGAAGCTGGTTATACTATATTTCGGCGGTATACTTACCAGCATATGGATATGATCTGGCATTAAGTGACCCTCTATGATTTCCACTCCCTTGTATCCGCATAACGTCTTTAAAATATCTCGGATACTTTCTCTGTATTGATTATAAATCGCTTTTCGTCTATACTTAGGAGTGAACACAATGTGGTATTTGCACATCCACTTTGTATGTGCCATATCATGATTCTTGTGTGCCATTAAAATCACCTTTCCTTTCTTAGATAGTAGCTTGAACAACTCTATTCTAACGGAAAGGTGATTTTTGTGCTATAAGCACTTGTTACACCACCCGCGAAGCAGGTGGTTTTCTGTTTCAGGCATTTCCATTTTTCGGAACACGAAAAACTCCAATGCCTTCAACTGGCTAAAGCCACAATAAAAGGACGCCGACCAGGGCGTCCTCATCACTGGAATCCACACGGAGATAATTCTTTGCTTCATACAATGGGATCAGCGCCATGGCCGGCTCCCTCCCCTCTTAGGCCCCGGCCTTCATCTGGAGCACCTGTACCGCCTCCGGCAGGATCAGCTTGCCGTCCACTCTCTGGGTGGTCAAAAAGCCCACCTGGTCGGTGCGGGCGTACAGCTCGTTCAGGCGGCGGAAGGTGCGGTTCTGGCGGTCCGCGATCCAGTAGTAGCTGTAGTCGCCAAAGGCCATGGCCTTATTGCCGGCCGCCAGCGCAGGCATGAACGCGGAGGTCTTCAGCGGGCGGTTCAGGAGCGTGTCCGGCTTGCCGATGTCCAGGCCTGGCTTCCAGATATAGTTGCCGTTATTGTCCTTGATGGTCATCAGCTGCAGCACCATCGCCTCGTTGCACAGGAACTCTGCTTTCTTACGGTACGGGGACTTGAGGCTGTAATACAGCTTGAAAATCTCATCGAAGGTCACCGCATCCACAGCAGCGGCGGTCACGCCCACCTGCGCACAGGCGTCATCCAGCAGGCCCAAGGGCTTACCCACGCCGTCACCAGTAATAAAAGCACGCTCCTCTGCGTTGCCCATGCGTACACCGAAACGCTGTGCGATATAGGTCGCCAGGTCGAAGGCAGAGTCGTTCAGCAGTTCGTTGGAAATCTTGATCATGGTTCCCAGCTTATACGCGGACAGCATGGTCTGGCTGAAGGTGGTGTCGCTTTCCGGGATCTCCTCGCCCTCGTCGATCCAGCTGGCCTCGCCGTCATCCTGGGCGATGGGAATCTTGCGGGTGCCGGAACTGGTGCGGATCACGGTCGCCATGCCGCGGAAGATGTTATTCTCCTCCAGAGCCTGCATCAGCTTGCGCTCGAACTCGTCCGGCACAGTGTAGCCGCCCTCAGAATCCTGGCCGATGGACAGGGCGTTATGGATCTCGCTGTAGCTGCCGCGGGCGCGGATCATGTCCCAGAAAGCCGCCTTGTACTCATCCGTCGCTTTCGGGCGGGTATCCTTATCCTTCGGCGCGCCCTGCTTCGGATTGGCATGGACCGGATTGGACGTAGGAGCCGCCAGGCGGGCGTCAATCTCCGCCTGCTGTTCCAGCCGCTCGATCTCCGCGCCCAGGTCTTTTACTTCCTGCGCCATTTTGTTGTACTGCTCCACTGCGTCGGCGGCTACCAGCCCGTTCTCCCCGCGGTGCTGCTCCAGGAACGCCTTGGTCTTCTCCCAGAGGGTGTTTCTTTTGTTTCTCAGTTCCAGAATCTTACTCATAGTCTTTACCTCCATAAAGTTTTCTTATGGAATATTGTCAAAGAAAACATCACCAAATGGGTGATATTGTTAATATTTTTAAAAGTATCGACAGACCGCATAAACAGAGTGATTGCAGCATGAAATAATAATTAAACTCCACGGATTAAGGTATGTCATAAACTCCAGCCTTGCTTCGATGTACCTCCAATTCTTTCTTTTCTCGAACACAGCTGTTTCCGCATCCTGGATGATTTGTTCCCGCGATAGGCCCTGAGCCAATTTCCTTCTGACAACAGTTTCCGCATACGGCCAATACTCTGGATCGTATCGGCTCAAAACCGTAATTCTCCTGTTCGCCATATTTTCTGCTCTCGTTGCGAACCTGAGATTCCCCGGAGCATAATCCCCTTCGTTGTCTATCCTGTCGATTTCCAACGCCCTGTCCGGAATTCCAAATTCCCGGATTAGATATAACCCCGCTTCCAACACACTTGAAAATGCAAACCTGATCCCCCTTGCGCCGTAATTGCGGTATTCCGGGTCGTTGGGATTTTCGCATCTCTGCTTTGCCGCTGTTAGCCTCCGATCCAGCCACCTTGGTATCCGCCTCGGCTGTGAGCAATTCTGACATCCTTTGGAAACACCTCTTGTCAGATTCGTCCTGTTCTGCCATTGGATACTTCCGCATCCCTGGCATTCCGTCAACACATAGCAGGAGTTCCAGTTCCTGTTCCACCGTTTCTCCGGGCTGATAATCTTCACCCAGCCGTATTGCTCTCCCACCATCTCCGGTTTGTAAGAGATGTACACCGCAGGCGGCGGCGAATCCAAACCGTACCGGCCCCGGTTCCCCCGCAATCCAGACGAGGTGGTCGGGCGTTGCCGTAAGTCCTTCATACTCAATCACCTCACGTCCCCCTTTATAAATCACGCCTTCGTGTGATACCCATTCACAGCCATCCCACAGTCTGTGGTCTAAAGTTACGTCCTGTATCGGGATCAGCCCTTTATCCGTCAGTACAAGGCTGCCTTCCGCAATACAGGCGAGCTCGGCCACCTTCCCCTTCTGGCTCAGTTCCCCGTTCACGCCGTGCTTGACGACCGGAACATGGAACATCTGCGACGCGGATGCACAGTAGATGTCTTGTCCTTCCTTGAAAGCATCCAGCCGCCATTCCTCCCCCGCTTCCCAAGCAAGCACTCGGGCTTCGATAGCGGAAAAGTCCGCCACGATGAACTCGCAGCCATCCTTCGGAATCAGCATCGTGCGAATCAGCTGCGAGAGAACATCCGGCGTGTTCCCGTAGATGGTTTCAATCATGTCAAAGCATCCCAGCTTCACCAGTTCCCTCGCCTCATCCAGCGTGGAGATGTGATTCTGAGGCAAATTCTGCAATTGTATATTCCGGCCTGAATATCGTCCCGTCCTCGAAGCCCCGTAGAACTGAAACATCCCCCTCGCCCGCCCATCCGGGCAGACGCAACGTTCTGCCGCCTGGTACTTCTTCACGCTGCTTTTTGCCATCTGCAGCCGCAACTTCAGCATATCCAGTGCCTCCGCATCCACACCGTTCTTATCCAGCTCCCCTATCATCTGCGCCACATCCTTTTTCCCAAGTGTGTCCATCGGGATACCGCGCCCCTCCAGCCAGGTCTTCAGCTGGGAAACGGAATTCGGGTTTTCCAGTCCGGTCAGTTCATATGCCTTTTTACTCATAGCCTCCGACAGCATCAGGTCACAGGCAATCGCCTGCTGCACCAAATCCGTGTCGATTTTCACGCCCCGGTCATTGATCCGCTCATTGGTGCAGTAATGCCACCACTCCGCCTCTGGTATCGGGAACTGGCGGAGACGGTTGTAAATCTCCACTTCCGTTTTCACATCCTGGATACAGTAGCCTTAGAATTTCGCCCATTCCTCCGGATAATGCTCCGGCAGATTCCTCGTGCGCATCCCATTGGACTTCGTCGGTTTGCAGGGCATAGAGAACAGCTTAATCAGCCGCTCGCCCTCTTTATCCTTCCGCTGGGCTGTTTTTAGTACAACGCCAACATCCTCCAATGCCAGGGGCAGCGCCAATGAGCCGGCCATGACCATCATGCAGATCCAGCTGTCCGGGGACAGGAATTCGCCTGGTGCCAGGTACTGCCCCAGCCAGTTCTTCTGCAGGTGGATGGAAAAGCAGACACGTTCAAAAGAGGCGTTATGCGCGATCAGGCGCACCCTCCCGGACTGGAACGCTTCCAGCAGTTCTTCCGGGAATGGGTCGCCGGATGCAAGGTCAGCACACTGCGCTTCCCCAAATCCCGCCCCGGTATCCGTAGACCACGCAATAAGCAGAATTTCAAAGCTGGGGTCCATCGCATACCGGTACAGGCCGCATTTCCGGATATCCACTTCGGAATATGTCTCTATATCAACCAAGATCTCCTTCATGGGTTTCACCTCCATCCCATATATTTGCTGATAACTACCTGGTTTCCAAAGGAACATCTGCCGGCCGTATCCGGCCGTTGCCCGCTGCCCACCCCGTGGAGGCTGTTCCTCTGGGCAGCTGCGCATGGGTACTGTCCGTACCCACACGCGAAAAAGCTGTGTTTATCTGTTTACTTAAGGTAATCCAGCAGCTCCTCATCCGCGCCGCCCAGGATATCCTCATCGTCCTCCAGCGCATCAAAATCTGCGTCCGCAGAAGCCCTGCCGGAGAGACGCTCGCCGTCTTTCACGAACTGGATATTGCCAAGGCCGGCTGCGACGCCGCGGTTCCCGTTGGCGTTAAACGGGTAAAAATTGATGCTGACGTTGCAGTAGCAGCCGGAATAGACCATCATGGGGTCTGTGACCGGCTGTACCTTGCGGTCAACCACCTGGGGAGCGTCCTTGCTGGTGGCGTTCACGAAAAAGCATCCCTGGTAGTTCTCATCGTCCGGGCGGTCAATATCGCCGTCACGGAGCGGGAGTTTCAGGTTCGGCGGGATCTTGCCGCTCCACTTACGGACCTTCCCGTCCTCTTTCGCCGCCTCCACCGCTTTGTGGATCGCCATCAGCGTTTTCTTATCCGATTTCTCAATCAGGCAGGAAACGGAATATTTCTCCTCGCCGCCGTTGATGCTCTTCGGCTCAAAGATGTTGGCGAACGAGATGCGGCACGGAACGATGACCTTTGTTGCGCTTGCGTTTTTGTTTGCCATAATAAAATCCTCCATATTCACTCTGTGTTATTGGTTTGTGTATCATCACAGCCCTCATTCCAGGGCGGTGAACTCATCGGAAGCTGTCTGCAGATCGACCGTCTCCCTGGGGTCGGACTCCGGGACCAGCGCCAGCTTGCCGGGCGGCTTGACCACATACTCCCCCAGGATCTCCTTGAACTTTTTCTTCCCCATGAGCTTTTCAAACTCCGTTAGGGATATCAGTTCAGTCTTATAGATGTCGGTGTATCCCGCTTTCTCCGCAGCCGCTACCACGGATTTCACATCAAGGAACTGGCGCTTGCTCCTGCCCTCGACCACCTTATAGCCGGACCATATGACGCCGTGGTTGATGGCTTCCGAGGACACATAGACAAAGATGGCGTCGATCCATGAGGAAATGCGGTTCAGCGTCGGGAGCATCTGCTCAATGTCCGCCTTGTCCAGAAGGGCCGGTGACTTGAAGGTCGGCGCCGTGGTATCCCGGTCATAGGCTGCGGTGGCATCGGTTTCTTCGGTCAGCCCAGCTTCATCCGCCAGTACCCCGGCATCCAGGTCGAGGAACTCCTCCTTTGCCAGCGCCAGTGCTTCTTCGGCACAGGCTCTGCAGGCGCACCTTGCGCGGCAGAACCGGCACCAGTCGCCGGGAACCTGCTCCCCTTTGCCTTCAAAAGCCAGCTTCGCCCTCGGGCGGACGTAGGTTTCCGCCCACTCCAGCAGTTCCTCCACGCTGCATTCAAAAGTTGAGATATTTTACAGCCTCGGCTGGATGATGGTCATGGATACCCGCCTGATATCGTACAGGTAACCGTAGGTGTGGTACGCCCCCAATGCGTAAAGCATCATCTGCGGGTTGTGGTCGCAGCTTACAAACAGGCCTTTTCCGTTCTTATAATCGTTCACATACAGCGTGCTGTCTGCGATAATCACGCAGTCGCCGGTGCCAAAGCCGGACGGCACAAGATAACTGTAGTCCAGCCGCTCCTCCACCATGACCAGCGGGTGCGGGCAGGTCTCTTTAATGCGCTCGATTGTGCTGATGATGAACTCCGCGTAGATGTCCGTGTTGTTCTCCATCTCATCGGAGTCAAACTCAGATACTGGCCGCCGCACCCGCTCATGCAGATACTTGCGGAGCTTGTACTCCCCGAGGGCATGGGCGGCGGTCCCCTCCTCGGCATATACCGAGGATTCGTTGGGGAAGTTCTGCTCCAGCCTCGCAGATGGCGTACAGTTCAGCCACCGTTTGGAACTGGAAGCGGAAAGGATCGCGTGTACTTCTGGCATACGGCTCCACCTCCCTTAGAGCTGGGAGATGTCAGCCAGGAACGCCTCATACTTCTCAGCCGGGAGCGCCGACAGTTCGCTGTAACCGTAGGCTTTCAAAAGCTGGCCGATCTTCGCATTGTTGTCACGCTTCTGCTTAATCTTCGCCACAATGACCGCCGTGATGTCATCCTTTGTGATCGTTGTAGCTGACTGGTCTGTGGGAGCCGATTTTAATTGATTATCAGCAGTTAGTGCAGCCGCTTCCTTCTGGCCGGTATCTTCCTCCCACGGCAGTCCATCCTCTGTATCTGCCTGAAGATTACTGTCTGTACTGTCAGGAGGAGTTTCCTCTGCTGCGGTTTTTGTGTCCTTCACGGTATCCTCTGCCGTATCAGCATCTGCGGGAGCTGCATCATCAGCCACCGGAGCCGTATCACCTTTACGGTTCTTCTTTTCCGGGTTCTTCCGGGGGCGGGTAACTGCCGCGCCTTTCTTCCCGGATACTTTTGCGGGAAGCAGTTCCTTTGCCGGGAATGCAGGCTTGTCCTCCAATGTCTCCACTGCATCCTCCGCCAGCAGTTCCAACTGCTCCGATACTCCTTCAAACATCCGGGCGAAGCCTTCAAAAACCTCAACCAGCCCATCTACAATCTTCTTTGGCGCGCCCAGCACGTTCATCTGCTCATCCATCATACCTTGCCCTCCTCTTCCCCAAACACCGTATCCAGGTAGTGCATCTGTGCCAGAAGCACTGTCAGGATAACTGTCTCGCACAGCCCGGTTTCCTTACGGATAGCTTCCGACATAGCCTCGAAATCAATATCATCGGAATCGTCCTCGGGAAGCTCTAAGCCATGCTCTCCGCCGTCAGGTACAGCGGCATGGGAGGTTTCCTGACCGAAACCGTAATTGTACGATGTCATGCGCTCGTCCATGTGGATGTGCAGGTTCTTGATGTTCAGCGTAACCGCCGGAACGCTGTGCTTGTCCAGAACTTCCTGCTTCTGTTTGTCCGCCTGATTCTCCATCTGGGACTTATCCGCCTCATGGCCGGCTTCCGGCGCTTTCTCTGCCTCCTGTGCCGCCGCACAGTTCCCGCCTGTGCCACAGGCAACTGCCCGGATAATCCCAGCCTCCTGCATCTCCTTGAGCAGTTCCTCCAGAATACCGTTCTTCTCATTCTTCATTTCCATCGTTGTCCTCACTTTCCGCAGCTTTATGCTGCCCTTCCGTTTTCTTGTTTTTCGGCACATGATAGTTCTCTGTAATCATCTTCAGCAGCAGTTCTACCATACGCCCAGGTTCCGGCAAGCTGCGTACCGTCTTACCCAGTTCCTTCGCCTTTGCAATCTCCGCCGCCATCCCCTCTGAAATCGTGCCGCCGAACACCCAGACCTCATCGGCCTCCTCCAGCCACCGCATCCCGAACCGGATGCCGTCTGCACGTTCTTTCTTGTCTCCATCATTCAGGAATGTGGTGAAATACAGATGCGGCGCTAACGGCATGAAACCAAGGGTGGAGAGGATACGGCAGGCTGTTCTGGCCCGATGCAGATTTGCCTCCAGCTCTGTTTTCCGGCTTTCCTCCGTCTCAGACATTGGCCGGTATGGGGAACAGACAAAGATTTTCTTTGCTGTCCCGGTTGATGTAGACTCCTCTGATCTGTTGCCGGGTGGGCGTGCCTCCTGTGTGACCTGTGCTTCAGCTTCGGTCTCTGTTGCAACCATGGGAGCCTTGTTTACTGCATTCATGGCTCTTGCCCTCCTTCCTGTTGTTGAGAAGTAACCCTCTCATAAAGCACACCATTTTGAGCTGTTTGGGAGGTATTTTTTCAGAAATTCATTTTAATTTTATTCAAAGCACCATCGATACAGTTACCTACCGATCTACGCGCAATCCCCAACTCCTCCGCAATCTCCTGCTGAGTCAGCCCCTTATAGAAGTAAAGCTGCACAATCTCCAACTGGCGCTCTGTCAGCTTCCCCATCGCAGCATATAGGCGATGCAGTTCCTTATCCGCCAGCATCTCCGCGTTATCCTCCAGCAGGAAATCCACCATAACAGCGTCCGACCAGTCCGAGCCATCACATTCCAGAGACACGCACTCATTATTTGATGCACGCTTGCTCCGGTTGTGCTCCATCCGCCGTTCTCCTTCCATGACCAGGCGAAGACTCCATTCCGCCTCTTCAAATACCTCTGCGGGAACCACATGGTATGTACCGTCGCTGAAGTCGTACCGGTAATCGCCACACCGATCCACAGCCATGACCGTATGCGCGCCGTCCATCTCATACACGGCATATCCGTTCTCATAGGCAGTCAGCGTCGCACCGTTCACGATACTCTTTGCTACCGCCACAGGGTTCTGTTCCATAAGCTGCTTGAATGACGGCAGCTTCTTCTCTGTAACCGCAGCCACCTTCCTTTTCAGTTCCCGAAGAGTGATGTGCGCATTTTCTGCAATCTCTCCCGCCAAATCTGCGGCAGCCTGTGCCACCATTTTTACCACGTCATCTGCGCTGGGCAGTTCCACTGTCGGCTGACGGATCTCCATCACGCCAATCCCGCCATTGATTGCCATTGCTCCAATTTCCATACCCATCATGTTCTTCATCATTGTTCTGTCCTTTCCCTCGGACTCTGGGAGGGAAGGATACCGGAGCAGGTCTGTCACAATAGGAGCAAACATCTGTGGGGAATTCCACACATCGCTGTGGACAGTGCAATAAAACAGAGAAAGCCCGGTTCCAGAGATAGTCAGAGTAATCCCATATAAGCGCCTCCACAGCCAGCAAATAATTCGCTGTTCTGTGAACTCCGCTATGGTATCCTTCGCCTTCTCTAGAATCGGGCTTACGATATTTTATTTGTTCAGGGCAACGCTGCCAGATACATTCTGTAGGGCTTGTCCCTTGAACTGTCTATATGATAACAAAACAGGATGATTTTGCAGATTTCAAGCTTGACACATAAATGGGTCAAATTTGATACATTTTCACTCAAAGCAGCCCTAAATCAAAAAAGACCATACAGCTTGTTTAAAAACTGTACGGTCCCTCAGATTGAAACTCTATTTTCTTTAACCAGATATGCATCTATTGTTTCCTCTACCATTGCCTTGTGTAAAGGATTGAGCATCTTATATTTTTCTTGAATTGAGATTATTTCATCAAAAGATATCTCGTTTTCTTCCATTAAGGCATCCATTGTCACGCCTAACGCTTGAGCAAATTTCCTTAGCGTTACACAACTCATCACACCTCTTTCGCCGTTTTCTATTCCAGAAATGTTGGCACGGTCCATATCCACAGCGTCACTGAGATCCTTTTGCGACCAGCCTTTCTGTTTTCGATATTTTCTTATATTTTGCCCCAATATGTATTCATCACTGTGGATATCGACCATACCAACACCCCCTTTCTCCTTCGAATCTGCACCCCGAAAATCAAAAAAAGCCGGAGCAGTCAATGACCTACGTTACAGATTTCCACTTTCATGGAAAAGTCTCTGTGCGTTATCATTTACTGCTCCGGCATACATTTATTTTTACTTCAGTATGTTAATATCCGGAAGATTTTTTCAATTTTTTATGGCTCAATTCCATAAACAAGCGCACTTCGACCACGTATTTTGAATGTAACAATATAGAATTCGACACAAACTATGTAGTATTTTCCTGTCTTCTAGTAATTCTAAATTAAAATGTACAATCCAAATAACTATGTCTACGTGCTATCGCCTATTTATTTCAGCCCTTAGCAATCGCCTATAATGCGATCTTTATTGTCACTCCTTTCCTGACATGTTTTACTTATCTTTTGGAAATAAATATTTTAAATAAATATTCACAACAAAATATAATCGTCCCTCATCAGTGTCGAATGATGAGTTATTTTAGATTATACCCCTATCGTCCCTTCGTGTAAAGTAACATATGGAAGTTTTTTCCTTACTTGTCCACATTTTTTCTCGCTATTTGGATTGTAAATCACAGCCACCAGTTCGTATTGGCTTTTCTATGAATAATATTTGTAAGATCCACCTTCTCCTTTACCATCGACAGAATATGATTGACCTCCCTATATTTCTACTATATTCACAGTCAAACTATACCCGTCACTTTTTCCTAAATTTTTTTTGCGATTTCACATAGGTTTCCACGCTACCTATTTCTCCATTTAATTTCTTCATTCACTTATTTCCTCACACTTATATTCTTCTTTTCGTCTCTCCTTTTCCTGTATTTTTTCAATATCTGACCTCTAATGCTGTCGATTCCCGTGTGGACTTCGATAAATTACAAATCGCTCATGCTTAAGAGTCGCGTAAAACCCAATCACATCTATCCACGTTTTACTCTTTCGTATATAATATGTCAGATTTGAAGCTATTCCAAAATCTTCCCGCTTTTCTTTTCTCCAAACTCGACTATTTTTGCTCCCAACAAATCCTCTTTCCGATCTGCCACCATATTTCCGAAATAAAAAAGCAGGATCAGAAAGTAATAGAGTAATCACTCCATACTTACTGACCCCGCTTGGTCCTTCGTTAATGCCCCTTCATTAACGGCACGATATTTTATTGATTAGAACATCATTTCTGTCTCTGTTTGCCTGGTAACCCGGCTGACTTTTATATGGTCTTTTGTTTTCTTTACTTCCACATCACAACCTTGATCCAATATCTTCATAGTCGCCGTGTATAATTTCCATGCGTCCTGTTCCTTATTTTTACCCGAAAGCCTGATGTCCTTGCCTAGCACTCCACTTCTCATCCCTTTTCCTCCTCTGCCGGATAACTTTTATAAGCAATCAAGTATTGCACATCTTCTATTTCTAACCAGTTCATCAATCTTAAAAGAGATTGACAATCCGGCTTTGTATCACCATTTTCCCACTTCTGATAGGTCCTAACAGATGTCCCTATAGCATCTGCAAGCTCTTTTTGTGTCATCTTAAAAGCCTTCCGTGCCTCCTTTAGTGCTTCATTATCAAACACCATATTCAAAGGTCCCGCATATTGCTGTTCCCAAGATATAACTGTCCCTGCTTCACCCGGTTCCGCCAATTCGCCATTCCCATCTACATAATTCAAAACATAAATCATACTTTCCGGATTAATTTGAATTATCAACTCTCCATAGCGTGAATTTACACAGGTACAGGACACTCCTTCTACTTTTTCAGTTCTTATACCAATCCATTTCATTATCGGCCTTCCAAGCCCGTCACATGGGAAATTCCCCATGCACGAAATTTTATTTCTTTCTCTGTCCAGATGGAGAAGCCACGATTTTGAATGGAAACCATATATAATCGGGGATAATCCTGCCATTTCCAAGGCCTCATTATATTTTGTAATGAACCTTTCCGGGAAATAATCGTTCCAGCCTATTTTTTTACATATCTTGATATACTCTGCCCAATCATACAAAAGTTTTTCTTCTGTAATCCATGAAGAAGCGTACAGTAAACTTTTTGAAATAGCGGTTTCAATATCATGCTGCTTCTCACTTTCCTCTTCTTTTCCATATAATTGTATTTTGATATATGACATTATTTCATCAATAGAAACCCCACCTTCATAATACAGGTACTCCAATACTTGATATATCTTTTCCAGCTCCTCCTCATATTCTTCCGTGTCACGAATAAGATCGGCTATCCAACTTCTAAACGAATATCCCCTATCCGCACGGTAATAGTAAAAAGGGATTCTCCTTATAAATACCTCTGTTTTTACTGGAAGATATCCTCTCACATTCTTTCTCAATCCAAATGTAAATGATGAGACAAAAAACCTATGGTCGTCTTTTGCCTTACACTCTTCAAAGATTTCTTCACCCACTGAATCATTTTTTTCTAAATATTCTAGGAACTTCTCCTCATCTACTTTTTTTCCTTTTATGTTTTCTTTCACAAATTTTATTTGCTCATCTGTCAATTTCATTTGTTTCACCGCCTCTCACCAAAATATTATCACGAATATTTTGGGTAGTCAATATATTTTATACCCATTTTCTTCGTATTTTTCTATGGGATTTGAATTGAACTTCCCCTTGACAACCTCCCCATCCTATTGTATTATAGGAACATAAGTTCCGCGAACATCTGTTTGAATTATATAGGAACTTACGTTCCTTTTCAAGTGGTTTTCGGAAAAAATGATATGATGCAGGTGACTCCGCCAGAAGCGTGGCCTCCCACTCCCCGTTTCCCGGCTAATGGCATTCCCTTTTCCTACTCCTTTATCATATCCGGATTCCAAACCTCCTTGATCCAAACATAGCGGCGGGGATCGTGCTACCCTGACACATTGGCTACGTATAGCCACATCCCTACAGCCGCTTCACGAAAGAATGGAGGATTATCATGGGCAACAATACAGGAAACAACAAAGAAACTAAAATAACGCTGTCCCCGGACGCAACTATGGGCGATAAAATCCGTGCGGCCAGAATATCCCTGGGCATGAGCCAGGCGGAGCTTTCCCGCCGTACCGGCCTTACATCCAGGGCAATCCGTTATTATGAGAGCAATAACCGTACTCCCACTGTGGACGCTATTAAAAAAGTATCAGAAGCGCTTGGCCTCTCTACGGATTATTTTATCGACGATGCGGCGTTTCAGGAACAGCTGGAAAAGGAGGCTTTCCTTGCGGAAGCGCAGGAAAAATACGGTTCCAGAGGAAAGGCGCAGGCAAAGCGGATTGCTGAGGAAACCCGCGCCCTGTACGCCGGGGGCGAACTGAGTGAAGCCGACAAGCAGGGGTTCATGGAAGAAATGATGGAGATTTTTATGGAAGCGAAGGAAGAAGCGAAAGTGTATACACCGAAGAAATACCGGAAAGAGAACTGATCTCTTCCCAAACTTTACCGCTCCATCTTGCCCACAGGTGGGATTCTGACAGAATCTTAGGAAAGATATGCCTCACCAGGAGAAGGGAGATTCAATTTGAGCCAGTTTGCACTACGGATGGCGGCCTACGCCGCAAGAATATATGGAACCCGCAATCCCTTCGATATCATCGAACAGCGGGCGATCAACTTTAAGACAACCCCCCGGCTGGTTGACACACTCGGCTTTTACGCAGTTGTAAATAACCGCCGCTTCATACGGCTGAGTGAATACGCAACTGAGGTCGAACAGCTTATGGCGGCTGGGCATGAGCTGGGGCATGATTTTTTTGACCGCGAGGAAGCCAGGACGAACGGCCCTTTGCAGGACACATGGTTCTACAGCCTTTCCTCAGCCAGACAGGAACGGCGCGCTAACCTTTTTTCAGCCGAACTGATGATAACCGTTCAAGCTGTCCTGGAGTCCATCGGGTATTATGATTTTAAGGAATTATTGGAGAAAGAACGGAAACAGCATCCAGACTGCCCGGAAGATGATATCCGGCAACATACGGTGTGGGAATCTCAGACTTTGCACGATGATTTCTGCACCACCGACGACATTGCCCATGAACAGGGCGTTGATCCCGTGCTGATTGAATTCAAATATAAGGCCCTGCTTGAAAAAGGCTTTGAGCTTCCAGTCAGCCCGGAACTAAGAAATGATTATCTTAAGAAATAGAAGTTCATGCCAGTCTATGGCAGAGATGAGGAGATGAATGTTATAGAAACTTTATACTACTGCCGTGCCTGCCACTATATATTTCCTGCTGCCACACTGCCCGACCGCTACCCGGACTGCGGAAAAACTGTATGCGGAGCCGATCCAGCCGTCCGGCCGGCAAATGAAACGGAGATGGCAGAATATCGACAGATACAGAGAGAGCTTGCTGAAGAAAATAAAATTTCGGAAACTCCTTGATATAGCTCTCCACAGCGGTTACAATACGAGTGTGGGAATCGCCCACATATTCAGAAGGAAGGTGAACTACCCATGCAACTGCCAAAAGAACTTTTAATCCTGATTCAAAATGGTGAAAATACAGAAGTGGAGTTCAAAAAATCCACTACAGATATAACCAAAGATGTGTACGATACAGTTTGCTCCTTTTCAAACAGAGATGGCGGTCATATATTTCTCGGAGTCAAGGATAACGGGACAATTCTTGGTATCCAGCCTGACTGTATCGACCAGATCAAGAAAAATTTTGTCACTTGCATCAATAACGAAAACAAAATGTACCCGCCCCTCTATCTTACCCCGATAGATTATGAGCATGACGGGAAGCTTATTCTATATATTCGCGTTCCTGTCAATCCCAATGTATGCCGATGCAACGGGCGAATCTATGACCGCAACCATGAATCGGATATTGATATTACGGACAATCAGGAATCCGTTTACAGGCTTTATTCCCGAAAGCAAAGTTCCTACTTTGTAAATCGGGTCTACCCTGTTTTTACAGTCAACGACCTGCGGCATGACCTTATGGACAGGGCCAGAGAAATGACCAAAAGCCGCAGACAGGATCATCCCTGGCGAGCCATGACAGATGAAGAGATGCTCCGCAATGCCGGACTAATCCTCCGGGACAGCAGCACTGGCAAAGAAGGGATTACCCTCGCATCTATCCTCTTATTCGGTCCTGACGATTTGATTTTCTCTGTCCTAGCTCACCATAAGACGGATGCCATCTATCGGATGTTCAACATGGACCGCTACGATGACAGAGATGTTATTACCACCAATCTGCTGGAAAGCTATGACAGACTGTTGGAATTTGGCCGACTGCATCTAAACGACAATTTTGTTTTGGACGGCATCATCAGCGTCAGCGCCAGGGATAAAATCCTTCGTGAAATAATCTCGAATCTGTTGGCCCACAGAGATTTTTCGAATGCCTATGTTGCCAAAATTGTCATCGAAAAAGAACAGATTTACACCGAAAACGCAAACCTCTCACATGGATTTGGCAACTTAGAATTAGCCACTTTTGCGCCGTTTCCCAAGAATCCAGCTATTTCAAAGGTTTTCCGTGAAATTGGCCTGGCTGATGAACTCGGCTCCGGCATGAGGAACACATACAAATATACCCAGCTCTACTCTGGCGGAAAACCGCAATTTGTAGAAGGTGATATATTCCGTACTGTGATTCCTCTAAGCGAAGCGAACTCGACTGTTACTGTCGGACCGCCACCACAGAACTTAGTCACAAGTGACCAAGTCGACTTAGTCACTGACCAAGTCGCTGACCAAGATATCGAAACAAAGATTCTTAATTATTGCCAAGTAGCCCGCAGTAAAAAAGAAATTTGTTCTTATTTAGGCTATAAGAACCTCACATATTTTACCAAAAAATATCTTATTCCGCTCTTGGAGTCTGGAAAGCTCAAAATGACAATTCCAGACAAGCCAAACAGCAGGCTTCAAAAATATATTAAAGCGTGAGTGATCACACAAGCATAAAAATCCCCCTCTGCAGGAGAGCCATCAATCCTGGCTTTTCCACAGAGGGGTTTCCGCATTTTCTCACAGTCCCAGCAATTCTATCTCAGCACCCTTCAATATCATTCCCACAGCTCCATCATCAATCTCGCCCCGACCTTTATGCCTTCAATATAGCTCTGGCGCTCGTACTCAGTAAGTAGGTAATAATCAGTATCTGCAAATTTCCATCCACATTTGATAAGATAAG
>OLRX01000991.1_pt1 | contig 22831 bp, 15 predicted proteins | sample 1672991 | NCBI WGS metagenome assembly OLRX01 (sample SAMEA3136744, study PRJEB25190) | human gut metagenome | biome: human gut; feature: human-associated habitat; material: faeces | place: Austria | collected 2013
TAGTACCAGCTCACGCGGCTGCCCCACTTGTCGCCGAACGCGCGGCGTACCCAGTCGGCGATGCCGCCTTCGTCGTCGGCGTACGTGGTTCCCAGCTCGCACACGATGAGGCCGTACGGCATGAGGAACGCGATGATGAGGAAGATCCACCAGGAGAACTGGGAGTTGCCGATGGCGGCGGCAGGCGCGGCCGCTTCGGCGACGAACACGACGCAGATCACCGTGAGGATCGCGTCGATCATGCGGAATTTCTTTTTCTTGGCCATCAGATTATCCCCTTTTCAGAGTGGGTTCCATATTGGCGTTGCAGATGCCCCCCCAGGGGAGCCGCACCCTGGGGGGCATCCGGAACCTACTTCCCGATCTTCCCCAGCACCGCGTTCATGCGAGCCTCGGCGGCGTCGGCGGCGTCGGCATCCTCCTTCGTCTTCGGGCAGAGGTAGGCCAGGATGGCACGGATGGAGTGCTTGCGGTTCTCGGCCTCGACCCAGCACAGGCTGCGCTCGGGATGGTCCATGACCTCGTCGGTCACTTCCTCGCCGCGGGTGGCCGGCAGGCAGTGCATGAACTTGGAGTCCGGGCCGGCGAAGTCCATCATCTCCATGGTCACCTGGTACTTGGGATAGAAGACGTCCATGTAGCTCTCGCCGCCCTCTTCCTCGTCGTACAGGCCGTACCACACGTCGGTATAGATGAAGTCCGCGTCCCGGACGGCGCTGCGGTCGTCGGTGACCAGGAAGCTGCCGCCGCTTTCCCGGCAATTGCGCTCCATGATGGCCTGATGGCCGTCGGTCAGCTGATGGCCCTTGGGGCCGTAGTGGACGAATTTCATGCCCAGATGGGTGGTGATGAAGCCCAGGGACGCGCACACCTGGGTGCCGTCGCCCACGAACACCACCTTGCAGTCCGACAGCTTCTTGCCCCGGGGCAGGTTCTCCGCCATGGTGCACAGGTCGCCGATCTCCTGGGTGGGGTGGTTATAGTCGGACATGCCGTTGAGCACCGGAATGGAGCACGCCTCCGCCAGGTCCACGATGGTGCGGTGCTCAATGACCCGGGCCATGACCACGTCCACCAGATAGCTCAGCACCCGTCCGGTGTCGCCGATGGTCTCGTGTCCGCCCAGCTGGATCATGCCGGGGCCCAGATACTGGGCGTGGCCCCCCAGCTGGCTCATGGCCGTCTCAAAGGACACCCGGGTCCGGGTGGAGGACTGCTGAAAGATCATGCCCAGGTTCCTGTTTTTCATCAGCGGCGGGTAATAGCCGCCCCGGATGGCGTCCTTGATGGACAGGCTCAGCTGGATCATGTCCAGCAGCTCCTTCGCCGAAAAGTCGTTGGTGTCGATAAAATCCTTGACCATATGGTTTCCTCCTGCAAGAAATAGTTGGAAAATTTCCGCGTTCGGCCTTATTATGCGCCCGATGGCGCGTCTCTATGCAAAAAAGCCGCCTCTCGCTCCGCCGCCGTGAAAATGACGCAGGGAGGATTATATTTTCTTGCGGAATCGGCAAATTTGCTGTTGCAAAAGTGCGAAGAAAGGCTTAAATTAGATTCTGAATCAGAGCGCCTGAAAACGTGCGGGGGAGGTCTCCGCAGCCCCTCGTACAGGGCAATGGAAAATCACATACAAAGGAAAGGAATGAACAAAATGAACCAAACGCAAACACGATCTCCGCGGAAGAGATTGCTGTCGCTGATTCTGGCGGTGATTCTGATGATCGGGCTGCTGCCCATCTCCGCCTTCGCCACCTCGGCCAGCGCCCAGGCGGGCGAGGACAAGGCCGCGACCCAGGACAGCGAGTTCCTGCGCATTTTCCACCTGGACTGCGGCAGAAAGTATTTCACCGTCAGTGAGATCGAGGGCATCATCGATCAGCTGGCAGAAAATCACTTCACGCACCTGCAGCTGGCCTTCGGCAACGACGGCCTGCGCTTCCTGCTGGACGATATGTCCCTGACGGTGAACGGGACGGAGTATGACAGCACAGCTGTCACCAGCGCCGTTAAGCAGGGCAACACGAACCTTACGTCCGGCTCCTCCGGCGAGCTGAGCCAGAGCGACATGGATGCCATCATCAAGTATGCCAATGCCAAGGGCATTCAGATCATCCCCCTGTTCAACGCGCCGGGCCACATGTACACGGCAGTCAATGCGATGAACACTTTGGGCGTGGGCGGTAAGTATATTGAGGTTAGTAGCCCTAATGACGCCAGAACCTCCAACTGGGCTGTGGACCCCACGGACGCGACGGCCGTGGCCTTTGCCAAGGCCCTGCTCCAGAAGTATGTGACATACTTTGCGGGCAAGGGCAGCACCATGTTCAACATCGGTGCTGACGAAAGCGGCCTGAGTAGCAGCAATTATGCGTCCTATGCAGAGATGGTCAACGGCATGAACGCAATCGTGAAGGCGGCTGGCATGACCACCCTGGCCTACAATGACGGCATTTACAATACCGCCTATGCCGCCAGCCAGACGAACGTTACATTTGATAAGGACATTGTCATTTGCTATTGGACAGCCGGGGCCAATTCTGCAACCGTGGAATATTTGCTGGAAAAGGGCTTCAACCTGCTTAACAATAGTGACAACTGGTACTATGTGCTGGGTGACTATTTGTACAAGATCTGGAGTTCTGCTCAATGGGGCTACAATGACGCACTGAATGGGATTAAGAAAACGCCAGTAACGCAGATGAAGGATGGCAAGGACTACGCCAACTCGAAGCAGCTTCTTGGCGGCATCCTGTGCGTGTGGTGCGATGCGCCCGGTGAAACGTATGAGTCCGTCAAGGTCTATAACCTCATCAAGGCCATGGCCGAGTACAACCCCGACTACTTCACCGGTAAGGTAAAGCTGTCCGCCTCTGATGATGCCACGGGTGTCTCCGTTGCGGTGACTGGCGCCAAGGGCCAGAAGGCAACGGTGGAAGTGAAGAAAATTACTTCTGGCTTTACCTTTGACACAGAAGCACACGTCTCCTATAACGTGACTCCCGCCGTTGATGGCAAGGCCTATACCGGTGAGGGCACCGTGACGCTGCCTGTTCCCGAGGGCTGGGCCACAGAGGATTCCCGCATTCGCGCCTATATCATCGACAACGGCGCTGTGAAGCTGATTTCCGGCACCCTGTCCGGCGGCAAATACACCTTCCAGGTCCCCCACTTCTCCGAAATGGGCCTCGTCCAGCTGGCGAAGGGGGCAGGCTCTACGGAGAACGTCACCGTCGCCGTGGGCCGGACCAGCAAGGCCTACGACCTGACCGGCGATAATCTGCCTAATGACGACACTTATTCTCTGGGTGATATTGCCTCCTATACCGTCACGACTGCCGCAGGCAGTTGGAAAGTCGAAGGCAAGGCTAACGAGATTGTTTCTGGCGGCAAGTATGCCATCGGCAACGGCTCGCAGTACCTGACGCTCAATGACGGTACCCTTGGGACGACCGATGAATCCAGCAATGCTACGGTATGGACGATTACCAAATCCAGCAGCAATAGCTATACTATCAAGTCCGACAGCTATTATCTGCGGCATAGTAGCAACAGATTGAGTGTTAGTACGAGTAGTAGCAGCAGTACCTGGTCCTGGAGTGCCAATGACGGCTTCTACTTCACCGATTATTATGGAAGATATTATTATCTGACCTACAGCAATGGCTGGACGGTGTCGCGCTATGCCAGCACCAAGGGCCAGCCCTACACGGCTACCGAGGTACCCGGCGGCAAGACGGTCACCTTCAAGGGCCTCAACCCCGGCAGCACCTCTGTGACCTTGGGCGACACCACCTACTCCGTCACCGTTGTCGAAAAGCAGAACGTGGAGATCCCCATCTCCATCATCGACTACCGCGCCGACGGCCTGCTGTTTGACTGGACCTACAACCCCGATTCCGGCTATGCCGATTCGTATCGGTATGGATTGGTGCACGGCAAGGCAACGGGCTGGGGCATTACGGTTGGAAGCGGCACCTCCTCGGAGCTTAACACAAGCACTGGATTGTATGAAGTGGATGGTTATACTTCCAGCAACGTTGAGCAAATTGAGGGGACTATCATTCAAAAAACGGGCAATCCTGATACCACCACAACGTTCTACTCAAATGGTACGGATAACTCCTGGTCCCGTGCTGGACTTGTTCAGGAGAAGCTGGGCACCAACGGCATGCCCGTTTACACCGACGCCGCTGTTCGGTATGTGGCGAGTCTTCTGAAAGCCGGCTATTACAACGAGATGAGCGGAAACTGCAACTCCCTCATCTATGATACGTTCGTAGCTTCCAACGCCTTCCGCAATACCTCCGCCGACGGCTTCTCTGAGAACTTCAAAAACGCCAAGACCTACGCCAATATCAGCAATGCCTATGACCTGGCCTGGTACCTGCTGAACACCATTTATCAGGCGGATACCAATATGACCACGGTCACCGGCACAGACATGAAGGAACACAGCGTTCCCATCTACGGCATGGCTGTGGATGCCTACAAGTCCATTGTTCTGACGGATAATGGAACCGGCACCTATTCCTTCGAGGCAGGTTATAGTGGCACAAAGAAGGACGTGCGGTATGACCGGGAGAGCGGTACCATCTACAACGGAACCAATGGAGGAGACGAAAGCGGCTTCTATCCCCTGGAGGACCTCGGCTATGAGCAGCCCGGTCTTTTGACAGCCACTTCAAAGGTCAATAACGGGGCAAAGAACGGCAGCTTCACCCTCCGCGGCGAGTCCCAGTTTGTGTACAACAAGGATTCCAACCTGTACTTCACCTTCACCGGCGACGACGATGTGTACATGTACATCAACGGCGTCCTGGCTCTGGACCTGGGCGGCGCCCATGGCCGGAACAGCAAGACCGTTAACCTCAACGATCTGGACCCGACGAAGTATGGCCTGAAAGAAGGCCAGGTTGCCACCTTCACCTTCTTCTACATGGAGCGCTGCTCCGACGCCTCCACCTTCGGCATCGAGACCAACATGGAGCTGGTCCAGCGTGCTATCAACGTGGAAAAGAAGGCCTACGACACCAGCTATGCCAACGAGTATGCCTCCGGCACCGCTGTGATCAACGGCACCACCGTGGCCTATGATCTGATCGTCACCAACAAGAGCAACAGCCCCATGAGCCAGATCAAGCTCACCGATACCGACAGTCTGCACAGCGAGAATGGCAGCGAGAACGGCAAGGCGGAGCTCGGCTATGGCGTAACGATCCCCAGCGTGAAGCCCAGCACCTTGAAGGATGACCGCGGCACTGTGGCCCTGGGCCAGGGGAACGGTTATGTCCTCTTTATCACCGACAGCACCGGCACAGAGGTGGCGAATACCCGCAAGAGCCTCAGCAGCTTGCAGGCCCTGTCCGATGAAATTGCCGGGCTCACGCTGCCTGCCGGTCAGTCCCTGCATGTCCGCTTCCTGACGGCTAAAACGGAGATCAACGAATCCAAGATTCTGGATTACATCAACACCGTCGAGGTCAGCGCAACGGTCGGCGGCCAGGCCCTGTCCGACAAGGCCAGCCACGAGCTGTACAGCTACAATGCCAAGGATACCGGCAGAACCTATGTGGTGGACTTCGGCCTGCCCCTGAAGATTGAGGGTATTTTTGACACGGGTGCCCAAAGCAACATCGGCGATGTTTCTCTGAGTCCGAAGAATGAGCAGAAATATGGTACCGTTGATCCTAAGTTCAATGGCTACGACACGGTTCTGATTTATACCCTCAAGGCCAACACGACCATCAACGAGCCCGAGACCATTACGCTGGATGTTGTCTACAAGATCGGCAACAGCGACATCAAGCTGGAAAAGACCCTCACCATCATCCCCGCCAGCAATGTGTACTATGAGGACAGCCTGGCCGCCTTTACGAACGGCAAGGGCGCGGCTAAGGACGCAAAGTGGAGCATCGTGGACAACAACGGCAACGAGACTACGGAGGGGACTGCCCCCACCCAGGCCCTGGAGCAGCTGGGCAGCAGCGGCATCTACGGCAAAGACGCTGCCTACAACAGTTCCTCCATGCTCTCCATGGGCACCGCCCACAAGGTCACCGTGACCGCAGCCATGCTTGAGGCTTATAATGGCGGTAATGAGGGTAACTTTGCTTGGCCCACCGCTCAGTTCACCTTCAAGGGCACCGGCTTCGACATCATCTCCCTGACGGACAACACCTCCGGCGCGATTATGGTGACTGTTGAGGGTGTCACCGACACCACCTACAAAAAGAATTTCCTTGTTAACAACTATTACGGCTACAAGTATGACGAGAGAAGTGGCGAGTGGGGGACTGTTGCATCCAGTGATTCCAACGCTATCTATCAGATTCCCGTCATGAAGGTCAACGGTATTCCCTACGGCGAGTACAAGGTCACCATTGGTGTGCTTTACAACAGCCTTTTCGATAAGACTGGGAACAGCGCGTACAGCTTCTGGCTGGATGCCGTTCGCATCTATGACCCCATGGGTGAGTATACGGGCTACACCCAGGATAACGAGGGCTATCCCCAGTACATCAAGCTCCATGACGAAGTGGTGAAGAAGACGGCGACGCCCAATGGGAATGCTCTGTTCATCGACGGTGCAGAAAAAGCTACCGTTGAGCAGTATACCAACCTCGGCCCCAACAACGAGGTCTACCTGATGAAGGGTCAGGCCATCACCTTCAAGCTGACCGGCACTGATGTGGGCAAGATTGCCAGCGTACAGATCGGCGCCAAGGCCCCCAAGGGTGCTGTGGAACTGAAAGTGAATGACAGTGTGGTCGTGGAAAAGCTCTCCACTGCCACGGAGATGTACTATGACATCACCACACTGGTTACCGGCGGTAGTTATCAAGTGACCATCACCAACACGACCGGCAATATCCTGTCTCTGACCAACCTGAAGATCACCTATTCTGAAAAGGGTTCTGTGAGCCTCGGCACCCTGAATACCCAGGAGCAGGAGAACGCCGTCAGCCTGGTGCGGGCTCTGTTCACCGCGCCGGTGGCCACCTTCAGCCCGGAGACCTTCCAGGCCGATTGGGGCCGGGCGGTCCGCGCCGGTAAGCGGGCCACCCTGACGGTGAAGACTTCCGCGGACGTGAAAAGCATCACGGTGGACGGCCAGGCCATCACCAGCTATACTACCCGCACCCAGCGCACCGGCTGGGGCTGGTGGTCTCCCAAGGTCACCTATCATGTATTCACCTACACCATCACCGCTCCCGCCCAGACCACGGACTACGCAGTCTGCGCAGTGAATGCGGAAGGAACTGCCAGCGAAGCGGTCACCGCCACCCTGACGGTGAAGCCCACCACCTGGTGGAACTGGTGGTTCTGAGAAAGGAGCAATCGAAACCATGAAATCCTATGTATCCCCCATCGTCAGCTTCGAGAGCTTCGAGCTGAGTTCCACCACGGCAAGCAGCTGCGGAGTGGATACTCACTTGCACTCCAGAAACACATGCGGACTTGAAGACCCCACCTATGGTGTTATCTTTATGGAATCCATGAGCTTTTGTAAGACCAAGGTCAGTGGCGACTATCCTATTTGCTATCATCAGCCTACCGAGGGGAATAATCTCTTCAATTCCTGACCCAACTGAACACCCTGAAAGAGCCCTGCCCCCATGGGGCGGGGCTCTTTGCAAAGGAGCAATGTATGAAACGAACCATCAAGTGCGCCGCCCTGCTGCTGGCCCTGGTGCTGCTGTGCGCCGGGTGCGGCAAAAAGCAGCTCGCCCAGCCCGACCAGTACGGCCTGGCCCCGGAGCCCTCCAAGCTGGACGGCGTGCCCATCGGCAATGACCTGGAGATCGTCAGCACCGGGCGCTACGCCGGCCTGTTTGTGGAGGACGGCAGCGACGAGACCGTGTCCGACGTGTTCTGCATCCGCGTGAAGAACACCGGCTCCACCGGCGTGCAGTACGCCCACATCACCCTCACCCGGGGCGGGGAGTGCTACGAATTTGACATCACCACCCTGCTGCCTGGGGAGACGGTCCAGGCCCTGGAGCTCAGCCGCCAGACCCTGCCGGAGAAACCGGCGGAGCTTACCGCCGCCGTGACCACCTATGCCCCCTTCAGCGAGACACCCTCCATGCACGACGACGTGCTGGAGGTGGCCGCGTCCCAGAACGGCATCACCGTTACCAACCGCTCCGACGCCGCCATGTCCCAGGTCTATGTCTACTACAAAAACGCCAGCGGCGACCTGCTGCTGGGGGGCATTACCTATCGCGCCGGGCTGACGGACCTGGGCCCCGGCGAGACCCGGACCTGCTACGCCGGGCACTACAGCCAGGACTCCAGCCGCCTGCTTTTCGTGACCTATGCCCCGTAAGCTGTACCGCTTCGGCGGCATGACCTTCGTCCTGGAGGCGGATTCGTCCATCGCGGACTCGCCTATGTGCGAGCCCTTCCGGGTAGGGGCGGGAGAACCGGCGGACCATACCGTCCGACTGACCTTCAGCGACCGGGTACCCGACCCGCCTCAGAACGCCCTGCGCCAGGGGCCGCTATACCGCTGGTACACCGGCAGCGCCCGCTGCACCCTGCAGCGCTACAGCGCTCCCGGCAGAACGCCGCAGTTCACCTACGCCGAGACCCGCCCCGGCCATACGGACCTGGTGTTCGCCGAGAGCTACCGGACCGGTGCGTCGGCCCGGGTGGTGCTGGAGTCGGCGGGGCTGTTCGACATCCTGGCGGATGCCGGGATGCCGGTGCTGCACAGCGCCTATATCGTCACCCGCCAGGGGGAGGGCATCCTGTTCTCCGGCCCCAGCGGCATCGGAAAAAGCACCCAGGCCGCCCTGTGGCAGCGCTATGGGGCCGCGCAGACCGTCAATGGCGACCGGGCCCTGGTCCGGCCCGACACCGGGACCGTCAGCGGCGTCATGTATGCCGGTACCTCCGGCATCTGCCGGAACGTCACTGCGCCGCTGCGGGCGGTGGTGCTGCTGCATCAGGCCCCGGAGAGCCGGGTGACGGATATCCGGCCCCAGGAGGCCTTTGCCCGGGTGCTGAGTCAGTGCGCCTATTACCAGTGGGACCCCGCCTCCGCCGCGCGGATGACGGAGCTGGCGGCCCGGCTGGTTACCAACGTACCCGTCCGGCAGCTGGACTGCCGGGCGGATGAGAGCGCCGTCCGGGCGCTGGAAGAAGCATTAAGGAGGACCTGAAATGGAATTCAGCAGCACGGAGCCCCGGCTGTCATCGTACCTGCACGCCAGGGCCTGCCGGTCCGGAACGCCCCTGGCCGGGAATTTTGAGCTGACGGCCCGGTGCAACTTCAACTGTAAAATGTGCTACGTCCACCTGACGGCGGAGGAGCAGCAGCGCCGGGGCCGGGAGCTTACTGCCGAGGAATGGCTGGCCATCGCCCAGGAGGCCCGCAGCCGGGGCATGCTGTTCCTGCTGCTGACCGGCGGCGAGCCGCTGATCCGCAAGGATTTCCGCTATTTGCTGACGGAGCTGAAGAAAATGGGGCTGTTGGTGTCGGTGAACAGCAACGGATCCCTTATCGACCGGGACTGGCTGGACTTTTTCCGGCACGAGCCGCCGTTCCGCTTCAACATCACCCTCTACGGGGCCAGCGATGCCGCCTATGAGCGGTTGTGCGGCCGTCCCATGTTTGCCCGGGTCACGGAGAATATCCGGGCCCTGCGGGAGCTGGGTGTGGGGGTAAAGCTGAACGTGTCCATGACGCCGTACAACGTGGCGGATATGGCGGAAATTTACCGCATCGCCCAGGAACTGGGCACCCCCATGCAGCTGGCTACCTACATGTTCCCGCCTATCCGGCGGGACGAGGCGCTGGTAGGCAGCAACGACCGGTTCACCGCCTGCCAGGCGGCGGAATACAGCGTCCAATGGGATCGGCTGCGGCTGACCCCGGAGCAGTTCCGGCAGCGGGCCCAGGCCATGAAGCAGGGCCTCGCCCTGCCGTCGGAGGATGATGTCTGCGACGGTACACCCGGCGAGGGTGTGGCCTGCCGGGCCGGGCGCAGCGCCTTCTGGATCAACTGGCAGGGCGGCATGACTCCCTGCGGCATGATGACGCAGCCGCTGTTTTCCGTGCCGGAGCTGGGCTTTGCCCAGGCATGGGAGCGGACCAGGGCGGCCACGGAGCGGATCCGTCTGCCGGGGGCCTGCGCGGGCTGCCGGCTGAAGGAGATTTGCCATGCCTGCGCCGCCATGTGCGTGACGGAGACCGGACATTTCGACACGAAGCCGGAATATGTCTGTGAAATGACCCATGAGACGGTCCGACGGACCATCGAGGAGGCTGAAAATGGAAATTCGTAAGCAGCTGGTAAAGCGCAATATCGCCGGGGACGTGATCCTGGTGCCTATCGGCGATGCATCCCTGGAGCTCAAGGGCCTGGTGACTCTGAACGAGACCGGTGAGCTGCTGTGGGACAGGCTGCCCCGGGCGGCGGATGCGGCGGATCTGGCGGCGGCGCTGCGGGCGGAGTACGATGTGGACGAGCCCACGGCGCTGCAGGACGCACAGGCGTTCCTGGACGCCCTGCGGCAGCTGAATATTGTCTGAAACGAACCCTCCGGCTTCGGGCCGGAGGGCTCGTTTTTGCGCGGCGCCGATTGTAATACCCGGCAGTTTGTGGTAGAATCGGTTGAACAGCGTTTCGGATATTTGGGCAGACTCGGAGGGAGTGTCAACGTGGACAGAGAAGCATTTGACCGGAAATATACCCGGCGCCTTAACCCGCAGCAGACGGAAGCTGTCCATGCCGTAGACGGCGCGGTGCTGCTGCTGGCGGTGCCCGGCAGCGGGAAAACCACCGTACTGGTGACCCGTCTGGGCTACATGCTGTGCTGCTGCGGCATCGCCCCGGATCAGATCCTGACCATGACCTATACCCGGGCTGCCACCCGCGAAATGAAGCAGCGCTTTTCCCGGCTGTTCGGGGATGACTGTCCGCAGATTCCGCAGTTCCGCACCATCAACGGCGTCTCCTCCAAGATCATCTCCTTCTATACCCAGGACCACGGAAAGGGCCAGGCCTTCCCCCTGATAGAGGATGAGGGCGCTCTTGCCAGGCTGGTTTCAGACCTGTACCGGGAGCTCAGCGGTGAATATGCCACCCAGAGCGATACGAAACGGCTGCGCAGATACATTGTATACGCAAAGAACATGATGCTGAACCAGGAGGAAATCAGCCAACTGGACACGGGGTTCGAAAAATTCCCGGAGCTGTACAGCCGGTATAACCAGGCCCTGCGCAGGCAGCGCTGGATGGATTATGACGACCAGATGGTATATGCCAAAACCATTCTGGAGCGGTATCCCCATGTGCTGGCCCATTTTCAGGAGGCTTTTCCCTATATCTGCGTGGACGAGTCCCAGGACACATCCCGGATCCAGCATGCCATCATCAACCTCCTGGCCCGGAAATCCGGGAATATTTTTCTGGTGGGCGACGAGGATCAGAGTATTTATGGCTTCCGTGCCGCTTATCCGGATGCGCTGATGCAATTTGAGCGCACCTATCCCGGAGCCCGGGTGCTGCTGATGGAGGAAAATTATCGCTCCACCCCGGAGATTCTCCGGACAGCGGATGCATTTATCCGGCGGAACCACGACCGCCGCCCCAAAACCATCCGCCCCACCAGGGCCTCCGGCGCAGGTGTCCACCTGGTCCGGGCGGCGGACCGTGCCGCCCAATACGCGTGGCTCATTCACGCGGCAGCGCACTCCGACGGACAAATCGCCGTCCTGTACCGCAACAACGACAGTGTCCTGCCGCTGATCGACCTGCTGGACCGGCGCGGGATACCCTATCGCTGCCGCCAGACGGACGACACATTCTTTACCCACCGGCTCGTCACAGACATTCTGGATATCATTGCTTTTGCCCACGACGGGCAAAATGCGGAGGTATTTCTGCGTATCTATTATAAGTTGGGCGGCGGGATCTCCAAAAAAGAGGCGGAATACGCCTGCGAAAAAAGCGCCGCCTCCGGAAAGCCTATTCTGCAGGAGCTGCTGCGCTTTCCGCAGCTGCGCACATTCGTGCGGGACAGCGTGACCGGCCTGATCAGCCTACTGCCCCGGCTTTTGACGGACCCGGCACAGCGCGGCCTGGACTGCATCTGGCAGGAGCTGCGCTATCGGGACTATGTGGAGCGGCAGCAGCTGGACGGCAACCGGTTTGAGATCCTCCGCCTGCTGGCGGCGCAGGAGCCCAGCCTGGACGGGCTGACGGACCGCCTGGCGTACCTGCGGGACCTGGTGACCCGGCCCCCGGCGGCGCCCGACGCCGGCGTGCTTTTGTCCACCGTGCATTCCAGCAAGGGGTTGGAATACGACACCGTATATCTGCTGGATGTGCTGGACGGCATTCTGCCTGCGGCCGACCCCAAGGAACCGGAGGATCAGAAGCTGTACCAGGAGGAACGCAGGATCTTTTATGTGGCTATGACCCGGGCGAAGGATCATCTGTTCCTGTTCTCCTGCTTGGACCGGGAATCCTCCTTTATCCGGGAATTGCAGAAGGACTTGCCCGTGGAGACATCGGAGGCTGACGACGTGTTCGGCTCCGTGGAGATCGACCCCTGCGGAAAGCCGTATCACCACGCCCGGAAGGGCCGCGGAACGGTTCTGGCCTGCTGCCAGGGACGGTGCCTCGTTGAATATTCCGGCGGGGAGATGCAGCTTCTGACCGTGGGTGAGATGTACGACCAGCGAAGGCTCCTGCAAAGGCTTCCGGAAAAGCCCGCCGTCCGGAAAGAGGGGGTCTCGGCTGCCGGAGCGATCGCGGGGCGGAGCGTGGTCCACACGGTCTTTGGACCGGGGCGTATTACGGCCTACAAGAACCCCGTCGTTACCATACGCTTTCCGAAGGTGGGTGAAAAACACTTTATCCTTTCGGAGTCCATAAAGCGCGGGCTGCTGCGCTATGAGGACGGAGGGACCGAATGAAAGGAGAGCATTCTGCCATGCCTGATGCCGCCGTTGCCCACTATCACCTGCCGGGGCTTTTTGAGTTTTACGATTTTTACCGGGCGTTTTTGCCGCTGTACCGGCGGCACCGGGAATATTTTTACGATTGGTGCGATATTGCATCTCTGTATGGCGCTCCGGAGGGCTGCCTTTGGGGCGGCGGACGGATCGGGTCCGGGAACTGCGATCCCCGGGACGTTCTGGCTTTGACCCGGGAGTACGGCATTTCCGCCCGGCTGACCTTCAGCAATTCCCTGCTGCGGCCGGAGCACCTGGCGGATCGGGGCTGCAACCGGCTGTGCCGCCTGTTTGCCGGAAGCGCAGGTCCGCAAAACGGCGTCATCGTCCACTCGGAGCTGCTGCTGGAGCACCTGCGCAGCGTGTATCCGGAGCTGTATCTTGTTTCATCCACCACCAAGGTGCTTACAGATTTTGCCGCTATGCGGCAGGAGCTGGAGCGGCCGGAGTTTCGCTGCGTGGTACCGGATTTTCGGCTGAACCGGGCCTTTGACCGGCTGGATACCCTGCCCCAGGCGCTGCGGGACAAGGTAGAATTTCTATGCAACGAGTGCTGTGATTTCGGCTGCCGGGCGCGGCGGGCCTGCTATGAGGCTGTCAGCCGGGAAAATCTGGGAGAGGGCGGCCCGGTCCACCGCTGCGCATCCCCGGACGCCGCCGGAGGCTATCGCTTTTCCCGGGCCATGGAGAATCCCGGCTTCATCGGGGTGGACGACATCCGGAGCACGTATCTGCCCATGGGCTTTTCCCAATTCAAGATCGAGGGCCGGAGCCTGGGCAGCGCTCTGCTGCTGGAGTTTCTGCTGCACTATCTGACCCGGCCCCCATACCACATTCATGTCCGGGAGGCCCTGTATCTGGACAATGGGCTGGACCTGTTCTGACCGCAAAAAATACTCCCTTGTGCCGCAGCACAAGGGAGTATCAGCCTGTTCAGATCATTATTCCATATCCACGGTGATGTTGTCGGTGCCGTGCCGCTCAAATTCTCCCAGATATTCGTCCATCCGGCTCATGACCTCGTCATAGTTCTCCTCGGTAATGGGGGGATCGTCCATGTCCCGCAGGGCCAGCTCCTGGGCCAGAATTTCAAAGAACGTGTTGTCCTCATAGGCCATGATGGCCTCATGGATGCCGCCCTCGGCAAAGGCCCGGGAGGGGATCAGCTCCCCCTGATACAGCTCCGTCAGCCCCGCCATGCCGTGGCTCAGGCAATAGGAAAAGATCAGGCTCTCCACCTGGTCATACTGCCGGATGCGGTCGTCGCCCCGGGTGGAGTTAAGCACCCAGTTGCCGATATACACCAGGTCCAGCAACCGCCGGAATTGTTTCTCTGTCAGCTTGATCTCCATAAAAAACACCTCCATCTGGCCGGAGCGCTGCGTCTTTATGCACAGTATAGCAGACTCAGGCGGAAAAAACCACTGAAAATACCGGGGAAACTCCCCAAATTTTGACTTGAGTATCCGGTCGTTCCATAGTATAATTGATTAGTTATGAGAATCAGGAGGTGGATGTATGGATACTCGCCCCATCGGGGTTTTTGACTCGGGCCTGGGGGGCCTGACGGCGGTGCGGGAGCTGCGGCGTCTGCTGCCCTCTGAAAACATTATATACTTCGGCGACACGTCCCGTGTGCCCTACGGCGGGCGCTCGGCAGAAATCCTGCTGAAATACGCCCGGCAGGACGTGCGCTTTCTGCGCACCTTTGACATCAAGGCCATTCTGGTGGCTTGCGGCACCGTGTCCACTACGGCGCTGCCCCAGCTGCGGAGGGAGAGCGACATCCCCATCCTGGGCGTTGTGGAGCCTGCGTGCCGCCGGGCGGCGGCCGTGACCCGGAACAAGCGGGTGGGCCTCATCGCCACCGCCGCCTCCGTCCGCAGCGGCGCGTATCAGCGGATTTTGCAGGAGCTGGACCCGGATGTTGCCGTCACGGCCCGGGCGTGCCCGCTGTTTGTGCCTCTGGTGGAAAACGGCCGCTTCCGCCGGGGCGATCCGGTCATCGAAACGGTGGCCCGGGAGTATCTGGAGCCCCTGCGGCAGGAGGGACTGGATACCCTGATCTTAGGCTGCACCCACTATCCCCTGCTGACGGATATCATCGGGGATATCATGGGTCCCGGCGTCACTCTCATCAATGCCAGTGAGGAAGGAGCCTGGGAGCTGAAGCGGACCCTGCGGTCCATGGACTTGCTGGCCCCGGAGAAGCAGACCGGTCAGGCTACCCTGTGCGCCAGCGACCAGCCGGAGGATTTCGGCGCCCTGGCGTCGTACTTCCTGCGGGAGACACTTAGCCACCCGGTGCGGCCGGTGGATATCGACCGGTACTGAGCCGTGGAGGGAGCCGTTCACATTGCCGTCACCAGCCGCAGCCTGTTTGACGGCGGCAGCGAGAGGCTGCACTATGACGGCAGCGGGACCCTGCGGCGGTCCGCCGCCGGGTGGGACCTGCCCTATAGCGCCGCCTGCCGGGAAAATGGCGCCGCCATTGCCTCCCGCATCCGCCTGACGGAGGAGCCCCGGCGGGCCATCCTGTGGACCCTGGGGCCAGACGGCTACGGTCTGCCCCTGGACCCGGCGCACGAGACGCAGGCGCGTCTGCCCATGGGGCTTACCGTTACTGCCCGGACCCAGATGCTGGACTTTTCCCTGGAGGGACCGGAGGGCTGCATCAACCTTGCCTATACGCTGCTGGACCGGGGACTGCCTCTGAGCCGGATGCAGCTGACCATACGAATCACAAAAGAAACATAAGGAGAACATCACCATGAATATGATCCAAAACGCCAAGGACCAGGTGCTGGACCTGACCGTTGCCGCCTATGGCAAGGCCGCGGCCCAGGGGCTGCTGCCGGAGGACGTGGCCGTGACCCCGTCGGTGGAGATCCCCAAGGACACCGCCAACGGCGACTATACCACCACCTTCTGCCTGGCCGCCGCCAAGGCCCTGAAAAAGAACCCCCGCCAGGTGGCCCAGATCCTGATGGACCACATGGACCTGGCAGGATCCTACTTCACCTCCGTGGAGATGGCCGGTCCCGGCTTTCTGAATTTCCGCCTGGGGGACAAGTGGTTCCGAGATACCGTGGCCTGCGTGGAGCGCGAGGGCGCGGACTATGGCTGCAACGACACCCTGAAGGGCCAGAAGATCATGGTGGAGTTCGTATCCGCCAACCCCACGGGCCCCATGCACATGGGCAATGCCCGGGGCGGCGTCCTGGGCGACACCCTGGCCTCCGTGCTGCAGAAGTCCGGGGCCAACGTGTGGCGGGAGTTCTATGTCAACGACGCCGGCAACCAGATCGAGAAATTTGCCAAGAGTCTGGAGGCCCGGTATCTCCAGATCATCAAGGGCGAGGACGCCGTGGAATTCCCCGAGGACGGCTACCACGGTGACGATATCCGGGAGCTGGCCCGCGCCTTCTATGAGAAGGAAGGGGACAAGTACCTGGACTGCGACGAAAAGACCCGCCACGATGCTCTGGCCCGGTTCGGCCTGGACAACAACATCCCCAAGATGCAGCGGGACCTGGCCCGGTACGGCATTCAGTACGACCAGTGGTTTTTTGAGTCCAGCCTTCACGAGAGCGGCTATGTGGCCGACTCCGTCCGGGCGCTGACGGATCTGGGCTTCACCTACGAGAAGGACGGGGCCCTGTGGCTGCACACCAGCCGGATCCTGGCGGAAAATCTGAAAAAGGCCGGCAAGTCCGATGCAGATATCGAGAAGTTGGGCCTGAAGGATGATGTGCTGCGCCGCGCCAACGGGTTTTACACCTATTTTGCCGCCGACATCGCCTATCACCGGAACAAATTCGCCGTTCGCGGCTTCGACAAGGTCATCAACGTCTGGGGCGCGGACCATCACGGCCATGTGGCCCGGCTGAAGGGCGCCATGGACGCTTTGGGTCTGGACGGTGAGCACCGGCTGGACATCGTGCTGATGCAGCTGGTGAAGCTGGTGCAGGACGGCCAGGTGGTGCGCATGTCCAAGCGCACCGGCAAGGCCGTGTCCCTGACGGATCTGCTGGATATGGTCCCTGTGGACGCCTGCCGCTACTTCTTCAACGCCAAGCCCGAGACCCAGATGGAATTTGACCTGGGACTGGCCGTCCGGGAGGACAGCGAGAACCCGGTGTATTATGTACAGTATGCCTACGCCCGGATCTGCACCCTGCTGAAGGCCCTGGCGGCGGAGGGATACACCGTCCCCGACGCGGCGGATGTGGACTTCACCCTGCTGTCCGGCGAGACGGAGCAGGCCCTCATCAAGAAGATCGCCTCCTATAGCCAGGTGGTGCGTCTGGCTGCCCGGGACTACGACCCCAGCCACATCAACCGCTATCTGACGGAGCTGGCCGGGGACTTCCACCGGTTCTATACCGCCTGCCGCATCAAGGGCGAGGAGCGCCCGGTACTGCTGGCCCGGCTGAAGCTGGCGGACACCGCCCGGTCCGTGCTGAAAAATGCCATGACCCTCATCGGCTGCACCGCCCCGGAGAAAATGTAATACAACGGGAAAAGAGTTCCTGATTTCTGATGAAATCAGGAACTCTTCAGCTTGTAAAAAGGATTTTTGACAGGCTGCAAACCTCCGGCTTAGCCGGAGGTTTTGATTACACCGTTTACACCGACTGCACCGTACCCACGAACAGGGGGATGCCGTCGGAGGTGGCCACCACGAACACGAAGGGACGGTCCAGGCACATCTCCACCGGCTTTGCGCCGGGAGCCTCCGCGCATTTCAGATCCACGATGGCCTCGGTGTAGGCGGCGCCCTCCACGCCGTCCTCGTCCACCTTCACCCGGGCGGCCTGCATGACCCCGGCCAGCACCGCCGCCTCATCACTGAGGGGAGAGAAGTCGGCCTTGCTCTTGTCAAAGGCGTCGGTAACGCCCATGTCCTGCAGCAGCTCTGCCAGGTCCATGGAGCTGTGTACGTCGAACTTGGGCACGGACCACCGGACGCAATGCCGGTCCTCCATGCTTGTCAGCTCCTCCAGCAGACCCTGGCGGCTCAGCAGGTCCGCCGTGCTGCGGCCCTGATCCGGCAGGGCCACGATCATCTGCATATTTCCCTGCAAGGGCAGGGACGCCGCCTGATATCCCCGGCCCCGGAGATATCGGGCCGCATCATCCTCCCGGTGCATGAAGTCCGCCGTCACCGCGCTGCCGGAGGCCGGGCGGAACTTCTGGGGATACGTATCCTCCTTTGCGAACTCCTGGAGCCAGCCGTCCTTGAAGTACACGGTGCTGTACAGCCGCAGCAGCTCCATGGGACTGGTCCGGATGGAGCCGGTATCTCCCTGGAGCAGGCCGCCGGTCTGCTGGTCCAGCCAGGCAGCAATGGCCCGGTTTGCCTCCTGGGTGCCCATGGCTGCTTGATACACGCCGCACCGGTGGACCCCTGCCAGGCTGTCCAGCGCCGCCTGGTGGACGGTGCTGCCCTGGGCCACCCATGCCGACCCTGCCAGACGGCAGGTGGTGATGCCGTTGTCGCAGTACAGGGCCATCCACAGCTGCTGCACCTGCTGGCGCAGGGCCTCCGGGTCCTGGAGGTTCAGCAGCTGCCGCACCTGCTGGGACGTGTCGCCGCCGCTCAGGTCCGCCAGCATGGCCAGGGTCAGATACAGGCTCACCGGCGAATACACGGCGTTCTCCGTCTCTCCGGCCAGCAGCCGCAGGGATGTATCGGCGGCAAAGTCCCGCACCGCCGGGATATCCGGCTTGGCGGACAGCTTCCCCAGCTTGGCCAGGGTCTCCTGATAGGCGCTCATGGCCGCGTCATATGCGTCCATGTCCATGCTCCCTTGGCTGTCGGTGTAGTCCTCCATGCCGGGCCGCTGGGGATAGTCGGGATAGTCTGCCGCCGCCAGCTGGCAGGCCGCCAGCTCCTGAGCTGTGGCAGGCTCTACCGTCTCGCCGGTCTGGCGAAAAGCCCCGGAGGGCGTGGGCTGCGCCTCTCCTGCGCCGCACCCGGCCAGCATACACAGGGCCAGGGTCAGGCAGATCATGCGCAATAGCTTTTTCATGCGTTGTTCCTCCTTTTCCGGGGCTGCCGCCCCCTTTTACTTCTTTAGACGGCGGCCGGCGGAAAAGCAATAGGAATGTATATTTTTCTGCCCCCTATTGCATTTTCCGAAAACATCTGATACAATTATGGCATGCATGCCATAATGCATAGAAAGGATGTGATCCCCACGACCATTACCAGTGCCAGCCTGCCCGCTAAAAAGCGGATCCTCACCGTGTGCGTGAAGCTGTTTCTGGAACAGGGGTACAAGAAAACCACCGTTTCCGAAATCGTTCATAAGGCGTCGGTATCCAACAGCATTTTCCAGAACATTTTCCGGGCCAAGGACGGGGTCCTGACGGAGCTGGTGGAGTTCATGTTTTCCAACCAGTTCGCCATGGCCCGCACCACGGCGGGAGCCCAGCTGCCGCCGGTGTATGTCTACGCTGTGGAGACCGCCATCCAGATGACCCTGACGGAGCTCAATGAGAACCTGCGGGAGATCTATATCGAGGCATATACCCAGAAGGAGGCCTCGGACTATATCTTTCAGGAGACGGCCAAGGAGCTGTACCAGATCTTCGGGCCCTATCAGCCGGAGCTGACGGCCCGGGATTTCTATGCCATGGAGATCGGCTCGGCGGGCATCATGCGCAGCTATATGGCCCACCCCTGTGATGGGGAGCTGACCCTGGAGAAAAAGCTGCGGATGTTTTTGACCATGAGCCTGCGGGCGTACCGGGTCCCGGAGGCGGAGGTGGAGGGAGCCATCCGGTTCATGGAGGGGCTGAACATCCGCGCCATTGCCGAGCGGGTCATGGGGGAACTGTTCCGGACTCTGGCCATGCATTTTGAGTTCTCCCTGCCGGATACCGCACCGGGACAGGGCGGGGACAGCCCGGGACAAGCCGGGACAACGTGAGGACAAATGAGGACAAATGAGGACAAAAGGAAAGGAGACAATTCAATGAAGAAACGACTGCTCAGCCTTCTGCTCTGCCTGGTGGCAGTGCTGACGCTGCTGCCGCTTCCGGCCCTGGCCGACGGCGGCCACAGCCACTGCATCTGCGGCGGAGATGTCACCGCCGGCGATCATACCGGCCACACGGACGTGACCTATCAGCCGTGGAACGGCACCTCCGGCATTACCTATGCCAACGGAGCCGCCTATGTCTATCTGACGGGGAACGCCACCCTCAGCGGCCATCTGACGGTGGATGGCAAAACACTATATCTGTGCCTGAACGGCAAGACCCTTGCCAGCAACGGCACAGCCAAGATTCAGGTCAAAAACGGCGGCCGGCTTGTCCTCTGTGACTGTCGGGGCGGCGGCACCTTCAAGGGTGCGACGCAGAGTGTCTGGGGCGGCGCCTGCATTTACCTTTATACCAGCACGCTGGATATGTTCGGCGGCAAGCTCACCGGCGGCAAAGTCACCGGCAAAGGCGGCGGCGGAGCCATCGCTCTGGATGACCAGCAGTGCATATTCAATATGTACGGCGGCGAAATCTCCGGCAACAACGGCAAGAACTACGGCGGTGCCATTTTCCGGAAATTCAATGCAAACATGCCGAACACCACCGGCGGCACTTTCAATATGTACGGCGGCACCATCAAGAATAACACCGCCAAGAACGGCGGCGCGTTCTTCTCCACCACCGGCGGGACCATCAATATGACCGGCGGCACCATCTCCGGCAATACAGCGACCATGAACAGCAACGATGCCGGCGGCGGCGCCATCTATATGCGCGGCAACGGGAAGATCAACATTTCCGGCAGCGCACAGATCACCGGCAATTCCTCCAGTCTGGACGGCGGCGCCATTCTGATGGGTTGGGGCGAGATCAACATTTCCGGCAGCGCGAAGATCAACAGCAATACCGCCAGCCGCTGGGGCGGCGCCATCTGCCTGCGCCAAGATTCTAATCAGTCGACAATGCTCTACATGCGGGGCGGCGAGATCTCGGGCAACAGGGCCAATTCAGAGGGCGGCGCGGTTCATGTGTTTGACAAGGACTGCCAGTTCTTCCTCTATGACGGCAAGATCACCGGAAATACCAGCGGCGACGGCGGCGCCATCTATCTGAATCAGGAGCCGTCATGGCTGATTATGCAAGGCGGCGAGATCTCCGGCAATACGGCCACCGGCAACGGCGGCGGCGTATATATTTACCGCACCGGCTCGGTCTGCCAACTCTATGGCGGTAAGATCGAGAATAACAAAGCCAGCGGCAATGGCGGCGGCATTTATATCAACCCCAGCAACAGCGGCCAGCTGAGGGTCGGAAACAAGCCCCTCGTGCAGAACAACACGGTTTCCGGCAAGGCCAACAATGTGTATCTGCCCTCCGGCAAGACGCTGACCATCGAGATCGACATGTCCAAAGGCGCGTCCATCGGCGTTACCACCGCGAATATCAGATACCCCGTGGCATTTTCTAATAGTTACAAAAAAGACTACGCGAATTACTTTTTCGCGGATGACGCCAATGCCTACGTGGAGTATAAGGATGACCAGAGGCTGTACCTGGTCAGCGACGCACCCCTGGTGACCTATGACGTTACGGTAGAGACCGAAGGCGGCGGCACGGCGTCTGCGTCCCCCGAAACTGCGGTGGCGGGCACCGAGATCACCCTCACCGCCGTCCCCGCACCGGGATACGCCTTCGATCACTGGGAGGTGGTCAAAGGCGATGTGACCATCACCGACAACCGATTTCTTATGCCCGCCGGAGCCGTCACCGTGAAGGCGGTGTTTACGGCCAAGACCTTCACCGTGTACTATGACCCGGGCGACGGCAGCACGCCTCAGAGCAGAAGCCTGGGCTGGAACGACTATGTTCTGGCAGGCGTGTCCGACCCCACCCGGCCCGGCTATACCTTTCTGAACTGGATGTACGGCAGCAGGCCGGTGGCAGACAACGACACCTACAGCGGCCTGGTCCAGAGCGATGCGGTGGCCAGCGCTACCCTTACCGCCGCATGGCAGCTGATCCCGTACACCATCACCTATGACCTGGATGGCGGAACGGCCGACGGCAATCCCACCGGGTACAGCGTGGAGTCCGCTGCCATCACCCTGGTGAATCCCACCCGGGAGGGCTATGACTTCACCGGCTGGAGCGGCACGGGCCTGACGGGGGCGGATAACCTGACCGTGGTCATCCCTGCCGGCAGCACCGGTGACCGCAGCTACACCGCCCACTGGGCCAAGCAGCACGTTCATGTGTTCGACCAGCAGATGATCCTGCCTCAGGCCCTGAAGACTCCCGCTGACTGCACCCATGACGCAGTATATTATCTCAGCTGCGTCTGCGGTCTGGTCAGCACCGACGATAACCAGGTGTTTACCGCCGTCGGAACGGCTCTGGGCCACGATTGGGGTCAGCCCCGGTGGCAGTGGACCGGCTTCGCTGCCCAGGCTGTCTTTGCCTGCGCCCGTGACGCTGGCCATACCCGGACGCTGACCGCTGCGGTGACCAGCCAGGTGACCACCGAGCCCGGCTGCGAGAGCACCGGTGTCCGGACGTACACCGCCACGGTGACGCTGGAGGGCCGGACCTACACGGATACCAAGACCGAGACGCTGCCCGCCACCGGCCACGACACCCAGCTGGTGGGTGCCAAGCCTGCTACCTGCACCCAGGACGGCTACACCGGCGATGAGGTCTGCAAGACCTGCGGCGTCACCGTGAAGAAGGGCGAGGTCATCCCCGCCACCGGCCACGACACCCAGCTGGTGGGTGCCAAGGATGCTACCTGCACCCAGGACGGCTACACCGGCGATGAGGTCTGCAAGACCTGCGGCGTCACCGTGAAGAAGGGCGAGGTCATCCCCGCCA
>OLRX01000997.1_pt1 | contig 22787 bp, 18 predicted proteins | sample 1672991 | NCBI WGS metagenome assembly OLRX01 (sample SAMEA3136744, study PRJEB25190) | human gut metagenome | biome: human gut; feature: human-associated habitat; material: faeces | place: Austria | collected 2013
GTGAAAAATCCCTGTGAAGCCCGTAAAATCAAGGCTTCACAAAATCTTCACAAAATAATTAGCACTCACCTCTTGACACTGCTAATAATAAGTGTTATATTACAGCTAGAACAAAGGAAGGGAAACAGAAAGGAACAAAGAGGCAAAGAAGTAAGATGCCAAAGGTTCCGGAAGGTTTCCAAACATCCCCGGTTCCAAAAGATAACAAGTAAAATAGATCATAGAGAGTTTAGAAAAAGGAGAGATGACTTATGTTAATGCCTAGTATTTTTGGAGAAGATTTATTTGATAACTTTATGAAGGATTTTCCATTTTTCGATGATAACGCAGAAAGCAATGTAGAAAAGAAGCTGTACGGCCGCAGAGGCAAGAACCTGATGAAGACTGATATCAAGGAAACAGAAGGCGGTTATGAGCTGGAAATGGATCTGCCTGGATTTACAAAAGATGAGATCAAGGTATCCCTGGAGAATGGTTATATGACCATCAGTGCAGCCAAGGGACTTGATAAAGACGAACAGGATAAGAAATCCGGTCGTTACATCCGTAAAGAGCGTTATGCAGGATCCTGTGAGAGAAGCTTCTATGTAGGTGAAGACATCACAGAGGAAGACATCAAGGGCGAGTTCAAACATGGTATCCTGAAGCTGTTTGTTCCGAAGAAGGAAGCAAAGCCGGCAGTAGAGCAGAAGAAGTATGTTTCTATTGAAGGTTAATGGGAACAGAGAGCGGGAGCTGGTCAACTAAATAAGATCATAAGATTATAAATGAGAGCCACCGGAAGAAGTGTAAAAGCTTTTTCCGGTGGCTTTTTATGTGGGATATCCATCTCTATAATACTCATTAACATATCAAAAAAGTATGTTAATAAAAAGCCGGGAGAGAGCATATGAGTGACAAGAAAAACAAAGACAACAGGAAAGAAGACACTAAGAGTAAGAAAAACATGAAAAAAACTCAGGAAATGCCAGTAAGTACAGAGCTAAAGACATTTCCACACAGCTGTACAGACTGTGGTGTGCTTAACTGTTCCAAACAGAACGCCTCTTATCCGGAATTTTGTCTTACAGAGAAGCTGACAGAAAAAGAATTGGAAAAAGTAGTTAAGCTTTATACAGAAAATGAAGAAAATAATAAAATAGCTATATACTCAATATTTGGATAAGGGGATGTATATGATGACAGATGAATTGAAAGTTAAGATGCAGGCACAAGATAAGATTCAGGATTTTGTCCGGACTTATTTTCCGGAGAACCACAAGATCGTAACGGGATTTTATGGTGTGACTACGGCTGCTGTTATGGATTTTTCGGATGACCATACTGTATATGTGGAGTACAATGCCGATAGAGATGGCGTTATTATTATAGGATCGACAAGAGGCTGTATAGCGCATCCGGTCGAACCTTATGGTGAGCATATTAATCTTTTCTATGCCCCATTATCTGAGCAACAACAGGAAGAACTTTCAGACTTGCTTGATGATTTTGTCCAGGCATATGAAAATCACTTTGCTGACCAGGTTGATGATTGTGACGATCAGACTGCTCTTGAAGATGAGTTTAAACAGCTGTATGGATTTATTAAAGATTGGCAGGATAAGGCTTGCGATAAGATGGTAAAGATAGAGTAAAGCAGGATGAGGCTATGGCTGGCAACCGGAAAATGCCGTTAAAGCAAAGGTCGCAATGGGCTGCACATGCAGCCATGCTCCCAATACTTTAACGGCATTTTCCTGGACTTTGGCGGAAGCTAGATTTGTGTCAGCGCAATTTTGCCCTAAGCAAATTAGGGGAGACAAGCTCCCCACGTTGCATTTAGCAACTTAATTTGCTTCCTGGGGACACCTCCGGTTTCCCCGTGAAGCCCTCCCCTTTCCGGCCAGGACGTAGCCCGTCCTACGGCGAAGCCCCGAGACGATTTCGTCTCGGGACTTTAGCCTACCTTGGCTGCATTTTCACCGGCATCGAACCAGTTAAAATGCAGAGGGGGTTCCCCCCTCCGATGACGTATTTCCATTCTGGAAATCGTCATCTACCCCGTTCGTAGCCGGAAGTTTTACTGGCTCTGCAGAGACTTTTTTCTGGAGCTCCTGAATGAGTTTTTGGATGGCCTTTTTATCCATACCAAAGACCAGTTTTAAGTAGCGGTCGAAGATTTTTTCGTATTCTTTTAATTAAGCGTTTTTCTGCTCCAGATCTGCTTCCAGATCTACGATCTGTTCCGCAATGGACAAAGTTTTTTTTGCCATAGTTTTTGTCATTCCTTTCGCTTCGCTCAAGGCACAAACAAGTTATGAAAAATGTTGTGCCCCTCCACTCTTTGATTTATAATTCTTTCAAGGAATAGCAATACATTACAGAGCACGGAAGGAGGAGTGGCGAATTTATTTCGACCCCGTATAGTTATATGTGCCGTCATCCTTGCTATGGCTGCCAAGATGTGCGGCGTCGAGATGTGCGACCATATCGTTATTGCCGGGGCACGGAAAAATGCGTATTTTAGCTTTCGTGAGAATACGGGTATTTTGCAATAATTCGCACAGGCTATGGGATGCGGGTACAGGGGAGCCCCTGTGCCCGCGAGGGAACTCCCGATGCTCCCCGGCCCGCCTGGGCCGCGCCCGTTCCCTCGACCCTCCCGTAAAAACTTTTTGCTAAAAAGCTATCAAAAATCCATATATATTTGACAGTTATTGTGGAAAAGAGTATTATTTAAACTAGATTTTGTCACAAAGATAAGTCCGATAAAATTAAGCGCATATATAATGAGAATATGGGATTCCTTTTATGTTATGGTGGGACCACACACTTTCAAAGTGTATTCGCATGAGGGGGAGGAATACCATGAAAAAGAAAAAGTTACTGTCGTATATCTTGTCTACAAGTCTATTGATTTCTCTTACATCCAATCCAGTTTTGGCTATGACTGGGGGGGCAAATATCGATCAAGAGATAACATCTGTACAGGAAAATCAAGATAATAATTCCAATCAGAACGACAAAAATCAGGAATCGAGATCACAGGATATTTCGGATTCCAAAGACCAGAAGGATGAATCATCATCGGATACTCCGGATAAATCGGAAGAAGACTCTGATAGCGGGGACAAAAAATCTGATCAGGACAAGGGTTCAGATGAATCTGGAAAAGAATCGGATGTTGATAACCTGGATAAAGATCATAAACAGGATGATCTGGAATCAGAGCCAGATAAAGACAAGGATTCCACAGATTCTGACAAATCAGATAAGGAAGATGATAAAGATTCGGTAAAAGAAGATTCATCTGAGAAGAATGAGGATGTATCCGATTCCGATTCTACAGATCAGGAAAAGAAAGATACTGAAAATGAAGATAAAACTGGTGAGAAACAGGAAGATGATTTAGAAACATCTTCTGGTAAGAGTGATTCTTCATCAGAGACCAAAAAAGAAGAGGAAGAAGCAGATCCGGATTGTGCCCAGTTGGAAGGCTGCGTGAATGGGAAACACGATAAGGATTGTCCTTTGTATGAAGAAGATGTGGATTTGCTTCCAGATCTGGAATGTGCGCATCTGGAGGGATGTGTTGGCGAACTCCACGACAAGGATTGCCCGCTTTATGAAGAGCCGGATATGGAGAAAGAATGTCTGCATCTGGCTGGCTGCGTGGACGGAAAACATGATCCAGATTGTCCATGTTATAAAGAAGCAGATCCGTTGATGCTTGCCCGTGGCGTTCAGGTATCGGATGCAATCTATCTTGATGCGTCCGGAGACGATACAAATAATGGTACAAGCGCAGAGACAGCTGTTCAGACCTTAGAAAAAGCTTATGAAATAGCTGAGGATGGAAATACCATTTATTTACTTTCTGATATTGTGTTACATCAGCCAACGGTATTAACGGGTGATAAGTCTGTGACCATTGAAAGCGCTTCTGATGATGAAACACATACAATTACATATGCAAGTGCCACTTCACCTAAACCAACAGATGAAGATTACATGATCAAGATAGGCAATGAAGCAGGCACCCCAGTTCAAACGCAAGTGGTACTTGCGAATTTGGTGATAGATGCTGAAACCCAGGATATGCGGTGTCTAAGAGTTTGCTCTGGCGCCAGTCTGACTCTGGAGGATGGCGCAACCGTAACAAATGGACGGGCAATCTCTCATGATGGAACAACAGGATCTAATGACTGGGGCGGTGGTATTGTGGTAGATGGCAATGCAACGCTGACGATGGAAGATGGATCTGAAATTACAAATTGTTCTGCAGAGTGGGGCGGCGCAGTTTACGTAAGCGGTGAAATGGTAATAAATGGAGGCGAGATCAGCAATAATACAGCAGTTGGAGATATTTATGAGATTAATGGAGTAAATAGATCTGCAAGTGCACATGGTGGTGCTATTATGGTCCGGGCATGTAAGGCAGATTATGATACCACTTATAATAAACCGGTGAAACTTATCATGAATGGGGGAGAGATTAAGGATAATGCGGCTACTGCGGATGCCAGTGCATTTGGTGGTGCTATAGCAATCCTTGGGGCACCAGGTGCATCGGATAAGCCAAATGTGTTTGAAATGTCAGGAGGCTCAATTTCAGATAATCATGCGGTTGATGGTGGTGCGATATCTGCTTATATTGCGGATAATTATTGGCAGGGAAATGTAGAGATTCTGATTTCAAAGGATGCCACTATAGAAGAAAACGAAGTAAGACGTTCTGGTGGTGCCATCTATTTGAATAGCAATAATGCAGGAAACTATACAAACAAACTGGAAATAACAGGTGGTACTATTTCTGAGAATAAGGCTGTCAATAGTGGAAGCAAAGGCGGCGGTATTTATTTATCGGGACAGGGTGACTTGCTATACCTGGTAGATGGTAAAATTGAGAATAATGAGGCAGGTATGGGTGGAGCCATTTCGATTAATTCATCAGGAGAGAAAAAAGCGAAAGCCTGTGTACTTGGGGGTACAATTGCGGATAACAAAGCTACAGACGGATATCCAGCGCAAGATACTCAGCCGGAACGGTATTATTATGGCAATGCGATTGATCAGAATGGTGAGTTGTACCTAAATGGCATAAGTGCGGATATCCGTGGAGACATCCGGATTAAATGTGATGCATTTGGAAATAGAATTTTCACAAATCGCTTTGTAACATTAGTTGGCGCGTCGGAAGATATGAATGATTATGAACTTTCTTCTTATCAGGATGAATCGGTAGATGGAAGAGCGGTTGTTGTGCCTGGTAATGTTACGTATGATGGAATGGATTATGAGGTTGCGGATGCTGAGCCGTATGTGTCCCATTTTAAGCAGAACCATAAGAGAATCGTTACTAATACGGATTATAAGAATCAGGTTCCAACAGGTACGAATCATGAAAAGAGCCTGGTTCTGTATGGAAAACATGCTGTGGAAATCACCCCGATGGATATTACCATTTACGTCGGTGGAAATGGGTATGATGGTGTGATTGGTTCTGATGGTCAGTTTGCTACAAATGATCTTCCAGAGATCGGATTTTACCTGACACTTCCGGATGAATTAAATGAGCTGCTTGGAAGTACGCAGGAAGAACCGAAAGACCTTAGTGACTATGTTGCCCTGACTTATAACGACAGTTCTAACCGCACAACGCGTGACTGGGCTTTACAGTTATATGGAGAAGAGGACAGCAGTCTGGCAAAGGTAGATGGCCAGCATGTTTATATTTACAAGCTGATGCCGAGTAAAATAAATGGCACGGCTGAGCAAATACCGCTTCGTATGCAATTTACGGATGAAGCTGGCAACGTTATGGTAGATTCCAAATTCCCTGTCAATGACACAGACCAGTTCCGTGATTATAAAGTTGATTTTTATTCCGGAGATTTGGATGCAAAGTTTTATAACGTTACCGTCCAGGTTAATGGCAGCACGCAAACATATCCGGTCATTTTGAACAGCGGAAGTTTGAAAGTACGTGGAAACAAGGATCAGACCTATCGGGATATTTCCGATACCATGCCAATACCATGCCAAGTGTGGATCCGCAAAACAAAGGAGTTATCCTGGCAGAGACAGCACAGGATAATACGCAGTATTTCATTAATAAAGGCAATGTGAATGCAGACCCTGCAGGCGTAAAACTTCTGGTTGATCACAGCCTTGATGATACGCTGTTGGCTGCTTACCTGAATCAGAATAAAAATGCGGATGGTAAATATGTTTATCAGTTCAGGTACCTTGACCTGGTTGATACATATAACGGAAACGCATATATGACGATGGCAGGTGGTCAGAAGATGAACATTTACTGGCCGGTTCCGGAAGATGCGAAAGAAGATTCTGCATTCCATATTGTGCATTTCGGAGGATTGAACCGAGAGAGCAATGCGGATATGAATGATTTACTGAGAAATCATATTCCGGAAGAATTATCCAGTGAAAAAGTTTTCATTGACGGTCAGGCGTTCATTAAGTTTTCGGTTGGAAGTTTTTCACCGTTTGCCTTGATGTATGAAAATGGCAGCACATCCGGTAATGGAGGAAATTCCGGTAACAGCGGCACATCGAATGGAAATAATGGTTCTTCTGGTGGAGGAAGCAGTTCATCTGGCAGTGGAAGCAGCGGTGGTCATAGTTCTGGTCACAGTTCCAGTGCTGGATCCGTTACTGCAGGAACCACACAACAGGAAAAGCCGGAAGAAACTAATCTGGCAGAAAATGTATCTGCAGTGGATAATACAGACGAGATAAAAGAAGAAAATCAGGTTGAAACTGCACTTCCAAAAACAGGTCAGTCAGATAACTGGTCTGCAGTGCTTCTTTTCAACAGCGCAATCCTTCTTCTTTTCACCTGTTTTTTTAAGAAAAAAGAACACTAACAAAAAAATGAAGCTGGGCAGCAAAAGTTGCTGCTCAGCTTCTTACAAAGCAAAAGAGCGTATATATCGCGAGAATATGTGATTCCTTTCTTCATTGGGACTACTTAATTTCAAAATACATACATTCGGAGTAAGAAAGGAATAATATGAAAAAGAAAAAATTATTATCGTACATCTTAACTACAAGTCTACTGATCTCTCTTACTGCTAATCCGGTATTATCCATGGCCGAGGAAACAAATCTGAGCCAGGAAATTACGGTTGATCAAGATAATCCTGATCAAGATTCTAAATCCCAGAACATTTCATCAGAAAAAAATGCAGACTCAAAAGATAAAAACGAGAACGATGGATCAGACCGTGGTGATGAAATAGAACCGTCTGAAGATGGAAAAACAGAAGATCTGCAGGAAGATGAAGACAAAGCCAATTTATCTTCTGGAAAAGATGAAAAGCCGGATCTGAATGGATCGGATGGTGATCAATCAGAAGAATCGAAGAAAGATTCGATAAATGATTCTTCTGAGGAAGACTCTGATCAGGCAGATGCAGACTATGGCAGATTGGATGAAGACGAAAATATCGATCCAGATTTCAGCCAGCCGGAAGAAGATGAAAAGGATTCTGCGTTTGGTAGAGCAGATGAAACAGAAAACATTGACCCTGATTTTAGTCAGCCAGCCGAAAGTGAAAACCAGAATTCTGTAGCGAATAAAACTGGGAATGCCGCAGGTGCTACAACAAATTCAGCTCTTTTGACAGAACAGCTTGTTTCAGCCCAACAAATGAACTATGAAGATGTCGAGATTGAAATAGATGGTATTACTTATACATTCGATTTTGATCAGGATACACAGACGGCAAAAATAACAGATATCGCAGATCCAGATCAGAATACAGACCTGATTCTTCCAGAAACGGTGTCTTACGAGGAAGATGGAAATGATTATACGATTACGTCTCTTTCCTGGGGAACTGTATATCCATGGAGCAGCAAATGTGATCATATCACATCAGTGGAGATACCTGACAGCGTTACGGTGTGTGACAGTTCATTCCTTAAATTTCCAAATCTGACAGAAATCGTCATACCAGGGTCGATTACAAAGTTTACTGGTAATTTTCAGGCAATGGGTGAATTAACAAAAATTACATTTTCCGAAGGGGTGGAAGAAATCGCAAGTGGAACTATGGTTACAAACTGTAGTAAACTAAAAACCATTCAGCTTCCGGAAAGTTTAAAAAAGATATCAAAATACGGTACCTTTGCTTCAGCTAAAAACCTTACGGATGTTGTTTTGCCGGATGGAATTGACATCAGTGATGCGAATGAACTTTTTGAAAATTGTACTTCTTTAATTTCCATGAATTTACCGGAATCGGTTAACAGCATTCCGCGTGAAATGTTTGATGGATGTACTTCTTTGGAAAAAGTAACAGCAGAAGGCACAATTACAAAAATCGGACAGCAGGCCTTCTACGAAGATAAACGCTTACAGCAAATTCCAGATTTAGGACAGGTCTCCTCTATGGGAACCATGGCGTTTTATGAATGCTATGACCTAACAGCAGATATTGATCTGTCTGCTTTATCAGAAGTTCCATATCAAGCGTTTTCTTATAGCTCCATTAAATCAGTAATTTTAAGTGATAGTCTGGAAAGTATTGGTGATTGGGCTTTTTTATATACGGAACTTTCTACGATTACATTTCCCGAAACGTTAAAATCAATAGGTACATATGCATTCTGGCATACAGATTCCTTAACTGGAACAATCGTTATACCAGATAGTGTGACCAATATTGAAAATAATGCTTTTCAACATACAACGATTGAAACGCTCGTATTAGGAAGTGGATTAAGCGAAATTGGAAGCAATGCTTTTGAGGATATAGGAACTTTAAAATCCGTTACTGTCAGAATGAGTTCCGATGATATTAATCTGTCAAATGTTGGCTTTTCAGATGATCTGGCTGTAACGTATACGAAAAGTTCTATTCCTGATTCTATAGGATCCACAATCTCAAATGAAGAAGGAGCACCAACACTTCAGGATGCAATTAATGACAGTGACGCAATTGGTGGCTGTATAGAAATTAAGAAAAATATTAAATTGGATCATAAAGTTACAATTCCATCCGGAAGTAAGGTTATGATTACATCGGAAGATGCCTATACCATTGCTGCAACAAAATCAGGAACAGTGCCAGATGTATTATTTGAAGTTGAATCTGGAGCAGAAGTTGTGTTTGATGGTAATTTGATTTTGTCTGGTCGCTACAATGACGGCAGTATTATTAAAAACCATGGCATTTTGGAAATTGCAGGAAATACGACTGTGACGGATGCACAGATTACGAATGACCGCACAGGTGTTATAGAAAGCAGCGGGGAACATGCAAAGCTTATTATTTCCGGTGGACAGATCGCAGATAATAAAATCAAAAATGGCGCACAAAACAGCGCAACGGTTCTTATTGAGGATGGTTCTTCTATTGAAATGACAGGAGGCGTGATTCAAAACAACAATGCATCCGATGCGGATTTTTATCACTCCACAGGAGGGATTTTCCTTTGTGGAAAAAGTGATGGACTTATGACAGGAGGAACGATTCAAAAGAATACTGGTCATCGTGGTACAGCTGTGGCTATTTATAGTGATACGTTCGATCAGAAGGCATCGTTCGTTTTATCAGGAGACGCCCTGCTTACACATAATAATGGTATTTCACAGGATGATACGGCCTATGCTGCAGGAGGTACGGTACTTGTAGAAAACAACGCATCATTTCACATGACTGGAGGAAAAATCACAGACAACAAATCCAGAAAAGGAGGCGGAGTCTGTGTCATTGATGATGGAGTTCAGAACGGAACAACCGAATACGGAACGGAGTTCTTGATGGATGATGGAACCATTTCTAAAAATAGAGCTTCAAATGGTGCTGGCATTTATAGCTTTTCCAACGGAACGGTTCTCCGTGGAGGAAAAATCACGGATAATAAGGCCGGTGTTTCAGGTGGCGGCATTTATTCCGAGGGACGGCTTAATAACGGCTACAGTTCCACGCATTTATATAATGCAGTTGTTACAAACAATACTGCGCAGCAAGGCGGTGGCTTATGGTTCTGCGTGACAGGTACAGCAACGCTCAATATCAAAGATGGAATTGGTATTTTTGAAAATAAGGCTGATGCATCAATAGAGAAAGCTGCTGGTGATGATCTGGTATTCTGCGTTTTCGGTGAATCGGATGATAATTATACTGCGACATTGTCGAGCCGCATGCTTGGCGGTGGGGCTGTTGATTGGTATCAAGACGGCGGAATATTCAATGCTGTTAATGCATCCTGGCCAATAGTTACGGAACATGATAAGCGATATGATGAAAATGACCAACAGATAACGCCATTGGACCCAGAAAATCTTGTAGATATTCACACAAGCCAGGCTTTAAAAACGATAATGTCTGCGGATGCGCAGGATCTGGCAGAGAATGAAGCAAAGCTCTTTATAGAGGGAAATACAGCAAAATATGGCGGAGGCATCGGTGCAAACGGAGGTATTATTGTAGGAGAAGATGATACGATTGATATATCGGTCAAAAAAGTCTGGAACAATGCCCCGGCTTCCGGAACGCCGGATTCGGTCACGATTCGCCTGATAAATGAGGGACATGTGATTGACAGAGCTGTTTTAAATGCGGCAAACAACTGGGAATATCAGTTTGAGGATCTTCCGAAAGGATATTCTTATTCTGTATCAGAAGTTGTTCCTGCAGATTATACGCCAACGGTATCTGGAAATCAGACAGAGGGGTTCCAGATATTGAACACCTATACTCCTGGAACACCTGCAGAACCGGAAAAACCGGATAATGGAGGAACAAATCCTGGAAATTCAAATCATGGATCAGGAAGTTCTGGTTCAAGTGGCTCTGGCAGTTCAGGAGAATCCGGAAGCAGTACAAGAACTGCACAAGTTGTTGAAACAACTCCAGTTGAACCGGTAAAAGAAGATATACAGCCGATTCCAGAAGATATTCAACATGAAGATTTTACTTCCGAAGCCAATAGTGCATTGCCAAAAACAGGGCAGGAAGCAAACAAGTCTGCACTTGTATTTTTCTCCAGCGCACTGCTTTTGTTTGCTATGCTGATTTTTAAGAAAAAAGAAGACTGATAAAGAAACTTATGATTTTCAGATCCTTATGGGGCTGGTAATAGGAAAGTGCTTGTGTGAGAATATCCATCAAGCACTTTCTTAGTGTTGCGATAACATATCAAGCAGTATAATCATTACGGACTGTTTGTCAACAAGATTTACAATTTTGTTTTATGGGGGAAGGGATGAAAACGATGAAAAGATCGACGATGTTGTTTTATGTTATGTTTTTTGGGACTCTTGCTATCGTTCTCATTTCCTGCGTCAGCTGCTGATACAGCAGAAAAGGTTGTACGGGTTGGATGGTATGAAGATTCTTACAATGTTACAGTGAGATTTTTAACGTGTACTTCACGATCATGGAAATTTATTTGAATCTTAATATTGATTATATAAAGAAATTTTGGTATAATTTTGTTATCATATAAGGGGGTGTTTTTATGCCGACAATCAAATCCAGTGCTGATCTAAGAAACAATTACAATGAGATTTCAACTCATTGCCACACTTACACTGAGCCAGTTTTTATCACTAAAAACGGAAAAGGTGACCTTGCCGTGATGAGCATTGAAGCCTACGAAGCACTAACAAGCCGCTTTGAGTTATACGATCAGATTAATGAAGGAATGGATGATATTAAATTAGGAAATACACGACTGTTTTCAGACGCATTATCAGAGATCCGGAAAGGACGTCGTAGATGAGTTACAAAATCCATATCACTGCAGCAGCAGAGAGAGATCTTCTGAAAGCAGCCGACTATATAGAATTTTCCATCAAAAATCCGGATGCTGCAGACCACTTACTGGATACTGCAGATGAACAAATTTCTTCTTTAGCTGAAATGCCTCAGAGATACCGGATCGTAGATGATCCAGTCTTATCCAGTTGGGAAATCCGTTTCATAAAAGTCAATAACTATCTGGCATTTTATACTATAGATGAAAATAAACAGTTAGTAATCATCGTGCGTTTTCTGTATCAAAAAAGTAACTGGGCTTTTATCCTTCATCACGGGATTCCGCTTCAATAAAGCCAAAGGGTCAACTTGAAAAGAAAACAGGTCTATCTCTCCGGAGATAGCCTGTTTTTTTATGGATTTTTTAAACAGTTCGTATTTTAGTTATTATACGTACTGTTTTTTTGCTGAAATTACGTGGTTTTATAGGTATAATGTAATTCATACGAACTTTATAAGGAGAAAAAACGAACTTATGGCAAATAAAACGACCGTTGCATTGACACAGGAGCAGCTGAAAGAAATCATTGAGACGATGCGTTCTGGCGGTGCTGGCTTCCGTCCGAATGACAGGATTGCAGCTTGTCTGATTCTGGAAGCTAATTTAGGGTTACGGATTGAAGATATTCTGCAGCTGCGCTTAGCGGATTTTTTGAAGGATGGAACGAACTACCGAATTAATATTGTGGAGCAGAAGACTCAGAAGAAGCGCACTTTTATTGTTCCGCTTGAGATATACCAGTTTGTATATATATACTGCATGGATAGACATATTCTGATGGATAAGCAAATTTTCCCTATTACAGTACGAACGGTTCAAAAATATCTGAAGAAGGTTGCAGATTATTTAGGATATGAAAATATCGGGACGCACTCGTTTAGAAAATTTTTTGCGTCGGAATTGTATGAAGACAACAATCATGATATTGAGTTGGTTCGGGAGCTTCTGCAGCATAGCTCAGTTGTGACGACACAGAGGTATATAAAAAGAAGCCCGAAAGCAGTGGAAGAGGCGCTTAGGAAGCATATTTTTGTTATTTAATATATGGTTAAAGAAGAGAATGAACTATCCGGGAATCCAGGATAGTTCATTTTTTAAAACTTATTTTTCAGATGCTTTCCAACTGCGTGTAAAAGTCATTGTAGTCCTCCAAAGTTATGCGTTATTGCAACCTGTGTAGGTCTGATTGAGGAAAGCCGGATCTTTGCAAGGATATTAAAATTAAATGGTTTTGATGTATACGGAGTGGCATGTAAGGTTGGCTCTGTAGATAAAACAGATATAGGTCTGGATCCGAAATACATACGTAAGACCGGGCCGGTGATGTGTAATCCTATTTTACAGGCAAAGCTGTTAAATAAAGCAGGAACCCAGTTAAATGTAGTAGTCGGGCTTTGCGTAGGCCATGATAGTCTGTTTTATAAATATTCCAAGGCACTGGCAACCACACTGGTTACAAAGGACCGGGTTCTGGCCTATAACCCGGTAGGTGCACTGTATCAGACACGAGCTTACTATAAACGGCTTTTACAGCAGCCATTGTGGGATGATGAAGGCGGTAAAAAAGAAGAGAAATAACACTCAAAAGTGATAATTACAATAAATATGTGAAAATTCATTAATGTGCAAAGTCAGTAAAAATGGAAAACAGAAAAAAAGCAGGAAAAAGCAGGAGAAAGCGATTATGAGAAAAAAATGGAATCCAGGTATCAGAGTATTTGCCGGAGTTGTACTTATAGCAGCCATTTTATCCGGCTGCGGCAGCAAAACAGCAGAGAGCGGATCAGCATAAAACGGGGAGCAGAATACAGAACAGAATACCACGCAGGATACAACAGCCCAGGAAAATTCAGACAGTCAGAAGGTAAGAAAAGTATATGTAGCAGTAGGCGCCACTTTTGAGCCATATACATATATAGACGAAAACAATCAGCCGGCAGGTTATGATGTGGCTGTTTTACAGGAGATTGACAACCGCCTTCCGCAGTATGAATTCCAGATTGAAAACATGGAGCTTGCCAATATTTCCGTTGCCCTGGATGCAAAGAAGGTTTCCATCGGATCCCAGCAGTTTGAAAAGAATCCGGAAAGAGAAAAGAAATATCTGTTTACTAACGAAGGATTTGCCTCTTACAACAAACGTCTTGTATACAAAAAAGGAAGAGATGATATCCATTCCATTGATGATCTGGCTGGAAAGAAAGTAAGTGCCGGTCAGGGAAGCAACACAGCAGCGATCCTGGAAACATACAATGCAGAACATGATAACAAGATCGATATTGTATATTCCAATGGTGCTACCAGTGAAAGTATTTATGATGATGTAATGAATGGAAGGCTGGATGCTATTGTTGCAACTAAGAAGACATTTAAGAAATACAATGAAGCATTTGGCGGCGGCTACGATATCAATGAAGACAGTTATTTCAGTGAGTCCCAGGCATATTTCATGCTGGCCCAAGGAGAGGAACAGCTTCGTGATGATATGGATACTGCTTTAAAGGCAATGAAAGAGGACGGAACTCTTACAAAGCTTTCCATTGAGTATACGGGAAGTGATTATAATTCAGAAGAATAGGAGTAAAAAATATGGATCTTTCCAGCATTTTCCGTTTTAGTGATATGTTGGAATATTTCCCGAAAATCTTGTCCCGTTTTCCTGTAACGCTTCTTAATTGTAGTGGTAAGCGTTGCAGGGGGGCTGGTCCTGGGATTTATTCTGGCTGCGGCACGTATCTTTAAAATACCAGTGTTAAGAGAACTGGCAGCTCTTTATATTTCCTTTGTAAGAGGTACCCCGGTCCTGGTACAGTTATTTGTAGTATATTATGGACTGCCTCTTCTTGTGGCTCCTTTAGGAGTGAATATTAACCATTGGAGCAAGCTGTTTTTTGTACTGGTCACATATCTTTTAAATGATGGGGCATTTATGTCAGAGATCATCCGTTCTTCCATTGAAAGTGTCCCTAAGGGACAGCGTGAAGCGGCAGCTTCTGTAGGACTTACTACATTTCAGGCTTATAAAAGGATCATTATCCCACAGGCATTTAAAATAGCAGCCCCTTCATTTGGAACCCGCGTGATCGGATCTTTCCCCAGGCTGTTCCGGCAGCACTTCCCGTTCTTTGCAACAATGTGATTGGTCTTTTAAAGTCCACATCCATTGTATATCTTATTTCGGTAAATGATATTTTAGGAGCGGCTATTAATTCAGCGGCAGTGAACTTCCGTTATCTGGAGGCGTATATTGCAGTGGCTATTGTTTACTGGGCTATGTGCGTCTGCGTGGAAAAGCTGTTTTATGTAATGGAAAAACGGTATAAATATGCAGCAGGAGGTACGACATGATCGAGATCAAAGGTTTACATAAAGCATTTGGACAGAACCAGGTTTTAAAAGGTGTTGATATTACTGTAAATAAAGGTGATGTGGTGGTAGTGATCGGTCCAAGCGGCTCCGGAAAGACTACCATGCTGCGGTGCATTAATTTTCTGGAAAGAGCTGATGCCGGAACGATCACAGTGGGAGATATTACAGTAGATGCAGCAAAAGCAAAGAAAAAAGAGATTCATGAGATCCGTTTAAGGACTGCCATGGTCTTTCAGAATTATAATCTGTTTGCCAATAAAACGGCTCTTGGAAATGTAATGGAAGGATTGACCCAGGCGCGGGGGGTATCCAAAGAGAAGGCAAAGCAGATTGCTCTTGATGCATTGGAAAAAGTAGGACTTAAGGATAAGGCTGATTTTTTCCCATCCCAGCTTTCCGGCGGACAGCAGCAAAGAGTGGGTATTGCCAGAGCGGTTGTGTTAAATCCGGACGTGATCCTTTTTGATGAGCCTATTTCAGCGCTGGATCCGGAACTGGTGGGAGAAGTGTTAAAAGTCATCCGTGATATTGCAAAAGAAGGGATCACCATGATCATTGTGACCCATGAAATGAGCTTTGCTTCTGATGCAGCCAATCGGGTGATTTTTATGGCCGGTGGTGTTGTAGTGGAAGAAGGAAAGCCGGATGAGATCTTTTCACACCCAAGAGAAGAAAGAACAAGGCAGTTTTTAGAGCGCGTGCTGCCAAAGTGGTCTTATACCATCTAATGAGCGTAGAGAAAAGCAAGCGACGCCCAAAGCGGCATTTGTTTTTCACAAGCCATTAACGAAGATCTCGCCTGCGACAGCAAGAAAGGAGTCCTCAATGAAGATTGATTTTAACCGACAGATAAATAGAAAACATACAGACTGTGCCAAATGGGACGGTCAGGGCGGGGATTATATCCCGCTATGGATCGCGGATATGGATCTTCCGGTGGCAGAACCTGTTTTAGAAGCATTGAAAAACCGCCTGGAGCATCCTTTTTTGGGGTATACATTCCCTGGGGAAAGTGTGTATCAGGCAGTTATTTCTTATTATAAAGATCGTTATGCTTTTGACGTGAAAAAAGAATGGATCGTTTTTAATCATGGAGTAAATACAGGAAATAATATTGCGGCCAGAGCGCTAGGCGGCACCATTATGATAGCAACACCTATGTATCCCCATATTAACCAGAAATTGTCCAAAGAATCAGGAAAGCCGGTGGTACGTGTATCTTTGAAACAGGAGAATGGACGATATACCTTTGATCTTGATGCAATGGAAAAGGCGGTTACGGAGGATGTGACTACTTTTGTGCTTTGCAGCCCACATAATCCGGTGGGACGTGTATTTACCAGAAAGGAACTGGAAGAGCTGTTTAAGTTTGCTGCCAGACATGACATTGTGGTGGTTGCAGATGAGATACATAGTGATCTGGTTTTAGAGGGGCAGCATATTCCGGCTATTACCTTAGGTGAAGAGGAAAGACAAAGAGTGATCCTTCACCACTCAGCAAGCAAAACTTATAATATCCCTGGTCTTCCGCTGGCGTTTGCTGTTATTCCTAATGAAGAGTTAAGACATAAATATGAAGAAGTGGCAGCCACAATGCATGCTTCTTTTGATACTCTTTCTTTTATTGCTTTTGAGGCAGCTTTTACGAAAGGGGAAGAATGGAGACAGGAATTATTGAAATATCTGAGGGAGAACAAGAAATGGCTGGATGAGCGGATCAGCCGGATCCCGGGGCTTTCCATCTGCCACAGTGAAGGTACTTATTTAGGATGGATCGATGCAAGGGAAACGGGGGTAAGTGATCCGGCCGGATTTTTTATGAAAGAAGCTGGTGTGAAATTCAATGATGGAGATTCATTTTCAGCCCCAGGCTTTGTACGTGTGAATTTTGCATGCCCAAGATCTTACCTGGAAGAAGCTTTTGACCGGGTGGAGAAAGCTTTACAAAGTAAAAACGTCTAAAAAAATTGCAGGAAAAGAGGATGAGGTACATAAGGCGCATCCTGGCGAAAAAAGGCCTGTTTTGCTCCGTCGCTTTTTGTCAGGTCTGCGATACAAACTCACATGCTGCGCATGTTCAGACAGTGTATCACCGACCTGACGCTATACTCACAAAACAGGTCTTTTTTCTGAAATGGATGCTTCTCATGTACTTCATCCTCTTTTCAGCTAGTACATCGTTTCGTAAATAACTGTAATGATCACGCAGGATGCGGATTTGAGTGTGCAGGTTTAAAAACGCAGGCGTAGCGGGCTACGCTGAGGCTTTTAGACCTGTGCAATCAGATTCGCAGACAAGTGAGTGGTATAGTTATTTCGAAAACGATGTACTAGGATGTCGGAATAGATAAGTTAGTAAAGATGAATATTGAAAATAAAATCTTCATATGATATAATGCCTTTAGGCAAAAGAAGATATAGTATTTCTGTCAACAGAAACACTAAAGTGAAAACCCCCGGATGGCACTCCGGGGGTTTTCTTTTTTAGGTTGGTTGTCACTATTTTCTACTGTTCAACCATTTGATGATGTAGTGGCAGGCTACACCAGCCGCAACAGCAGATAGAAAAGAAGATATAAATTCTGTCAACATAAACACCCCCTTCCGTTGCTGGATTGGGTATGACAACGGGTTAATTATAACACAGGGGAGGGGGAGAAAAACTCTACATATCTTTAGGCATGGTTTTAAAGAATTTTACTACCATAGGCAAGGTAATAGCAGCAGAAATGACATCGGAGATAGTCTGGGATATCTGGATCCCGGTAAGTCCAAGAATAGTGTTCATGAGCCAGAGAACGGGGATGAATACCAGACCGCTCCGGATCATGGACAGAAAGGTAGCCCGGCCGCTTTTGCCGATGCTCTGGAAGAGCATGTTTCCATAGAGGGAAAGTGGCATGAAGAAGAGGGCGAAGCACTGGATGCGAAGAGCGGGAATGCCAATTGCAAGGACTGCCGGATCGTCGCGGAACATGCGGACAATGCGGGCAGAGCAGGTTATGCCGATAAAGGCGGAAATGCTCATTACCACGAAACTGCTTTTGATGCTGAACCAGAAGGCATCCCGGACGCGTTTGTATTTTCCTGCACCATAATTAAAAGCGCTGACAGGCTGAAAGCCTTGTCCGATGCCAAGGGCTACGCAGAAAAGGAAGTTTATGATCCTTGTGACAATGCTCATGGCTGCAATAGCAGCATCGCCGTAGGGGCCTGCGAAACGGTTTAATACCATGACGGAAACGCTGTTTAAGCCCTGGCACATAAGGCTTGGAAAACCGGTTGCAAGGATATTGGTGACATCCTCAAATTGGTGGGTGACGTAACGGATACTTAGGCGGCTCTGGACTTTTCCGCGAAGGAACGGGCTGATGAGGATAGCCATACTGATGTACTGGGAAACGGCAGTGGAGATACCTGCACCCCGGACACCCAGTTTAAGGACGAAAATCAGGAACATATCCCCGAAGATGTTTAAAATACCGCCGGAAGCAAGGCCAAGCATTGCAAAAAAGGCTTTTCCCTCGTATCGGAGAATGTTATTCATAACGCAGCTGGATGCCATGGCAGGTGCTGCGATCAGGATCCAGGTGCTGTATTCGATGGCGTGAGGAAGGATGGAATCGGTACTTCCCAGGAGACGCATGAAGGGTGAATGGAAGAGAAAGCCCAGGATGCAAATGAGAGTGCCGCATAATAAGGATAAAAAGAAGCTGGTGGATGCAAATTTGCGGGCGCTTTTTATATCATGTGCTCCCAGTTTGCGGCTGATATTGCTGCCCGCCCCATGTCCGAACATGAACCCAAAGGCATTGATAATAGCCATTAAAGCGAAAACGACTCCTGTTGCGCCGCTGACGCTGGTTCCCAGCTGGCTTACAAAGAAGGTATCAGCCATATTGTATACACTGGTCACAAGCATACTGACAGTAGTTGGCAGTCCAAGCTGCAGCACCAGTTTGTTGATGGGGGTTTTTGTCATTTTATCATATTGTATCTGCGCACTATCTGTTTTCATAATATGTATACCTTTATATATAAGTGTGGGAAATAGAATGAAAGGCCCTCCTGTGATTTATTTTATCATAGGAAGGCCTTTTGAAAAGCGTTTTTCACACTATTCAGTTAAAAAAGTTTACTTTGTTTTTACATAGTGGCAATTATGTTTAATTTTCGTCCAGGTCGATCGCTTCAAAAAGATCTCCAAGGGTTTCCAGTGCCGGAAGCAGGAATTTAAAAGTTTTCTTCCCCATGCTTCTTTTAAAGCTTCCAGGATCTCTCTGGAACGTTCCAGTTTAGCTTCGTCTGTTTGTTTTAACGTTATATCTTCTTTTGCTTGATAGCAGGCTAACGAATTGTTCTGAATCGGTCATCCATTGTAAACGATAGCAGTTCTTTTCAGCAGCAAAACAGAAAATATATTTTCTCTGTTTTGTACAAACGATTCAATAGATATTTTTCGGATTGACATCTTTGATTTTGGGATCCAAGGGATTTAAACCCATCATAAGATATTTGTACTGCTCTTCGGTAAGATCTGCTGCTTCCTGCGTATTCCTTGGCCATGATAACCGTCCCGCTTCAAAGCGCTTATACAGAAGTAAAAATCCGGTCCCCATCCACAAAAGTCCTTTGCACCGATCGGAACGCTTCCTACAAAACAAAAAGAGCGTTCTCTTCTCGAATAGATTTTGACCATACTTATCACTGATGATCGTTGCCAGCCCATTAATACCTTTTCTCAGATCAACTGTTCCGCAGGCAAGTATAGTGGTTCAGTTGTCAAGACAAAAATTCAAGCATTTTATAATGAACCGATATATGTAGCTGAGTTGGGGAGGGGACTCCATTAAGCAGCATGATCAATCAGCAGTGCCGGATAATAATATGATGCGGGTGTCTGATTGTTGATTGCTGAATGACAGCGCTCAAAGTTGTAGGTATGTACATAGCTTTTGATAGCCGCTCGCGCTTCCAGGATGTTGGCATACTGTGTAAGATAGGCTTCCTCATATTTGAAGCTGCGAAACCAGCGTTCAATCATGATGTTGTCTGCCCAGCGGCTTTTTCCATCCATGCTCTGACGGATATGGTTTTCTTTGAGAAATGCTATGTACTCGGTGCTTGTAAACTGACATCCTTGTTCTGAGTTCAGGATCAGGGGCTTTGCCGCCTTGAAAGCTTTCTTCAGCGCGTTTATGACCATTCTGGTGTCCAAGGTATCATCCACCTCCCAGCCAACAATACAACGGCTATACCAGTCAATGATGGCTGTCAGATACAGGAAGCCGTGCTTGATGGGGATATAGGTGATGTCGATTGACCATGCCTGATTTGGACGGTCGATAACGGCGTTACGAAGCAGATACGGGCAGACTTTCGCCTGTTGCATACGTTTGGAAAGATTCATCTTTGGATAGATCGGATCAATCCACATTTCAATCATATAGCGGCGCGTTTTCCGGCGTCCCACCTGATGACCACGCATTTTCAGCTGTGAAGACATTTGACGAGCTCCCCAGGCAGGATTATCGGTATGCAGATGATCAATGATAGCTTTGCATTCTAACTCTTCCTGAGATATGTGTGTTCCATTATAGTACACGCTGGTGCGGTTGATTCCAAGAAGCTCAGCACCTGTTTTTATTGGGAATTCTTTAGTCTTCAAAAGGTTTCGGACTAAATTTACTCTCGTAGTCAGGTCCAAGTGTTTCTTCAGATTTTTTTTCAACCAATCCACCTGCATGGTGAGCTGGCCAACTTTTTTAGCATATTCCGCTTTTTCCTTGCGCTCTAAGGCAAGCTTCTCTTTCAGATTGTTTTCCCGTGTATCGTCAAAGACAACAGAAGCTTTATCAAGGAATTCTTTCTTCCAATTGCGGAGAAGATTCGGTTGAATATTATTCTCAGCAGCTATCGTATTTAAGTCTTATTCTCCTTTGAGCAATTCAATGACCAGTTCTGATTTGAATTTAGCGGAGAAACTCCTTCTTGTTCGTGACATAATAATGATCCTTCTTTCTGTAGTGTTTACAGTATATCAGATTCATTAAGAAATGTCTCTTGAAGTGTCTTAAATTATGATACCATTATAATGCTAAACTGCTTGTTTCCGACGGCTCATCCTACTAGAAACTGTTCTTGAGTTCTTCGCCGTCGGGTTAACACACCTATGCATTGTCTGAGGTTCATGTCAAGACTGGCGTACGCAATCATTATGAATGGCTATTTCTGCCGGACTCTGGATGGTCAATTTCTCTGGAATCTAACATTGCCGTACAAAAGTAGTTTTTTGTAAAATAGTATTAAAACAAGGAGGGATATATTTGAAAAATGGTATAAAAAATCTTTCAATATCATTTATAGCAAATTTAGTAACTATAATTGTATCATTTATTGTTACATTATTCTTACCTAAAATAATAAGTGTTGAACAGTATGGATATTGGCAAGTTTATTTGTTCTATTCAACTTACGTTGGAATTTTGCATTTAGGGTTAAATGATGGTATTTATTTGAGATATGGTGGTGAAGAATATAATGATTTAAATTTTAAGTTATTTTATGGAGAATTTAAGATCCTTTTCAATTTTGAATTGATTGCAATGTTAATAATAATATTTGTATCATGTGTTTTTTTTAATGGATCATATGAATATATTTGGGTTTCTTTAGGAATATGTGCGTTTTTGACAAACCTTAGATATATGTTTGTATATATATTGCAAGCGACAAATCTAATTAGAGAGTTTGCTATAGTAACCATTATAGACAGAGTTGTTTTTGTACTATTGGTATTATTTTTTTGTATTAGTAAAAATGCTAATTTTAATATGGTAATTATTTCTGATTTATCAGGAAGAGTAATTTCATTGTTAGTCGGGATGTACTTCTGTAAAGAAGTGATAGTGCAGCATAATAAAGTAAATTCCATAGTATGGAAAGAAATAAAACAAAACATAATAGCTGGAAGTCAATTGATGTTTGCAAATTTAGCAAGTAGTTGTATTATTGGAGTTGTTAGATATGGTATTCAAAAGAATTGGAGTATTGCAATATTTGGGAAAATATCCCTTATGTTAAGTTTGTCAAATTTTTTTGTGATATTTATTAATGCCATGGGAGTAGTTATATATCCTATATTAAGAAGAACTGATAGTAGTAAAAGAAATGAATTTTATTTCGCAATAGACAAGATGCTAGATGTTATATTATTTTCTCTTTTAATTTTATATTATCCGGCAAAATTAATAATATCTTGGTGGTTGCCTCAGTATTCGGATGTCATGCATTATATATGTATTCTATTTCCTGTTTATATTTTTGAGGGAAAGATGGCATTATTGTTTAATACATATCTAAAAGTATATAGGAAAGAAAATGTGATTTTTAAAATTAATATTTTATGTTTGAGCATAAGCGTTATTTATACTTTGTTGGTTACATATATCTTTAAAAATTTGAATCTTGCTGTATTAGGAATGTTGTTACTTATTGCATTTAGATGTGTAGTGAGTCAAATATATTGTTCTAAAATGTTAAATATTGAATATAAAAGCAGTTTATTAGGGCTATCTGTTGGTATTGTAATATATCTTGTATGTGGAACGATATTATCTGATTTAGTAGGATCTATTCTTATG
>OLRX01001004.1_pt1 | contig 22716 bp, 21 predicted proteins | sample 1672991 | NCBI WGS metagenome assembly OLRX01 (sample SAMEA3136744, study PRJEB25190) | human gut metagenome | biome: human gut; feature: human-associated habitat; material: faeces | place: Austria | collected 2013
CGCGGACGTCGTCGGCTCCGTAGCAGCGCACTTTTGAGCGTTCTCCCTTGGAGTAAGGTATTTCATCAGTTATGCTGACTTTGCCCGACGCGTAGTCGAACTGGGTCCTCACATAGGTGAATCCGTTGATCCTGGATATTATCTGAGCCGCGTCCTTGCCCAGGCCGTTGAGGATGACGCGGAGCGGTTTCTTTCGTATCTTGTTGGCCGATCTGGCTATTCCGATGGCTCCCTCGGCGGCGGCGAAAGATTCGTGTCCGGCAAGGAAAGCGAAACATTCCGTCTCTTCTCTGAGGAGCATTGCAGCCAGATTTCCGTGACCAAGGCCGACTTTTCTGTCCTCGGCAACCGAACCCTCAAGGCAGAAAGACTGGAGTCCCTCTCCGATGGCTTCGGCAGCGTCGGCAGCCTTTCGGCAGTTTTTCTTGATGGCTATGGCGGCTCCTGCGGTGTAAGCCCAGCAGGCGTCTTCAAAGCATATAGTCTGTATGCCCTTTACTATTTCATAAGGGTCGAAGCCCGCTTCCTTGCATAAAACGACGGCTTCCTCCAGATCACTGATGCCGTATTTTGCGAGAACGGCCTGAATTTTTTCAATTTTTCTGTCGTAATTTTCAAACGTTATCATGACCGTACCTCCTTATTCCTTGCGGGGGTCAATTTTCTTGACCGCCTCGTCAAATCTTCCGTAAGTTCCGCTGGCCTTTTCAATGGCCTCCATAGGGTCTGTTCCGGCTTTGATGCCGTCCATCATCTTTCCTATGTTCACGTATTTATATCCTATTATGTTGTCCTCTTCATCAAGTCCGACTTCGACTATGTAGCCTTCGGCCAGCTCCATATATCTCGGTCCCTTGGCTTTAGTGGAATAGATGGTTCCCACCTGGCTTCTCGTTCCTTTTCCCAGATCCTCAAGACCTGCCCCTATGGCAAGACCTCCCTCGGAAAAGGCCGACTGACTGCGTCCGTAAACTATCTGCAGGAAGAGTTCTCTCATCGCCGTATTTATCGCGTCGCATACTAGGTCTGTGTTAAGCGCTTCGAGAAGCGTCTTGCCGATCAGGATTTCACCGGCCATGGCCGCGGAATGGGTCATGCCCGAACATCCTATAGTTTCGATCAGCGCTTCTTCTATTATGCCCTCTTTTATGTTGAGGGTCAGCTTGCATGCTCCCTGCTGAGGCGCGCACCAGCCCACGCCGTGGGTAAGACCTGAAATATCCGCTATTTCTTTTACCTGAACCCATTTTCCCTCCTGCGGAATAGGCGCAGGGCCGTGATAGGCGCCTTTGTTGACAGGACACATATTCTCTATTTCTCTAGTGTATATCATCTTTCCTCCTGTTGAATTTTTATTTTCAGGCTAAAAATATGCCTCTTCAAACTTCGGTTTACGATTTTATTTAAGCATATTTTTAAAAAAAATTCAATGGAAAAACCGGGAATAAGACGGTGTAATTTAGGCCATTATCATAGGAGGTCAAGATTTCCCGCCTGCCGGGCCGCAGTAAAGTCAAGACGTCCGTCAAGTGCAGTGCGTCGGCCGGACAGTTCCTACGAAACGATGGCGCTGTATTCCGGCTTCAGTATATTCTCTATCAAATCCCATTCTATGACAAACTCCGGTTCGCCCGAAGAGCCGGGTCCCACTTCATATTTGTCAAAAGCGATTACCAGGTTTCCGTCTTTGTTCCAGTAGAAATTACGATCTCCGCTGATTTTTACAAATTCTTTGCCGAACTCATCTTTTTCAGCCCAATAAACTACTGTTTTATCTTCTTCCATCCTCTCTTTCATCTGCTTTTTTATCTCTTCGGTGAGAATTTTCTGGTAACTTTCGCCGGTAAACATATCCCCCAGCTGGACGATACTTCCGCTTCTCTTGTCAATATGATAATATCTGAAATATTTACCGCTGCTGCCGACCGTTTCTTCCACCGACAATTTCAGAGTGAACCAGCTTTCAGTGTCTGTGACCGTCTCGTATTCAACGCTGAGCGATCCATGGCCTCCTGCGATCTCTATATCTTTATAGAACTGTTCCATCAATTCAGAGGTCATCTGGTCCACGTCCTTATTGATGTGTACCGAAGCTTCACTGCCATCCTCTTTTATCTCAGGCACTTTAATATCCATCTTATGATTTTCGTCTGAGTAAAAATAATTTCTTATGGTTACTACTTTTACAATCTTGCCGATGACAGGTATTTTTTCCATCGCCTCCGCGTAATTGACGCTTATATTAGGCAGCAGAAACAGCGTTAAAAATACCAGACATGCCGCCGCCGCGGCAAACCGGCGCAGAGGCAGACTGACGTGGAGTTTCGCGTCTTTACGCTTTGTGTCTTTCTCCGTTTCCGGAAGCTTCGCCAGAGCCAGCTCTATCTTTTCTCTGACAGCCGATGGTATTACAATTTGTTCCGCCTCTGCCCTTTTCTTTAAATATTCATCGAAACTATCTGAATTTTTGAATCTCATCCTGCGAAATCCTCCTTCAGTAATTCAAGCAGCATCTTCCTCGCCCTAGACAGCTGCTGCTTGACAGCCGCTCCGCTTGCATCTGTTATTCTGGCTATTTGGGCCGCAGAAAGATTTTCGTAATAAAACAGCACCACTACCGTGCGGTACGGATTTTTCAAGCTTTCTACTGCTTCTCTCAATGTCATTTTCAATGCGGTGTCTTCTTCATGCTTCCCAAAAGACTCTTCTGAAAAATCATCGGCCAGCACACTGCGGGAATTTTTCCTCACCGTTTCAACAGCCGTATTATGTACTATCTTCAGCATCCATGTCTTGAAAGACGCCAGGTTTCTGAAACTGTTCAAATTTTTATACGCCCTGAATATGGCCTCGCTGACCACTTCCGCCGCATCGTCCTCATTTCGCATGATGGAATATGCCAGCCTGTACATCGCTTCCTCGCAGAGTCTCACCTGGCTGCAGAACTCTTCCTTGCCAATCAAAGCTATTCCTCCCCTAAAATATCTCCCGTCTTTTCTCTTATCCATTTGCCCCATTCTATATAGTGTTTCGCATAAAGATGCGTATCGTCGTCAGACTTATCTTTTGACAGATTGCCGTATCCGTCGTCAAACAACGGATTCACGTCCATATAAAAGACTTCTTTACTGTCTGCTATACAGGATATGGATTTGTTCAGCTGGTTGATATTATCGTTGTTGACTACCTTGTCTCTGTCACTTCTGCCTTTCGTGACATGCAGATTGGCCTGTATAAAGACCTTGGCTTTTGGCTGCCTGTCCTTTATAAATTCGACCAGCTCTTTATATTTTTCTGTGGTTTTGCCGATATCATAGCCCACTTCGTTGATACCAAGCATGACGTATATCTTAGCATATTTTTTATTGTTTAACAACTGTTCAAGGGTAACCTTTCCCACTTTAGGCACTGAAACAGTCTTATCATATATGTTGTACACGCTCATGCCTACATTGGAGAAGAAATCCGCTTCATTCATAGCTGAATATTCCGAAAGGCCCACCGTCCTGGAATCCCCTATGAACAAAGCATCGTCCACCGAGGCTATTATTTTCTTTTTCGGCTGCACTGCTTCCCGCACAGAGCTGTCCCCATCGCTGTCACTGTCCGTATTGCCGCCTGTATCGATGGCAACCTTGCTATCCTGTTTACCTGCTTGGCCGGACGGACTTCCGCCGCCCATAAGCGCTGGCTTGAGAGCCATGAAGATGATTACTGCGATAAGTAAAACGACTAATGATAAAAGTGTGATAATGTTTGATTTTTTCATTTTTAATACCCCTTAAAATCTAAAATACAGAAACGGATCGTCAAGTCCCCTGTACATGCAGTAAATGCATGCGGCTAATATGGCGGCAAGGATAGTCCATAACAGCAGCCTGTTTCTGACATGTTTGAGAATATTCTGCGGCAGTATCGCTGACATCACCAGGCAAATGATCAAAAATGGCCAGTACATCTTCAGATATTTCAGATAGTCATACCTGAAAACAGACCAAACGCCGTCCCCGAAGAACGGAAAAAGTCTTGAAAAGAACACTGCCAGCTTGTCCATGTCCTCTATCGCAAACACGGCCCACGTGAGCGGTATGAGGATGATCATATACACCCGGCTCGCCAAGAAATTCCTGGCCAGAAAACTTCCTGTCAGATATTTTTCCGACGCTATTATCAAAAACAACGTCATGCCCCACAAAATAAAATTATATCCGGCGCCATGCCATATCCCTGTCAGCAGCCACACTGCGAGCAGATTTCTCACAGTGCCTATCCTGCCAAGCCTGTTCCCTCCCAGAGGAATATACACATATTCGCGAAACCACGAACCTAAAGTGATATGCCATCTCCGCCAGAACTCTGTCATCGACCGGCTCACATAAGGGAGGCGGAAGTTTTCCGGCAAATCAAATCCCACCATTTTTCCCAGACCCACAGCCATCAGCGAATAACCGAAAAAGTCAAAGTATATCTGAAATGAGAAGGCCGCCAGAGACATCCATGCCAGGGGAGTTGATATGCTTTCAAATCCTATCGCTTTGACGTCAGTCCAGAGTTTACCGACAGGATTGGCAAGAAGCACTTTAAGACCAAGGCCGATTATGAAAATGGCAAGTCCCATAATCGCCGCGTTTTTCTTGATTTCTCTGTGATGAAGCTTCTCCGCAACGCAGTCGTATGTGACTATCGGTCCTGCAATCAGCTGTTCGAACATAGAGATGTAAACTCCGAAGCCGAGCAAGCTTTCTTCTGCCTTGACTTTGCCTCTGTAAACGTCCGCCAGGTATGATATCCCTTGGAAAGTATAAAACGAAATGCCTATCGGCATTACAGGGTCAAAGGCAGGAGATGCTGTTCCCAGATGACTGCTTATTTCCCCCAGCAGGAATCCCGAATATTTATATACGAAAATAGAGGTCAGATGAAATAATATTCCAGCCGTAAGTATCATCTTTTTCCTATTTTCAAATTTGCTCATGAGAATTCCCGCGGAAAAATCCACAGCAATGCTGGCCAAAAGCAGTATGAAGTGCTCCGGGTTATTTACGGTGCCGGAAAAGTAAAAGCACATACTTCCTGCGAAAAGGACCGCGTTTTTCATTTTTGAGGGTGCTGCATAATAGATACCGAAAAATACAGGCATGAAGATAAGTAAAAATTGTAAACTGCTGAAAACCATAAAAATACCGCCATATTTATTTTCTGATATATAGACGAACGACGAGGAAAAAAAGTGACAAAAAAGGCAAAAAAGTTTTAAAAAAATTTTTTAGAAGCCGTCGTACATTTTTTTTGCATAATAAAAGAGGCAGGGAGCTTTCCCTGCCTGCCGTAAAATTTTGTGTTTTCGGTACGTTCCTGCCTGCCGTATCGTTTTTTTAATTCCATCGGGGCAGCATGCCATGTTGCCTCACATCAGCTCTCTTTTCATCGTAGAAAGTGCGTTTTTCTCCAGCCTGCTGACCTGCGCCTGAGATATTCCTATCTCTTTGGCTACTTCCATCTGCGTCTTTCCCTCGAAAAACCTTATCGTCAAAATGTGCTTTTCCCTAGGACTGAGCTTGTCCATCGCCTCCGAAAGAGATATGTTTTCTATCCATCTGGCATCGGTATTTTTAGTGTCTGAAACCTGATCCATCACATATATGGCGTCTCCGTCGTCGTGGAAAACAGGTTCAAACAGTGACACCGGCTCCTGTATGGACTCAAGCGCCATGACCACTTCTTCTCGGTTCACTCCCATGGCCAGAGCAATCTCGCTGACTGACGGCTCTTTCTGCAGATCCCTGGAAAGAGTCTCCTTGGTCTGAAGAGCCTTATACGCCAGATCTCTCAAAGATCTTGAAACTCTGATAGAATTGTTGTCTCTCAGATAACGGCGCACTTCGCCTATGATCATCGGTACTGCATAAGTTGAAAACTTGACTCCGTGGCTCATGTCAAAATTATCCAATGCTTTGATAAGACCGATGCACCCCACCTGAAACAAATCGTCCGGGTTTTCGCCCCTACTGGTAAAGCGCTGTATCACGCTGAGAACCAGCCTCAGATTGCCGTTGATGAACTTTTCCCTGACGGACGCGTCACCCTCCTTTATCTTTTTTAACATTTCTGTCATTTCCGCTTCCTTGTAGAGCGGAAGCTTAGCAGTGTCCACACCGCATATTTCGACTTTGCTCGCCATAATACAACACCAATCCTATCCACAATATTTTAGTTTAGTTATGTACCAGGCGGCTTCGCCTTATGCGTTCCAATAAATGGCGTATGTCTCTGTTTTTTATATTATGGGACCGTTTTGTGATGCTGGTCAAATCAGCCGAGACGCTTTGATCGGAGTTGAAAATCCGGTCAGCCAAGACGCTTGATTTCGCGCTGAAGTCTGGTGATTATCCGTTTTTCCAGCCTCGAAATGTACGACTGCGAAATCCCCAGCTTGTCGGCAACTTCTTTCTGCGTCATTTCCCTGCCGCTCCTCAAACCGAATCTCATCTCCATCAATTCTTTTTCTCTCGGCTCCAGCTTAGTCATCGCTCCGTAAAGCAGCTTTCGGTTGACCTCGTCTTCAAGCCTGTGGTAGACAAGATCGCTCTCTGTCCCCAGAATGTCAGAAAGCAGCAGTTCATTGCCGTCCCAGTCCACGTTAAGCGGTTCGTCGAGGCTCACCTCACTCTTGAGCTTTGACGTTCTCCTCAGATACATGAGTATTTCATTTTCAATGCATCTGGACGCATAGGTGGCCAGCTTTATGTTCTTTTCCATTTTAAAAGTGTTGACGGCCTTGATAAGTCCTATGGTTCCTATGGAAATCAGGTCCTCTACATTGACTCCGGCATTTTCAAATTTTTTGGCTATATAGACTACGAGACGGAGGTTTCTCTCTATCAGTATGCTCCTGGCTTCCTGACTTCCCGCGGCGTATTCCTGCAGAAGCCGCTTTTCTTCCTCCCGCTCCAGCGGAGCCGGCAATACGTCGTTTCCGCCGATATAAAAAAGAGTTCTGACTTTTCTCCTACCAAACTCTTTTAATTTTCTCAGCCATGTGCTTATCTGTATAGTAGGCAAAAATCCAAACTCTTTATACATCCTCTAATAATCCCCCTTCTAAAAAATCCTTGTTTATCAACGCCTCAAAATCCCCGAAATTCCCGTCATAGAAGGCTATGAAGGCTCCCTCTGAAATTTTTTTATCAAATATTATTTTATCGCTTCTCACGCTTTCGAGATAACCGCATTCCACGCCCACGGTCCTGTAAGGTATGACCGCATATCTGTCCCAAAGATCAGATGGTTTGAACGGCAGCTTCTCCGCGCCTTTCTTATCCAGCAGAACCACAGGCTTTCCTGTGACCGGTTCTCTCAGGCTGTTCCCTGAATCGACGTAACCGTTGAAATCATAATTCTTGTCGTCTATCACCATGCTGACCATTCCGCGTATGGCTATGTCCTTATTTTTTCTGCGAATCAAAGCGACGAACCAGTATGTAAGGCCGAAGGCCAGTATTCCGAAGCATATAAGCTTGAAATATGTAATTGCGTCTATGTAAATTATCCCCTGGTGAGTTATGGCCGGTTCCTGCTGCCAGAGAAGCAGCGCCATCACCGCCCCTCCCGATAAAAAGGTCAGGATAAGCAGCAAGGCGGATTTTCTCAGCAACTCGTGCCTGCCAAAGGCTGCGGCCGACGTCACTATTCCAGCGCCCAGCCTTATAGCCGTTGAAAGGGCGCCTGTGAGAGGCAAAAAAATAATGAAACTGCTGGCGCCGCATAGGGCAGCTCCCGCAAGCAGACGTTTCCAGGATGGAATCCGTCCCGTAAGTTTTCCGGTCAACGCGAGAAGCAATCCTCCGACTATAAAGTTTTCAACGAAAAGATACTCGCCGTAAATTACCATGTCTCACCTCGCAAATATATGATACATGCGCGGCGCTGCAAAGTATGTCGAAAACTGCCGGGCAGAAAAAAATACTTTTGAGCCATGAGTTCTGTCGTTGTCTGCGTGTTTTACCTCTCCGTCTCCAACGTTTTCTCCAGTACTGCCGCCGTTTTCGGATATTGCCTGCGGTTTTACGACCACTCTCCGCTTGCGACAACATGGCAGTTACCGCCCACTTCAATCGTCCACTGTTCATTTTCTTTTGCGGCGTGAATATGCAGCGTCGAACGCCGTCCCATGTCCTCTCCCTGATAAACTTCATAATGAATATCTTGGGAGCCAAAATAGTTATGTTCTAAGAGATATGCTGCGAGTCCGCCGTTGGCGCTGCCCGTCGCCGGATCTTCAACAAAATCTTCCATCATACAGCGTGCGGAAAATATTCCATTTCCCAAATCGGCAAAGAAAAGGTGATTACAGTAACATTCTGGGTGTCGAGCCGTATATTTGCAAAATTTATCTTTATCCATTCTTATTTTTCTGAGGACATCGCGGTTTCTGACAGGCACGATGACAGCTTCAAGACCGGTACTCACCCACTGAACAGGGTAGTCGTTGCGTATGTCTTCACCGCAAAGCCCGTAAACTTCGGCGATTTCACACTTATCTAACCTTTCTCCGAAAACCGGTGGTTTCTGATTCATAGTCATGCCGCAAAAAGAACGGCTGACATTGATTTGACCGATTTTCAAATTCAATTTTATATCAGAGCCAGCCTCCTCCATCAGATTTCCAATGATAAACGCTGTGCCTAAAACAGGATGTCCGGCAAACGGAACCTCTCCTCCATTGGGCGTCCAAATCCGAACGTCATAGCCTCCGTCCTCCTGCTTTCCGGACAGTATAAAAGCAGTTTCAGAAAAATTTATCTCTCTGGCGATTTTCTGCTGTTCGTCATCGTCTACCGGCCGGTCAGGAATAACCACCAGCAGTTCGTTCCCCTGATATTTTTCTTCTGCAAAACAATCGACAATATAAAACTTCATCAAGCTCCCTCCATTGTACCGTTTTATCGTTTGGTTCACGTCTTCATATTTTATTTTATACAAAATCGTCTGTATTTTCAATATTGGCAAAGCTCTTCAGTTTTCTCAGTTCGCAAAGTTATTCCGGTAAAATTTGAAAATGAACGTTACCACTTGTGAAAATGTGGTATAATGTCCGCAGAAGATTATAGCGGCTGCGCCGAGAGGACGCGGACATTGAAACGCCGCTTGAGTGACTGGAGCTTGAAAAATGAGTTATTTAATTTAATGTTGGCAAAATTTAAATATGTTGTTTATATGGCAACATTTCGGAGAAAACCCTTACATTTTTAGGAGCTTTATTATGTCGAAATATGTCGATGTTGTACATTTTTGAGATTTATAGCAATTTTGCCAACATATTCTTCTGAAAAATGTTGCCAAAATTTCGAATATTGCAAAATATGACAACATTTGCCCAATTTCATGGCTGATTTGACAAATTTCGACAGGTCTGAATACAAAAAATGTTGTCAAAAATCAGCTAATATAAAAAATTGTACAACATTTTCCATAATATTACAAATAACGCAACACTGCAGTCAAAGTGGTATAATGTCCACATAAAATTGTATCAGCTCCGTCGTATCGTTGTTTTAGAAGGCTATAAATTTATCGGTTTTTCCAACTATCCATCCGAGCATGCCGTGACAAACAGACCGGAAAAGCATGCGGCCGGCGCACCGCATAAGGCATAATACATATAGCCTATATACATGATAACAGATTCAATCTTTTAATACAAGGCTCATCAGGAGACAGAGAGCCGGGGCTCATTGAAAGCCTGCGGCTTACCGCGAGCCGAGACTTACTGAAAACCTAAAGCTCATCAAGAGCCGGGGCTCCCTGAGTTCCGAAGACTTACCGCGCGCCTGGCCCCCTGAGGACCTAAGATTATTCACCAAGAGCCGGGGCTCGTTGAGAACCCAAGATTCATCAAAAAGTCAGAGGCTCATCAGGAGCCAAGGAGCCGGACCTTGCCGAGAATCACAAGGGGCCGGGCTTTGATAAGAATCACAAGAGCCATGACCCTGCTGAGAACCAATAAGACTCATCGTGAGCCGAGATTCCGCTTATAACCTTATTACGGCTCACCGGGAACCGGGATTTTGCGGGGGAAGGGTTAAGGTTTCGCAGTGATTAGGGTTTTGTGGAGTTAAGATTTCGTAGAGATCAGTGCTTTGCCAATAGGCAAAAGTTTACTGGCAGTCAAGGCTTTGATGAGGAGTTAGACTATATAAGGAGACGAGGGCCGGCTTATGACCACAGGGTTCATAGAGAAAACCGAGGGTTTACCAGAACTTAAAGAGAGGAGGTCGAAAGCAGAATGAAGAAAACACAGTCTCAGGAGAATATGCCGCATGGCCAGGTTGTCGAAGAAATTGATTACGCGGCTTCTGCAGTCAGGCTACAGCAGACCGGAGAAGAGACAAAGACAGAAAAGAACCGGCTGCTGCTTCATTCATGCTGCGGTCCGTGCAGTACGGCTTGTATAGAAAGACTGATAACGAATTATAAGATAACGGTCTTTTTCTATAATCCCAATATAACAGACAGAGAAGAGTATGAGCTCCGCAAGGAGAATCAGATAAAATTCATAGATTTGTACAATCAAAAAGTTTCAGAAGAAGATAAAATCGAATTTATTGAGGGGGAATATATTCCGGAAGAATTTTTCAAAGCTGCACAGGGATTTGAAGCAGAGCCGGAGGGAGGAAAGCGCTGCACCGAGTGCTTTAAGCTGAGAATGGAAAGGACGGCACAGGCTGCGCTGAGGACAGGAAACCAAATCTTCGGAACGACGCTGACGGTGAGCCCTCATAAAAATTATAACTTGATTTCCGCGATAGGCTGCGAGCTGGCCGGCAAATACGGACTTGAATTTCTGGATATGGATTTCAAGAAAAAAGCAGGATTTCAGAGAAGCATACAGCTCTCAAAAGAGTACGGCCTGTACAGACAGAATTACTGCGGTTGCCAATTTTCCCAACAAAAATCCCAACAAAAATCCGAACATCAAGCCGAACCAGAAAACAGACAGAAAACCGAGCATCAAGCCGAAGAAAAGACGGATATCAAGCCGGACATCAAGACAGCCAAATAGACAGACAGAAAGACAATAAGGAGGATAGATAATGCTAAACTTAATTTTACCTGAAAACTACGATCCGCTGATAGACCTGATGGAAAGTCAGAGAGCTATCAAGAAAATCAAAGACTATTTCCAGCAGGAGTTGGCTTACGGCCTCAACCTGAGGCGAGTTACGGCTCCGCTGTTCGTAGACCCCAATACTGGACTCAACGATAACTTGAACGGTGTGGAAAGAAGAGTCAACTTCACACTTAAAGACATAGATGAACTCGAAGTCGAAGTAGTGCAGTCTCTGGCCAAATGGAAGAGAATGGCTCTGGGAAAATACGGAATAGAGCCGGGACACGGCATATATACCGACATGAACGCCATAAGGCGCGATGAAGAGCTCGACAACCTCCACTCCGTGTATGTGGATCAGTGGGACTGGGAAAAGGTGATCACCAAAGAACAGAGATGCGAAGATTATCTCAAGGAAACAGTTACGACCATATACAATTCGATAAAGAACCTGGGAGATTACGTCAACAGACTGTACAGAAACATACATACACAGTTGCCTAACCAGATTTTCTTCATAACGACCCAGGAGCTGGAAGACATGTATCCTGAGCTGACGCCTAAGGAGAGGGAAGACGCCATAACGAAAGAGCATAGAGCTGTTTTCATCATGAAGATAGGCGGCCGTCTCGCCTCAGGAATCAAACATGACGGCCGTTCGCCTGACTACGACGACTGGGAACTCAACGGAGACATCATCCTCTGGAACGATGTTTTAGACAGAGCCTTTGAAATTTCGTCGATGGGAATAAGAGTGGACGCCGAGGCGATGAAGAGACAGCTTGAGGCTGAGGGCTGCATGGAGAGAGCAGAGCTGGATTTCCATAAAGCGATACTGGAAGACAGACTTCCTTACACCATAGGCGGAGGAATAGGACAGAGCAGGCTGTGCATGTTCTTTCTCAGAAAAGCCCATATAGGCGAAGTTCAGGTTTCAGTATGGCCTGAGGACATGACAAAGAAATGCAAGGAATACAATATCTGCCTGCTGTAAAGGAAAGATATGGTTTATGTCAACGTTGTTGTAAACAATAAAAGCAAATATACCGACAGCCTTTTTACGTACAGGACAAACGACGGAGCAAACGCAGGAGATCTGGTGAAATTGCCTTTCGGCAGTCATAACACTGTGAAAGAAGCCATAGTGGTCGAGAAAGGCGTTTTGCCCGACTGCGATGAAGATAAGATAAAAGAAATATCAGAAATCGTTCAGCCGGGGCTGCTTTCAGAGGAAATGACCAAGACGGCGCTCTGGATGAAACACAGGTACGGCATAAAGTATTACGATGCTTTCCGCTGCTTTACAGTAAAGGGTAAACCGGCAAAAGAGGGCAAAGAAAAAGAGCCTTATAAGAATATCGCCGGGAAATATGAAAGGCCGCAGGCGTTGACAGGCGAACAGCAAAGGACTGTATCTCGCATAAGCGAGGCCATGGATGCGGGCCGGCAGGAGAATTTCCTCATTCACGGCGTCACAGCCAGCGGCAAGACGGAAGTCTACATGGAAGCCATAGAAAAAGCTATTTCCATGGGAAAGACTGCCATAATGCTGGTGCCGGAGATTTCTCTGACCAGACAGGTGATAGAGACCTTTGCCGGCCGGTTCGGCAAAAATAACCTGGCTGTGCTGCATAGCAAGCTTACAGGCAGGGAAAGATATGACGAGTGGAGCAGGATAAAGAGAGGCGAGGCCAGGATAGTTATAGGCGCCCGCATGGGAGTTTTTGCGCCTCTAAAAGATATAGGCCTGATAGTCATGGACGAAGAGCATGAAGCCAGCTATAAGGCCGATATGACGCCTAAATATGATACCGTCGACATCGCTTTGAAGAGGCTTGGATTTTACAGCGGCGTGCTCATACTCGGCAGTGCCACTCCGTCGGTAGTTTCCTATGCGAGGGCGGAGCAGGGCATATATAAGCTGCTGACTCTGAAAGAGAGATATAATAAAACGCCGCTTCCGAAGGTAGAGACGGCCGATATGCGAAAAGAGCTGAAAGAGGGAAACACTTCGATTTTCAGCGGTACCCTCTATGATTCCATGAAAGAAGAGCTTGAAGCCGGCAGGCAGGTCATACTGCTGCAGAACAGGCGCGGATATTCCAGCTTCGTTTCCTGTAGGAACTGCGGAACGGTGATGAAATGTCCCGAATGTAACATTTCCCTTACTTATCATAAAGACAGGGACAGACTGATGTGTCATTACTGCGGCAGGACTTTCAAGGTGCCGAAGACTTGTCCCGAGTGCGGAAGTTCATATATCAAATACTTCGGCATAGGAACGGAACAGGTTGAAGAGGCCGTGAAAAAGTTTTTTCCTGATTTCAAAGCGGACAGGTTGGACTTGGACGCTTTAAAGACCAGAAAAGACCTGGACAGAATATTGGCAGCCTTTGAAAGTGGCGAGACCCGGGTTCTGGTGGGAACTCAGCTGGTGGCCAAGGGACTTGATTTCGATAATGTTGCTCTGGTGGGCATCATAGCCGCCGACGTAACGCTGAACATTCCCGACTACAGGTCGACGGAAAGGACTTTTCAGCTTATAACCCAGGCGGCAGGAAGAGCCGGCCGGGGAAACAGACAGGGAAAAGTCATAATACAGACCTATGAGCCGGATAACTATTCGATTGAGGCGGCCTGCAGCCATGACTACGAAAGCTTTTTCAGCCGCGAGATAGCAATGAGAGAGCTGATGAAGTATCCGCCTTTCAGCGACCTGATAATGGTCAATTTTACGGCGGAAGACGACGAAACAGCTGTTTCATGGGGCGAAAGATGCCGGCGGTATATCGAAAATGCCGACGAAAACGACCGGCCGAAAATTCTCGCGCCGAAGTTTTCTGCCAGCTTCAAAGGCAAGGACGCCGTCAGGTACCACATACTGATAAAATGTCCTAAGGGAAACAGAAACAAATATATATATTATCTTGAAAATTTCAATTCTATCATGATAAACGAAAAGGCCGGCTGCAATATGGATATAGATGTAAATCCGTACAGTGCCTATTGAGTGGCCGGAGAGCGCCCGTTTATCAATTTGAAGCCCATTGAGGAGGTAACTATGGCATTAAGAAATATCGTCACCGAAGGTGATGAAATACTGAGAAAACACTGCAGGGAAGTGACTGAAGTCAATGACCGCATCAGAACCACCATGGAAGACATGCTGGAAACCATGCGCGCTCAGTACGGCGTGGGCATCGCCGCTCCGCAGGTGGGAGTGATGAGAAGAATGTTTATAGCCGAGCCTGAACCGGGAAGAGTGTATTATATGATAAACCCGGTGATACTGGAACAGAGCGGAAGCCAGACGGACGACGAGGGATGTCTCAGCGTTCCGGGGCTTATCGGGACGGTTGAAAGGCCTGACTATATCAAGATAGAGGCCCTCGATATGGAGGGAAAAAAACAGACGTATGAATTCAGGGATTTTGACGCCAGAGTCATGTGTCACGAATATGACCATCTTGAGGGAATACTCTATACCGACAAAGCGACCAACATAAGAGAAGCAGGTATGGAGGAAGAACCGGAGGAAGAATAAAGATGAAAACAGTTTTTATGGGAACGCCTGACTTTGCAGCAGAAGTGCTCAAAGCTCTCTACGACAGCGACAATGAAGTCGCAATGGTCTTTACCCAGCCGGACAGAGCCAAAGACAGGGGTAAAAAGATACAGTTTACGCCTGTAAAAGAATTGGCTCTTGTCCACGGCACCGCAGTTTATCAGCCGGAAAAGCTCAGGACAGATCAAGCGGTGATGGAAGAACTGAAAAAAGTGTCTCCTGATATCATCGTGGTGGCGGCATACGGCCAGATACTGCCGGAAGAAGTGCTGAAAATGCCCAAGCACGGCTGCATCAACGTACATGCCTCGCTTCTGCCCAAGCTGAGAGGCGCGTCGCCTATCCAGATGGCCATCGTTACAGGTGAAGAAGAGACAGGCGTGACCATAATGCAGATGGAAAAAGGGCTCGATACCGGAGATATGCTTTCCGCAGAAAGCATTGCGATAGGTGATATGACTGCAGGCCAGCTGCACGACCGGCTGGCTCAAATCGGAGGCAGGCTCCTTATCAGGACTATAAAAGATATTTCCGAGGGAAAAGCAAGCCCCGTGAAGCAGGACGACAGCAAAGCTACTTATGCAGGCCTCATTTCCAAGAAAGACGGAAAGATAGATTTCAGCAAATCGCCGCAGAAGATAGAGCGTCTCATAAGGGGTTTCGATCCATGGCCGGGAGCATTTTGCTTCCTTGACGGTCAGCAGATAAAGTTGTGGAAAGCCGTTCCCTGTGGTGAAAAGACCAGTGCAGGAGACGGAGAAGTGATTTCCGCGGGGAACGAAGGACTCAAAATCGCCTGCGGGGGAGACTCCCTCATGATAACTGAACTGCAGGCGCCGGGCAAAAAGCGGATGAACGCAGGGGATTATCTGAGAGGTCATGCCGTAAAACCGGGAACCGTTCTCAAATAACGTGGTTTAAATATCCCGCGGCGGAACACGTTGCTGAACCTGCGACCACACCGCAGGCCTACGGCTCCGCGGCAAACGGCTGTCAACCTGCGGCCAACTAAAAAGAAAAAAGGCTTTGAGATAAACGAATAAAATAAGACAAACAGGAGGGGGAATTTATGTCATACGAAATGTCGATGATCATTTTGTTTGCAGCCATAATACTTACCATGGCAGCTCAGGCAAAGGTAAGTTCAAATTTCAGCAAATATTCCAGAGTAAGAAATCATAAGGGGATTTCCGGGGCGGAAGCTGCCAGGGCAGTGCTGGACGCCAACGGCTTAAACGACGTTACTATAGAACAGGTCAGGGGAAGCCTGACGGATCACTACGACCCGAGGCACAGAGTGCTGAGACTTTCGCAGACGGTTTACGGAGTGGATTCGGTGGCCGCCGTCAGCGTAGCCTGTCACGAGGCTGGGCACGCCATACAGCATGCCGAGTCTTACGCTCCTTTGAAGATAAGAAACAGCATAGTTCCTGTAGTCAATCTGGCTTCCAGATTCAGCTGGCTCTTGATCTTCATAGGCATCGGCCTTTTATATTCCGGAAATTACATGGGCGACCTGCTTTTCAATATAGGAGTCATCGCCTTTGTGGCGGTCATCGTGTTTCATGCAGTGACGCTTCCCGTAGAATTTGACGCCAGCAAGAGAGCCATCGAGCAGATGGAAATTCAGGGCATAATAGACGGGGAGGAAGACTCAGGAGCGAGAAAAGTTCTGGGAGCGGCAGCGATGACTTATGTGGCTTCATTTGCTATGGCTGTCGCCAACCTCTTGAGGATATTGGCTATGAGAGGAAGAAGAGACTGATGGATCTCGGAAGAAAGACTGCATTTCAGATACTTTTAGAAATAGAGAAAGAAAACTCATTTTCCAACCTGACGGTCGGCAGGATAATAAACGAAAACGGCCCGGAAAATCCTGCTTTCGTGCGGGAACTGGTATACGGGGTTTTGGAAAACAAGATTCTGCTGGACTATTACCTCGATGTACTGATACTGTCAGGTATAAGAAAAGTTAAAGACAGAGAAAAGACTCTTCTGAGAATGGGGATTTATCAGATAAAATTCATGGACGGCGTACCGGACTACGCTGCAGTCAGTGAAACGGTTTCCCTGGCGAAGAAATTTGCAAGAGGCAGGGAAAATTTCATCAACGGCGTTCTCAGAAACTTTATTAAGTGTAAAGATGAACTGAAACTTCCGTCAGGTGACAGAGATGAGTATTTATCCGTAAAATATTCCTTTCCGCAGTGGATAATACGCATGTGGAAAGAACAGTACGGCGAGGACAGACTGGAAAGCTTGATTGCCGCTTCCAATGAGAGACCAAAGCTGTGCATAAGAGTAAATTTTCTCAAAACCACTGCAGAGAAACTGGCTTATTCGCTGGAGAGCAAAGGGTTTAAAACTGAAGAGGGAAAGCTTTCTGAGAGAACTCTTTACGTTTCGGGAAGCAATCTTACCGATACTGACGAATACAAGAACGGGCTGTTTTCAATCCAGGACGAATCGTCCCTCGCAGCCTGCCAGGCGCTTGAGCCAAAGCCGGGAGATATTGTCATAGACACCTGCGCCGCTCCCGGCGGAAAGACACTGGCAATGGGAGAAATGATGGAAAACAGAGGCCGGATAATTGCCTGCGATGTCTATCCCCATAAACTGAAACTCATAGAGCAGCAGGCAGAGCGGCTTGGCATAGGAATCGCTGACACGAAGCTGATAGACGGAGTAAAGGGAGACGGTTCTCTCAGCGGCATCGCTGATAAAGTCCTGGTGGATGCGCCTTGCTCAGGCCTCGGCGTCATCAGGAGAAAGCCCGAGATAAAGTATAAAGAAAGCGGCGAACTTTCAGAACTCATACCTATCCAGGCTCAAATACTGGACAGGGCAGCCGGGTACTTGAAGCCCGGCGGAACTCTGGTATACAGCACATGTACCATAAACAGAGATGAAAATGATATACAGGCTGAAAAATTTGTTGAAAATCACCGTGATTATGAGATAATATACGAGAAGCAATTTTTGCCGACAGGTGGATTAGACGGATTTTATATAGCAAAGATGAAGAAAAAGGGGAAATAAGGAGGATATATGGAGGTTGGATTCAAGTCCGATAAGGGGCTTAGGCGAAGCAATAACGAAGACGCATGCTTCGTGCTGCTGCCGGACAACGTATATCTGGTGGCAGACGGAGTGGGAGGCGGAAACGCTGGTGAAATCGCCAGCAGAACGGCTGTAAACGAGATAGCCGGCTACATAGCAAGCAATCCTATAGAACATGCGACCAACAAATATGCAGTGGTCAATTACCTGCAGGACTGCATTGACAAGACCAACGAGAAGATCTTCAACCAGGCGCTTAAATACGAAGAAAACAAAGGCATGGCTACGACCCTTGCCATCGTGTACGCCAAGGAGGGAAGAGCTTATATAGCCAACATAGGCGACAGCAGAGTTTACCTGTACAGAGATGAAGAACTGACACAGCTCACTGAGGACCACACTTACGTGAACACTCTGCTCAAGGCAGGTATAATTTCAAAAGAACAGGCTGAGGTGGACGAGAGAAAGAATGTTATCACCAAGGCTCTGGGGGCCGAGGATACGGTCGAACCGGATTTCTTCCAGGTAAATATCATGGAAGGCGACATATTTCTGATATGCACAGACGGCCTTTATGACGAAGTCGACAGCAAGGAAATGATAGACGTTCTCAAGGAAAACGGGTCTATGTCTGATGTTTGCAATAAGATGATAGAAAAAGCTAACAACAACGGCGGACATGACAATATTACGGTTATATGCCTTAGGGTAACGGAGGAAGATATTCATGAGCAATAGATTATTAAAAGGAAGATATGAACTGATAGAAAAAATCGGCGAAGGCGGTATGGCCATAGTCTATAAAGGCAAAGACAGGTTTTTAAACAGATATGTGGCCATCAAGATCCTGCGCCCTGAGTTCATCAAAGACGAAAAATTCATCGAAAACTTCAGAAAGGAATCCCAGGCGGCCGCAGGCCTTTCCCATCCCAATATAGTCAACGTTTACGACGTGGGAGAAGAAGGAAACATCCATTTTATAGTGATGGAACTGATAGACGGTAAGAGCCTGAGCCAAGTCATAGAGGAAGAGGGGAGACTCGACTATAAGGAAGCCATCAGCATAACCAAGCAGGTGGCCTCAGCCCTTAGTCTGGCCCACAGTAATCAGATAATACATAGGGATGTCAAACCCCATAATATTCTGATTACCAGCTCCGGAACAGCTAAGCTTGCAGACTTCGGTATAGCCATGGCCGTCAGCAAGGAGAGCATCGCAGAGGGCAAAGAAAAGATCATGGGCTCTGTCCACTATTTCTCGCCTGAACAAGCAAGAGGTGCTTACGTAGATGAAAGATCAGACATCTATTCCCTTGGCATAGTTCTCTATGAAATGCTGACGGGTAAAGTGCCTTTCGACGGCGATAACCCGATAAGCATAGCGCTGATGCACATAAACGATGAAATTCCTCCGGTTTCAAAAGAAGTCGCAGGCATACCGCCTCAGCTTGAAAAGATAATAGAAAAGGCCACGGACAAGTATCAGACCAACAGATACGCCTCCGCCGACGAAATGATAGAGGATCTCGACAATATAGACTTCATAACGAAGGTGATGGGAAGTTCAGTATTTGCAGATAAAGGCGAGAGCAAAAAAGCCGATGACGATGATGCGGAAAGCTATTACAGAGCCATAGAAGAAAACAGAAATTCAGAAGTAAAGAAAAAGAAGAAACCTGTAAACAAGACTAAGATATTCATAATAGCAGCCGCTGTCGTGATAGTAATAGCAGGAGTAATAGGTTTCGGAGCCATGATGGGCTGGTTCAGCGGCAGCAGCGATGAAATAAAAGTCCCTGATTTTGCCGGAAAAACCCTGGAAGAAGCCCAGGCAGAGGCTGAAGAACTAGGACTCAAGATCGAAGAGGGAGACGAAGTATACAGTCCTGATCAGGAGAAAGGCCTCATCACTTCACAGAGTCCAAGCGCCGGTTCCATGGTCAGCGAGGGACGTGTCATCACTGTAAATATCAGCCTTGGCAAGAAAGACGGAGTCGTTCCGCGTATAATAGATATGGACTACAAAGCTGCCGAAGAATATCTGCAGAGCTTCGGCTTTGAACTGGGAATAGTAAAGACTGTCACAAGCACCAAGCCTGAGGGCGTCATAGTATCCCAGTCCATAGACGCAGGCACCACAGCCGATTCAGGCACCAAGATAGACGTCGAGATAAGCGACGGCAAAGGCAAGGAAATGGTACAGGTTCCGTCAGTAGTGGGAAAAGACGTGGATATCGCCAAATCAGAGCTGGATAAGGCAGGCTTTAAGATCTCCGGAATTTCATACGAAGAAAATGCTTCGTATCAGAAAAACCTGGTCATCAGGATAACCGACGAATCCGGAAAGGAGGTTTCTGCAGGCAGCGAGCTTGAAGAGGGAAGCAATATAAATATCATAGTAAGCAAAGGCTCAGAGACCAGCGTAACCCCTGAACCGGATCCAGAACCAGACGATGATTCAGGCAATGGAGATTCAGAAAACGGCAGCGAAACGACAGGCGACAATTCATCACAGGAATAGTCAAGTATGAAAGGTTTGATAGTAAAAGGAATAGGCGGATTTTATTATATTCAGACTGAGGCTGGGCTGATAGAAGCCAAAGGCCGCGGTATATTTAAGAAACAGGGTATAACTCTGTGCGTAGGAGACGAAGTGGAAGTGACTCTTCTTGATGACACCGGTGGAAAAGGCGTAATAGAAGAGATATATCCGAGAAAAAACCATTTCATCCGTCCACCAATTGCCAACATAGACATTTTTGCGGTGGTCTTCGCAGCCCGCAGCCCGAAGCCCAACTATCCTGTAATAGATAAGTTCCTTATTGCAGCGGAAATCCACGATATAGAGCCTGTGATATGCATAAACAAATGTGATCTCGTATCAGATTCCGAAGCAGCGGAGATAAAAGCCATTTATGAAAATGAATATAAGGTCATATTAGTGAGCAGTAAGACAGGTCAGGGCATTGAAGAGCTTGAAAATACGATAAAAGGGCGAAAAACAGCTCTGGCCGGGCCTTCAGGAGTAGGAAAGTCGTCGATATTGAATCTTCTCCATCCCAAGGCTGAAATGGAAACAGGAGAAGTGAGTCATAAGACGCAGCGAGGAAAGCATACGACAAGGCATGTGGAAATTTTCAGCGCAGAAGGAGGAGGGCTCATCTTCGATACGCCGGGCTTTACATCTTTTGAACTGGGAGACATCGATGAATCAGAGCTGGCTCATTATTACCGTGAATTCGGCAAGTATGACAGCCAATGCAGATATGACGACTGCAGACATCTCAAGGAACCCCAGTGCGCCGTCAGAGCTGCCGTAGAAGACGGCCGCATACATCCCTTGAGATACAAGTCTTACGCAGACAACTATGAAGAGCTTAAAGGCAGGCGTAAATATTAAATTTTAGCCAGCGGACAGTTTACTGATAAATACAAAAGAAAAGGCGAGGAAGAAATATGGATAAGTTTAAACTGGCGCCGTCATTATTATCGGCAGATTTCTCCAACTTGGGAAATTCTGCTTTAGAAGCTGAAAAGGGCGGAGCAGACTTGCTGCACGTTGACGTGATGGACGGCCACTTTGTTCCCAACATAAGTTTTGGTTCTGCCGTCATGAAGAGCTTGAACGATATCACTGCACTAAATTATGATGTTCACCTGATGATTGAAAATCCCGGAGATTATATCGAAGATTTTGTATGTGAAAAGACTGAATACATAACGGTTCATCAGGAGGCCTGCCTCCATGCACACAGGATACTGCAGAAGATAAGGAGTCTTGGCGTAAAGGTCGGAATTTCACTCAATCCGGCAACACCGCTGTGCATGCTGGAGGAAATTCTGACAGATGTCGATCTCGTGCTCATAATGTCCGTGAACCCGGGGTTCGGAGGGCAAAAGTTCATTCCATCTTCTCTCGATAAGATAAAGAGACTTGCTGAAATTAGAAGAGAAAGAGATCTCGATTTTCTTATAGAAGTTGACGGCGGCGTTACTTTAGAGAACGCTTCAGACATAGCGCGCGCTGGCGCTGACATTCTCGTCGCCGGTTCCGCCGTGTTCGGTGCAAGCGATGTCGCTGCGAGGACGAGAGCTTTTAAGGAATTGAAATAAACTTAAAATTGTTTATATTGAACTGAACTGATTATTACGATAGTGATTGAGGCGGCTTGAGGCCGCCTTTTTTTATTATGGGTATATAAGCCCAGCCAAGCACGCTGGAAGCGTGAGAGGCAAAAAACCACCCGCTATGCGGGTGCGCGTCGAAGGCTCCGCCCTTGCGTCAAAACGCCGCCAGTCGGGATACGATACGGGTGTTCAAGTCGTATCAGCCCGGAAAGGCGGCCGTTTTGGCAAACAAGGCACACAGCCTGTCGCACACGAAGTGGATGTGCAAGTACCACATCGTGTTCACACCGAAGTATAGGCGCAAACTGATATACAGCCAATACAGGGATTCGCTGGGCGAGATATTCCGCAACCTGTGCAGGTACAAGGGGGTGGAGATAATCGAGGGGCACCTGATGCCCGACCACGTCCACATGCTGGTCAGCATACCTCCCAAGATCAGCGTGTCCAGCTTCATGGGCTACCTCAAGGGCAAGAGCGCGCTCATGATGTTCGACAAGCACGCCAACCTCAAGTACAAGTTCGGCAACAGGCACTTCTGGTCCGAGGGCTACTACGTGTCGACCGTCGGCCTGAACGAGGCGACGATAGCGAAGCACATCAGGGAGCAGGAGGCCCACGACATCGCGCTGGACAAGTTGAGCGTCAAGGAGTACGAGGACCCGTTCAAGAGGAAGTAGGGGAGCCCCTTTAGGGGCTGCCCGGTAGTACGAGGGCCGCTTTGTGCGGCCCGCGAGAGACAAGGGCGGTACGGCTTGAACGAAGTGAGAGGCAGCGCCTTTAGACGCTGCCGGCCCCCCTCGGCCTTATAGGCCCAGAGCAAACCACCCCTTTGAGGGGTGGTTCATGATTG
>OLRX01001006.1_pt1 | contig 22674 bp, 18 predicted proteins | sample 1672991 | NCBI WGS metagenome assembly OLRX01 (sample SAMEA3136744, study PRJEB25190) | human gut metagenome | biome: human gut; feature: human-associated habitat; material: faeces | place: Austria | collected 2013
CGATATCCCCCGGCCAGGACCTTTTTCACCGCATTTTCCACCGCTTCCGCTTCCTTATCCAGATCAAAGGAAAACCGCAGCATCATGGCCGCCGAAAGGATGGTGGCAATGGGATTGGCAATGCCCTTTCCCGCAATATCCGGGGCAGAGCCGTGGCTGGGCTCATAAAGGCCGAACTTTCCTTCGTTTAAGCTGGCGGAGGAAAGCATTCCGATGGAGCCGGTGATCATGCTGGCCTCGTCGGACAGGATATCCCCGAACATGTTTTCCGTTAAGATCACGTCGAACTGGCCCGGATCCATCACCAGCTGCATGGCGCAGTTGTCCACCAGCATGTTCTCCAGAGCCACCTCCGGATAATCTGCCGCCACCTCCGCCACCACCTTTCTCCAGAGCCTGGAGGAATCCAGCACATTGGCCTTATCCACGCTGGTGACCTTCTTCTTTCTCTTCATGGCCGTTTCAAAGGCCTTCACCGCCACACGGCGGATCTCCGTCTCATTGTAGACCAGGGTATCCGTGGCCTTCATGACTCCGTTGACCTCCTCTGTATGACGTTCCCCGAAGTACAGGCCTCCGGTCAGCTCCCGGACGATGACCATATCAAAGCCGTCTCCGATGATCTCCCGCTTTAACGGGCAGGCGTCCTCCAGCCCGTCATACAGACAGGCAGGCCGGATATTGGCAAAGAGGTTCAGCCCCTTTCGGATCGCCAGGAGCCCGGCCTCCGGACGCAGCTCAGGAGCCACGTCATACCAGCGGGAATTGCCCACATGGCCGCCCACGGCTCCAAGCAGGACGGAATCGCTGTTTTTTGCCGTTTCCAGGGCCTCCTTTGTCAGCGGTACGCCGTATTTGTCAATGGAAACGCCGCCCATATCCACTTCTGTGTAATGGAACGTATGGCCGAAGACCTGACCCACCCGGTCCAGAACCTTTTTGGCCTCTGTGACGATCTCCGGCCCGATGCCGTCGCCGGGGATCACTGCGATCCTGTATTCCATAAGATATTCCTCCGTCTATTCCCTGTGATGTCCTTTATCTTATCCCATTCCCCCGGCCTTTTCAATGGCAGCACCCGTTTTCGTGTATACATATTTGTCATGGCATCCATAACCGACGGCCAGAAAAGATCCGCAGATCCCGCCGGGCGGGCCAGTTCCTTCATCTGCCTGCCGCCCGGACCGGCCTACTCCTTATACAGCTCCGGTCTCCGGTCCCGGAACAGTCCCCAGGAAAGGCGGTCCTCCGCCAGGGCGTCCAGATCGAAGGAGGCGGTGATCACGCCCTCCGAATCCCGGTCCATGGATGTTACCAGCTCTCCCGTTCCGTCGGTGATAAAGGAGGAGCCGTAGAACCGGAGGGAAGAACTCTGGTTTCCATTTTCCGCACAGGGCTCCACCGTCTCCAGACCCACCCGGTTGGCGGCGATCACCGGCATCAGATTGCAGGCGCTGTGGCCCTGCATACACCGTCTCCAGTGGGGCATGCTGTCCACCTCCAGGATCGGCTCGCTGCCGATGGCTGTGGGGTAGAATAAGAGCTCTGCGCCCTTTACGGCCATGAACCTGGCCGTCTCCGGGAACCACTGGTCCCAGCAGATGCCCACGCCGATGACAGCGTACCGGGTCTTAAAGGCTTTAAAGCCCGTATCGCCCGGAGTGAAATAAAATTTTTCCTGATAATAATGGTCGTCGGGGATGTGTGTCTTTCTGTAGATCCCCAGATTCTCCCCGTCCGCATCCAGAATGGCCACAGTATTGAACAGGCGGTTTTTGTCCCTCTCATAAAAGCTGATGGGGAGCACCACAGAAAGCTCCTTCGCCACCTTTGAAAAATGGCGCACCGCATCGTTTTCCTCCACAGGCTTTGCATACCCGTAATATTCATATCTGCGCTCCTGGCAGAAATAGGGCCGTTCAAACAGCTCCGGGAGAAGGATGATCTGCGCTCCCTCTGCCGCCGCCTTCCGCACCAGGGCCTCGGCCCTGGCGATATTTTCTTCTGCATTTTCCGTGCAGCGCATCTGCACTGCCGCCACAGTTACCTTACGCATAAAAACCTCCTTATAAAGACTCACAGACGCCGGACGCGGGGATCTGCTGGGTGATGCAGTGGATGTTGCCTCCGCCCAGAAGAATATCCCTGGCTGCCACCGGATGCACCTTCCGTCCCGGGAACAGCTCCGCCAGGATCCTTACTGCCGTCTCATCGTTTTCGTCTCCGAACTGGGGTACGACCCCCCCGCCGTTGGAAATATAAAAATTCACATAGCTGGCTGCCAGACGCTCTCCGGCCTCCCGCACGTCCTCGCCAGGCTCAAATTCATAGCCCTTGAGATCCTCCTCCGTAACACAGATAGGCGTTTTAGGGATCGGAAGCTTATGGACCTGGAGCCTGCGGCCACAGGCGTCCACAGAAGCCTCCAGGGCCTTTAGGCAGGCCATGGACAGCTCATACTGGGGATCCGCCTCGTCATCGGTCCAGGCCAGTACCACATGGCCCGGGGCTGTGAAGGCACAGATATTATCCACATGCTCGTTGGTCTCGTCATTATAGATCCCCCGGGGCAGCCAGATGACCTTTTTCCCTCCCAGATATGAGAGGAGTCTTTCTTCGATCTCCTCCTTCGTAAGCTCCGGATTCCTCCCGGCGCTTAAAAGGCAGGATTCTGTCACCAGGATGGTCCCCTGGCCGTCGCTGTGGATGGAGCCGCCCTCCAGCACAAAGGGATGGGCCTCATAGCACTCATACCCCAGGGCCTCACAGAACCGCTCCGCCACCTGGTCGTCTTTTTCCCAATGGGCGTACAGACCGTCCACGGTTCCGCCCCAGGCGTTGAATTCCCAGTCGATGCCCCGGACGTCCCCTGCCCTATTCTTCACAAAGGTGGGGCCCACGTCCCTGGCCCAGGCATCGTCAGATCCCATTTCCAGCACATGGATCCGGGCTCCGGTCCCTGGCGTTTCCGCCGCGGCCTCCCCCGTGACCCCCAGGGCCCTCCTGGCATCCTCCGCCACGTCCGGCTCTGCCAGCATATATACGTCCTCGCTCTCTGCAATGGCATGGGCCACGTTCTTAAACGCCTCCCTGGCCTTTACCGCTCCGTAATTCCAGCTTCCGGGACGTTTGGGCCAGATCATGATGCAGCCTCTGTGGGGTTCAAATTCTCCGGGCATGGAATATCCCTCTTCTCCCGGAATTCCCATTAATTTCTTCATAATTTTCTGTACTCTCCTGTTTTAAAAAGGCGGCCGCATTTACGCCAGCCGCCCTTTAAAGTCTTCGTATCCGAATTCCCGGATCACCTTACAGTTTCCGTCCTCCTCCATCACAGCAATGGCCGGCAGGGCCATGCCGTTGAAGGTATTGTTCTTCACCATGGAATAAATGGCCATATCCTCAAAATACAGCTTATCTCCCACATGGATCTCATGGTCAAAGGAATAATCCCCGATCACGTCCCCGGCCAGGCAGGTACAGGAGGACAGGCGGTAGGTATACGCCTTCTCTCCCGGCTTCCCGGAATCCTTAAGGGGCGGCCGGTAGGGCATTTCCAGCACATCCGGCATATGACAGGCCGCCGAAGCGTCCAGCACCAGAGTGGAGATCCCGTTCTTCACAATGTCCATAACCTCGGTCACCAGATAGCCTGCATTTAAGGCAATGGCCTCCCCCGGCTCCAGGTATACCTGTACGCCGTAGGTCTCCTTTATATGGAGGATGCACCGCTCCAGACGGGCGATATCGTAGTCCGGCCGGGTGATGTGGTGGCCGCCGCCCATATTGAGCCACTCAATGTTGGGGAGCTCCAGGTATTTCCCGAACTTTTCCTCCACCGCCGCCAGAGTCGTCTCCAGATCGTCGGCGTTCTGCTCGCAGAGGGTATGGAAATGGAGGCCGGAAAGCTCTCCGGCCAGATGCTCCGGGAAGTTTTCCAAGGTCACTCCCAGACGGGAGCCAGGAGCGCAGGGATCATAAATGGCGTGATCCCCCTGGGTGGAGCACTCCGGATTGATCCTGAGTCCCACGCCCACGCCGTTTTTTCTGCATACCGGAAGGAATTTTTCCAGCTGGGCCGCAGAATTGAAGATCACATGGTCGCAGATCCCGGCGATCTCCTCAAATTCAGCCGCTTTAAAGGCCGGGGCGAACACATGGGTCTCCAGGCCAAAGGGCTCTCCCATCTCCTCATAGCCCAGCCGCGCCTCATAAAGGCCGCTGGCCGTGGTACCGTCCAGATAGTCTGCGATCCGCGGGTATTCATAAAAACAGGAGAACGCCTTCTGGGCCAGCAGGATCCTGCATTCCGTGTGGTCCCTTACGCCTGCCAGAATTTCCAGATTCTCCTTCAGCTTCTTTTCATCGATCACATAGCACGGAGTCGGAAGCTCATGTATGTTCATGGTCACACCTCTGTCATTTTAAAAAGGGCCGCCGAAAGCCACGCCTTCAGCGGCCCGCCGTTTTTACTCTACGGTCTGGGGATTTTCGTCCACTACCCACGGAAGTCCCCACTTATTTAAGGCCTCCATATACGGATCGGGATCGAACTCCTCTACATTGAATACGCCCTTGCCGTTCCATTTTCCTGTCACCATCATCATGGCGCCGATCATGGCCGGTACGCCGGTGGTGTAGGAAACAGCCTGGGAGCCTACCTCTTTATAGCATTCCTGATGGTCGCAGACATTGTAGATATAGATTGTCTTTTCCTTTCCGTCCTTTACGCCGGTGAAGATACAGCCGATGTTGGTCTTTCCGACGGTTCTGGGGCCTAAGGATGCGGGGTCCGGTAAAAGGGCCTTTAAGAACTGGATGGGAACGATCTCCTGGCCGTTATATTCCACCGGAGAGGTGGATAACATGCCCACGTTCTCCAGGCATTTCATATGGGTCAGATAGCTCTGGCCGAAGGTCATGAAGAAACGGATCCGCTTTACGCCCGGGATGTTCTTTGCCAGGGCCTCGATCTCCTCGTGATGTAAAAGGTACATATCCTTCTGGCCCACCTGGGGGAAGTTGTACTCTCTCTTGATCTCCATGGGCTCTGTCTCTACCCAGTGGCCGTTCTCCCAGTAGGAGCCGTTGGCAGAAACCTCCCGGAGGTTGATCTCAGGGTTAAAGTTGGTGGCGAAGGGGTAGCCGTGGTCGCCGCCGTTGCAGTCTAAGATGTCGATGGTGTGGATCTCGTCAAAGTAGTGCTTTAAGGCGTAGGCAGTAAACACGCTGGTCACGCCCGGGTCGAAGCCGGTGCCTAAAAGAGCCATCAGGCCGGCCTTCTCGAATCTCTCTTTATATGCCCACTGCCAGGAATAGTCAAAATATGCTGTGAAGCCCTCTTCCTTACAGCGTTTTTCATAAATGGCCCTCCACTCCGGATCGTCCGTGTCCTCGGGCTCATAGTTGGCGGTGTCAATGTAGTTGACTCCTGCCTTTAAGCAGGCGTCCATGATGGTCAGATCCTGGTAGGGAAGAGCCAGGTTTAATACTGCGTCCGGCTTATAGGACTCCATTAAGGCTGCCAGCTCGTCCACATTGTCGGCATCCACCTTCGCTGTGGTGATCTTTGTGGAGGTCTTTCCCTCCAGCTCTGCCTTTAAGACCTCACACTTGGAGACCGTACGGCTGGCGATCATGATCTCCGTAAATACCTCGCTGTTCTGGCAGCATTTATGGACTGCCACAGAAGCGACGCCACCGCATCCGATAATCAGTAATCTGCTCATTTTTATTGTTCCTCCTCTTCTAATAGATCCTCCACATATTTGGGCAGCATAAAGGCTCCCATATGAAGATGGGTCGTGTAATACCATGTTTCTATCTTAAGACCATTCCACTCCTTAGGCTTGAAATCCTTGATGGGATGATACTTTTTCGATGCAAAGCCAAACAGCCAGTAGCCCGACGGACAGGTGGGGATGTGGGCCTGGTAGACGCGGCTGATGGGGAAGGAACGGAACGCCTTCCTGTGCATGCTGCGGCAGGCCGCCTCGTCCTCGTCATAGAAGGGGCTTCCATGCTGGTAGACCATGATCCCGTCGTCCTTTAAGGCATTGTAGCAGCTTCCGTAAAATTCCTTTGTGAACAAGCCCTCCGTATGGCCGAAGGGGTCTGTGGAATCGTTGATGATCAGGTCATAGATCCCCTTTTTATTTCTCAGGAAGCGCAGGCCGTCGTCATAATGGATCTTCACCCTCTCATCATCCAGGGCGCAGGCCACCTCCGGGAAATATTCCCGGCATACGTCCACGAACATCCGGTCCGTTTCCACCACGTCGATGCTCTCGATGGACTTATACTGTAACAGCTCCTTGGCAACGCCGCCGTCGCCGCCGCCGATGATCAGCACATTCTTCACATGGGGATGGACGGCCATGGGCACATGGGTCACCATCTCATCATAAATAAACTCATCTTTTTCAGAGAATACGATCTCCCCGTCCAGGGAAATAAACTTTCCAAACTCCTCGGAGTCAAACACATCGATCCTCTGATATTCGCTTTCTCCGGAAAAAAGCTGTTTTTCGATCCGGACAGAAAGCTTTACGTTTCCCGTATGCAGCTCTGAAAACCAGAATTCCATTCTGCACCTCCCAGTCTCCTTAGTATTGCCGTACCGGCTCTAAATATTTGCCAGGACCATTAAATGCTCCACAGCCGGATCCTCAGTTCCCTGCATGGAGCAGCCCTTTTCCTTGGCATACATGATATATTCCACAATGTCGTCGGTGATCATCTCGCCGGGGGCCAGGATCGGGATTCCCGGCGGATAGCACATCACGAACTCTGCACAGACCCTTCCCGAGGATTTTTCCACCGGAAGGGAGATCTTATCAGAATAAAAGGCCTTCTGGGGCGACATGACCACCTTGGGGGAGATATATTCCCCTGATAAAAGGCCTGTGCTGTCTTTTTTATACAAACGTTCAATATCCGCCAGAGCGCCCACCAGACGTTCAATATCCTGGATCCTGTCACCGATGGAGATATAGGCCAGAATATTGCTGATATCTCCGAATTCGATCTGGATATCGTACTCGTCCCTTAAAAGGTCGTAGACCTCGATGCCCGCCAGGCCGATATCCCTTGTATATACGGAAAGCTTGGTCACGTCGTAGTCAAATACGCTGTTGCCGTTGACCAGCTCCTTTCCATAAGCGTAGTAGCCGCCGATGGAGTTGATCTCACTCCTGGCGTACTCCGCCATATCCACTACCTTTCCAAAGGATTCCTCACCCCTTAAGGCCAGGTTCCGTCTGGAAATATCCAGGCTGGACAACAGCAGGTAGGAGGCGCTGGTGGTCTGGGTCAGGTTGATGATCTGACGCACATAATCGGCGTTGACCCCTTTATTTAACAGGAGCAGAGAGCTCTGGGTCAGGCTTCCGCCGGATTTATGCATAGACACCGCCGCCAGATCCGCTCCGGCCTCCATGGCAGACACCGGAAGATTTTTTCCAAAGTACAGGTGGGTCCCGTGGGCCTCGTCAGCCAGGACCTTCATTCCCCTGGCGTGGGCCAGTTCCACGATGGTCTTAATATCCGAGCAGATCCCATAGTAGGTGGGGTTGTTCACAAAGACAGCCACAGCGTCCGGATTGTCCTCAATGGCCTGGCGGACCTTGTCCACCTCCATCCCCAGGGAGATCCCCAGCTTCTGGTTCACATCCGGGTTCACATAGACTGGGACGGCTCCGCAGAGCACCATGGCGTTAATGACGCTTTTATGGACGTTCCGGGGGAGGATGATCTTATCTCCTGCACGGCAGACGGAAAGGATCATGGTCTGGACCGCAGACGTGGTGCCTCCTACCATCAGATAGGCTCCGGCTGCGCCGAAGGCCTCTGCCGCCAGCTCCTCTGCCTCCTTGATCACAGATACCGGGTGGCACAGATTATCCAGCGGCTTCATGGAATTCACATCCAGGGACACACATTTTTCGCCCAGAAGCTGCACCAGCTCCGGGTTTCCTCTTCCTCTTTTGTGGCCCGGCACGTCAAAGGGGACCACTCTCTTTTTCTTGAACGCCTCCAGCGCTTCATAAATGGGGGCTCTCTTCTGTTTCTCTCTATCCATTCCCAAATCCCTTTCCATTTTCCCATATGCAGGAAACGATCCTTTTCCGCAGGCTTCCTATGTTAAAAAAGGCAGATGATGCAATCCATCATCTGCCTTACGATTCCTATTCCGAGAAACGGGCGTGTACGTTCCAGTGCCGTTTTCCGTTTCTTAATGACCGTTATCGTTTCCGATGCTTCAATCGCAAATATATGTTTCCTGCTCTTATTGACCGTTTCACAAGATGATGTGCGCACTGCGCGTTGATTATAAAGTGATCAGCTTATAAAATTTGAGCTTTTAACTCAATCAATAATGCGGTTTCCCGCGCCGGCGTTTGACCCGCCTGTCCGTGTGGGCTTGACTTCCGCCTTTCTGAGCGCGAAAGTGGTCACAAATACATTTGCATGAAAACGATAATGTCTCTTCACACTGGAAATATCATAACTCATTCTGTCATGATATGTCAAGCGTTTTTTGATTCCCGTCCCAGCAGGCCGCTTCCCGGCCGCTGGAAGCCGCGGCTCACTGAAAGGCCAGTGAACGGCAGCGCTGCCGGAGATCACTGCTCGGCTGCGAACATATGAAGGTTCAGCTCCTTGGAAAGATACTCCAGGACGTGGCTTCCGCCGATGCTGTTGCCCTTTTCATTGAGGGCCGGTCCATAGATGCCGATGCCCATGCGCTTTTCCACCACAGCCAGGATGCCGCCGCCGACGCCGCTCTTGGAGGGGATCCCCACCCGGACGGCGAACTCGCCGGAGCCGTCGTACATGCCGCAGGTCAGCATAATGGTCTTGGCCACCTGGACAGCGTATTTGTCAATGAGCCGTTCTCCTGTCTCCGGATGCCTGCCTCCGTTGGACAGCACCAGCCCCAGGCCGGCCAGGCTCTCTGCCGTGACGCTTAAGGAGCACATCCGCGTATAAAGCTCCAGGCTCTTTTCCACATCGCTTTCCAGGATGCCCTTGCTCTGGAGCAGGTAGGCGATGGCCCGGTTCCTGGCGCAGTGGTCCATCTCAGACCGGAATACCTTTTCGTCCATGACGATGTCCTTGTCGAGACAGAGACGTCTGGCGTAGTTTAACATATCCTCAAAGCTCACGTCGGGCACCAGATAGCCGGCAGTGGTGATGGCTCCTGCATTGATCATGGGATTAAAAGGCTTATCGCTGGTAAGATCCAGCTTTACCAGAGAGTTGAACGCATCGCCCGAAGGCTCCATGTTCATCTTCTCAAACACCTTATCGAACCCACAGTGCTGGAGCGCCACCATCAGGGTAATCACTTTGGAGATACTCTGGATCGTAAACCGCTCCTTCGTGTCTCCGGCGGAAAACGTTTCCATTCCCCTGGTCCGGATGCAGACGCCCAGATGGTTTTTATCTGCTTTGGCCAGCTCCGGGATATAGGAGGCGCACTCCCCCTCCGGAATATATTTCCGTCCGATCTCCAATGCATTTTCAAGTATTTTCTGCATGTTTTCACCTCTATTTTCCTGCCGGCTTTCTGCCCGCAGGGTTTATTCGTTCAGTCTCGGTCCCACGCCGTCGGGGATCGGGCATTCATAGACGCCGCCAGTCTCTCCAAGCCACTCTTCCCTGGCTCTCTTTACCAGTTCCGGATCCTCAAAGAGCATGATCCCGGCCAGTGCCATGGCCTTCCCGGCCGTCAGCATGGCTTTGTGGGCGATCTCCGTATTTCCATGAGCCGTCATCTGCCAGGTATGAGCCGCTGTTCCGAAGGTGGCCGTGGCCGTGGTCAGCTGGGCCGTAGGCATCACATAGCTGGCATCCCCCACATCGGTGGAGCCAGGCAGCACCCTGCCTGCCCATACCAGCGGCTCGATCCTTGTATTCAGCGGCCGCTCCATAAAGGCCTCCGCCTCCTGGCCATATTTTTTCTTCACAGCCGCCTTTTTGGCCTCCAGCTCATCGGCTGTGGCCGTTTCTGTAAAGAACCTTTTCGCCAGGGCAAAATCGGCCTCATCAAACTCTGGTCCCCCAACCTCTTCCAGGGCCTCGTAAAGCACCTCCGAAAGGACATGGTTGGGGATAAAATCAGAAAGTCCCGCGTAAAGCTCATAGGTCATTTCCGTTCCAGTCATCTTTGCAGCTCCCTCGGCCACATCGATGACCCGCTTATAGATCTCCTGCACCTGCCAGGACTTGGGAGCGCGGATAAAGTAGTGGACCCGGCTGTGGCCCTGTACCACATTGGGGGCAATGCCTCCCACATCCCGGTACGCGTAGTGGATCCTGGCGTCGGAGATAATGTGCTCTCTTAAGTAGTTGACGCCCACGCTCATGAGCTCGGCGGCATCCAGAGCAGAGCGGCCCAGCTCCGGCGCAGCGGCAGCGTGGGAAGTAACGCCCTTGAAATTAAAGAACACGCTCACATTGGCCAGGGAGGAGGTGGTCCATACGGCATTGGCCGTATCCGGATGCCAGGTCAGGGCCGCATCCACGCCTTCAAAGATCCCGTCTCTGGCCATGATGGTCTTTCCGTTTCCCTTTTCCTCACTGGGACATCCAAAAAGGATCACGGTCCCCTTCCCCGGATTCTCCTCCAGGTATGCCTTCACTGCCAGGGCTGCAGCCAGGGTCCCCGCGCCTAAAAGGTTGTGGCCGCAGCCATGGCCGTCGGGATTTTCCCCGCAGACTGGCTTTCTCTCTGTGCAGCCGCCCACCTGGGAAAGCTCCGGAAGCGCGTCGTACTCGGCCAGAAAGCCCACCACCGGCTTTCCGCTTCCATAGGCGGCCTTAAAGGCCGTGGGCATTCCGGCAATGCCCATCTCCACTGCAAAGCCCTCCTTCTCCAGGACCTGCTGGTACAGCTTTGCCGTTTCGAACTCATGGAAGCCTGTCTCCGCAAAATCAAAGATCCGGTCGCTGACCTCCACCACCAGATCCTGCTTCCGGCTGACGGCATTTAACACAAACTCTTTCCTGTTCATAATGATGCTCCTTTCCGTTTCTTCCTTGTCCAGTTTCTTTATCCAATGATCTTTTTCTTAAACAGCCCGTAGGAATACAGCGCTGAAAGTACGATCACTCCCACCATAATGTAGCTCTGGTTGCTGGAGAAAAAGCTCCTTCCCACCACAAAGATCAGGATCACCGGCAGGATAATGGGTACGATGGCCTGCTTCGGCGCCTTTAAGATATATGGGAATAACAGGGCGCCGATGAGGGCAGGCACCATGTTCTGGAATGCGGGCTGTAAAAACGGATTGTTGTACACCGGCGCAAAAATCGGAGCCAGGAACAGCATTCCTAAAAATACGATAGCCGTGGTCACAAATGTAGAGGCAGCTACGGCGATCATAGCCACCACGTCAGCCTTTTCACTGCCCGGCGCGTGACCGGCCACCTCCATGGCATTGACAGCCGCCGGAACCTTCATATTGCTCACATTGCCAGTCACACAGGCCATATAAAGAGCGCCGCTGCCGATGATGGGCATAAAGGACAGGTTCTCACAGATCCCGCTGATACTGAAGGTCAGAAGGATCGGAAACGCATTCTGTAAGATCTGCGGAATATTCATGGGGATATGGTTGACCATGGCCAGCACAAAGGGAACGGCCATGAAGCTTACCAGGGCACAGATCACCGTGAGTCTGCCGATGGTATGGATCCGGTCGTGAAAACTTCTTTCTTTCATCTTCTCTTCCTCCTAAACGATCATTGCATTGACAATACAGGATGCGAACATTCCCACCAGCATGCTTAAGGGGAATGCGAACTCCTTCAGCTTTTTGCGGCCGGCAGCCAGCTTATTGACACCGATGGCCGTGACTCCGGCCACCAGGATCGCAGCGACCGCCGGAAGGCTGGAAAAGTTTGTCAGATGGGGGGCCGCCATGGTGCCGTACATTCCCAGGAACATGGCCGTGGTAATAACGGGAACCAGAGCTGCGTTGCCGCTCTTTAAGGATTCCACCTTTTTGTCATAGCTCTTTAAGAAGAATACGTTGAAGATGTTTCCTCCAAGGATACCGATGGTGACCACAAAGAGGATGAATACAAATACGTCCACCGGGATCTCTCCTGCGGTGATGGATTCCAGGCCGAAGGCCTCTGCCGCCATATTGGCCACCATAGTCTCGTAGACAGCGGAGCCTACGACGCTTAAGCGAAGCCAAGGGAAATACCGCCCAAGGGCCGGTACCAGCAGCAGATAGCTCACGATAATGGGGAGTGACGGAATGATGGAAAAGATGGCGCTGCTCCGCGCAGCCTCCTTCATTTCCTCTTTGGTCATGTTCAGCTCTTTTCCGCGTTTAAAAGCGGCTGCCATGAAGATCACGGGCTGCAGCAGAACGATCAGGATCGTGAGCCCGCAAAGGACCGCCATTAACGGGCTGTTGGCCAGTTTCAGATGTGTCATACTTTTTTCCTCCTAAAATTTCCCGTTCCGGAAAGATGGATACGGACCGATCCATTTGGGTTGACAGATATCCCAAACAGTCATACACTGATTATATGAAAATCGGTGAATTTTGACAAATACCCCATTTTCATTACGACATAACTATTTCATTATGGATGGAGGAATTTCATGAATCTACAGCATCTGGAATACCTGATTGAAATTGAAAACTGCGGTTCTATTTCCAAGGCAGCCAGACGCCTTTTCGTCACCCAGCCCTACTTAAGCCGGATCCTTAAGGAGGTGGAGTCGGAATATGGGATCACAGTCTTTACCCGTGAAAAGACCGGGATCACCCCCACAGACAGCGGACGGCTGTTCCTGGATATGGCCAGGGACCTGTTAGACGATGCCGGCAACTTTCAAAGGATCTTCCGGGAACGGGCCGACCATTACCGTCTGAGAGTCTCGGCCTGTACCTGCTCCCACCCCAACGACGCGTTTATCCGCATGGTGAAATCCATTCCGGACATACCGCTCCGGTTCTCATACAGAGAAAGCTCCCCCCGCATCGTCATCGGAGATGTCTATTCCAACCGGGCTGATGTGGGAGTTCTTATGTATCTGGCCCACACCCGCAGCCAGATCGAAGAGCTTTTGTCCTTCCGCCACCTGGAGGAGCATTTTCTCTTCTCCTCCCGGGCCCAGCTCTTCTGCCGGGAGGACCACCCGATCTTAAAGGAAAAGGATTCTCTGACCATGGAAAAGATCTGCCAGTACAATTTTGCCCTGTATCCGGTGGAGGCGGGAAATGCCCGGGCCCTGGAGAGCGTCTACAACAATATGGATCTGAATTTCATCAACTGGAACCAGATCCGGCAGATCGTCTATGTGGAGAGCCGTTCCGCCCTCCATACGCTGCTCCTGCGCACCGACTATCTCGGCGTCGGGATCCTGCCGATCCTGGACCAGGAGAAAAATTATCATATCGTGTCCATTCCGCTGCCGGACAGCATCCTGTCCGCAGAAAAAGGGCGTTCCAATTATATCTGCAGCTATATCTTCCCCAAAGGAAAGGAGCTTCCCAAGGCTGCCAGGGCATACATTACCTTCCTGGAACAGTGCTATGGGCAGAATTCTGATTATATCCGCCAGATGCCCGAGGCCCAAAAAAGCATGGAAGAAATCCAGCGGCTGGAGGAAGAGGATTAAACCGCAGGGCTGCCGCAAAAAAGCTGGTTCTCAGCTTCCCTTCTGCGGCAGCCCCTTCGGTTCGCTTTTTTACAGCATCTTATTTACAAGCTCTGTCAGCTCTGCTCCCATCTTTTCGGATCTTGCGTCTGCGTCCTCCATGGAGGCTCCCTTCACTCCATAGTAAAACTTGATCTTAGGCTCTGTACCGGACGGGCGGACACAAAGCCATGCGCCGTCGTTCATCTCATAATAGAGCACGTTGGCAGAGGGAAGGCCTGTGGGGCGGACAGCGCCCGAAGCCATGTCCATAATGGTCCCGGCCTTATAATCCCGGGCCGCAGTTACTGTATAGTCTCCCAGGGTCTTAGGCGGCTCCTGGCGGAAGTTTTCCATGATCTCCTGGATCTTTGCCAGACCCTCGATGCCCTTTAAGCCGATGGATTTTACGGTGTCCTTATAGTAGCCGTACTTCTCATACATGGCCACCATGGCATCCCATAAGGTCATTCCCTTTTCTTTATAATAAGCGGCAGCCTCGCAGAGTGCGGCGGTAGCGGAGATAGCGTCCTTATCCCGGGCATAGGTACCGATCAGGCAGCCATAGCTTTCTTCCATGCCGAACATATAGGTGCCTTTTCCTGTCTGCTCCTCCTTTAAGATCTGCTGGCCGATATACTTAAAGCCTGTGAGCACCTCCACCAGCTCACAGCCGTAATGCTCAGCCACGGCGTTCACCAGGTTGGTGGTCACGATGGATTTGATGACCTGTCCGTCCGCCGGGATCTGGCCCTTGGCCTGCTTCTGGCCCAGCACATAATCACATAACAGGGAACCGGACATGTTTCCGGTCAGAGGATGGTATTCCCCGGTCTTTGCATCCTTTACGTAAACGCCCAGACGGTCCGCGTCGGGATCAGTGGCCAGGACCAGATCGGCGTTCTTCTCCTTCGCCAGCTTTAAGCCCAGGGCAAAGGCCTCCTCCGCCTCCGGGTTGGGATAGCTGACCGTGGGGAAGTTTCCATCGGGCAGCTCCTGCTCCGGAACCACGTATACATTTTCAAAGCCCAGCTCCTTCATGACCCGTCTGGCCGGAATATTTCCGGTGCCGTGGAGCGGAGTGTAGATAATGGTGATGTCCTTCTGCATCCGGTCAATGGCGTCCTGGTTCACCACCTGGGCCTTTACGTTCTCAATATATTTATCGTCGATCTCTTTGCCGATCACCTGGAATTTTCCGGATCTTAAGGCCTCCTCCTCCGAGGTGGTCTTTACTGTGGAAAGATCCTCGATGGCCAGGACCTCCTCCAGCACGCCCTTATCATGGGGCGGGGTGAACTGGGCGCCGTCCTCCCAGTATACCTTATAGCCGTTGTATTCCGGCGGATTGTGGCTGGCAGTGATATTGATGCCGGCGATGCAGCCCAGTTCACGGACCGCAAAGGAAAGCTCCGGCGTGGGGCGCAGGGATTCAAACTTGTAGGCCTTGATCCCGTTGGCCGCCAGGGTCATGGCTGCCTCCATGGCAAACTCCGGGGACATTCTCCTGGAATCAAAGGCAATGGCAACGCCCTTTTCCTCTCCACCCTGTTTTTTTATATAATTGGCAAGGCCCTGGGTCGCCCGGCGGACTGTATAAATATTCATACGGTTGATGCCCGCGCCGATGATGCCGCGCAGGCCCGCGGTACCGAATTCCAGATCCATATAGAACCGCTCTTTGATCTCATTTTCATCGTCTGCAATGGCCCTCAGCTCATTTTTCGTATCCTCGTCGAAATACGGGTCCGCAAGCCACTGCTCATAGATCTTCATGTAATCTTTCATGTGCTTTTTCACTCCCTCAATCTTTCTTTTTGTCCGCAGAACCAAAGTTGTCTCATGGTGCCATTATACTTCATTTATCTGAAAAAAGAAAGCATTAAATAATGCCGTCCACAAACCGTTTCCGGTTCTTTTCCTGGGCCTTCAGGCTTTCGATCTTTTCCGTATTCCTGGCCGGGATCCATGCTTTATTGGCATTATAATAGAAGTTGATCTGCTTCCAGTATTTCTCCGGATACAGGAACATGAAATACAGGCACTCCCGCTCCATCCGGCTCATGGGAAGCACCCGCTCATATGCCTCCAGCATCCCATTTCCCAGCCCGCAGTCCCAGTTGTGCTTCTCCATGACCTTCCGCATGAAATAATAAAGATCCTCCACCTGGAGCCCCAGATGCATCCGTCCGAACCCGGTGACGGCCACATAATCCCGTCCCATGAGAATATGGTGCTGGTTCAGCTCCCCGTGGCAGATGGAATACCGCTCCGTCCATCCCTTTTCGTCCCCGGGATACAGCTTTTTCATCCCCTCCGCCGCCAGAACGGCCTGCTGGTAAAAGGGCTCAAAGCTGGCAATGACGCAGAGCTCAAACTCGTTTTTCTGCTGTTTTCCCCGGATAAAGGCCCTGGCCTTCTTAAGCTCCCTGTTATGCTTTTCCATGGCCATAAAAAGAGGCGGGGACACCATGGACTTCATGTTCCACTCCTCCCTGGGCTCCACCTTTCTCAAAAGCTTATGGAGTACGGCGATCTGGCGCACCGCAGAAAGGATCTCTCCCGTATCCTTCAGATCGCATTCCCGGTCAGAAAACCAGTCCTTCACCACGTATCTGATTCCGTCGGAGGCAGTGGATAAAAGCTCTCCCTCTTTATTCCTCACATACTGGTCCACCCTGAGGCTTCCGGCTCCGGCCACGGCCCCCAGCACCAGTTCCTCAAACTCCAGGCGCTTTACGCTGCCTCTGTATTCCTTCAGAAGCTTCAGCCCCCGGTCCGTCTCAAAGATCCAGGCTCCGCGGCCCTTCCGCATGGACTCCACGTTTAACTCATACTGTCCGGCCACCTCTGTATTCCAGTCATTCATCCTGATCCCCTCCATATCCCTTCTGAACTACTTCCAGAATATGAAAGGGCCGGCCAGAATATGAGGACATTTTGGCCAGCCCATGGTTTCGCTCACAGATGAAATTTTTTCTGGGATCCCTCCAGTCCGGAAACGCAGACCTTCCCGCTCAGCCCCGGAGCTTTTCCAGCAGAAGCTCCCTCCGGTTTAAGGATGGGTCCTCCAGCACCAGTTCCAGCAGACGCCTGAGGGTCTCTCCGATCTCCTTTCCCTCCATACCGGCTGCCAGCAGGTCGCCGCCTCCCACAGCCAGCTCCTTTAAGGATACGCAGTCCCCATCTTTTTCGATCTCCTCCCAAAGCCTGCGGATCTCTTCTGTCTGGGGGTCTTTATCCAGAGCCTTAAGCCGCAGACAGCCGTCAAACTGGTACGGCGTCATCCGGCTTAAAAACCTTCGGATCCCGGCCTTTTCGGGCCCCAGAGGCGCCTGGGCAGCCCCTGCCATAACCTTTCCGTTATCCACAGTCTCGTTGTCCAGCTTAAGGCCCTTCAGGATCCGGCGCACCATGTCCGGCTCCATATGGCGCAGGAATCCGGCCCAGCGCATGGATTTCTCCGGAGGAAGGAGAGCCAGGCAGGAAAAGGGCTCCGGCCCGGATGTCCCTCCGGCCATCCTCTCCCGCTCGGTCTGGAATACCAGGGGGAAATCTCCGGTCACATAGGGACTGATCCCCGTGTCCTCCACCATGGCGATCTTTTCCGGATGGGCGGAGGTCAGCAGCTTGGTAAGCTCCACCTGGATCCGCTCCTTGCTGACATTTTTAAGGTTCGGTGCGATCTCCCGGATGGCTCCATACGTCTCCCCTTCGATGGAAAATCCCAGCTGGGCTGCGAACCGGATGGCCCGGAGGATCCGCAAAGCGTCCTCTGTGAACCGGTCCCGGGGACAGCCCACACACCGGATCACCTTTTTCTCCAGATCCCCCATGCCGTCAAAGGCGTCCACGATCCCGGTTTCATGGCTGTACGCCATGGCGTTGATGGTAAAGTCCCGGCGTTTCAGATCCTCCAGAAGGCTGGATGTGAATTCCACAAAATCCGGGTGACGGCCGTCCCGGTACTCTCCGTCGATGCGGTAGGTGGTCACCTCATAGCCCTTGCGGTTTTTAATGATGGTGACCGTCCCGTGCTGCAGCCCTGTATCCACAGTCTTCCCGAAGATCTCCTTCACCTCTTCCGGCTTTGCGGAGGTGGTGATATCCCAGTCTCCAGGAGTCCGGCCCAGAAGAGTATCCCGGACGCAGCCGCCTACGGCAAAGGCCTCGAAGCCCCGTTCCCGTATTTTTTTTATGATCCATTCTGCCTCATAGGGCATTTCTATCCTTACATCCCGATTCATGGTCCTCCGCCTTTCCTGGCTGCACAGTCTGTCAGCCCCGCATATCAGAAAACACAGGCATCAGTCTTTTGGCCAGCGCAGCCGCCAGCACACAGAGCACAAAGTCCTCGCCCACAGTCAGCAGGAAGCAGTTGATGAACACCAGCTTCCAGCTGACAGCCGCCTGGAGCACATAATTGCTGCATACATAAAACCAGACCATGCCGCAGGCATAATCCGCAATCAGCCCCCAGACCGCCGAAAACAGAAGCCAGCCAAAAGAGTTCTGGCGGTGCAGCTCATGGATCCGCCCTGTCAGATATCCAGCGGCAGCAAATCCCATCAGAAACCCAAAGGTGGGCTTCAGCAGATAGGAAAGGCCGCCGCCGGAAGCAAACACCGGAATACCCAGGAGTCCCACCGCCAGATATGTGCATACGCTGAACAGCGCGCCCTTTGAGCCAAGGAGAAGCCCCGCCAGCAGCACGAAAAAGAACTGAAGGGTAAAGTGCATGGGCACCGGCTGGACCGGGATCGTGATCTTAAGAAACGCCCCGGCCGCGATCAGCGCCGTAAACAGCCCTCCATAGGCCAGATCCTTTACGGACCGTCTGTTTTCTTTCATATATTAGTATGCCTTGCCCCAGTACACCATCTTTGTGGCAGGCTTTCCACAGTATACACAGGTATCAGCCAGCTTTTCCTGCTTAAATGGCATGCAGCGGGAAGTCACGCCCACTTCTTCCTTTAATTTATCCTCGCATTCCTGGCAGCCGCACCACATAGCCCGGATAAAGCCCGGCTTATTGTCGGCAATGTCCTTCATCTCCTCCAGGCTGTGGGCGTCGTAAGTGTGGGCGTCCCTGTGGGCCTTTGCCCGCTCAAACATATCGTGCTGGATGGTCTCTAAAAGCTCTCCTACCTTTGCAGGGATCTCGTCGATGGCCACTGTGATCTTCTCATGGGTATCACGGCGCACCAGAACGGCCTGGCCAGCCTCAATGTCCTTGGGCCCTAACTCCACACGCACCGGGATCCCGCGCATTTCGGACTCGGAGAACTTCCAGCCCGGGCTCTTGTCGGAATCGTCCACCTTCACGCGGAAATTGGAGAGCATGTCCTTCACTTCCAGCGTTTTTTCCATTACGCCCTCCAGATTCTGGCGGATCGGAACGATCACCACCTGAGTAGGAGCCACCTTCGGCGGAAGCACAAGTCCCTCGTTGTCGCCGTGTACCATGATGATGGCGCCGATCATACGGGTGGTCATGCCCCAGGAAGTCTGGTGCACATATTTTAACTGGTTGTCCTTATCGGAATACTGGATGCCGAAGGCCTTGGCAAAGCCGTCGCCAAAGTTATGGCTGGTACCGGACTGGAGCGCCTTTCCGTCATGCATCAGCGCCTCGATGGTATAAGTGGCCTCTGCACCGGCAAATTTCTCCTTATCCGTCTTCTGGCCGCGGACCACCGGGATCGCCAGGAAGTCCTCGCAGAAATCTGCGTATAAATTTAACATCTGGATGGTGCGCTCTTCCGCTTCCTCGGCTGTGGCGTGGGCAGTGTGGCCCTCCTGCCATAAAAACTCTCTGGAGCGGAGGAAGGGTCTTGTGGTCTTCTCCCATCTCACAACGGAGCACCACTGGTTGTATACCTTGGGAAGATCCCGGTAGGAGTGGATATCCCCTGCATAAAAATCGCAGAATAAGGTCTCAGATGTGGGTCTTACACAGAGACGCTCCTGTAAAGGCTCCAGGCCGCCGTGGGTCACCCAGGCAACCTCCGGTGCAAAGCCCTCCACATGATCCTTTTCCTTCTGAAGCAGGCTCTCCGGGATAAATAAGGGCATATATACATTCTTTACGCCGGTCTCCTTAAATCTCTTATCCAGCTCATTCTGGATATTTTCCCACAGGGCGTAGCCGTCGGGCTTAATGACCATGCAGCCCTTTACGCTGGCATAATCGCACAGCTCCGCCTTTTTTACCACATCCGTATACCACTGGGCGAAATCTTCTTCCATGGAAGTGATCGCTTCCACCATCTTCTTTTCCTTTGCCATGATGATCCTCCTTTATATTCTGTGCTGTCCGGGCGGCCGTCGGTTCCCATAAAGCGGGCCGGCTAAAACAAAAAAGCTGCCAGCCCCATAAAGGGACCGACAGCCGGCGTTACCACCCAATTTAGTTCCCGGGGCTGCCGGAAACTCTCTCTTTTTCCGCTAACGCCGGAAATACGTTATGCTTCACAGGAACGGGGACATCCGCTTACTCCTCCGTCCGGTTTCCTGCCCGCATAAAGCTCCGGGACCGGTTTCAACGACGCGTACATAAAGGCTCCCACCGCCGCCTTCTCTCTGGGATGCCGCATTCCGCTTACTTTTTCCCTTCACTGCTTTTTCATATAGGTCTTATGTCCACTGATTTTAAAGGATTTTCAGTGGTTTGTCAAGTACCTGGATGGCCTGCCGGAGACAGCTTTTTCCGTTCCCGCCATCCGGGTCATCTGTTTTCCCGGCTGCAGGCCTGCAGCCGGTGCTCATATTTCTCCTTGGTGGCCAGTCCGCCGCGGATGTGGCGCTCCGCCTTGTTGATGTCCAGCACCACCCGGGCCTGGGCCGCCAGGGCGGGATTGATGTGGGTGAGGCGGTCGGTGACGTCTTTATGTTTCGTCGTGATGAATTAGAACGGTTTCGTCCAAGCCCAAATCTCCGAGCAAACGCAGGTAAATATCCACATTCCCATCCTTATCCACTTCGATTTTCTGGATAATGCGCTTTAGCTGGGCATTGGTCATCTGGTGTACATCTGTTATATCCTCAATCTCTTTGAATGTCCGTCCGAGGACGCTTTCCAACTGTTCCCCTTTGGTAAGATGATACGCTACCATCTTCAGTTCGTTTTCCAGCCGTTCAATTTCTTTTCTCATGCCACCGATTTTATCATTCAATTCCTCTCTGGAAATCAAATCATCTGCGTACATATCCATATATTTTTGCCGGGTTTTTTGCAGCTTTGCAAGCTGGACATTCAGCTCTTTTTCATAGTTCAGGTTTTCGTCCTTTGCCTTATAAACCCGCTGAAATTCTCCGACCACATAACGGTTCACATTCTTCTTTGCTTTCAGAAGTTCAGCAAAATATTCCTGCAAAACTTCAATCAATTCTTCTTCATCTACCGTCACAGCATTGGGGCAGTTGTCTGCACCACGCCCGTTATGTCCGGAACACACCCAGCGGACATAAGTGTTTTTATATGTGCGGACTGTACGCCGGAAGGACCAGCCGCATTCCTTGCATTTGATAAGAGTAGAGAACAGATATTTATTGCTTTGGCGTTCCTTATCCACCTTAAATGCTTTGCCTCTGGACTGCATAATCTGCTGTGCCTGTTCAAAAACCTCCGGCTCAATAATACGCAAATCTGGACGCTCCACAACCATCCACTCGGTTTCATCTTTGTCCGCCCTCTGCCCGGTCAGAAAGTCGGTTACTTCCTGTTTGCCGTTAATAATTTTACCCGTATAAAGTTCATTCGTAAGAATACGGCAAACCCCATTCTGGCTCCACTGGCAATTCCGTTTTGTCCGCAATCCTCGTTCATTTAAGAAAATGGAAATTTTCGCAGCACCATACCCGTCTTTGATATACCACTCATAAATCTGGCGGACAACCGCAGCTTCTTCTTCATTGATTGCAAGATTAAAATAATCTCCAATCGTCTTATCATATCCATAAACGATATTCGGGACACGACCTTTTTCAGCATTCATCTTTTTTCCAAATTTCACACGCTTTGAGGTATTCGCACTTTCCTCCTGTGCCAATGCCCCAAAAATCGTCAGCACAAATTCACTGTTCCCCATGCTGGTCATGTTAGCGGTCAAAAACTGCGTTTCAATTCCCAAAGATTTCAGCTTGCGGACATTCTGCAAAAGGTCAACGGTATTTCTGGCAAAGCGGGAAATATCCTTGACTACGACCATATCAAACAACCCATGCTCGGCATCTGCCATCATGCGTAAAAATTCTTTTCGATTTTTTATTTTGGTTCCAGAAATACCCTCGTCTGCATACAATCTTACTAAGGTGTCCCCTGTGCGTTTTGTGTATTCAGAAAAAAATTCTTTCTGTGCTTCCAGGCTGTTGAGCTGGTCAGCCTTATCGGTGGAAACACGGCAGTAAGCAGCTATATTCATGGCAAAACCTCTCTGTTAAAATTAAATCGTTCTGTTACATCTTAATATTATCACATGAAGTCAGCGTTTTCAACCATGAAAAAAGGACACTCCGCTCACGCAGAGTGTCCCTCGTCTAATTTTTCTTCGGTATCATCTGATGCGGCTGCGGCTTCTTGAATAGCCGACTGTACTTTTTCCGTATTGGCTTCAATTAGGATTTTCAGTAAGTAGTCGGCGGTCTCTGCCGCTGGATTAGGGTTATGAAACCGATAATTTAGTTTTCGCTTTTTCACAGCAGAGTTCCACCTCCTCCTTGTGTGCTACTCTTTGTCCATGTCTATGAAAACAAGGCGTAAAATAGTACCATATAACTTTTGTCAAAGTTCACGCCCACGCTTGTTGGGCTGTTGTTTCAATTCTGCCAGCACCTCCGGCGGGATACGGTCTACTAGCCGCTGAATGTCTTTCAGCTCGCTTTCCAGCTTTGCCCGTTCCATCGTATCTTTCATCTTGCCTTTTTCGCTGGCTTTGGCTTTGGCTTCCAACTGTTCATTTTCTGCCAAAAGGTCGCTTATCGTGACCTTGTATTTTTTGAGCTGACCG
>OLRX01001016.1_pt1 | contig 22550 bp, 8 predicted proteins | sample 1672991 | NCBI WGS metagenome assembly OLRX01 (sample SAMEA3136744, study PRJEB25190) | human gut metagenome | biome: human gut; feature: human-associated habitat; material: faeces | place: Austria | collected 2013
CCCGGTTCTGTTGCCTATGTGGAGGAAATCAGTACGTACGACCAGCTGCCCTACAATGTAAACAATGAGCAGATTGACAAGTACAATTTTACCTTCGCGATGCTGGCCATGTACTACCTTTCCAGCCCGGCCAGCACATCGGCCATGAAGGACCCCTATGAAGAGACCGCAAGATATCTGATTGCCAAGCCCATGATTTCCCTCTCCTACGAGGGCGGTTATCTCCTGCCTCACGAGTACGGCTACAACTGGTCCGCCGTCAACTGGAATATTGAAACCCTGTATGAGGAGGATTTCCATCCGGATACCCGGGGCAGCTCGCGGGTCTACCAGGAGATGGTCCAGGAGGGATTTGACGTCAACGGACGGCCCTGTACCTACAAGGAGTATGTATTTAACCAGATTTACGAGGCTACGGAGTACCTTTCTTCCCTGAATTATCAGGAGGGGACGGGCTTTACCTACGCGCCGCAGATTGCCCAGGGGGAGGATGGACAGTACCACGCGAAGCTGATGTTTGAAGATACCTATATCAATCGGAAATACTGGGCCAATATAAAAGCGGAGACCATTTATGGGGACTGGAAGTTTGCGGGATATCAGGAGGGCGCAGGCGGAATGCCCTATCTGGATTTCGTCTCTCCCACGGGACAGATGCCTGCGGAGGGAAAGATTGCGGACATGAGCTTTGAGAAGGACAGCGAGTTTGACCGGTGCCTGACGGATTTCCACAAGGGCAGCATTGTCAAATTTGATTTCCGGGACGGAAGCGGACGGGTGGGACAGTCCATGCTGGCAGCCAGCCTGGAAGGAAATTTTTCAGTTGCCGTTGCCTTTGGCGGTGAGTCCGGCGGCGGTGAAGGCGGGGGAACTGGCCAGGAGGGAAGCTTTGAGGTGAAGGTGGACCGATACCGCCACGAGGAAAAATGGGAGGCTAACTACAACGTTGACCTGATTAAATACGATTCCGAAACGGGAAAGCCTTTGGAAGGAGCGGTCTTTGACATTCTGGAAGCATTTGACGATTCTCAGCTGGAGGGAACGGCCCTGGATCTTCTGGAGGCGGATGAGCTGGAATATGAGAGCAGCGCCGGGAGCCTGAACCAGACGGAATGGGGAAATGACCAGGTGGAGGCCAATTACAGCGGCCAGATGGGCTTAAACCAGTCGGACCGGAACCGCTATAACTGGAAAAATGAAGGAGGAAGCCAGTTTGAACACTGGGAGGGATGGGATGCCGGAAATGGGGAGGCGCCCTGCCCCAGAGACAATGATATCACCGGACCGGACGGCCATCTGCACCCCAGCAGTTCCAACGGCTTGCCGGATTTAAGCAGAAGCGGACATACGGATACCAGGATTTATACCTATCAGAAAGGATACTGCGGAGGACATCCGGCCCCCATCATCCGTTACGTGCCGGTCCCATCCCCCGAGTATGACGAGGAAGGTGAGATTACCAACCAGGGAGAAATTGACGCGGCCAAACAGGCCAACCAGAGTCTCCACGACCAGGCCTGGGCAAAATGGCTGGAGGAAGTCAATCACTGCGAAGGGCTGGTGGAGGAGGGAGGATTCTTCCATTCCATTACAGAAGGCCTTGGCCGCCCGGCCCTGGAAAAAGACCGGGATGAGTTTTACAGGGACTTTGTCAATCTGGATTACGAATACTCCGCAAAAGAAATCCGCGCCAGGGGAGGATATGTTCTTCACGGAATACACAAGGATGATATTGTGATTGAAACCAGAATAGTCAGCTCTTCCGAGGCAAAGGACTTGAATCTTTCCGGCCTGCGTCACAGCGGAGGACAGGGAGGAAACGGCCAGAAAGAGAGCGGCCAGGAAGCGCACGCGGTCTCTTTTGCTGCCATCCAGTCCGGCTCCGGAAGCCGGAAGACAGAACTGACAAAGGCCAGCCCTTCCACTCCTTCTGATGCAAAGACGGCGGCTGCGGAGACGGCAGCAGGAGAGACGGAGGCGGAGGCGGCTACCCCGTCCGTTTCCGAACAGAAGAAAGAGGTAAATCTGCGCACTGCTACGGATTCCTCTGCGGAGGATGAGGGGACCACCTCTGTGGCCAGGACAAAAGGTCGGAGCGGAAACATTGTGTTGACCGGATTAAGCGGCGCAGTAAAAACAGCAAGAAAGGCAGCCAGAGGCATTTCACGTTTTTTGTCCGGTCTGTTTTCGTCCGAGGACGAGGAATCCGGAAGAAAGGCCGAAACCTTCCTTGCCAGCCAGGCCAACACCATCGTACCCAATGCTTCCAATATCATTGACTGGACGTTCATCGTCTACGACCACCGGCAGGAAGGAGAAATCCACTTTAACAAGCAGGATTTGGACCTGGTTCAGGATGAAGATTATAACGCCTATGGCCAGTCCAACGGAGACGGGACGCTGGAGGGGGCCGTCTACGGCTTATTTGCCAGGAGCGATCTTGTCCACCCGGACGGAAAGACGGGCATCGTTTACCATCAAAATGACCTGACGGCCGTGGCCGCCACGGACCGGGATGGAAACGGCTCCTTTATGGCCTACACGGAAGCCCCTGGCAGTACCTACAATTATGAAACAGGCTCCATTGAGAAGCGGACGGACCTTTCCTTTGACGGGCCGGAGAACCTGTATATAGGAGAGGCGGACTCTGTAGCCCTGAATCAGGACAATGAGCAGTTCGCGGGCCATGACAAAGAGGGAAGAGCTCTTAGAATCAAGGAATCCGGGGGCGGGACGGATGGAGGATACCGCCGCCTGTCGTCCAATCAGGAAGTAAGCTTTGAGGTCCAGGACAACCAGTCGGGCAACGGAAACTGCTGGATTGGGCGGCCGCTGATTGCGGGAGATTATTATATCAAGGAGCTGTCCAGAAGCGAGGGCTATGAGCTGTCTGTTTATGGAAAAAACGCTTCGGTAACCAACAAGGACGCCATGGAGCACGGAGGAGAGGCGGTGGAGGGAAGCGTCACCCTGAAGGGATGGACGGAAAATGAACAGTACACAGGCAATCTGCTGACGGCGGAGAGCAGGGAAATCGGGGAGCAGGGTTACGATATTTACCTCTATGGTATGCCGGAAGAATGCCTTCCCCAGGTCAGCACCTACGAGATGGTGAAAAAAGAGGAAACCATGAGCTACGAGAAGCCTATCTGGTCGGTGAGAAATCAGAAGGCTGTGGCAGGAAACCGGGTCATGATTGAAGGAAAGCCTGTTGCGGCCCAGGTGGGAGATGTGATAGCGCTTCCAAATGGGGACAGCCGGGAGGTAACGGCGGTCACAGAATCGCTGCCTCAGTACCGGACGGTTTATCCCAGGAATTATTTTGCCGTGGAGCCGCCGGTTCTGGGGGCCGATGATGAATATTCCATGATGGAATTTCTGATGCAGACGAATATAGATCTGGGAAAAGTTTACAAAAGACCCTCTTTGGGGGCGCCCTGGAAGCGAATCCGGATGGAGGGAGAGACGAAAACTCAGTGGGCTAAAGATCTGACGGCCGCCCTTAAGGAGCTGACGGCTTTTAACGCGGTTTACCTGGAGGATGTAATCCAGGGGGAGGACGGCTGGTACGGAGTTCTGCGCTATTCCTACGTGCAGGGAAGCGAAGAGCCGGATTGTCTTTACGATGAGCAGCATGACCGGATTCTGGTAAAGCAGCCGGTGGATATGGACGGCAGCGAGGGATTCGTCTATGTGCCTTATGAGAGAAGGGATTTGACCCGGTATGAAGAAAATGAGGCCGGCTTTCTGACGGAGGCTTCCTTAAGGGTTCTGGTCCCTGACGCGGATTCCGTCAGCTTGTACGAGGACCTGGAACAGCTGGAATATCAGGAGGTGATGGGGGAAAGCTACTGGATTTACCAGGAGGGGGACGACCTGTTAAATGAGGACGGATCTGTTGCCACCCAGCGGTATATTTCCGGCTATGAAAGGGTGGAAGAGACGGTGACGATAGAGGAAAAGCAGGAGCAGAAGCTTCCCGCTGCGCAGATTTCCTACGACGCCGCAAACAGCCGTTATATAATCCATGTAAAGCAGGAGCAGATTCCGGAAGATGGAATCCTGAATTTTGAAATTAACTACGGGGTCAGCCAGGTGAATGGTCAGCTTCCGGGCCAGTACGCGGCGGAGCATGTCAACACCGGCGCCGCTCCTTCCATGGCGGCGGAAGGCAGTTATTTGGTCAATATTTCTCTGGGAAATCAGGACAGCCGGACGGTGATTCTGGATGGAAATACGGGGACGGCCCCGGCGGTTGTTTACCAGCGCCCCATCCGGCAGAAAATCAAGGTGGCAAAGAATATCCGGACAGAACCGGATGGAAGCTACGCCCATAATACATACCAGGTGGAAGAAATCCAAAAAGCCGCGAACTTCCGCTTTAAGGCCTACTTAAAGAGCAATCTGGAGCGGCTGTACCGGGACGAGGAGGGAACTATCACCTGGCTGGACCGGAATGGAAATGAGCTGAGCTATACGGAGGTTATTTCTCCCGATTTTCCGCTTCATTCCGATAACGGGACGGTTCAAAAGACCAATGTGCCAAAGCTTTTTACAAAAGCGGACCATCACACAGGCTCCAATTTGACCAGCGCGAACGGCAATAATACCCTTTCTGATTATCAGGATCCGGAGACGGCAGATACCAACGCCGCGTGGAAAACGCCTTACGATACATCCATCGCGGAAAAGGGCGTGGGAGTGCTGCCGAATGACGCTCTGTACAGCTATCGGGGCAAGAATAAGGATGTGGCAAAAAGTGACGCCATACGGTCCCGGCAGAATCGGGGATATACCAGAATCCTGGAGACGGTGGAACAGCAGGAAGAGAATGGGGGCAGCCCCATTACGGTCCGGACATACAACTACGAGAAGTTCTTCGACGCTCTGGAAGTGGCTAATGTGGACAAATGGGACGACAAAAACCAGACCTACACCTCCTGGAAACCTCTGGGAAATCAGGCAAACCGCAGCGCATATGCAGAGAACAACGCCAAAGCTTCCGACCAGGTGCGCCAGTTCGCCATCGCCTGGTATCTGGATGACGAGACAGCGAAGCTGGTGGCGGACAACGGCCAGAATGAAAATGAAGGGAAGGAGAAGGGCCGTTATACCGAAGAGCTCTACGACGAGGCCCTGAATGCTGCCCTGGCGAAGGCTTACAACTATTTAAAGCCATTCTTCAACTATGATTTGGATGAGATTTACGCCATCCCCTGGGACAGCGGAGTAGGCGGCGGGGCAGACGGGGACAGGACGACCCTGTCCGCCGACCTGGACGGAGGAGCGTATACCTATGGATTATCCTCCTATCTGCCCTACGGAACCTATGTGGTCACAGAGCAGCAGCCCAAATATGTGGGGAAAGACCAGGAGGCCTTTAACGACTTCCTTAATAAGCATTACCGGATTGACCGGCCCAAAGAGGTGATGGTCCCCGCCGTCTATGAAGAGGGAACGGAAACTTCCGGAGACCGAACGCTGAGCCGGGAATATGAGTACGATGCCGGAATGGCATTGACCACACAGGCGGGAAGATATGCCATCCGTTTCGGAGAGGAGTGGAACGGCCGGGGAGGCGATGAGCGGCAGTACGTTATCCGCGCCCACAACAACAGCGGCAGCTTTGAGGTCTACAAGTACGGCCTGGAGCCGGACAAATTGACCGGAAGGATTTCCTATGAGGGCGGAAGCTATGACTACCGGGGATTCGGAATCACCCAGGAGGAGTATGACCCTCTGAAGGATTACTATAATCCCATTCACCAGGTATTTGGAACCGCCCTGAGGAAAGACCAGGGCGCCAATGACAGCAGTCATTATTACGCGGACGATGGGAACAAGGGGCTGACAACGGCCAACGGGGAAGCCTACGAGACAGACGGGATTGAGAAACGCTATCACTATGGTTCCGTATCCGAGCAGGGCGGGATAGCCCGAACTATCCGGTTTGGACAGGAGAGCGGAGCAGTTTACCGCAGCGCCGCTGCCATGCAGGGGGTTCAGACGGCTTATGACGGCCTATATGCTCCGATGCTGGTGCCTTATTCCGTGGCGGAGCCGGAAGATGAGAAGCAGTATGTTTCATCAGAGCTGGAGGGATACGCGGACGGTGCTTACCGCAACCGTTTTTATTCCGCCAAGCTGCGGATCGAGAAGCTGGACAGTGAAACCCACGAGAACCTTCTCCACGACGGCGCCCTGTTTATGCTCTACCGGGCAGAACGGGACGAGACCACCGGACAGGTACTGTTTTATGAGAAAGATACCACCATCCGGGGAAGCGAGAAATTTTTGAAGGCTATGGGGGCGGAACACATTGAAACTCTGATAAGGGATGAGGAGGGAGCCGGTACGCTCTATTCCGGCGTCGTAAAAGCCGGAACTCCGGTCTGCCATGAGGAGGATAAAATCGTCATGTCCGACGGGCAGGGAAAGGATGTGGGGCAGTTTGAGGCCTTTTCCACCATCGGCGACATCTCCATGAAGGACGAGGATACCGATAAAGCTCCAAATGCGTACCGCCGCCAGGCCGCCGGCTATCTGGAAACGCCCCAGCCTCTGGGAGCAGGCGTTTACGTGCTGTGCGAGATTCCTCCCGGAGGTTATGTGCGGACAGCTCCCATTGCCATTGAGGTGTACTCCGACCAGGTAACCTACTATAAAGAAGGCGGCAAGGACCAGAGAGTCCGCGCGGCTGTCTATGAGAAAGGGGCAGAGGGCGGTCAGGAGAAAGAAAACGAGTCACAGGTCCAGGCAGATGTGGCCCAAATCTACGTGGAGAATGTGCCGATTAAGCTTCAGGTAGAGAAACTGAAAAAAACGGGAGAGGTGACCTTCCGGATTGGGGAGCGGGTGGATGGAAGTCTGACGGAAATCGGAGGAAACCCGCAGCTGGAGTACGCCTATTCCAATGGGGTTTATCTGGGATATGCCTATCCGAAGGGAACTTTGGAGCGGCTGCAGGCGCTGAAGGAGGCAGGGGAGCAGGTAGAAATTGTCTGGGAGGACGGTCATTTTGCCGGGTACGGCTATGTGACCAGGACCAGGGATACGGATGATGACGCCAATCCTTATGTGGCCGGGGCCCGGATGACATTGTTTGACGCCATTGAACTGACCCCTTCCGGAGATACGGAGGACCACGCCTATGAAGGTCTGACGGTGAACCGCAGCAATACGGGAACAGTGCTGGAATTGTTTGTCAGGAAGGGCTATGCCGGGGAAAAGACCGAGCTGGTGAAGGAGACGGATGAGAATGGAAAAGAGATTCTGGAGGATTATGTGGTCGGCACTGGGGAGGACGGAAGGCCGGTGACGAAAAAGGGATATGTGTGGAAGGAGGGAAGGGTGGAGCGGCCGGATACGGACATTTTGTACTATGACCTGGACTCCCTTTCTATTACCTGGACGGAGCGGGTGGACGGCCGGGATATTTTGTACGGCTGGAATAAGGACCATGAGAAAATACCGGTGGAACAGGTTCAGTCGGATATGCAGAACCACCGCAAGAGCGACCGGGAGCCCTCCATTTACGCTTTTAAGGGCGGGCAGGCCTATCTGGAATTCGTGGGCGGAGACTTAAGCAAGCTTTCCTACAATTCCGTCAGCAAGATTTTGGAAGGAGATTTTGCCCGGATGGAGTGGAAGAACAGCCGCCATACCTGGAAGATGGGCGAGGGAACCCGTGTTTACCACCTGGACGCAGAGGGCCGCCGGGACGCTATGGTGGACCCTTACACCGGCATGGCCTATGTGCTGGAGCCGGTGACGGATGAGGCGGGCACGCACAGGGCGGACCGGGTGCTGGTGTGGCCGGTGGAGGTGCATCGGGATGAAAATGGAAATGTGACCGCAAGGGACAAGATTACCACATCCCGGATTGCCACCCTTGGAGAAAATAAAGAGGGGTACGGCGAGAACACAGTGATTGAGCCCATCAACCAGAGCGGGCAGGAGATAGAAGACAGTGAGAAGCCATCCTACCAACATCAGGAATCCGGTTTTCTCAACGGCTCCTGGGAATCGGAAAATGGGGAGGAGAGCCATAAGGAGCAGACGGTAAAAACCAACAGCCAGGGCCAAAATCTGAACGGGGAAATCCTGATGGATATCCGGAACGGAGATTTCCTGAAGTACATGAGTCCTGTCTACGACGAGCACGGTCTGGTGCTGTATTATCAGCGCAGCGGGGAAACCTACGACAAGGGGAGCGAAATTTACGATCGGAACGGGGATTTTGTCCGCTACAAGGATTCCGACAATCTGGAAGAGTACAACCGGGCGGCCTATGCCCTGGATGAGCGGGACGACCTGTACGATGGAAAGAGCAGCCTGGAGATTCAGACCCAGGACAGGCTGTATCACCGGCTGGGGGAAAGCTACATTCTGGAAAACACCTGGATGACCTCGGACCGGACGCCCAACGACCCCTTTGACACGGAAGAAACGGCGGGGCAGACGGATTTGCTGAAACGCCTTCCGGCGGGAACCTATATCCTGGAAGAGATTTCCGCTCCCTGGCAGTCGGGCTATGTCAAGGCGGAGCCTGTGGGCGTCACGGTGGAGGAATCTGCCGAAATCAAGAGCGTGGAGGTGAAGGATGATACCACGAAGATTTATATTGAAAAAATCGACGGCCCGGCAGCCAGTCAGGTGAAGGTACTGGATATGGACCAGAAGGGCCGGGAAGGAAACTGCCGGACGGTGGGAGAGAGCGCAGAGGGGCCGGCCCATTACAGCAACAGCCAGTTATCCGGATCCCGGATTGCCCTCTATCCGGCCCGGATGGAGATGGATGCCGGTGAACCGGATGGATACCGTCTGGTGAAGCTTTCGGACAATCCACTGCGCTTTGAGACCACGGACAGCAGGGCGGGAGAACTCCGGGAATTGACGGCGGTCTGGACCACAGGGGCGCGGCCTGTTTATCTGGAGGGCATCCCGGCAGGATGGTATATCATGGAGGAACTTTCCGCGCCGGAAGGATTTGTAAAGTCCCAGCCGGTCTATGTTCGTGTGGAAAATCAGGAGGAGATTGTCAGCATCCGGATGATGGACGACCATACCAAGGTTGCCTTTGAAAAATACACCATAGAGGGAACGGAACGGAAGCTCTTAAATGGAGCGGAGTTTGCCCTTTATGCAGCTGAAACGGATGAGAACGGGGAAATCCTTTACCAGGATGGAATCCCACAGTACCAGGAAGATCGGAGGATTGACAGCTGGGTAAGCGACGATGCCTCCGACTATACGGAGAACATCAATCTGAAGGACTACGCCAATACCTCCGGGGCCAACCAGCTGACCGGCTTCACTCTGGAATTTGAACGCATGTATGAAGCTTACGGCGTCAAGGGGACCGGATTTTCCTGGTCCGCAGGCCGGAGCGCAAGACGGAGCAGCAGGGACTCCAATGTGTGGCTGTTGGAGGATGGTTCCAGGATTGTGGTTGAGGAGGATGCAGCGATATTTCCGGAGAGTATGAGCCATGAGGACCGGGAAGGATTTAAGGCTGCCTATGAGGAAATGATTGGAGAACAGCTGGAGCTAAAGTGGGCGGCTGTCCGGACGGCGAAGGTGTCGAAAATCGAATCAGTGGAAGCAGCAGTCAGCGGACCGAAATATCCGGATGTGGCAAAAATCACTTTGACGATTGAGGAAACCGGACAGAAGGTGCTGGCCGATGTGCGATATAACGGCACGGAATTTGCATATGATTACAAGTTCAACTATCATACCCTGCCCCAGGTAAACGCCTATGCCAATGCATGGTTGGAGGCGGACGGCCGTTACCGGATGGATTACCTGCCTGTGGGCGGCAGGTATGTGCTGGTGGAAACCAGGGCGCCGGAAGGGTACGCCAAGGCGGAGCCGGTGGCCGTGAAGGTGGAAGAGACGGTGGATGTGCAGCTGCACGATGTTTTCAACGAGCGAAAGCATCTGGCCTTGTCTAAGGTGTCCTCGGAAACAGGGAAGGAGCTTCCCGGGGCGAAGCTGGCTCTGTACCGGGCTGACTTAAAAGGCGAGTGCGTGCAGGAAGCGGAATATCTGCTGGAACAGTGGGTTTCCGGAACGGACGGCGTTTATACGGAAACGGACCGAATCAATGGCCGGATTCCGGCAGGCTATGAGATTGGAGATTTGAAGCCTCATGTGATTTACGGACTGGAGGACGGCGTTTATTACCTGGTGGAGGAGGAAGCCCCGGCTTACTATCAGGCCATGAAGCCGGTGCGGATTGATTACAGAGGAGACGGAACGGCCCAGGTAATCCGGGGGAGCAATCAGCCGGTAAAGGGAAAGCTGGCGGTCCAAAAAACCGATGAGGACGGAAAACTTCTGAGAGGAGCTGTATTTGAGCTTTGCGCCTATGAAAGGTCCGGAAAACGGGTGGAGGGATTTCCCATTACCGTATCGGACACCAATGGAATGGTATCCGTGGAAGCCCTTCCCGCTGGAACGGTCAAAGCGGACGGAAGCGTGGAAGCCTACACCTACAAGCTGAAAGAAGTTACGCCGCCGGACGGTTTCGCGACCAATCCCCGGATTTTTACCTTCACCTTTGACGGAGACGGCGATTACCGGGAAAATCCGGAAACGGAGTATGCGCTCTATGAAACTTCTGTGGAAAACAGTCCCACCAGAATCCGGATTGAAAAGAAGGATTTTGACCAGTTAAATGACGCCGGAACAGACGGGGCCTTTGTGGAAGGAGCCCTTCTGGCGGTTTACGAGGCCCGGATGGGAGAGGACGGAACTTATACTTATGAGGAGGAAAATCTCTTTGAGCAGTGGAGCAGCAATGGCGGGCCTCATCTGCTGGAGGGTCTGACAGCCGGAAAGACCTATATTCTGGTGGAACAGGCGGCTCCCAAAGGCTACACCCTGATGAAGCCGGTGCTGTTTAACGTTTCCAAAAGCGGCCGGTCCATCTGGGGAATCTCCAATGAGATGACCATGGTAAAGGTGGATTACGTCAAGGGAGATGACTTGAACATCCAGGAGGATACCATAGGGGCAGTCACCATCCGCGGAAGGATTGTCCTGAAAAACGAGGTCGTTATGCTGGATGAGACGGGAAAGGAGGTTCTGCGTTTTGCAGCCACCGGCAAGGAGCAGCTGATTCCGAAAATCGATGAGCTGGAAGAAAACGGGCTTTACACCTTTGAGGAGCACACAGTCTACTCCGACGGAAGCGATGTGGTAACGAAGCGCCGGACCAGGCGGGTCCGATTCGGAGAAAAGGGCTTTGTTTATGAGGGCAGAACGGCAGAGCGGACGGAATTGACCGTGAGCGGCAGCGAGGGAAACGTCATTACCACGATGATTCCGCTGGAGGCAGGCCAGGAGCAGACGATTTCCAATGGCCTGAACCCGGAGAATCCCAAAATCGTGGTGAAAAACCGGAACGGGCAGGCTGGAGAACCCCTTATGGCCGGACAGCCTGTTATCAACACGGTGACCTACTACAATCCCAGTTCCAGGCCTCAGACCATTACAGTGGAGGCGGTGATGGATGAAAACACAGAACTGTTGGACGCTTATGAGGGAGAGGCAGAGGGGAAAACCATCCGATGGATTATTCTGGATGCGGAGCCCTATACGTCCGGGAGCGTGTCCTTCGCCTCCTCCCTGGCTGCGGACTGCGGCGGCGCTGTGAGACTGAATGTATTGGTAAAAGCTGGAAATCAAGAATTTATGGGAAATAAAATCGTTCCGGTTTTAAAGTCCAACCAGCTGACCGTATTCAACGAACTGACCGGCAGCGGACAAAAACTGCACCAGACGGAAACCGGCCGGTTTATCATCCGGCTGTGGGATGAGCGGGGAAGGGAGCTGGCCGGAAGCTATCGGTACGAGGGCAGCAGGAGCGGTCTGCTGCGAAGCGGCGATGCCATTGAGCTTGCCGGAAACGAATATATCACCATTGACCCGGCCAATTACAAAAACTGCAGCTACGAAGTAGTGCGGGAAGAGGATGGACGGGAGGTGGAATCTTATGAGACAAAGGGGCAGATTGGGACGGATGGAACCGGCTCGTGGTTTACCCGCAGTGTGCAGGACCAGTCGGACCGTCAGCTTTTTGTAAAGGGAGAAACCTACTTCCTGACGGAGATCACACGCTATTCCGATGGGGAAGAGCGGGTCAGCAGCCGGATGTCCTTTACCCTGGATGAGCAGGCGGGTATTTCCGCTATCGGCGGCTACGACAAGGAAACGGAGGTGGTCATTTCCAAGACGGACCTGACCACAGGAGAAGAGCTTCCGGGCAACCATCTGACAGTTACAGATGAGAAGGGAGAGATTGTGGACCAGTGGATTTCCGGAGAAGAACCCCATGTGATTCGGGGGCTTGAGCCAGGAAAGAAGTATACCCTGACCGAAGTGCGGCCTGCAGAAGGGTTTGCCTGGGCGGAGAAAATCACCTTTCAGGTCAATGAGGACGGGACGGCGGAGGAAATCCTGATGGAAAACCGTCCGACCCATATAGTGATAACCAAAAAGGACATCACAAACGGGGAAGAGCTGCCGGGAGCCCACCTGGAGCTGCTGGATGAGGATGGAAACACGGTGGACGAGTGGATTTCCACGGACGAGCCCCATGAGATTGTGGGAGAGCTGACGGCAGGAGCATCCTATGTGCTGCGGGAAACCATTCCGGCAGAGGGATACGCGAAGGCCAGCGACATTTCCTTCAGGGTCAATTTGGACGGCAGCATCAATGATGTGGAAATGAAGGACGATACAACCAAGGTTCGGATTTATAAGAATGCATGGGAAGAAGCCGGCCCAAGTGCCGGTCCGGGTGAAGCGACTCCCTCCAAGGCGGAGCGCGGAACGCCGATTGCGGGAGCGGTTCTGCAGATTCTCAACGAGGACAAAACGCCTGCACTTTGGAATGGGGAGGAGATGATTTTTACTACCACAGACAGCTTCGCCTATTTTGAAAAACAGCTGACAGCAGGACAGACCTACTGGCTCCGTGAGGTCAGACCGACTCCCGGATTTGCCTGGGCGGAGGATGTGAAGTTTACGGTCAGCCAGGACGGCTCAGTGGATGTTGTGCTGATGGAGGATAAGCCTACGGTGGTGAGAATTACCAAGACCGACATAACGGGAGAACAGGAGGTACCGGGTTGTGAGCTGCAGCTGGTGGATGAGAAGAATCAGCTGATTGAGGAATGGATTTCCACAGACCGGCCCCACGAGATTGTGGGAAAGCTGGAGGCGGGGAAGGAATACCGTCTCATTGAGACAAACCCGGCTCCGGGATATGCATATGCCAGAGATGTGGTATTTACCGTCAACCGGGACGGTTCGGTCAATCAGGTGGAGATGCGGGATGATGTGACAAAGGTTGAAATCCTGAAGGTAAGCGCGGAAACAGGACGGCCTCTGGCGGGAGCAAAGTTTGAAATCCGGCCCCGGGAGGGCGAGCTGGTGGAGAGATGGACTTCCACAAAAGAGGCTTACCGGATTGAGGGAAAGCTCCTGGCGGGAGAGACTTACCTGCTGCGCGAGGTATCGGCTCCTTCCGGCTATAAGCCGATGGATGACGTTCATTTTAAAGTCAATGATTATGGAGAACCATTAAGGATTACCGCGGAAAACAGAAAGAAAGAAGGCGGAGGAGGGGGAAGGGATTATACCATCCGCCTGAAAAAGGTAGATGAGGAGGGAAATCCCCTGCCGGGCGCGGCGTTTAAGGTTGAGGATGAATCGGGCCGCAGTCTGTCCCTGCTCAGACAGTCTGAGGGTACCGTCTTCCAGGCAACGGTCAAAACACCGGGAATCCTGACCGTAACTGAGCTGAGCGGGCCGGAGGGCTATGAGAAGCTTGAAGGGGAATACCGGATACAAATTCCCGAAAAGGGGGATGCGGTTTTGCTGAACGGAGACGAAGCATTTTACCAGGAAGAAGGAAACAGCTATGTATTTTACGCGGTCAATCGGAGAGAGCCGGAACAGCCGGAAATTCCCCGCGGCCGGACCGTAGGATGGATTACGGCGGAATATGACAGGCGTCTGTTTGGAAATGGAAAAGCCCTGGCGCAGCTGCGTGGACAAGGGATTGAATTGGTAAAAACAGGGGATGACTTCCCCTACCAATGGGTGACAGGCATACTGGCGGTATCCGCAGCGGGATTCGGAGCCGGACTTTACAGGCGCTGGCGCAGAAAAAGGAGGCGGTGAAGGTGAGACGGAATATGGTTCCGGGACTGATGATATTGGCTCTGTCAGGCTGCATGGCGGCCTGGTCCCCGGCAGCGGAGAGGGAACATGTCCGGTACGTTGAAAAAATCTATCTGGCCGATACCGATGAGCCGGAGGAGCAGAATCCGGGATTTGAAGAATCCATTACCGTGGACGGAATGGTGTATGACCTGGAAGAGATTCAATATGAGGTAGTGGAAAAACGCAGAAAACCATCGGAATCCGGGAACATCCGGATTGAAACTTCTCCTCCCTTTACAGACGAGGCGGCAAATCATCAGCCCGCACAGACCCTGGAGGTGGGACGGGAAACCTGGTATCTGGAATCCTGGGAGGTAATCGATACCATCATAGACGCCAGGGAGCAGCCGGTATCGGATGTGATTCAGTATGCCTCCATTGCTGCGGGTGAGGATATTCCGGAGGCGGCTGTGCTGACCGTTACGGATGCGGCGACGGGAAATGAGGTGGAGGTGCAGGTCCCTCTGGCGTCAGCTTCCTACGGCGAGGAGCGCTGGGAGCCGGGATTTGAGTTTCCCGTTACCATCATCAATGATGACGCTCAGCGCTTTCTTCTGAACGGCACTGAGGTCGAGCTGGATGAGGAAAAGCCGCTGCGGGGATATGAGGAACAGCTCCTTGAGCTCATTGGAGTTTCCGGGGAAGACTACCGGATTACAGACATCCGGTGGGATGGAGCGCCCTATCCGGAAAATGGGCATTGGTGCAGAAAATTAAGGGCAATGGGAGACTGGAAGGTGACGGACTGCAAAGCGGTCTATTCAGGAACAGTGAATCTGCCCGAAGTGAAGGCGAAGGCGGTTCAGGCGGTATACTCTGATGTACCGCCAGCTCCCGCTTCGGAAGGGAAGGACCAATCGATTTTTACCATGAAGGCTGTTGCGGCATACAGCAATGCATTGGAAAGGAGGCCCTCATATGATATGAAGAGGTGCAGTGAAATTGTCTCAGCCGTTCTTATGGCGGTATGTCTGGCACTGACAGCCGGAAGCGCCGGAATTTTGATGATGAAAGTCCGGGATGACCAGAAAGGGGCCCGGGAATATCAGCACTTGAGAGCCTATGCAAACACTGCAAATGTTGGGGATATTACAGAGGAGGAAAACAGAGAGAACGGCAAAGGGAACAACAAAGGGGATAACAAAGAGTACAGGCTGCCGGCGGTGGACGAGGAAGGGCTGAGGCAGAGGAATCCGGATTATGCCGCATGGCTTGCCATACCGGATACAAAGATTCACTATCCGGTGGTATGGCCCGAGGATAACCGGAAATATTTAAAACGGACCTTTGAGGGAAATCAAAGGGCCTGCGGAGCTCTGTTTTTTGAAACGTCCGTTACCCCATTCGCTTCCTTTAACACCATAATCTATGGACATAACATGCGGTCCGGGGAGATGTTTGGAGAATTAAAGAAGTATTTGGAGCCTTCCTACGGGCGGGAACACAAGGGTTTTTACATCTGCATCCAGGGAGAGTGGAGGCATTATGAGCTGTTTGCGGTTTACCTGGTCCCAAACGGGGAGATCGCCCCCTATCAGTCTCAATTCCGTTCCCTGGAGGAGGTACAGGACTTTGCGAAGAGCTGTAAGGAGAACAGCCTCTATGCCATGGATACGGAGATGGAACAGCCGGGGGATATCCTGACGCTCTCCACCTGCAGCGGCTCAAAAGAAAAATTGATTGTCCAGGGCTGGAACCGGTGAGCTCTCTTCCCGAAAACAGAAAAAGCTGTTATAATAGGCCCGGAGCGATGAAGGATTACGCAAATTTTTCAGGGCAGAGGTTGAGACATGAACACAAAGATTCTGAAATGCTTTCAGACCGTCTATGAGGAGAAGAATCTGGGCCGGGCCGCCAGGCGACTGTATATTACGCCGCAGGGCTTGAGCAAGAATATCCGGCAGCTGGAGGAGGAGCTGGGGAGTTCTCTGTTTCTGCGCACGGCCCAGGGGATGGAGCCTACGGAAGGGGGACATTTTCTCTATGAAAAGTCCGAGCGGGTCATACGGGAGCTGGAGGAGATTGAGCACGGGCTTCGCCAGCTGGAGCAGCGGAAGGAGCGGCTGAGAATCGGCTGCGCCAACGGGGTTCTGAACCTGTTGCCCCTGTCCTTAATCCTGGCCTTTGGGAAGGCCCATCCCCAGCTGCGTCTGGAGTGGAGGGAGTATCCCAACGACCAGGTAAAGGAAAAGCTGCTGTCTTCGGAGATTGAGTATGGTTTTGTGATTGGCAGCTGGGACGAGGAGACGGTGGAGAGTCGCAGGATTACCGGCTGCCGCCTCTGCCTGATGGTCTATGAGGGGCATCCCCTGTATCAGGAAGTGCAGGTAAGTTTTGAACGACTTGCGGGGGAGCCCCTTCTTCTGATGAACGAGTCCTTTCGCCTGTACCACGATTTTACTGCCTGCTGCGCCTTAAAGGGAATCACACCCAATGTGGTGGCAAAAACGGCCGACGGGGCCGGCCTTTACCGCCTGTGCAGCCAGAAGGTGGGGCTGGCGGTGGTCCCGGAATTTTACCGGGAAGAATTCCAGATGGAGGGTTTAAGGCTGCTGCCCTTTGAGGAGGAACTGAAATGGGAGGTCTATGGGGCCAGCCGGAAAGAAACGGCGGAATATGAAAACGTCCGGCTTTTTGCGGAATATCTGAGGAAACAAAAGGTTGCCGCCCATCAATGAATGGTTGATGGAGAGCGGCAATTTTTTGTGGTATGATTTTGTTAAAAGAATAACGAAAGGAGAAGCTTATGAAGTACAAGAACCTGTTTACGCCGGTGAAGATTGGTTCCGTGGTCATCAAGAACCGTTTCGCCATGGCGCCCATGGGCCCCTTGGGACTGGCAGACGCCCAGGGAGGTTTCAACCAGAGGGGAATCGACTATTATACCGAGCGGGCTAAGGGAGGTACGGGCCTGATTATTACGGGGGTGACCTTTTCCGACTGCAAGGTGGAGACCCAGAGCATGCCCAACTGTCCAAACTCTACCTACAATCCTGTTCATTTTATCCGCACAGCCAGGGAGATGACGGAGCGGGTCCATGCCTACGGAAGCAAAATCTTCCTGATGATGTCCGCCGGGTTTGGACGGGTAACCATTCCCACCAACTTAGGTGAGTTCCCACCGGTGGCGCCTTCCGCCATTCCCCACCGCTGGCTGGATAAAATCTGCCGGCCTCTAACGGTGGAGGAAATCCACAGCATCGTCAAGTCCTTCGGTGACGGCGCCTACAATGCCAAGCGGGCCGGATTTGACGGAGTGGAGATTCACGCCGTTCATGAAGGATACCTGCTGGACCAGTTTGCCATTTCCATGTTCAATCAGAGGACCGATGAGTACGGCGGCTCCCTGGAGAACCGTCTGCGCTTTGCCAGAGAGGTGGTGGAGGAGATTAAGTCCCGCTGCGGACAGGATTTCCCAGTCGCCCTGCGGTTCAGCGTCAAGAGCATGATTAAGGACTGGAGAGAGGGAGCTCTTCCGGGAGAGGAGTTTGAGGAAAAAGGCCGGGATATTGAAGAAGGACTTCAGGCCGCCAAGCTGCTGGTGGAATACGGCTACGACGCCCTGGATACGGATGTGGGAACCTACGACGCCTGGTGGTGGAATCATCCGCCGATGTACCAGAAGAAGGGGCTGTACCGTCCCTACTGTAAGATGGTAAAGGAAGTGGTGGACGTGCCGGTACTCTGCGCAGGCCGTATGGACGACCCGGATATGGCTCTGGAAGCCCTTGAAAATGGCGAGTGCGATATCATCAGCCTGGGCCGTCCCCTTCTGGCGGACCCGGATTATGTGAACAAACTGCGGGCAGGAAGAAGAGGCTGTATCCGCCCCTGCATCTCCTGTCAGGAAGGATGCATGGGAAGAGTGCAGGAGTACTCCATGATTAACTGCGCGGTCAATCCCCAGGCAGCCAGAGAGCGGGATATGGCCTACGAGCCCATTCTCAGAAAGAAGAAGGTGCTGATTGTGGGAGGCGGCGTGGCAGGCTGCGAGGCGGCCAGAGTGCTGACCATCCGGGGCCATGAACCCTCCCTTTATGAGAAGGGAAGCCGTCTGGGAGGCAATCTGATTCCCGGAGGAGCGCCGGATTTCAAGGAGGACGACCTTGCCTTGGCGGACTGGTACGCTAAGACTTTAAAGGAGCTTCGGGTTCCGGTTTACCTGAACCATGAGGTCACCAAAGAGGAAATCCTGGAAGGAGATTACGATGCGGTGATTTTAGCCACCGGTTCCACACCCAAGCGCTTCTCCCTGGGGGATGACGCCCATGTTTATACCGCATCCCAGGTGCTTCTTGGGGAAGCGGACTGCGGAACGGACACGGTTATTATCGGCGGAGGCCTGGTGGGCTGCGAGACCGCCCTCTGGCTGAGAGAGCAGGGGAAAAACGTGACCATCGTGGAAGCCCTGGACAAAATCCTGGCGGTGAACGGCCCCCTCTGCCATGCCAATAAGGACATGCTGGAGCGTCTGGTTCTCTACAAAGGGATTCAGATGACCACCGGAGCACGGGTGAAGGAGTATCAAAATGGCATCCTGAAGGCGGACACGGCAGAGGGAGAGAAGGAGATTCCCTGTGACAGCGTGATTCTGGCAGTGGGATATAAGGAAGAAAATTCCCTGTACCATGAGCTGGAATTTGATGTGCCGGAGCTCTACCTGCTGGGAGACGCCAAGAAGGTGTCCAACATTATGTATGGGATTTGGGACGCTTTTGAGGTGGCGAATCATATCTGATGACGGATGGTTGAAATACAATTTTAGCAAATGGGAGGCTGTCGGTTCGGACGACCTCCTGTTTGCATCTGCGTGGTCAGGATATAGGATTAGGTAGGGTTAGGATTTTATGAAAATCCAGATTGCGGAGTCCGAGCGCTTATAGTATAATGATAAACACATGAAGTTCAATATCACTTCCAAATATTCTTAGCCGAAAGGCGTCTGTTCATCTTTTTGGGTTCTATTTACGAGTCTGTTATTTTCGTAACCATTCCAAAGCAAAAGATTTACAGAAAACAAAAAATACTGTATGATGAAAGGAGAAGTCTGCCTATGAGAAATGAGCCGGAGAAACAGGTTCGAGGGAATCGAAAATCAGCAGCATATTCACTATGCCATGCCGCTAAGGACGATGATTTATGATTCGCTTTCCTATCTGCGCAGGGCGGAGGAGATGATTCGGAAAAACCGAAGAGATAAGACTTTTAAAACTGCGGATGAATTTTTATCGGGCATGAAGAAAGAGGACCGCCTGGTTCCCTGCTATACGCTTGTTATTTATTGGGGAGAAAGCAAATGGGACGGCCCTCGCTGCCTTGAGGATATGATGGAGTTTGGAACAGAAGAAAGGAACGAGCCGTATTTCAAAATTACGGCCCGGCCCGTCTGCTCTGTGTAAACGAGATGGCAGAATACCCCTTTGAGAACAGGGATGTTTTTCAGCTGTTTCAGGCGGTTCACGAATTGTATCAAAATGCAGGCAGTAATATGCCGGAAACTCTGCAGTCTGTGGGAGTGATGACGGCATGCACAGCAGCTGCTATCACAGGAACCACGAAGGCGTTGGAGAAGGAACTGGAAAAGGCGATTCGGAAAGGGAAGGAGAGCATCAATATGTGTGAAGCTTTTCAGAGAGCTCTGAAGAAAGAACGGAAAGAAGGACGTACGGAAGGGTGCGTGGAGATGGCGGTCCGCATGCTGAGAGAAGGCGCGGCTCCAGAGATGGTCCAAAAATGCGCACAGCTGAGCGCCGCTCAGTGGCAGACCGTTATGAAGCAGGCGAAAAAATGATAGTATAAATGGTATAATACGAAAAAATCCGGAGCCCTTTCAATTGGCAGCTCCGGATTTTTTGCATATATGGAAAAAAGCTAAGGGTGTACAAGAAGGTCAACGAATTGATGTCGGAGCTGCTGGATGGCTGATATTGTTGTATCTGTGCTCATGTGGTTACCTGAATTATTTAAAAATTGTATATGAGTATCTTATATAGAGAAAATAATGATAGGAATTATGTGAAAGCGAGGCGATGGGTATGTTAATGAATACGGCTGAGTATCTTTCCATTATCGAAAATATTAAGAGTGAAATTACTGCGGCACAATATCGTGCGGCAGTTCATGTGAATGCAGATATGCTGCTTCTCTATTATGATATTGGTTGCGTAATCAATGAACATAAATCATGGGGAAACAAGTTTATTGATAACCTTGCAGCAGATATTCGAATTGCTTTTCCAGAAAGCAAAGGATATTCTGTTCGTAATTTGAAGTATATGGCAAAATTCGCAGAGATTTATCCAGACCGAGAATTTGTGCAACAGGTTGTTGCACAAATTCCATGGGGTCACAATATAGTTCTTCTGGATAAGGTCGCTGATATGGATGAACGCAAATGGTATATTAAAAATTCAGCGGAAAACGGCTGGTCTCGAAATGTTCTTGTCCATCAGATTGAAAGCAACTTGTATCAGAGACAGGTTCTGGCAGATAAAGTTACAAATTTTGATCACCGCTTACCGTCTCCGCAAAGTGAACTTGCGGTGCAGACAATGAAAGACCCATATGTATTTGATTTTATTCCTTTCCGGGAAGATATGCTCGAACGGGATATTGAACAGGCACTTGTTAGGGATGTCACCAAGCTCCTTCTGGAGCTTGGAACAGGGTTTGCATTTCTGGGAAACCAGTATCACCTGAATGTAGGCGGCGATGATTTTTACATTGATTTGTTGTTCTATAACCTGAATCTTCGCTGTTATGTAGTTATCGAATTGAAAACCGGTGATTTCAAGCCGGAATATGCTGGTCAGCTAAACTTTTATCTGTCAGCCGTGGACGGCATTTTGAAAAAAGAGCAGGATAATCCGTCCATTGGTTTGCTTCTGTGCAAAAGCAAAAATAATGTGGTCGCAGAATATTCGCTCAAAGATATTTCAAAGCCGATTGGTGTAAGCGAATACAAAATAACTAGTAGTTTGCCGGATAATCTGGAAAAGCAGCTGCCATCTGTTGAAGATATTCAGAAACGGATTAAATGAGTTACTGGCTAATTATCAGACTCTGGACTTACCTTCGGGTGCTTGATTATGGTGGCAGGTGCCCGGAAAGGGCACATGCGAATATGTATTCAGTCCCAGGGATGCAGTGATCCGACCGGGAGAAATTTGCAAGATACCTTTGGGATTTGGACTTTTGGTTCCTGATGGATATGCGGGTTTTGTATTTCCTAAAAGCGGATTAAGCGCTCAGGGAATTGTGTGTGAATTGCCTCCCATCGATTCTGGTTATACAGGAGAGATTCATGCAATCATCTCCAATATCGGAAACAAGGAATATAAAATCAAGATGGGTGATAAGGTGGGACAGCTTGTGATCATGCCAGTTCTGATACCAGACTTTACTTTTGAAAACTGGAAAGAACATGGAACGGGAGCTTTCGGTTCGACAGGAAGATAAAGGTGGGGATACATAAAAAGGAGAACCTCTTTGTGGAGATTCTCCTTGACTTTATATGGTAGGCTTTATTGGACTTACAGTAAGTTGCAGACCAAGATGCTGAAAAATATTAAGCAAAGTTCCAAGATTTGGAGTTGTTTTACAGGACTCAATGCGTGCTACAGATGATTGTGGAATACCACACATAGCAGCAAGATCTCTTTGACTGAGTCCTAGAGAAGTGCGCTGTTCAACCATGGCACTCACAATGGCTGAGATATTTTCAACCTCATCCATTTCTTTTCCCATTTCAGGATCAACGGTTCTTACATGTTCCTTATAGTCATTCCAGGTTTTCATAATTATTTAGCCTCCTTTCGGGCAAGATAATCGTCGCGTTCAGCCTTTGCTCTATCAAGCTCGCGTTTTGGAGTTTTTTGAGTTTTTTTGCGAAATTGATGTAAAAGCACAAACGTATCATCTTTGAAATAGAAGTATAAAACACGGTTGTTGCCTGGTCGTAACTCCCAGATATCATCATCAAGGTGTTTTGTGATATTTTCGTTAAGCCGTGTACCATTATCTTCGAGAAGCTGGATATACAAACTTATTTGTTTGTATTGGATTCGCGCATCTTTGTTTGTGGCAGCTTTAATTCGAAGGGATTCAAGAAATTCCCAAAGTTCTGATTTGCCATTGGAATCTTCGTAAAATTCAATGTTGTACATTAGTATATGTTCTCTGAATAGAAATATTTATTCTACATATATGATAGCATCGATGCTATCAAAAAGCAAATAAAAAATTGAAGGAAGGAAATAAATTTTGGAAAAGAAAATGAAGTTAGTGATCGCTGAGAAGCCTTCTGTAGCACA
>OLRX01001024.1_pt1 | contig 22391 bp, 23 predicted proteins | sample 1672991 | NCBI WGS metagenome assembly OLRX01 (sample SAMEA3136744, study PRJEB25190) | human gut metagenome | biome: human gut; feature: human-associated habitat; material: faeces | place: Austria | collected 2013
GGAATAAAATGACGCAAAAAACAAGCCCTAATTCCCCTCATGAATGAGGGGCTAGGGGAGTTGAGGTGCCGAAGGCACTTTCTTGTATGTTAGGAAAATACTTTTATACCAGCCTGCGTTGATCCTGTCGGTTATAAAGAAACCTCCTCACTTCCATGTTCGGGGAAACCTCATCATCATCAATCACTACATAATAGATTATAAAATTATCAACATAGATGCGGTAATAGGCATATTTCCGCTCCCGGATGGAATGATATGGCTCAAAGGATTCTGCCACCGGAAGCCGATCCAGTAGGGCTTTCTCAACTTTATCCAACAGGTCACTGGCAGCTTTGGGGTTCTTCAGCTTTTCAGCGATATACGTTATCTTTTCGTCAAGATCCTCATAAAAAAGCGGCAGGTAACGTAATCTGTATTTCTTATCATACATTTATTTTCCTCCGGAGGCTCCCAAACACTTCCTCATGGGTCATTCTTCTGCTGTTCTCTGCGGCTGCCCGGTCTGCCTCGTCCAGTGCCGCCTCTACGCCATCTGTAAGCTGGGAATACATGTCCAGGCTGAGGACCACCATAGCGCCATATCCGTTTTTTGTAAGGTATACTGGCTCCCCTTCATTCACAAGCCTTTCAATGTCCGGAAATTTATTTCTAAGGTCTGAAACAGGTCTGATCTGTATCATACATCACTCCTCCTTATCTTAATTCTATCATAATTTTATCATTTCTTTTATTCTACCTGATTATACATCAAAATGCAATGAAAACAGGATATTTTGTTTTGCAAAAGGTCTGGCACGAAATTGGCACAGTTCTGCTCTTTCCACGTAAATAGGGATATGTTACACTAAATATGCTTAAAACTGCACCCAAAAGCAATCCGGGCTGGCATGGCACCTTTCCAAAGAGGTGCTTTTTTTGCGCCTCTTACCGCAGATCCGGCTTTTCACCGCCTGCCAGCCCAAAGAAAGAAGACCGTGCCCCTCTCTGTGGCATGGTCTTTTCTTTCCACAACCAAATCTTATTTAAAGGAGGTCCACAAATTGAGACTGAAAAACAAACTGAAGACGCCTGCCCCGGCAGGTAAGAAGCTCCGCCACAGGTTCTCCCCTGCAAAGGCAGCCTACTATGCCTTCCTGAGTTTTATAATGTTCTTAATGACTACCCAGCCAGTCTATGCCACAGATGTATGGACGAAAGCCGCGCATGGCTGAAGCGCATCTGCATCACCTGGGCGATCTTAAACGGCCTGGGGTTCATCATGGCCTACATCACCCCGTTCTTTGCGGATGGCAAGTGGAGTGGCTGACGCCGGAAAGGAGTGATCGTTTATGGGTATTTTAGACGGCATTGTGGAGTGGATCGCCGAACAGGTGATGAATGGCCTTGACCTTATAACCACTTCGGTCCTGGGGGCGCTGGGCTGTGACATGACCGTGTTCCTCCGCTACTTCCCCGCTGCCGAGATCATGTATAAGGTCTTTGTGGCGCTGGCTATCGGCATCATCCTTTTAAACTGGGTATGGCAGCTGTTCAAAAACTTTGGCCTGGGGGCCGGCATTGAGGCAGAGGACCCGGTGCGCCTGAGCATCCGTTCCCTCCTCTTCATCCTGCTGGCCTATTTCACGGACGGGATCGTGGATACTGTCTTAAAAATAGGTGGCACCCCCTACCACTGGATCATGGACTCCGACCTGCCCGCTTTAAGTTTCGCGGACTTTAATTCGGTGATGCTGGCCATCATCGGTGTATGCGCCAACGGTGCGGTGGCACTGATTGCGCTGATCGTTGTGCTGGTACTGGCATGGAACTACCTGAAGCTCCTTTTTGAAGCGGCAGAACGGTATGTCCTTTTAGGGGTACTGGTCTACACGGCACCCGTGGCCTTTTCCATGGGGGCTTCCCAGTCCACCGGGGGCATTTTTAAGTCCTGGTGCCGGATGTTCGGCGGGCAGGTGTTCCTCCTGCTCATGAACGCCTGGTGCCTGCGGCTGTTCACAAGCATGGTCGGGGCGTTCATCGCAAACCCGCTCTCACTGTGAGAAAAATAGAAAGGAATGACAATAACCATGAAAAAATATAAAAAGGTACTTACTGCGGCCTTTCTGATGGTGCTCCTTCTCTGCCTGTCCTGCCAGACGGCCTTTGCATTTTCGGAGAGTGATGCCCAGGTGAATGCGGCAGGACGGGAGGCGGTATCGGGCAACGTCCTGGTCTGGTTCCTGTGCGCCATCTCATTCCTGAAAGTGTCGCAAAAAATTGATTCCTTCATGTCCAGCCTGGGCGTGAACGTGGGGCATACGGGCGGCTCCATGATTGCGGAGGCTATGATCGCCGCAAGGGGCGTGGGCGCTGTCCGCAACTTTTCCCGCCAGCATTTCGGCGGCGGCCACAGCAGCAGCTCTTCCCATGTAAACACCGGCTCCGGCTCACCCGGAAGCCCCGGCAGTCCGGGCGGGTTTATGGCAGGCGGCCTTGCGGGGGTGGTCAGCCGGCAGGTCACAAACAGCGCCATCCGCACAGCCACCTCCCACACGGAAACAAGCCGTCAGGGCGGAAAGGCTCCCGGCGGCAGTATCGGCGGGTTTGCGTCCGCCGTATCTGCCGGCATCGGAGGGAACATGTATGCTTCTTCCGTTGCAAAGGGCGGCGATTTTGCCAACAGCGTCATTGGCACGGTGGCAGCCGGAAACATTGTCTCCGTAGGTTCCATGACCGGGGAAAAGGCTGCCCAGGCCCTCCACTCCTACATGGGCTATGCCGCCCTGGAGGAAGGAGCACAGCATGTACCGTCCTTTACCAACGTGGAGATCGGGGGCGGGCGCATTACCGGCACGGAGATCTCGGAGGAACACCCGGAGGGCATTTCCTTCGGCATGTACCATGCGGACCAGTACACCGCGCCGGAAGGGGCTTATGCTACCGTGCAGGCCGTGGACGGCACTTCCTGGTACAAGCAGTACGCACAGTACGCCGTGGAAAAATCCCCTTACATGGCGGCGGACGGCTCCATCGCCTATAAGGAATCCATTGTGAAAAAAATGCCCCCGACGCCTCTGCGGCACACCTTGCCAGGGGCGCCGTAAAAGCAGGGAAGGCGGTGTCCGGAGCCGCAAAGGGCGCCGCCGTGGGCGGGCCCTACGGCGCAGCGGCGGGGGCGTTATGGGAAGGCCGCAAATCTATCGGAAAGGTCCTGGTGGCAGCCGCTGTCCTGTTACTGCTCCCGGTGCTTTTTGTGCTGATGCTCCCCGGCCTGATCTTTGACGGGTTTTCCGCTGCTTTCTCCCCCGCTGACCCTGGGACGCCCATCCTGAACAGCGAAACCGCCATTGTGGAGAACGCCAACACCATAACCTTCACCATCAGCAGCATCCTGGGTGAAGGCATGGAAGATGTCATGGAACGGATCGGACGGGATTTTGCCGCCTCGGACGGAGATGAAATGGAGGTCATCAACCCCTATGAAACAAGCCCCGTATACAATGCCAACCTTTTTGTCTCCCAATACTGCGCGGCAAAGGACAGGGAATTTGCGGATATCTCCATTACGGACATGGCGGCTGTCATGCGCCGTGGGAAATCCCACCTTTACTCCTATAGGCGGACCGAGGAGATCCGTGAAAAGACGGTGGAGGACCCGGAGACCGGGGAAGAGACCACCGTATCAGAGAAATGGATGGTCTATACCATTTCCTACAACGGGGAAGATTATTTTTTCGGCCAGGTATTCTCACTCACGGAAGAACAAAGGGAGCTTGCCGCCGATTACGCACAGAACCTGAGCCTTTTTCTGGGGGACGGGCTGGTCCAGAACCTGGAAAACTGGGAAGGGAACAGCATCCCCTCCCTGGGTGATGTACGCTTTACGGACGGCAGCACAGAAGTTGTCTATTTCAACCAGCTGGATGAACGCTATGCCGGGAAGCCTTACGGCACCGACCATATCGGCGGCTACGGCTGCGGGCCTGCTTCCATGGCAATGGTGGTGTCTTCCCTGGCCGGCGAGACCGTTGACCCGGCACGGATGGCACAGTGGGCTTATGAAAACGGCTACTGGTGCAAAGGCAGCGGATCCTACCATGCGCTGATCCCCGGCGCCGCAGAAAACTGGGGGCTTGCCGTTTCCGGCTGTACCCCTTCGGAACCCCAGCGGCTGCTGGACGCACTGGCAGACTGGAAGCTGGTGGTGGCCATCATGTCAAAAGGACACTTCACAAGCGGCGGCCATTTTATCGTGCTGCGGGGAGTGAAGGACGGGAAGATCCTGGTGGCGGACCCCGCCAGCTACAAACGGAGCGGACGGCTCTGGGAGCTTTCCATCATATTGAACGAAGCCAGCCGGCGCGCAGGCGCAGGCGGCCCATTCTGGATCATCGGGTGAGACACATGCCCGTATCCGGCTGAAACGGGCAAGGAATGTGATCGAGGCCGGCATCCTGGCCGCCGTGACCGGGCTGCCGGTATTTCTGTTCCTGCCCTTCAGTCTGACCGCACGGATTATCGTGCTGTGCCTGACTACCCTGCCCCTTGTCCTGTTTGCCCTGATCGGCATATCGGGGGAAAGCCTGTCCTCCTTCCTTGTCATCTTCTTAAAATACATGAAGAACCGCCGTATCGTGGGCGGCGGTGAAAGCCAGGAAGCAATGCAGGCGGCCACATCTGCGAAAAAGAGCAGGAAAAGCGGCAGCAGGAAAAGTCCTGTTTCCAGCGAAAACGCAGCATCCACCAGCACCAGTCAGGACATGAAAACGGACAGAAATAACCATAAACCCGGCAAAAATGAAAAGATCGGCGGCATATCCGGCTGGCGGCGCAGAGGGGAGGAAGATTTCCCCGCAGAGTTTGACCAGGTAAAAGGATATGAGATCCGCCAGAAGCTCCGCCCCAGCCAGGCGCAGAAAAAACAGAAGGCCGGAACGCAGCGAAAGAAATCTGCAGGGGAAAGAGACGGAGTCCACAACAGGATTCCAGAAAAAAGGCCGCTGGAAAATCAGGAAGACCGGATCACAGAAACAGCCGGCAGAAAAAGAACCATTCCCCCAGAAAGCCTCTGCACACGCCGGAACCGCAGTTTACCCACTTGAACCCGGTGGCGGACTACCTGCCCATCAGCAGGATAGAAAACGGCATCATCTACACGAAGGACCACCGGTATGTGAAGGTGGTGGAGGTGATCCCCATCAACTTCCTGCTCCGCAGCGCCAGGGAACAGAGGAGCATCATCTATTCCTTTGTTTCCTATTTAAAGATAAGCCCGGTAAAGCTCCAGTTCAAGGTGCTGACCCGCCGCGCGGATATCGGGCGCCACATGGACACGGTGCGCCGGGAGATGGCCCAGGAGACCAACGAACAGTGCCGGCTCATGCAGGAGGATTACCTGCAGTTCATCCAGTAGATCTGTTCCCGCGAGGCAGTCACGCGCCGGTTCTTCCTGGTCTTTGAATACGAGCCCTGGAGCAACGCAAGGCGCACGGACGAGGAAGGGGAAGCCATCGGCTCCCTGCAGTCCGCCGTCCACACGGCAGTGGGTTACCTGCGCCAGTGCGGGAATGAAGTGGTGCTGCCGGACAACGAGGACGAATTCACCATAGACGTGCTCTATAACCTCCTGTGCCGGAATGAGAGCGCCGCAAAGCCCCTCCCCGTCCGGGCAAAAGAGGTGGTGGCGCAGTACCTGGCAAACGGGAGGGAGGCGGAGATCGGCCATATCCCTGCCGGGGAGTTCATCGCCCCCACAAGCATTGACTTTACCCACGGGCGGTACATCTGCATTGACGGGCTTTATTACGCCTACCTGCTGATCCCCTCGGACGGCTATAAGACCCATGTGCCGGCCGGCTGGCTCAGCCTGATGGTCAACGCCGGGGACGGGATCGACCTGGACATGTTTCTCTCCCGCCAGCCCAAGGAGCGCATCATCCAGAAGGTGGGCCAGCAGCTCCGCATCAACCGCTCCCGGATCAAGGACGCCAGCGATACCAACACGGATTTTGACGATATCGACAGCGCCATCCGCAGCGGCTACTTCCTGAAGGAAGGGCTTGCCAACAACGAAGATTTTTATTTTATGAACCTGTTAGTTACCATTACGGCCCCCAATGAAGAGGACCTGGAATGGAAGGTCAGCGAGATGAAAAACTCCTGCTCTCCCAGGACATGCGGGTTTCCACCTGCCACTTCCGGGAAGAACAGGCATTCCAGACCGCCCTGCCCCTGGTGTCCGTGGAAAAAGGGCTGTACGAGCGCAGCAAGCGCAACCTCCTTACCGGGGGCGCCGCAAGCTGCTATCCCTTCACCAGCTATGAGATGTGCGATGACAACGGCATCCTTTTAGGCGTGAACAGATACAACAGTTCCCTGATTATTGTGGATATCTTCAACTCCGCTGTCTACAAAAACGCAAACATGGCGATCCTGGGCACTTCCGGCGCGGGCAAGACCTTCACCATGCAGCTCATGGCCCTGCGGATGCGGCGCAAGGGAATCCCCATTTTCATCATTGCCCCGTTAAAGGGGCATGAGTTCCACCGGGCCTGCGCCAACGTGGGCGGCGAGTTCATCCAGGTCTCCCCGGCAAGCCCCCACTGTATCAACGTGATGGAGATCCGGCAGGTGGACCGCACCGTGAACGAACTGCTGGACGGCCCCGGCATCCAGCTCTCGGAACTGGCGGAGAAGATCCAGCGGCTCCATATCTTTTTCAGCCTGCTGATCCCGGATATGAACCATGAGGAGCGCCAGCTTTTGGACGAGGCCCTGATCCACACCTACAACAAGAAAGGCATCACCCATGACAACGCTTCCCTGGCAGCCCCCCAAAACCCGGAACGATACCGGGAATTGCCGGTACTGGGCGACCTCTACGAGATTTTAAAGAAATCGGCGGCCACCAGGCGGCTGGCAAATATCCTGAAGCGCCTGGTGAACGGCTCCGCCAGCACCTTCAACCAGCAGACCAACGTGTCCCTGGATAACAAATATACCGTGCTGGATATATCTTCCCTGACCGGGGACCTGCTGACCGTGGGCATGTTCGTTGCCCTGGATGTGCGCTTTGTTTCTTATTAATCTCCATAGAAATATGGAACAAAGCAAGACAGATTTCTTAAAGGTAAAAGAGTATGCGGAACAAGGATACACCCATGCGGCAGCATTGGACTTGTCGAAATACTTTGATAGCCTGAATCATGAGAAGCTCTTAAATATCCTGCGCAGAGACGTGAAGGATGAAAGGGTCATCCAGTAGATTAAGAGATACTTAAAGAGCGGCGTTATGGAGAACGGAGTAGTCATGGAAACGGAGGCGGAGACTGGAACAAAGATTCCGGGACTATGGACTGGAACTGAATCTGGAAAAGACAAGGATTGTATACTGCGAAGTTGATGACCGCAGAGGAAGTCATGAGAATACATCTATTGATTTTCTTGGATATACATTCCGCCCCAGACATGCGAAGAACAGATATGGGTAGTTCTTTACGAACTTTCTGCCGGCAATCAGTGAAAAGGCAAAGAAATCCATCCGCAAAGAAGTATGGGGGTGGAAACTGCAGCTAAAGCCGGATAAAGACCTCTATCATATAGCAAATATGTTCAACCGAAAGATACAGGGATGGATTAACTATTACACTCATTTTTACAAATCAGAGATATATGTTGTGCTAAGGTACATCAACGGGTGTTTGGTAAAGTGGGTGCGCAGAAAGTACAAGAAACGTGGAGCAAGAAGAAAAGCAGAACATTGGCTTGGAGAGGTTGCGAAACGTGACAGAAACTTGTTACTCCCCGCAAAACGGTATCATCCTGCTGGTGATGGCGTTTCTTATCAGCCCTTACGGTCTGCCGATGGCAGCGTTTTGGCTACTGGGCAAGGTGCAGGACCTGAAATTTGCGATTCAAGGCAGGGTGTATGGAAAATCAATTAACCCCAAACAGTTCCATGATTCTGGAAATCCGGGAACTGATGGAAAACGCCAGAAAGAATATTGCCCAACAGGTCAACACCCGGCTGCTAACAACCTACTGGAATATTGGCCGGATTATCGTGGAATATGAACAAAAAAACCAGATCCGTGCAGATTATGGAAAACAAACATTAAAGGAACTTTCCAAAGAACTGACACAGGAATTTGGCAAAGGTTTTTCGTGGTCCAACTTGCAAAATATGCGGGCATTTTATCTTGCTTATGAAAAATGCCAGACGGTGTCTGGCAAATTGTCCTGGTCCCATTACTGTGAGCTTTTAAGCATTTCCGACGATAACAAGCGCAGCTTTTATGAGAAAGAGTCCATTAATTCCGGCTGGTCTGTTCGGGAACTGAAACGGCAGCTCGACAGCTCACTGTATGAACGGCTGCTTTTATCAAACGGAGACGTCAACAAGGAAAAGGTCCTCTCTCTGGCACAGAAAGGGATTGAGATCAGCCAGCCAGCTGACATCATCCGTGACTCCTATTTGTTTGAGTTTTTGGGTGTGCCGGAAAATAAGCCCATGTTGGAAAGCGATTTGGAAAAAGCCCTTGTCGCGCAAATTGAAAAGTTTCTTTTGGAGCTTGGGCGCGGTTTTATGTTTGTCGGAACCCAGCAGCGTGTGACCCTGAACAATACCCGCTACTATGTGGACATGGTGTTTTACAACAAAATTCTCCGCGCTTATGTGCTGATTGAACTGAAAACGAAAAAACTTACGCCAGAAGCCGCCGGTCAGCTCAATATGTACCTGAATTATTACGCGGCGGAAGTCAACGATCCGGACGATAACCCTCCTATCGGCATTATCCTCTGTACCGACAAAGACAGTATCGCGGCAGAATATGCCCTGGGCGGTCTGTCCAACAATATTTTTGCATCCCGCTATGTTCTCTATATGCCAGACAAGGAACAGTTGATTGCTCAGGTGGAGGCTGTCTTGAAAAACTGGCATGAAAAGAAAGACAATGGCCATGAATGAAAAAGAACTGATTGGGAAAGTACATTCGGCAGTTTATCACCAATGCCAGCGGCGCGGCTATGCGGCTCCCGTGGATGTGCTGATGGAGGTTGGCGTTCTTCCAAAGCAGAAATATGAGGACTGGCGGTTCGGGCGGGTAGATTATCTGGAACGGGTCTGTACCGTCAATCTGCGCAAGCTCTCGTTCATCATGCACCAGATGCGGATGTGCGCTCAGAAAAGTGGATTGAAGCCCTCTTTCTGCTATTATAAACAGTGGGGCGTAAAAAAGAAAAATGGTCAGGGCCATAAGCCGGTGGTTCCGCTGCGGTTCAGCAAAAGCGGGAACCCTGAAATTGAAAAATGGTATGCAACTCATTTTGTGGACACCAAACGGGTTGCAGTTCTAAAAGCACAGCAGCATATTGAAAATCCAGATTGACCAAAGGACAGCTCTCACGCAGCTGTCCTTTTCTTTTTGGGAAAGGAGGAACTCACTATGGCAACCAAACGCATCATGCCGCTGCACATCGGCAAGGGCCGCACCGAGAGCCAAGTTGTCAGCGACACCATATACATCGAGAACGGCTTATCCATTGTGGAGAATCCCAAGCCCCACGGAAAAAGCTACAACAAGTGGCTGGGCGATCAGGCCAAGCCCTCCCGCCGGGAGCGGCTGCGGGTGATGATTGACCGGGCGCTGGAGCAAAAGCCCGCAGACTTTGATGAGCTGCTGAAACTGCTTTCCGAGATGGGCTGCGAAGTATCCCGGCGCGGGAAAGCGATCCGGCTCAAGGCCCCCGTCTGGAAAAACATTGCCCGTTTTACGGGTGGCGGCGACTGCCAAAGGTGGTAATGGCTGTACCGAGGATGATGGATAACACAGTTCTTGGGGGAAAGGTTAAGGATAATTCCTGTACAGCGCGGCAAGCCGGCTTCTTCAGCTGCTTCATAATAAAACGTCCTGTAAATGGGTTATAAAACCGGTTAGGGGCGGTACGGGAATCCCGGGGATTCCGGGCCGTCTGTTATGTTGCAGTACCAGTATATCTCATGCACCCCGGGGGGCTGTCAAGCGGGGACTTCACAGACCGTTATCAGTTTGGTTTTTCCGTGCTGGAATTCACGATTCTGCCCTTGCTGTCTGTCTTGTAGTACTGTATGGGTATATTCCACTGGACCGGGAATAGAATGGAATAAGAATGCCATGAAACAGGCGGAGAAACATGCTGAATTATTTATGGGCAGGAATGACACTGACAGGAATACTCTGGGGGGCACTTCACGGTCAGATGACGGCGGTGACCGATGGGGCAATCCAGGCGTCGAAGGAGGCTGTGACCCTGTGCATCACCATGCTGGGTGTTATGACCCTGTGGACAGGGGTGCTGGAAATCGGGCACCGCTCCGGACTGGTGGACCAGCTGGCAAGAAAAATGGGACCGGTACTCACCTTCCTTTTTCCAAGGCTGGACCCGGATGGGGAGGCTAGGAAGCAGATAAGCGTCAATATGATTGCCAACATACTGGGCCTGGGATGGGCCGCAACGCCGGCCGGCTTAAAAGCCATGGAAGAGCTGAAAAAGGTGGAGGAGGAGCGCAGGAAAGGCGGTGCGGCCAGGCAGGAGGGGACTGCCAGCAATGAAATGTGTACATTTCTCATTATCAACATCTCCTCCTTACAGCTTATACCCATGAACATGATTGCATACCGGAGCCAGTACGGAAGCGTGAACCCCACAGCCATTGTAGGGCCTGCCCTGGCGGCTACCTTTATCAGCACAGTGGTTGCGGTGATATTCTGCAGGATTATGGACCGGTAGGTTCAGGCGGTGCATTGAAGTATGCCGAAAGAGACGATATACTGGATACAACAGATGAAGGGAGGTGGCTTTATGTTCCGCATCGGAGCATTTTCAAAGCTAACCAGGGTATCGGTAAGAATGCTTCGCTACTATGATGATGCAGGGCTTTTAACGCCTGCTGTTATTGACAAGTTTACCGGGTACCGTATGTATACCACAGACCAGATACCTGTCCTGCAGAAAATCTGCCTGCTCAGGGACATGGGCTTTAATGTGACGGAGATAGGTGCTGTGATGGAATGCTGGGAGAGCAGCAGTGTGACAGAATATCTGGAGGACAAGAAAAGACAGCTTTTAGATTCAATCCGGCTGGAACAGCAGCGCATACGGAAGATAGAAATTGCCATGAGAGATTTTAAAGAAAGTACCATAGAAACCCATTATAACGTGACCATAAAATCTGTTCCCGGCTGTAAGATTTTGTCCCTGAGAAAAACTGTGGCAGATTATTATTGTGAAGGTAGGCTTTGGGAACAGCTCTATGCCTTTGTGAGGGAAGAACAGGTAAAACTGAGGCCGGGCATTAACAATCTTGCTATTTATCACAATGGGGGGACCACAGAGGACGGAGTAGATATAGAGGTGGGGGTTATGGTGGAAAGAGAAGGAGCGGACAAGGGCGGTTTCTGCTACAGGGAGACAGAGCCTGTGGAGGATATGGCTTGTATTATGGTCTATGGTCCATATGAAAATATCGGATTATCCTATCATGCCTTTGCCTGCTGGATGGAAGAACACCGCCAGTATGAAATAGCCGGGCCAAGCCGGCAGATTTGTCATATAGGCTCCTGGGATGAATCTGATTCTCAGAAATTTCTTACAGAAGTACAAACACCGGTCCGGCGCATATTGACTCTGACACCGTGAGAGGGTTTAAACTCAACCTATATCAGGTGAAGGAGGTTTCAGTATGAAACAATTTACAGTAAGACAGATTGGCACAATGGAAATGGACAAGGATGGTATGTATGTAAAGCTCCTGCCGGAATACATCCCGGCCCTTAAGTCCCTGGAGGGCTTTGGATATGCAGACATACTCTGGTGGTTTGACGGCTGCGACGATGAGGAAAACAGGAGTGTACTTGAGGCGGAAAGCCCCTATAAGCAGGGGCCGGATACAATGGGCATATTTGCAACCCGGTCCCCCCAGAGGCCTAATCCCATTGCCCTTAGTGTGGCGCAGATTCTCTATATAGACCATGAGGCCGGTGTTATCTACATTGCTTATGCAGATGCCAGGCAGGGAAGTCCTGTGCTGGATTTAAAGCCGTACACCCCCAGTCTGGATCGGGTAGAGCATCCCCAAGTGCCGGACTGGTGCGGCCATTGGCCCCGGAGCCTGGAGGAATCCGGGGACTTTGACTGGGAAAATGAATTTAACTTCTAGGCCGGAGGTCATCATATACTCTTAAGTTGAAAGGAAACATTAAGAAAACCTCAACACGATGGAGAGGCCTTTGTGCTAAAATAAAAAACATATGCATTAATATGGAATCTGAGAGTATGAGGTGGATGCGATGAGTATGTTGGGAAAGGCCGGAAAGATGGGAGAGATTGGAGCGTCGGAAAAGACGGTAGGGCCGGGAAAGATGGGAGGGCCGGGAAAGACGGGAGGGCCGGGAAAGACAGAAGGGCCGGGAAAGACGGGAGGGCCGGGAAGGACAGAAGGGCCGGGAAAGACGGGAGGGCCGGGAAGGACCGGAGCGTCGGGAAAGTCTGCAAAGCCGGTAACGAAGGGAAAGAGGGCGGCAGCATGCGCGGCGGCGGCCATTATAGGCGCCATGTCGCTGTTTGCGCCGGCAGCAGCTTACGGGGCCCAGCCCTGGTCACTGGAGAACGGGCAGTATGTGGATGCGTCAGGAGCGCCCATAGCAGGGGCGCTGGAAAAGGGCATCACCGTGACCAAGTACCAGAACCGGGCCAATGAAAACGGTATAGACTGGTCCAGGGTGGCATCGGACGGTGTGTCATTTGCCATGATACGGGTGGGTTATTATAAGGATAAAGACCCTTATTTTGACAGGAATGTCACAGAGGCATTTGCAAACGGCATTGACACCGGGGTGTTTTTCTATACCCAGGCTCTGGACGTACAGACCGCTATTGACGAGGCCAATTTCGTGTTGAAGGTAATTAAGGATTTCCCCATATCCTATCCCATTGCCTATGATGTGGAATCCCAGCATCTTCTGGACAACGGACTGACCAGGCAGCAGATAACAGACAATGTAAACGCATTCTGTAAGACCATTTCTGATGCCGGGTATCATCCGGTGGTATATGGGAACAATGAATGGCTGACCAGAAATATGGACACCGGCCAGATTCCCTATGATATATGGTATGCCAGATACGGGACTGTGAACAGTTATCCAAACCGCACTATCTGGCAGTGTACTGATACCGGTTCAGTGGATGGCATTAACGGCAATGTGACCATCGAGCTGGCATTTACGGATTACAGTGCCGTGATTCCTGCTGACGGATGGAAGCATGTGGACGGCAGATGGTACTACATGAAGGGGTATGTGAAGCAGACCGGATGGGTTGAGGTGGATGGTGCCTGGTATTATCTGGACACTAATGGCGTCATGATTCATGATACTACCATGGATATTGATGGTGTGTCCTATATCTTTGACTCAAATGGGGTTATGGCGGAACCGACAAGATAAAAAGAATATGATTTAGGAAGGTTTCATAAAATACCGGCATACCAGAGAGTTTCACGCCCTCCTGATATGCCGGTATTTCTAGGTTATAATCCGAATTCACTAAACAGATGATCCTGGTACTCACGGTCCGATGCAGCCCGTACGATGTCCTCCATCCTTCCGGCTTCTGCCAGCTTTACAATAAGTGCATTGACACGCCCCTGCCCCTGTTTTACACCTTTCTCTATCCCTTGCTCAATTCCTTGTTCTATACCCTTCTCAATTCCTTTTTCTATCCCTTCCTCCAAAAGCATCTTTCCTAATACAGTCATTCCAATCCTCTCCTTTATTCGCTCTAATTCATTTCTGCTCAAAAACTTTACAGCCAGTGCATACAGTACGGACTGCATCCTTTTTCTCTCATCAGCGCTTATTTGCAGTTCTTCACACTGGAGAAACTCCATGCCCTGATAAATACGCTCACTCATTTCCATATCCCCTGACATTAATGGGGTCAGGAGCAGGGGAAAGACGTCACGGCGGCGCAGTCTCTTACCTTTATGGATTTTCTGTCTCAGTTTTTTAAAGACCTTATCGGCATTCCTGTCCCTTAGCCGTACCACCTCTATCCTGTAGACACTGTCCCCATTAATCAGTTCCTTTTTCTGGACCTTTGTATTGGAAGTACAGATCACGGTTGTCATTACAGGAGCACTGTATATCATTCCTATGTAAGCTTCATATTCCCGGAAGCGTCTTAAATCCTGTTCCGTGATGCTGTCGCTCTCAAACTCCAGATGCCGTATTGCTCCCTTTTCCATGATGAAATTAAAATCCTCTTCCAGCCTGCGCATCTCCAGATGAACATGCTCCGTAGGCGCAACTGTAAGGATTTTTCCTTTTACGCCTATATAGGGAAGCAGATCCTCCCCGAAAAACTGAGCTGCTGTTTTCATTACCTTGTCCTCCAACTGACCGAATCCATTTGTTTCTCCCTGCTCACGCAGGTTTCTTTCACCCATACAGCCTCCTGTTCCGGCAAGCCATATAAGAACCTATCCCCATTATAACGTTTTCTCTTAAGCCAGACAATAGCACCTTTGCCTTTTATATATTAGCAGATTCATTGTGTAGTTTATGATAGAATGGAAATCATTGCCCGACACATACGGGGCAGAATACTAAGATGGATCATTAAGACCCAGATATATATAGATATTATAAAATATAGGATAATGAGCGACAGATACTTATATTCCTCTATCGTCTGGTTGTTACAATATAACATTATATGCCCACAAAAGCAAGTATCAGGGGTTAAATTATGAATCTGCAGAATTATGAATCCATTACGAATCACTGCATCTTTGCAAGAATTAATACTTGACAAAATGCCTCTCCGGACATATAATCCTAGAAAACCTAGTGACAAACTATGAATAAATAAGAAAGGCCCTGCACGCCTGTGAGGGAACGGTGGAAGCTATGTCTAAGATTTATAAGGGAGCCATTGAACTGGTAGGCAACACCCCGTTGGTAGAGGTGACCAACATCGAGAAGAAGGAACAGCTGAAAGCGCGTCTTCTTGTGAAGCTGGAGTACTTTAATCCGGCTGGGAGTGTAAAGGACAGAGTTGGGAAGGCCATGATTGAGGACGCGGAACGTACCGGCCGGCTGAAACCGGGTTCCGTTATCATTGAGCCTACCTCAGGCAACACAGGCATTGGCCTGGCCGCTGTCTCGGCAGTCAAGGGTTACAGGATGATACTGACCATGCCGGATACCATGAGCGTGGAACGCCGCAATATACTGAAGGCATATGGGGCTGAGATTGTGCTTACACCTGGTGAGAAGGGGATGAGCGGTGCCATTGAGAAAGCGGAGGAGCTGGCAAAAGAGATTCCGGACAGTTTCATACCGGGACAGTTTGATAATCCGGTGAATCCCAGGGCTCATATGGAGAGTACGGGTCCGGAAATCTGGCAGGACACGGACGGACAGGTAGATATATTTGTGGCGTCCGTGGGAACAGGAGGCACCCTTACAGGGACCGGAACATACTTGAAGGAAAAGAATCCCCGCATCAAGGTAATAGCCGTGGAGCCGTCCACATCGGCGGTTCTTTCCGGAGGAAGCGCCGGCCCTCATAAGATTCAGGGAATTGGAGCCGGATTCATACCCAAGGTTCTGGATACCCGCGTATACGATGAAATTATAACAGTGGATAATGAAGCGCCTTTTGCAACAGCAAAGATGCTGGCCAGGACAGAGGGGCTTCTTACCGGCATTTCATCGGGTGCTGCACTGTATGCTGCGATTGAGGTTGCCAGGCGGCCTGAGAATGAGGGAAAGACAATTGTCGCACTGCTGCCTGACAGCGGGGACCGGTATTATTCCACGGCTTTGTTTGTGGAGTAGGGGAGCAGAATGTGGTAAATCCTTAGGCAACATACAACCATATACAATATTATAACGCCAGGCTGTGGAAAACATGGCCTGGCGTCATTGCGCGGCGGCGGTAATCGTGATATGCTTAAATCCATAAACAAAACCGTATAGGGGGATAACGCAATGTCTTTTAAACTGGTAAAATATAAGGAGCCGGATTTCAGCCAAAGCCAATTTACGGATGCACCGGACGCTGTGACGGCCCCGGCGCCCAAGGATAAGGTGGCGCCGGAGCATTACCATGCAACCACCATTTTCCCGGAGTATTTTAAGGTTAAGGGCCAGTGGCTGCTGGCAGAAGAGAGCCGTATGGACTGCGTGGCAGTGTACGAGAATGGGAAGATTTATGTCAGGGAGTTTAGGAACTTAAAACAGGGAGACCTGGTCTTTACGGGGAGGACCGAGAACTGTGAGGACGGTATTTTCGTATATCCCCACGGCTTTGACGAGGGAGAGGGAGGCCATGACGAAGCATTTGCCTTCCGCCAGAGACGCTCCAGGGAGACGGCCTTTTCCAAGGATTATGATAACATTTATGAGCTGCTTCGCCATGAGAGGGAACACGGATATGTGGTTTGGGTCATGGGACCTGCCTGTGCTTTTGATTCCGATTCCAGGGAAGCCTTTTCAAAACTGGTGATGAACGGGTATGTGGATGCCCTTTTAGCAGGCAATGCGCTGGCCACTCATGACCTGGAGGGGGCTTACTTAAACACTGCTTTGGGTCAGAACATCTATACCCAGTACAGCCAGCCAAACGGTCATTACAACCACATCGACACCATCAACCGGGTAAAATTCCACGGCTCCATTCCGGCCTTTGTTGAGAAGGAGGGGATTGATAACGGCATCATATACAGCTGTGTGAAGAAGGATGTACCCTTTGTGCTGGTGGGTTCCATCCGTGACGACGGCCCGCTGCCGGAGGTGTACGCCAATGTATATGAGGGCCAGGATGCCATGAGAGACTGTGTGAGGAAAGCTACCACGGTCATCTGTATGGCCACCACCCTTCACTCCATTGCAACGGGCAATATGACTCCTTCCTTCCGTGTTATGCCGGACGGGACCATACGCCAGGTGTATTTTTACAGTGTAGATGTGTCTGAATTCGCCGTGAATAAACTGGGTGACAGGGGAAGCCTGTCTGCCAAAAGCATTGTGACCAATGTACAGGACTTTGTAGTGAATGTGAGCAAGGGCCTTGGCCTGTAGAAGCTGGAATACGCAGCTTTTCAGGGCGTAATTATGAGAATGATATGGTTATGAACGGGCATCCGGAACTGCTTTGGTTTCGGGTGCCTTTTTGGCATTACCTGTTATACCGAAGCATTACAGCAGAATAATCCGCCAATGAATGGGAAGCCTACCCCATAAGGGACAGACCCGGGACAACCCAAGGAGGAACGGACATGGCTAAGAGAATAATCACAGACAATATGATAAAAGACTATTGCGGGGAGATGCATCAGAATGAAATGAGCACCGGCACCATTAAGAAATATTTTTATTATTTGAACCTGTTCAGGAAATATGCCGATGGAAAGCCGATGAGTAAGGAATTGGTGATTGTGTGGAAAGATACGTTAAGGGAACGGTTTTCACCGGTTACAGCCAACAGCGCCCTTGCGGCACTGAACGGCTTCTTTAAGTGGTTTGGCTGGGAGGACTGCACGGTACGGCTCATAAAAGTAAAGCATAGGATGTTCTGTCCCGGGCAGAGGGAGCTTTCACGGGAGGAATATATACGGCTTGTAAACGTTGCCCGCGGTGAGGGGAATGAGAGGCTTAGCCTGCTGCTGCAGACCGTATGCTCCACCGGAATCCGTATATCCGAGCTGAGCTTCATTACGGTGAATGCGGTGGATAAGCAGGTTGCGGAGGTGGACTGCAAGGGAAAGGTAAGAACCGTATTCCTGACCAACGGATTGTGCAGGCTTCTTAAGGCATATGCAAGAAAGAGAAACATTATATCCGGTATGATATTCGTCACGCGCAGCGGAAAGCCCATGGACCGGAGTAACATCTGGCGGGAGATGAAACAAATCAGCCGTAAGGCAGGGATTAATCCGGACAAGGTATTCCCTCATAATCTCAGGCATTTGTTTGCAAGGGTGTATTACAGTCAGGAAAAGGATTTGGTAAGGCTGGCTGACATACTTGGACACAGCAGTGTCAACACAACCAGAATCTATACAATGGAAAGCGGGGAGAATCACCTGAGACAACTGGAGAAAATGAATCTGCTGATAGACAGATACAACAGAATCCCTCTTTTGTTGTAAACGCCGGAGTTCTGTTAAGAATTATTATACTACATATTTGGAACGTATGCCATATGAATGTGAAAAGCTGTTGAGTTTTACGGCTGTTATCCCACAAAAACCAGGCTGGTTAAAGCTATATCTAACCGGCCTGGTTTTTGTGTGTGCAATTTTGCGCGGATGAACCGCAAAATTATGCCCGGATGGGCGGGGGGAGACAGATGGCGCGGAAATTTACAACAAAAGAGGGATTCTGTTGTAATCCGGAAATCAAAGAGCATAAGAGGGAAGAGGAGCTGAGAATATGGGCGGCACATTAGTACAGGACGAAGAGGCCATAAAACGAATTGAGGAACTAATCGTATCCGACAGGGCAAGTACAATGTTGGTATGTATCCAGGGCACAAGGGAAGGGGAGCCTTGGGGGGAAATCTACAATTGTTATCTGAGAGAACCGGTATTGTTTAACGGGGCCGGAGACATGGTATTGAAGCTGGATGAGATGTGCAACTGGGTGGGGGCTCCTTATCCCACTACGGATTACAGGTTCCTGAACAGAGAGATGGAAAGGCAGTACCGGGAGGACAGTGCCCATCATCCCCAGGTCAGCAGGGATAATCTGGTGTACAGCATAGACCGGATTCCTTTCCAGCATGCCTTAAAGGCCAGGGAAGTGCTGGTGGTCTATATAAAATACAGACAGAATTCCAGTCTGCAGGGAAGTGTGCGCGGGAGAATCACAAAGGGAGAGGTTGTCAGCTTCAGGAGCGCACTGGAACTGATGCGGATGGTGAGGATGATACAGGTGTAGAGGGCTTTTAGTAAAAATTTAGAAATTTAGCAAATGTGTAAAATGTGGCCTGGATGTAATTGCCATGGTATATACTTTGCAGGTACCCATGGCACAATGGCCGGAGGATCCGGCCCAAATAATGATTTTGGATGAGGTTGTGCCTCTTGCGCCGCTGCCAAAGACAGGGGAAGGGCCCCGCAGTTTTTATGATAACAGGGGAGACAAGGCGCAGGGGCATTTCCCGTCATGAAACAAAGATCAGGGGAATAAGATGTAATAAACAAACGGACCTGGAACTGATATATGAAATTCCTGATTTTTTTGTCAGAGGCAATGGTCCCTCTGATGATTTTTTATATTGTGGGCTTTGGCCTTTTGTCCGGGCGTCCGGTGCTGGACGATTTCATCGACGGGGCAAAGGACGGCATGAAGACAGTAGCCGGTATCCTGCCAACCCTGGTGGGACTTATGGTGTCGGTGGGAGTCCTCAGGGCATCCGGTTTTCTGGATTTTCTGGGAGAGCTGCTGCAGATGCCTGCGGCCCTTCTGCACATACCTCCCCAAATTGTGCCTGTGGTCCTGGTGCGTCTGGTATCCAACTCAGCAGCCACAGGGCTGGTGCTGGACATATTTAAGGAGTACGGAACAGACTCCTCGCTTGGACTTATTGCATCCGTACTCATGAGCAGTACGGAGACAGTGCTGTACTGCCTGAGCGTATATTTTGGCAGCGTAGGCATTACCAGGACCAGGTATACATTGGCCGGGGGGCTTATTGCCACGGCGGCGGGAGTGGCGGCCAGCGTGGTGCTGGCGGGTGCAGTCAGATAAAGCTGCGTCCGGCGGTTGCTGGTGTGTAAAAAAACATTGCAATATCAAGGGTTATTGACTATAATAGCCATAGTAAAAGGGAATCCGTTGTATGTGCGCCCTGTATAGGATTACATCAGGGCCTTAGGGTATGCCTGCGGACAGCCGGAATGAGCATTACGGCTGGACGCTCCGGCCATACGCTGGCATACAGCGGGTTTATGCTGTGAAGAGAAGAGGATGAGGAATGAAACAGTATCTGAGCCTGCGGGAACAGTATCCCCGGTTTGCTTACAGAGGATATGAGATAGAGGAAAATGAAAGCTGCCTGAAGATCACATACCGGTTTGAGACCCTTGGACTGTCTGAGTTTGCACCGGTATGGGTGTTTCCCAAGGCAGAGGGGGACTGCCGCAGATGGTCAGAAGACAGGCTCATGCAGGACATGATATTTTCCCTGGGAATGGTGGAGCTGGTGAGCTACTGGAAAATTGCCTGCCCGCCCACAGTGGCAGTGGAGGCCGGATGGCTGAACCAGGACCAGATTGACTGGTGGAAGGATCTGTATTTTAACGGATTGGGTGAATTTTTCTATGTGAACGGTATAAAGGAAGCGGATCCCAATCATTTTATGGATATCCGGTGCGTTGGTCAGCATGAGACTCAGTGCGCGGGCCAGCTTAAAGATCCCTGCACAGACCAATATAAAGAGCGGCATGAGGAATGTGGTGTGGAAACAGTTGGGAAAGGTAACGGTGTCCTGGTCCCCATAGGCGGAGGAAAGGATTCCGCGGTGACGCTGGAGCTTCTGCGTCTGGCAGGAAAGCCTGTCTGCGCCTATATTATCAATCCCAGAGGGGCCACCATACACACCACCGAGGTGGCGGGCCTGGACGCGGCCCATGTCATAAGCGCAAAGCGCACCCTGGATTCCAACATGCTGGAGCTTAACCGTCAGGGATATCTGAATGGGCATACGCCTTTTTCCGCGCTGGTGGCATTTTCCGGCATTATAGCAGCCAGGATGCATGGCCTGACCATGGTGGCCCTGTCCAACGAATCCAGTGCCAACGAGAGCACGGTTCAGGGTAGCACGGTCAACCACCAGTATTCCAAAAGCTTTAAGTTTGAGGAGGATTTCCATTATTATCAGACAACATATCTGAAGGGGAGCGCGTACTACTTCAGTATGCTGCGCCCTTTGAGTGAATTCCAGATTGCCAGGTTTTTTGCGGGGCAGAAGCAGTACCACGGCATATTCCGAAGCTGTAATGCCGGGAGCAAGACTGATTCCTGGTGCGGGCACTGCCCCAAGTGCCTGTTTGTGTATCTGATTCTGTCGCCCTTTCTTAAACCTCAGGAAGTCAGGGATATCTTTGGCCGGAACATGCCGGATGACTGGGATATGAAGGAAACCCTGGACCAGCTGATTGGGATAGAGGAAGAGAAACCCTTTGAGTGTGTGGGCAGCCGCGATGAAATCAATACAGCCATCGTACTTACGATCAAAGGGCTGGAGGAAGCAGGTGAGGCGCTGCCCTGTCTTCTTTCCTATTATAAAACCACAGACCTGTATCAGACCTACAGAACCAGGGGAGACCAGTACTCATCCTATTATGACGGGAATAACCTGGTTCCGGATGACTTAGCGGGGCTGGTGAGGAAATACTGTGCAGACGGCTTGTAAGGAGAACGAACGTGATAGAGAAGATAGAGCCCTGGATTAAGGGGAAGCGCATACTGCTTCTGGGTTATGGCAGGGAAGGGCAGTCCACCTGGAATGTCCTCAGACGGCTGGGAACATATGAAGCCCTGGACATAGCGGATTTAAAGGCTCCTGCTGCCTTGCCTGAGGACGGTACTGTGTGGCATACCGGTCCGGATTACCAGAAATGTATGGATGACTACGATGTTGTATTTAAAAGTCCGGGCATTGTGCTGGAGCGGCCTGAAAATGAATACAGGTGCAGTATATTGTCGCAGACAGAGGTGTTTTTCCAGTGTTTCCGGGATCAGATTATCGGAATTACAGGAACCAAGGGCAAGAGTACGGTCACGACCCTTCTGTATCATCTGCTTAAGCAGGCGGGCATGGATGCCCTTCTGGTGGGCAATATAGGTATACCGGCCCTGGACCACATGGATGAAGTAAAGCCGGACACCAGGATTGTGTTTGAGCTTTCCTGTCATCAGCTGGAATATATGACGGTTTCACCCCATATAGGAATTCTGGTGAACATCCATGAAGAGCATCTGGACCATTACGGTACCATGGAAAAGTATGTGGAGGCCAAGCATCATATCTTTAAAAACCAGAGGCCGGATGACATTCTGATCTGCAACGTACAGTGCCTGCCGGAGGAGGGAACCTGTCCGTCCGGATTGATAAGGGCAGGTATGGACGGCAGTGGCAAAGAGCTGGACGTGGTTCAGGAACAGGACGGAACCTGGGTTCACTTCCGGGGAAAGTCTTTTTGTATCCCCACGGATGAAATCAAGCTTCTGGGACAGCATAATTATTTTGATATCGGCGTGGCTTATGGGGTGTGCAGCATACTGGGAATGGATGACCAGGTTTTTGCCCGGGGGCTTAAGACGTATGAACCCCTTCCCCACCGGCTTCAGTAT
>OLRX01001025.1_pt1 | contig 22364 bp, 18 predicted proteins | sample 1672991 | NCBI WGS metagenome assembly OLRX01 (sample SAMEA3136744, study PRJEB25190) | human gut metagenome | biome: human gut; feature: human-associated habitat; material: faeces | place: Austria | collected 2013
TGATCTTACCGGAATCCGAAAACCATCATCGATCACAGATCTTCCAAATGGGACAGAGAAAACACAGAAAGCGCTGAAACTTCCGGAAACTGTGACGATCACAACAACAAAGGGAGAACAGAAAGCTTCTGTGAAATGGGATGTGAAAGGCCCCTATATTGTTTTCCTTATAAACCAAAGCGGAATCGTATGCGGCATATGCCTCCACATTCATCTTCTTTATATGATAAAGATCCCCCATAATGGCATAGAAATCAGAAACGATATCCTTATTGCTTTTATCTGTTACTTGATTCACTCCTTTTTTAAAAACCTCCAATGCCTCGTCTGTTTTCTCTTTCTGATGATAGGCCAATCCCATATAATAATAGAATTCCAATACATCCGGAGTATATTCTAAAGCTGGAGCACACAATTTGATTACTTCATCCATATTCTGCTCACGAATGGCAAAACTCAATAGCTGCAAGCGTGCCGGCGTATTTTCCGGATCAATTTCAAGCACTTGGTGCAAAACAGGGGTTGCCTCTTTATCCATCTTTTTCGTCAGAAGATATTGGGCCGCCAACATAGCAATATCTGCATTCTCTTGTTTTTCCTTCAATATAGAAGTAAACAGGCCTGCTATTTTCGTACTGTCCTTGTTCGTTTGCTCGGAACGCAGAATAAGCTGGCGCATAATGTTCATCTTTGTATCGCTATCCACATTATCATTCAGCAAAATAGTATCCAACTGTACCTGATACAAACTATCCTGCCCTTTTTTCTCGTAATAAGAAGCCATAGAAAGCAACGCCGGCGCATAGCCCGGTTCTTCCTTCAATACTTTCTGATAAGTTTCGTATGCTTCTTCTTCCTTACCGTTGTTCAGATAGACATCTCCCAAAATGGTAAGATAACGCATGTCATATGGATATTCTTTCGCCAAATTCTCAATCTCCGTAAATGCCTGCTGGTCATTGTTCATGGCCAGATACATACGGAATTTCTCCATGCTGATTTGTTCAGACTTCCCATCCAAGGCTTCAAGGCGGTTCAATGTATTAACTACCTGCTGATAATCCTTGGTACGGGTATAGAGATCAATCAAAGCCATCAACGGTTCCAGACGTGAGGGGAACTGGCTCGCCATATCCTCATAAACATAAATGGCTTTCGGGTAATTTCCCTTACCTTGATAATAGGCTGCCAAAGTTTGCTTATACCAAAAACTCTTAGGATCGGCATCCACTGCCTTCTTCAAAGCTTCCTCCCCTTTTTCCGGCTGATTGAGAAACATATGGAAGCGGGAAATTTCGAACAAAGTAGCGGCTCCTTGCGGATAAATGTCCAAACAGTGACTATACATTTCGAAAGCCGCATCCAAGTCACCTTTTTCCTTCATCCTAAGCGCTTCCAAAAAGAAATAGTCGTATTTACGGCGCTGCTCCGGAGTAAGCGGATCCTTTTCCTCCACAACAGCTTTATTTCCGGACAAGCCGGAAGCTCTCTTCACCGTACCGCATGAAACAAGCATGCCTATCAGACATACACATAGCATGGGTACATATTTCAATCTTCTATTCATTGTTTCCTTTTACTTTTTTCCGGTATGTCCAAAGCCACCTGCACCACGTTCCGTTTCGTCCAGCACCTCCACTTCCTGCCATTCGGCATGTTCGTGACGGGCTACAACCATTTGCGCAATGCGCTCCCCATCTTCTATCATAAAATCCTCAGATGACAAATTGACCAGGATAATACAAATTTCACCACGATAATCGGCATCAATTGTGCCCGGAGAATTCAGGACTCCGATGCCTTTCTTAATAGCCAGCCCGCTACGTGGACGGATTTGCGCTTCAAAACCTTCAGGCAATGCGATATAAAGTCCCGTAGGAACCAAACAACGTTGCAAGGGTTTCAGCACAATCGGTTCGTCAAGATTAGCACGGATATCCATCCCTGCCGATTGCCCGGTAGCATACTCGGGTAAAGCATGTTTTGATTTATTGATTACCTGTATTTTCATAATTTTAATAATTTATCAATATGCTTATATGGCAATGTGCTAATAATTTGCAGACAACAAACACAGTCCAGACATGATACAGCCCATTGGCATATTGACGAATCAACACATTGCCACATGATTAATAAGGTGCGAATTTACACATTTAGATGGATTTATCTAAGCGTTTACAGTTTTTTAAACGGAAGTTTCTTACTTTTGCAAACAGATAAAGCCTGAATTATGAACTGGAAACAATTAATATCAAATAAACGCTTCGGCATGGAAGAACTACACGAGGCCCGTAAAGATGACCGTACCGAATTCCAACGCGATTATGACCGTCTCATCTTCTCAGCACCTTTCCGTCGTTTGCAAAACAAAACTCAAGTATTTCCTTTACCGGGTAGCGTATTTGTACACAACCGGTTGACTCACAGCCTTGAGGTTTCTTGTGTGGGGCGTTCTTTAGGAAACGATGTCGCCAGCCAGCTTCTGAAGAAGCACCCAGCCTTGGCCGACTCCCATATCTCGGAAATAGGTTCCATCGTTTCAGCCGCATGTCTGGCACACGATCTGGGAAATCCTCCTTTCGGTCATTCGGGAGAAAAAGCCATTTCAACTTACTTCTCGGAAGGACAAGGAATGGCATTGAAAAAAGAACTTTCACCGATGGAATGGGATGATTTAACCCACTTCGAAGGAAATGCCAATGCATTCCGCATCCTCACCCACCAGTTTGAAGGAAGACGGAAAGGAGGGTTCGTGATGACCTACTCCACACTGGCATCCATCGTAAAATACCCTTTTTCCTCACAATTGGCAGGAAAGAAATCAAAATTCGGCTTCTTCTTAAGCGAAGAGGCTGATTATCAGAAAATAGCCGGAGAATTAGGGATTATCCGGCTCAGCAAACCGGATGAGCCTTTACGCTACGCACGCCATCCGTTGGTCTACCTGGTAGAAGCCGCAGATGATATTTGTTATCAGATGATGGACATAGAAGACGCACATAAATTAAAACTGCTGACACATGATGAAACCAAAGGACTGTATATGCAGTTCTTTGATGAGAAAAGAAGAAAACGCATTGAAGAAGTTTGCCGGATTGTAACAGACGTCAATGAACAGATAGCTTATTTACGTTCTTCGGTCATAGGCGCACTGATAAAGGAATGCACACGAGTATTTACTGAAAATGAAGAAAAGATATTGACCGGGGAATTTGAAGGCACCCTGATAATGCACATTTGCAGTCCATTGAAAGAGGCCTATGAGAATTGTTCTGCAATTGCCTTTCAAAGAATATATCGTTCCAGCGATGTGCTGGACATAGAATTGGCAGGATTCAGGGTTATCAGTACCTTGATTGACCTGATGATTAATGCAGTGCGCTCTCCGGAAAAAGCGTATTCACAACTACTTATCAACCTCATATCCGGACAGTACAATGTCAACGCACCTACTTTATATGGAAAAATTCAAGCTGTGCTGGATTACATATCGGGCATGACAGACGTATATGCGCTCGACCTCTACCGGAAAATCAAAGGCAACAGTCTGCCGGCAGTATAATAAAAACATTGTCAGATGCGAGCAAGATGAATCCTGTAAATTTTATCTGCACCTGACAATGTTTCCCCAAATACTACTATTAGTCCGATTATTTGGTCAGTATGGGATGAGCGCCTGAAGTTATTTTCATAGCTTCAGGATGTTGCTTTACAAACGATTCGATATGACGTACCCGTTTGTCTTCCAGAATTTCATTGACTGCAATCAGAATTCCGGTTTCCTCCACATCTCCGAATCCATAATTAATCGCTGTTCCAAACATACGCATTGTAGGAGACAGACTCATATATGCATTGACCAAAGGAGGAATATTATACCCCAGCTTACGCACTTCCGTATTCAAGATCTTGTAATCTTCTTTAAAGGAATCATAACAGAAAAGATTTTCCAACATTTTCTTATCTGTTTCTATTTCCAGCGGTTTCATCGGAGTTATCAATTTATCTTTATCACCGAAATGTTTATTCAGGAAGTATAATATCATGTCACGCCCCTGACGATGATAACTAGGATACATAGTCATCTTACCAAAAAAATATTTCACATTAGGCTTAATCACGGTTAATGCACCCAAACCATCCCACAAATTATCCAAAGCAAACAATCCCTTGGAACCGGCACGGGTTGACTGATATTCCAATGTAACAAATGAGCGTCCCAACTCCACCGTGTAAGGCAAATATTCTTTCAAAAAAACTTCCGAGAAATTAAACATGTGAGCAGTAGCCAGCACAGGCTTCCCATGTTCATCAAATTGCACCTCATCCCCCAAAAGATAACGATAACCTCCCAAAATCTCCTCCGCTTCAGGATTCCATACAACTAATTGCTTATATGGATTTTCCATCACGTCATATTCATCGATATCCATCGCCTTTCCTGTTCCGCCACCTGCAGCACGAAAGGCTATTTCTCTCAACCGGCCAATCTCCTTCATCACATTGGGCGAATCCTGATACGTTATGACGTAAATTTCATTATGACTTTTATTCGTAAACCTCAGGCGTTTATCCTCGGAAAGTTCCGCCTTCAGAATCTCTTTGCTAATCGGTGCAATAATTTCTTCCATATCTTTTTTCTCTCTTTTGTCTATTATAGCTTGTAGACTACATCTTTTACAAACTGCGCCCACTGAGCCGGGGTCTTTGTCTTGTCGAAAGTTTGCCAAGGAATGGGTTTTCCAATGGTCAAGGTAAAGGTTTTATGACGATTTTTCAACATTTCATCTGCCAAGTAAAGCATAGCAATATTAAACTTAATGCCAAGTGCCTTACATATATTTGCCAAATTATAAAAAAAGTCTGAGTTCCGGCCCTCAAAGTGCAAAGGTACCACATCACGATGCGTTTCAATACTTTTAGTGACAAATGTCTTTTTCCATTCCAAATCCTTGATTTCCCCACCCTGTCTACGGGAACATAACCCCGCAGGAAACATAATGATATGATTATCCGAGGCAAACCCTGCCTCTACCATCTTCGGGAAATCCCTGGATTGCGAGCCTGTTTTATTGATAGGAATACATAAAGGAGCCAAACCATGCAAATTCATCAACAAATCATTGACCAAATAGCGTACATTACCATTGTAATGTTTTCCCAATATATACCCCAAAGCAACTCCATCCTGTCCTCCCAGCGGGTGATTGCTAACAAAAGTACATTTACCGTTTTCAGGCAAGTTTTCCAAACCTTTTATCTCCACTTTTGCATCCAGGAACTCCATACAAGCTTCCAGAAAGTCAACTCCGACTTTATTTTTGGAGTCTTTTAAAAAGACATTCAGTTCATCCTGATGCACAATACGCTTCAGGTACGAAACGACAAAACGGGGAATATATTTATATTTTTTCCCGGCTTTCGTTTTCAATATCTTTTCTATGTCGATTAAAAATATAGAGTCGTCAGTCATTTTGCAAACGTTCTTTTCCATGCAAAAGTAACTTATCTTTTTTTATATTGGCAATTTATGACAGAAAAAACTCTTAATCTCTAAAGAAATTAAGAGTTTTTGTGTATGAAACTATACAAATTCTTTCATTTTTGCGCAAAACAAAAACGAATGTGCAATAGTTTGGTTTCGTTTTTCAACCTCCGACAGCCAACTCTTTCCATTATTTTTTATCATAAAATCATTAAATTTAAACGTACTGTTTACCAAGCTACTAGCTACATTAACAGCCTGTTGAAAACTTCTCGAAATATTTTCTTAAAATATTGTGGGGAATTGTGGGGAATTGTGTAATTTTACACCTTGAACAATATAATAAGGTGTAAACATGCGATTTCTTGGGAATTCTGAAGCAAAGACGGATGCAAAAGGCAGAGTGTTCCTGCCTGCCGTATTCAGGAAGCAGCTACAAGCTGCCTCCCAGGAGTGCCTGATTTTACGCAAAGACACCTACCAAGACTGCCTGGTACTTTACCCTGAAAATGTGTGGAACGAACAAATGAACGAACTACGTTGCAAACTCAATCGCTGGAATTCCAGACACCAAATGATTTTCCGTCAGTTCGTTTCGGATGTAGAAGTTATCACATTGGATGGAAACGGGCGCTTTCTGATTCCAAAACGATATTTGAAATTAGCTAAAATACAGCAAGATGTACGTTTTATCGGATTGGACGACACTATAGAAATCTGGTCTAAAGAAATAGCAGACAAACCCTTCATCACACCGGAGGACTTTGGAAAAGAATTGGAAGAAATTATGGGAACTAATAACAACGTAGAAATAGAATGAGTGAAGCAAAACAGATATATCATGTACCGGTATTATTAAACGAGAGCGTAGACGGAATGAACATCCAACCCGGAGGTATTTATGTAGATGCCACTTTCGGCGGCGGAGGACATTCCAAGGAAATTCTAAGCCGGCTGGGTAGCACCGCGCATCTATATAGTTTTGACCAAGATGAAGATGCCGAGAAGAATATTGTAAGCGACAGCCGCTTCACTTTTGTGCGTAGTAACTTCCGCTACCTTCCCAACTTCCTACGTTATTATGGCGTGGAAGGGGTGGATGCCATTTTGGCCGATCTGGGCGTTTCCTCACATCACTTTGACGACTCCGAACGTGGATTCTCATTCCGCTTCGAGGGCAAATTAGACATGCGGATGAACAAACGCGCAGGTATGACAGCTGCTGATGTAGTGAACACCTATGACGAAGAACGTTTGGCTAATATTTTCTATTTATATGGTGAATTGAAGAACAGCCGCAAACTGGCATCAGCCATCGTTAAAGCACGAGGTGTAAAACAAATTGTCACCATCGGTGATTTCCTCGAAGTCATCAAACCGCTTTTCGGGCGGGAACGTGAAAAGAAAGAGCTCGCAAAGGTGTTCCAAGCTTTACGCATAGAGGTAAATCAGGAAATGGAAGCATTGAAAGAAATGCTTTATGCAGCAACCAAGGCACTGAAACCGGGAGGCAGACTGGTAGTAATCACCTATCACTCTTTAGAAGACCGCATGGTAAAGAATATCATGAAAACCGGAAACATAGAAGGCAAGGCCGAACAAGATTTCTTTGGTAATGTACAGACACCTTTCAAACTAGTCAACAACAAAGTTATTGTTGCCGGCAACGAAGAAGTGACACGCAATCCGCGCTCCCGAAGCGCCAAGTTGAGAATTGCAGAAAAGAGATAACGAGATGGAAGAAGAACTGAAACAAAATACACAACAACCCAAAGACGGACAATCTGCTTCGCCCAAGCATATGTCTATCCGCAGCATATTAGGAGGAGATATCCTTGCGAACGACTTTTTCAAAAGACAGACCCGTTTGCTGATTCTCATCATGATCCTGACTGTACTATACATAGACAACCGTTATAGCAGCCAACAGGAACTCATTGAAATTGACAAGTTGAAAAAAGATTTGATCGATATCAAATACGATGCATTGACACGTTCTTCCGAACTGATGGAAAAGAGCCGCCAATCACGTATTGAAGAATATATTTCGACGGAAGACAGCCCCTTGCAAACGGCTACCAACCGTCCTTATTTAATAAAGAAAGACTAAGCCCATGATGCCCAACCAAAAAAACATAATGCTCCGCTTCTCCTTCATCATCCTGGTCATGGTGTTGATAGGCATTGCCATTATCTGCAAAGCCGGCGTCATCATGTTTGCCGAGCGTCAATACTGGAAAGACGTAGCCGACCGTTTTGTAAAAGAAAACGTCACCGTACGTCCTACCCGTGGCAACATCATCTCATCCGACGGCCAGCTGATGGCAAGCAGCCTTCCCGAATATAAGATTTACATGGACTTCATGATAAATAAAAGGAAGGGCGAAACCGAAGAAGAGGAAAAGAAACGGCTGAAGCTACAACATATCAAAGACTCAGTTCTTTATGCAAACCTTGACACAATCTGCAAAGGGTTACATGAAATATTCCCTGATAAAAGTGCCGCCTTTTTCAAACAGCACATCAAAAACGGAAGAAAAAAAGAGAGCCGCAGTTGGTTGCTCTACCCCAAACGCATTTCTTATATACAATATAAAGAAGCAAAACGTCTGCCCGTATTTAATCTGAACAAATACAAAGGCGGATTCCATGAACAGGCATTCAATCAACGGAAAAAGCCTTTTGGCTCACTGGCAATGCGTACATTAGGAGATATGTATCCAGATATAGAACAAGGTGCAAAGAACGGGTTGGAACTTTCATACGATTCCATATTAAAAGGCAGAAACGGTATCACTCACCGTCAAAAGGTAATGAACAAATACCTGAACATTGTAGATATTCCTCCTGTAGATGGCTGTGATATCATTACGACCATTGATGTAGGTATGCAAGACATCGCAGAAAAAGCATTGGTGGATGAATTGAAAGAAATCAACGCTACTGTAGGCGTTGCCATTCTGATGGAAGTGCAGACGGGAGACATCAAAGCTATCGTCAACATGACCAAATGCAATGACGGCATTTACAGAGAAATACGCAATAACGCCATCTCAGACATGATGGAGCCAGGCTCTACTTTCAAAACCGCATCCATACTGGTAGCGCTGGACGACGGAGTCATCACTCCGGAAACGGTGGTGGAAACCGGTAACGGGGTCTATATGATGCACGGCCGCTATATGAAAGATCATAACTGGCATCGTGGAGGCTACGGCACTATCAACACAACAAAATCATTGATGGTGTCCTCAAACATCGGTGTATCACGGTTGATCGATGATCATTATCATGATAATCCGGAAAAGTTTGTACGCGGACTGCATCGAGTAGGCATTGCCACTCCGTTAGATCTCGATATTCCCGGTGCCGGCAAGCCGAACATCCGCATCCCCAACAAAGACTTGAGCAATTGGTCACGTACTGCACTGGCATGGATGTCTATTGGCTATGAAACCCAAATTCCCCCCATCAATACACTGGCATTTTATAATGCTATAGCCAATAACGGAGTAATGGTCAAGCCCCGTTTTGTGAAATCAATAGTCAAAGACGGGCAGGTAGTGGAAGATATTGCTCCTGAAATACTCAACCCGGCCATCGCTTCCCCCAAGGCTATCAGCGAGATACAAACGATTTTGGAAAAAGTCGTCAGCGAAGGACTGGGAAAGAAAGCAGGATCCAAGCAATTCCATGTATCCGGGAAAACCGGTACTGCACAGGTTTCACAAGGGAAAGCCGGATACACTAATGGCACACGCCGTTATTTGGTAAGTTTCTGTGGATATTTTCCTTCAGAAGCGCCTAAATACAGTTGCATTGTAGCCATCCAGAAACCTGGACTCCCCGCCTCGGGTGGTCTGATGGCCGGCAGCGTGTTCAGTAAAATTGCCGAACGCGTATTTGCCAAACATCTGGCACAAGATTTGAAAGAAGCAAAAGACTCAACTTCTATCCTTATTCCGGATGTGAAAAACGGGGATATAAGTGCGGCGCATTATGTACTGAACCGGATAAATGTAAATTCATCCGGAGTTTCGGAACAATCAACCGAAGGCAAACCGGTATGGGGAAATGTGACTAGTAATCCGGACAATGTATTATTCAACAAAAAAGACATTAACAATAAACTTGTACCAAGTGTTATTGGTATGGGCGCAAAGGATGCTGTCTATCTACTTGAAAGCATGGGATTGAAAGCCCGCATTACCGGCATCGGTAAAGTGAAGTCACAAAGTATCCCGGCCGGCAACACTTTGCGCAAAGGACAGACCATACAATTACGATTAAATTAACAGTGTAACAGGAAGAATATGAAACTGGAAAAGATTATTAAAGGAATAACAGTCAATGAAATCATAGGTGATGCATCCCAAGAAATTTCGGGAATAAACATGGACTCACGCCTGATAGAGCCTGGTCATATTTTCATTGCTGTAAAAGGGACGCAGACTGACGGACATACTTATATTCAAAAAGCAATAGAAAAAGGAGCCCGTACAGTGGTATGTGAAAACCTTCCTGAGACATTAATTGAAAATGTTACCTACATAAAAGTGAACGACACGGAAGACGTTGTCGGGAAACTGGCAACTACGTTTTACGGAGACCCCACCTCGAAATTGGAACTGGTCGGTGTTACAGGCACCAACGGAAAAACGACTATTGCCACCTTATTATATAATATGTTCCGTAAATTCGGATATAAAACAGGACTCATTTCCACTGTATGCAATTATATAGATGAGAAAGCCATTCCAACTGACCATACCACCCCTGACCCTATTACACTAAACAAACTGCTGGGGCGCATGGCAGATGAAGGATGCAAATATGCCTTTATGGAAGTAAGCTCACATTCTGTAGCACAAAAACGGATCGGTGGTTTAAAATTCGCAGGCGGTATATTTACCAACCTTACCCGTGACCATCTGGACTACCATAAAACTGTAGAGAACTATCTGAAAGCCAAAAAAGCATTCTTTGACGGTTTGCCTAAAACAGCCTTTGCCTTAACCAATCTGGATGACAAAAACGGATTGGTCATGACTCAAAATACCAAAGCAAAGGTACACACCTATTCGTTGCGCAGCTTGAGTGATTTTAAAGGAAAAGTACTGGAAGATGGATTCGAAGGAATGCTGCTTGATATAAATAATGTGGAAGTCAATGTACAGTTCATCGGACGTTTCAATGCTTCCAACCTGCTGGCAGTCTATGGAGCAGCCTGCCTGCTTGGGAAAAAGACAGAAGAGGTATTGCTGGCATTGAGTACTCTTCGCCCCGTTGCCGGGCGTTTTGACTCACTGCGCTCACCCAAGGGATACACCGCCATTGTGGACTATGCCCATACTCCGGATGCCTTGGAAAATGTGCTGAATGCCATTCACGAGGTCCTGAATGGCAAAGGTCATGTAATTACGGTAGTAGGCGCCGGCGGCAACCGCGATAAAGGCAAACGCCCCTTGATGGCACAAGAAGCGGTAAAGCAAAGCGATAAAGTCATTATCACCTCTGACAATCCCCGTTTTGAAGAGCCGCAGGAAATCATCAATGATATGCTGGCAGGGCTGACTAAAGAGGATATGCGTAAAGTGATAAGCATAGCCGACCGTAAAGAAGCGATCCGTACAGCTTGTATGCTGGCCCAAGCTAAAGATGTCATTTTAGTTGCCGGGAAAGGACACGAAAATTATCAGGAAATCAAAGGTATAAAGCACCATTTCGACGATAAAGAAGTATTAAGAGATATTTTTGCTAATGAATAAACCAACCAAAAGATGTTATATTATTTATTTCAATATTTAGAAAAGTTCGATTTTCCCGGAGCCGGTATGTTCGGTTACGTTTCATTCCGTTCATTGATGGCAATCATTTTATCATTGTTGATCTCAGCTATCTTCGGTGAATATTTCATCAACCTGCTCAAACGTAAACAAATAACCGAAACCCAACGTGACGCATCTATAGACCCTTTTAATGTGAAAAAAGTTGGTGTGCCGACGATGGGAGGTATAATTATTATTGTCGCAATTCTCATACCTTGCCTTTTATTGGGGAAACTGCATAATATTTACATGATATTAATGTTAATTACCACCATTTGGCTAGGCACATTAGGCTTTTTGGATGACTATATCAAGGTTTTCCGTAAAGACAAAGAAGGGTTGCACGGCAAATTCAAGATCATCGGCCAAGTAGGTTTGGGACTCATTGTGGGACTCACCTTATATTTAAGTCCGAGCGTTGTTATCCGTGAGAACGTAGAAATACAAAGAGGGGGAGAAATTGTAGAAGTGGTGCACAAAGAACAAGATCAGAAATCCACTAAAACTACGATTCCTTTCTTCAAGAACAACAATTTGGATTATGCTGATTTCGTAGGTTTTCTGGGAGACAATGCCCAGGCTGTAGGTTGGATTATTTTCGTATTAGTTACCATCTTCGTAGTTACTGCCGTATCTAACGGTGCCAACCTGAATGACGGGATGGACGGGATGGCAGCCGGAAATTCTGCTATCATCGGTCTTACCTTAGGCATATTGGCATACGTATCCAGCCACATCGAATATGCAGGATACCTTAATATCATGTACATTCCCGGCAGTGAAGAACTGGTAATCTTTATCTGCGCCTTTATCGGCGCGCTGATCGGTTTCCTTTGGTACAATGCTTTTCCCGCCCAAGTATTTATGGGCGATACCGGCAGCTTGACCATTGGTGGTATCATAGCGGTATTTGCAATCATCATTCATAAAGAGTTGCTTATACCTATTCTCTGTGGAATCTTCTTGGTAGAAAACCTTTCGGTCATTCTACAGGTGAGATATTTCAAAAGCGGAAAAAAGAAAGGACATTTGCAACGCGTATTCAAACGTGCCCCTATCCACGACCATTTCCGCACTACATTAGCACAGTTAGACCCCAATTGCAGTTATCTGTTCATGAAACCCAACAGCGTATTCCATGAATCAAAAATCACGGTACGCTTTTGGATTGTCACCATCGTACTCGCTGCAATTACGATTATTACATTAAAGATAAGATAAACAAGATTATGGCTAAAAGAATTGTCATACTAGGAGCCGGAGAAAGCGGTGCGGGAGCAGCCGTTCTGGCAAAGAAACAAGGTTTCGACACCTTCGTTTCAGACATGTCCACGATTAAGGACTCATACAAAAACATGCTGAACGAGCGAGGCATCGAATGGGAAGAAGGCAAACATACCGAATCTCTCATTCTGAATGCGGATGAAGTAATCAAAAGTCCGGGTATTCCGAATGATGCCCCGATGATTCTTAAGTTAAAGTCACAAGGCACCCCTATCATCTCCGAAATAGAATTTGCGGGACGTTATACCAATGCCAAAATGATTTGCATTACAGGAAGTAATGGAAAAACAACAACTACTTCGCTGATTTATCATATCTTCAAGAAAGCAGGTATGAATGTGGGACTAGCCGGAAATATCGGCCAAAGTCTGGCATATCAGGTAGCAGAATGCAACTATGATTATTATGTGATCGAGTTAAGCAGTTTCCAATTGGACAACATGTACAAGTTCCATGCCAACATTGCCGTATTGATGAACATCACGCCGGATCATCTGGACCGTTACGACCACCAGATGCAAAACTATGTGGATGCCAAATTCCGCATTATCCAGAACCAGACCCCGGACGATGCCTTCATCTTCTGGAACGATGACCCCATCATCCAGCGTGAATTACACAAATATGGCATTCATGGCCATTACTACCCTTTTGCCGAAAGGAAAGAGGAAGGAACCGCCGCATATGTGGAACAGGACAAGGTTTATTTTACAGAACCAATCGCTTTCAACATGGAACAGGAGGAACTGGCGCTGACCGGAACCCATAATCTGTTCAACTCCATGGCGGCCGGTATCTCTGCCAACCTGGCGGGTATCCGCAAAGAGTGTATCCGCGAGGCCTTGGGTGATTTCAAGGGAGTGGAACACCGCCTTGAAAAAGTCTGCCGGGTAAGAGGGGTGGATTATATCAATGACTCCAAGGCTACCAATGTGAATTCCTGCTGGTATGCTTTGCAAAGCATGAAAACCAAAACCATCCTGATATTAGGCGGGAAAGACAAAGGCAACGACTATAACGAAATTGCCGACTTGGTAAAAGAAAAATGTACCGGATTGATCTACATGGGATTGTACAATGAGAAATTGCATGATTTCTTTGACAAGTTCGGCCTGCCTGTAGCCGATGTACAAAGCATGAAGGATGCCGTAGACGCTGCTTACCGGATGGCCAAGAAAGGCGAAACCGTATTATTAAGTCCATGCTGCGCTAGCTTCGACCTTTTCAAAAGTTACGAAGACCGTGGCGAGCAGTTCAAGGAATGTGTAAGAAACCTGTAATATAGTATTAAGGTATATAGATAATGGATCTGATAAAAGACTTGTTCAAGGGCGACAAAGTAATCTGGATTATTTTCCTGTTTCTTTGTCTGATCTCTATCGTCGAGGTATTTAGTGCCGCCAGCACGCTTACCTACAAAAGTGGGGATCATTGGGGACCTATCACCCAGCACAGTGTCATCCTGATGGTAGGTGTGTGCATTGTGGTGCTGGTACATAACATCCCCTGCAAATATTTCCGTGTACTTCCCTTCTTCCTGCTGCCTATATCAGCTGTTTTGCTGATATTTGTAATGGGTATGGGATTGATTACCGGAGACCGTGTCAATGGCGCAGCCCGTTGGATGACCTTTTTCGGCATCCAGTTCCAGCCTTCCGAACTGGCAAAAATGGCTGTGATTATTGTCACCGCCTTTATTCTATCCAAGTTTCAGGAAGAAGACAACGCCAATCCGAAAGCATTCAAATATATAATGTGGATCACCGGAGTTGTTTTCATTCTGATTGCTCCCGAAAACGGTTCTACCGCAGCATTGCTGTTCGGAGTAGTCTTTTTAATGATGGTGATCGGCCGGGTACCCTGGAAGCAATTGGCCAAGTTAATGGGAATAGCCGGAGTTATGGTGGCTTTTTTTGTAGGCATAGTGATGATTATGCCCACACACAAACTGAACAAAGTCCCCATGATGCACCGTGTAGAAACCTGGCAGAACCGCATTAAAGGTTTCTTCGAGGATAAAGAAGCCGTTCCTGCTGCCAAATATGATATAGACAAGGACGCCCAGATAGCACACGCCAATATTGCTATCGCCTCCAGCAACATCATAGGAAAGATGCCGGGTAACAGTGTGCAGCGGGATTTCCTGTCACAAGCATTCTCGGACTTCATCTTTGCTATAATCATAGAAGAGCTGGGGTTGCTGGGAGGCGCCTTTGTAGTGATCCTCTACATCTGGCTGTTGATGCGGGCGGGTAAAATAGCCCGAAGAAGTGAAAAAAGTTTTCCTGCCTTTCTGGTGATGGGCATCGCCCTGTTGCTGGTATCTCAGGCGATGCTTAACATGATGGTGGCCGTAGGTCTGTTCCCCGTCACCGGACAACCCCTGCCGCTTATCAGCAAAGGAGGAACCTCTACACTCATCAACTGCGCCTACATCGGTATGATATTAAGTGTCAGCCGCTACGTAGCTGAGCAAGAAGAGAAGAAAGCTGCCGAGCAACAGGCGTTGGAAGAAGCCGAACTGGCAGCCAAGACCGAACGGCATCAGGAAATGGTAGCTGCCATGCAGGAAGCCATTACCACACTTCCGTCGGGTGACAATGCCACCACTTCCCTCCCGCCGGAGGAGAACTCGCTGCCCGATGACTTGAAGGCAATGCTGAATGCAGCCGGGAAGCGGGAGCCGGAAGAAGAAATATAATATAAACCATTCATTTTAAAAGTATTATTTATACTTTTGCGAATAATTCGACTAAAAAGGAATTATGGAAGAAAATTTAAGAATCATCATCAGCGGAGGAGGAACCGGGGGACACATTTTCCCCGCAGTCTCTATTGCCAACGCCATCAAGGAACAACATCCCGAAGCGGAAATCCTGTTCGTAGGCGCTGAAGGCAGAATGGAGATGCAACGCGTTCCTGCTGCCGGATACCCTATAAAAGGATTACCTGTTGCCGGATTCGACCGTAAGAACTTATTAAAAAATATTTCGGTTCTTTTTAAATTGGTCAAAAGTCAGCTATTGGCACGTAAAATCATCAAGGACTTCAAGCCACATGCAGCAGTAGGTGTAGGCGGATATGCCAGCGGTCCTACTTTGAAAATGGCCGGGATGATGGGTATTCCGACACTGATACAAGAGCAAAACTCTTATGCCGGAGTAACCAACAAACTATTGGCAAAGAAAGCCTGCAAAATATGCGTGGCATACGACGGCATGGAACGTTTCTTTGAAAAAGACAAGATTATCCTGACCGGAAACCCTGTCCGCCAAGGACTGCGCAACCATCACATCAGCCGTGAAGAGGCTATCCGCTCCTTCGGGCTGGACCCATCCAAGAAAACAATCCTGATTGTAGGAGGAAGCTTGGGAGCACGCACCATCAACAACTGCGTGATGGAAGGTTTGGACAAGATTAAAACATCCGGCGCGCAGTTTATCTGGCAAACCGGGAAAATATATATCGGCGAAGCACGCGCCGCAGTAGCCCAGGCCGGTGAGTTACCAATGCTCCACGTAACCGATTTTATCAGCGATATGGCCGCCGCATACAGTGCTGCCGATTTAATAATCAGCCGTGCAGGTGCAGGTTCTATCTCTGAGTTCTGTTTGTTGCAGAAACCCGTCATTCTGGTTCCGTCGCCTAATGTGGCCGAAGATCATCAGACCAAAAACGCACTGGCGCTGGTCAATAAAAACGCAGCACTCTATATCAAGGACGCCGCTGCCAAAGAAGCTCTGCTGGACAAAGCGGTTGAAACCGTGAAACAGCCGGAAACATTGAAAAGTTTAAGTACAAATATTGCTAAATTAGCCTTTACCGACTCAGCCAACGTTATTGCCCGGGAGGTATTCAAACTGGCTGATAAATACAGAAAAGAAAATGGACGTTAACACATTAAAATCAGTTTATTTCATCGGTGCCGGAGGTATCGGCATGAGCGCATTGGTACGCTACTTCCTGTCAAAAGGCAAGAAGGTAGGCGGATATGACCGTACGCCCAGTGAACTGACAGAAAAGCTGATAGAAGAAGGAGCAGCCATCCATTACGAAGAAAGCACGGAACTGATAACGGATGCATTCCGCAACCCAGCAACTACATTAGTTGTCTATACTCCGGCTGTCCCCGACACACATAAAGAGTTTACCTATTTCCGGGAAAACGGTTTCGAGATACATAAACGTTCGCAGGTATTGGGAATGCTTACCCATGCAGGAAAAGGACTTTGTGTAGCCGGCACTCACGGTAAGACCACCACTTCTACCATGACAGCCCATCTGTTACACCAATCCCATGTAGGATGCAACGCCTTTTTGGGAGGCATCTCAAAGAATTACGGCACCAACCTGCTGTTGTCTGACAGTAGTGAATACATGGTTATTGAAGCCGATGAGTTCGACCGTTCTTTCCATTGGCTCTCGCCCTACATATCGGTGATTACCGCAACCGATCCCGACCATCTGGATATCTACGGAACCAAAGAGGCTTATCTGGAAAGCTTCCGCAAATATACCTCACTCATCCAGCCGGGAGGTGCATTGATTGTACGTAAAGGCATCGAGCTGCAACCGGCTTTGCAGAATGGTGTGAAACTGTACACCTATTCCCAAGAAGAGGGTGACTTTCATGCAGAGAATATCCGTATTGGAAACGGTGAGATTTTCTTTGATTACGTATCACCCTTGGGAAATATCCCCAATATACAGTTGGGTGTCCCCGTCAGCATCAACATAGAGAATGGAGTAGCTGCCATGGCTTTAGCGCAGATGAGCGGATTGACCGATGAAGAAATAAAGAGAGGTATGGCAAGTTTCCGCGGAGTAGACCGTCGTTTCGATTTCAAGATAAAGAACGACAAGGTGGTTTTCCTGAGCGACTATGCGCACCATCCTTCCGAGATAAAACAAAGCATACTCTCCATGCGTGCCCTCTATCGGGACAAGAAGCTGACGGCTGTTTTCCAGCCGCACCTCTACACACGTACCCGTGATTTCTACAAAGATTTCGCCGACAGCCTTTCCTTGTTGGACGAAGTCATCCTGGTAGATATCTATCCGGCACGCGAGCAACCCATCCCCGGCGTCACCAGCAAACTGATTTACGACCATCTGCGTCCGGGCATCGAGAAGAGCATGTGCAAGAAAGAAGAAATTCTAGACGTACTGAGCAAGAAAGATATAGAAGTATTAATCACCCTGGGTGCGGGCGACATAGATAACTATGTACCCCAAATCTGCGGATTACTGAATAAAAAATGATAAAGAAAATTCTCATACTCCTGTTTCTGTTGCTGATAACCGCCTACCTTATTGTAGCCGTTACCGCTTTCAACACCAAGCCTGCCGATCAGGTTTGCAAGGGTATGGAATTGATTATCAAGGACAGTATAGACCATGGTTTCATCAGCCAGAAAGGGATACTCCGCTTACTGAACGGTAAGAAGCTCTCCCCTGTGGGTAAGAAGATGGGCGACATCAACACCCGCCTGCTGGAAGAAGAACTCAGCCAACATCCCTTGATTGAAAATGTGGAATGTTACCGTACACCGGGATGCAAGATAGGTATCGAAGTGACACAGCGCCTCCCCATCCTCAGAGTGATGGCAAACAACGGAGACAACTATTATATTGACAATAAAGGAAAAATCATGCCGATACCCAACAGTTCGGCACACGTAGCTGTTGTTACAGGATACGTGGATCGTGATTTTGCCGTCAAGGAACTATATACCTTAGGAGTCTTTCTACAGGCCCATCCGCTATGGGGTGCCCAGATAGAGCAGATCAATGTGACACAAGCCAAAGAACTGGAACTGGTTCCACGGGTTGGCGAACATATCATATTCTTAGGCAAGCCCGGAAATTATGAGGAAAAGTTCGAGAAACTAAAAACTTTTTATGAGAAAGGACTGAACCAAGTAGGCTGGAACAAGTACAGCCGCATCAGTCTGGAATTTAATAATCAGATTATTTGTACTAAAAAAGAGAAGTAAGATATGGCAGCAACAGATTTTATAGTAGCAATAGAACTGGGATCCTCCAAGATCACAGGTATTGCAGGAAAGAAACATGCGGACGGAAGCATACAAGTGCTGGCCCTCGCCAGCGAAAACTCTTCGGATTTTATCCGTAAGGGAGTGATTTACAATCTGGACAAAACCGCACAAAGCCTTACTTCGATTATCAAGAAACTGGAATCGACATTAAAGGCTTCTATCGGAAAGGTCTATGTAGGTATCGGAGGACAATCTCTACGCACCATCCGTAATACGGAGGTACGTCATCTGGAAGAAGAAACCAAAATTTCACAGGAACTGATTGACTCCATCATGGACAGCAACCGCGAAGTCCCCATCATAGACCAGGAAATACTGGAAGTGGCACCCCAGGAATATAAAGTAGGCATCAACCTGCTGGCCGATCCTGTAGGAGTTCCCAGCGATCATATAGAAGGGCGTTTCCTTAATATCATCGCCCGCAGCAGCGTGAAGCAGAACATTGACAAATGTTTCAAACAGGCAGGAATCGAAATAGCCGACTACATCATCTCACCGTTGGCTCTGGCCAATGCCGTACTGACCAACAGTGAAAAACGTTCGGGCTGCATGTTCATCGACTTTGGCGCAGATACGACTACTGTATCTGTCTACAAAAACAACATACTCCGCCATTTGGCAGTCATCCCATTGGGAGGCAGCAACATCACCAAAGATATTTGCAGCCAGCAAATTGAAGAGGAAGATGCCGAAGAACTGAAAAAGAAATACGGCAATGCCTATGCCGACAAGTCGGAAGACGGAGATGACAACCCTACCTACTCGCTGGACGGGAAATGCAGTATTGAGTCACACTTACTGGAAGACATCGTAGAAGCGCGTGTCAATGAGATACTGGCCAATGTATGGAACCAGATTGTTCTTTCGGGATATGAAGACAAACTGCTGGCAGGAGCTATCATTACCGGCGGTGCTGCAAATCTAAAGAATATGGAGGAAGCATTCAGCAACCGTACCAAAGTAGAAAAGGTAAGAATGGCCAAAGAAAGCCAGCTAAGCCTGAAAGGTGGCATGATGGAACTGAAAAAAGATGGTACATGCAATACAATCATCGCTTTGCTAGGAGCCGGAAAAGAGAACTGTTACCGCCCGGAACGTCCTATCCAAGTACCTCTCTTCGATGAAAGCGGCGAGAATGTGGAAGACAAAAGGAAAAGAGAGAAAGAAGAAGCAGCCAGAATAGCAGCGGCAGCCAAGAAAGCAGAGGAAGAGGAGAAGCTGCGAAAAGCCACTTGCGAGAGCCTGATAAGAAACGCAAAAGAGCTGAAAGAGGCAGGCAAATACAAAAATGCCTTGTCGCAACTGGCCAAAGCACGCGATCTGGGAGTGGCAGAAGCTTTGAACCAAATACGCGACCTGGAAAAAGAAATCAAGAGTTTGAAAGAAGCCAACAATCCGATCAAACGGCTGACCGACTTGTTTGGAAGGATTCTGGAAGAATAATAACGAATTACATCACCTTAATATAATATAGAAGATTATGTCTGATGAAACTATAATGCCATTCGATTTCCCGGCAGAAAACCCGACTATCATTAAAGTAATCGGTGTGGGAGGTGGCGGCGGCAATGCCGTAAATCACATGTATAAAGAAGGTATACACGATGTAACATTTGTTGTGTGCAACACAGATAACCAGGCGTTGGCCGAATCCCCCGTTCCCGTGAAGTTGCAACTGGGAAAAGAAGGATTAGGAGCCGGAAACCGCCCGGAGCGTGCACGTGAAGCAGCCGAAGAAAGTATAGAAGACGTAAAAGGAATGTTGAACGACGGCTGTAAAATGGTATTTATCACTGCCGGAATGGGAGGAGGTACCGGAACCGGTGCGGCTCCGATCATTGCCAAGACAGCCAAAGATATGGATATCCTCACCGTAGGTATTGTCACCATTCCGTTCCTTTTTGAAGGAAACCGGAAGATTGACCAGGCACTGGACGGCGTGGAGAAAATGAGCCAGCATGTAGATGCCCTGCTGGTGATTAACAATGAACGTCTGCGTGATATTTATTCGGACTTCAGCGTGATGAACGCTTTCGGCAAAGCGGATGACACTTTATCCATAGCAGCCAAGAGTATTGCCGAGATTATCACTATCCGCGGTACCATCAACCTGGACTTCAATGACGTGAAAACAGTACTAAAAGATGGTGGGGTAGCCATTATGAGTACGGGATACGGCAAAGGGGAAAGCCGCGTGAGCCAGGCTATCAATGATGCGCTCCATTCCCCGCTGCTGAACAACAACGATATCTTCAACTCGAAGAAGATCCTGTTCAACATCTCTTTCAGCACCAAGAGCGAGTTGATGATGGAAGAGATGAATGAGGTTCATGACTTCATGAGCAAATTCGGCAAAGACGTGGAAACCAAATGGGGGCTCTATATCGACGAGTCGCTGGAAGAACAGGTGAAGTTCACCGTACTTGCCACCGGCTTCGGCATCAAGGATGTACCGGGCATGGACAACATGATGAACAAACGCACCATCGAGGAACAAAAGAAACTGGAAGAACTGGAAGAAGAGGAACAGCGCAAGGATGAACGTCGTGGAGATTACTACGGCAAAGACACCTTCAAGAACAGCAACAAGAAGAAACGCCATAACATTTACATCTTCAGCCTGGAGGATCTGGACAATGATGACATTATCAGTATGGTGGAAACGACCCCTACTTTCCAACGTACCAAAACTGTGTTGGAAAGTATCCAGTCTAAAGCAATAGCCGAAGAAGAGGAAACATTCAATAACGATGCCGAAAACGGCGGAATAACGATCACATTTTAACAACTAAAATAGAAAAGAACCATGGATTTATTTGACGTAATCAGCAACGATATCAAAGAGGCTATGAAAGCCAAGGACAAAGTGAAACTGGAAACTTTGCGTAATGTGAAAAAATTCTTCCTTGAAGCAAAGACAGCACCGGGCGCCAACGACACTTTGACGGATGACGCTGCATTGAAAATCATGCAGAAACTGGTAAAACAAGGGAAAGATTCAGCCGCCATTTACCAAGGTCAGGGCCGCGCCGACTTGGCAGAAGCCGAACTGGCCCAAGTGGCAGTGCTTGAAGCCTATCTGCCCAAACAAATGAGTAACGAAGAACTGGAAGCCGCTTTGAAAGAAATAATTGCAGAAGTGGGTGCCGCCGGTCCTCAGGATATGGGTAAAGTCATGGGTGTCGCCACCAAAAAGTTGGCAGGCAAAGCCGAAGGACGTGCCATCTCGGCTAAAGTGAAAGAATTACTGGGATAATACTCCGGCAATCCATATTCGAGAAACGAAACTTCTGCCCCGATTCATCTTTACGGGCAGAAGTTTCGTTTTTTATAAAATCAGTGAGAAGCAAACATATGCAGTACCCTATCCAGCTTCCCGTTTATCATTCTCACTTCACCAATACCCTGGAATTCAAAGTATCCTTCAGTGTGTTCAGCCACAATAAAAATCTGATATACAGCGCATAAGGCTGACAGTAGTTCCTTCAGTGCGCTGTCAGCACCTTCAGCCGCCGCAACACCCGCACCGGACCGATATCCTTGACCATCATGCTAAAGGACAAGAATGAGTCATACAATATCGTGGTCAAAAGATTGCACCTGCTTTCCATCTTAACTTTCAAGACAGGAAGAATACTCATTTGCTTCCTGTAAGCATTCGGCCTCGTGCGTGTTTTTTTCCCCTCTTTTCCTTCCTACCTTTGT
>OLRX01001034.1_pt1 | contig 22283 bp, 17 predicted proteins | sample 1672991 | NCBI WGS metagenome assembly OLRX01 (sample SAMEA3136744, study PRJEB25190) | human gut metagenome | biome: human gut; feature: human-associated habitat; material: faeces | place: Austria | collected 2013
CCATGTGCACCTAATTCAATTTTTTATGTGTCCAGAATTCTGGGTACATATCAGAAAAACCTCCGTTCCTGTGTTTTTTATTTGACGCTTACGAATATTGTGTACCATTCTTTATGCGAACACCTCATTATAAATCCATGTGGCGGGCGTTTTGTGTCCGCAATATGGATTTGTACGAAAAAGCGGCCGGAGGCCGTAATGATTATGAAATTAGGAGTTGAGTGACTATGGCAGTTTTTCGTGTGGAGCGCACCCAGAACTATACCGTGATGAGCAACTACCACCTACGGGATCGGAGGCTCTCCCTCAAGGCAAAGGGCCTTCTCTCTCTCATGCTCTCACTGCCGGAGGATTGGGACTACACCCTCTCCGGCCTGGCCCGCATCAGCCTGGAGGGGAAGGATGCCATTCGGGCCGCCGTGGTGGAGCTGGAGCAGGCCGGATATGTCCAGCGCCGCCAGACCACGGACAAAGCGGGCAAGTTCAGCAGCAACGAGTATATCATCCGGGAGTGGCCCAACCCAGAGAAGCTGCCGCCGAAGGGGCCGTCTGCGGCTGATCCGTCGTCGGAAAACCCGACGGCGAGAAAACCGTCCGCGGCCTTCACGTCGCCGGAGAAGCCAACGCAAATAAAGAAAGACTCAGAAAAGACGAATATAGAAAATACTAACTTACCAAGTATAGAATCCTTTCCTTTCTGTTCCGCGCCTCCCGCGCTGGAAGCGAAAGGAAGGGATGCGAGACCCAGGAGAGGGTGGAGTATGGATGAGCATGAGATGGCCGCCTACCGAAGCATGATCCAGGAAAACGTCCGCTATGATGACTTTGTTCAGGAGCACCCCTGGGATGTGGGCCGTCTGGATGAAATGGTGGAGCTGATGGTGGAGACGGTCTGTTCCACCAGGAGAAGCATTCGGATTGCAGGGAACGACATCCCCCAGGCGGTAGTCAAATCCAGGCTGCTGAAGCTGGACGGTGAGCATATCCGCTTTGTGTTTGACTGCCTCCAGAGGAACACCACGGAGATCCGAAACATGAAGCAATACCTCCTGGCGGTGCTATACAATGCCCCTGTCACCATGGAGAACCACTATGCCTCCCAGGTCAACCACGACCTTTATGGGAAAGCAGCGTAATCCAATATAAATTTCTCATTCATTTCCATGCAGGGTAGGCTTCCGTACCAGAACATGGCTGCTGCACAATTTTTGTGCGTGTTTATACATCTGCATCAGATTCTTTTGGGGAAACAGCATTTGAAATCTTTCTTTTCCGTCCAGAACGACTCTTTTTAGAGGCCAAAACGATTTTGAAATACACCATTTTGCTCTCTACAAACTATATCTTAAACCCACACACTAAATATTAGCGATTCTGTATCACTGAATCGTTTCACCCTATACTAATCATGAACAATGTAGGAAATGGTATAGGAGAGTGAGGCAAGCAGGATGATTGATAAGCGTGTTGGAAAGCGGATCAAACAGCGCAGAGAACAACTCGGTTTGACACAGGAACAGTTTGCGGAAAAACTTGGTGTGGCGACTAACTATATCTCGACGATTGAGCGCGGAGCCTCGTTTCCACGCTATGAAAAGCTGGTGGCTATCATCAATGCGCTTGAAACCTCCGCTGACGCAATTTTCTGCGATGTGGTCACGCACTCTCTAGAGTACAAAAGCTATATGCTGTTGGATAAAATGAGAGATTTGCCACCAGAAGAGCAAAACCGGATTTTGGAAACACTTGATTTTCTGGTTCAGCAGTCCATAAAAATGAGAAAGACTGTGCCTTAAACCGCACAGTCTTTCTTTTTTCGACAAATTTCTCCACATTCCGCCTTTCTCTCATGATACTATGTATTAGCGATATATACTAATTCAAAAACACATAGGAGGAGATATCGGTGGAATCGAAAGACCGGATACCCCAGAACTTCGATGTTTTGGACCTATCCAGGGCCATGAACAGCTTCAAACGGGAGCAGATTCGCAAAATATTAGAACTACCCGATCATCAGTCTTTCTCCATCGTCCGGTGGTATTCCCCGGCGGAAGTAAAGCCGATAGAAGCGACATATGTCATGGCGAAACTTTATGAGCCGGGGATCGGCTTTATCTGTATCGGCGCGGCCTATGAACACGGGCGATTTTGGGAGCTCGATCCATTGAAGGACAAGCCGCTGGAAATCGTTCGTGTGTTGGCCTGGTCTTATCCTCCCCTGGATGACCGTGTTGATGAGCTTGGACAGCTGCAATATTTGAGCAGCTAGTCTGCCAGCGGTAAAATAATGATGTAGTAATACACCGTATTCTGTGATACAATGCAGAAAAAGAAGACAGGCACTTGAAACTGCTGTACCTGTCTTCAATCGTCCAAGATATCCTCAAAAGAAAAATCGTTCAAATCCTTAAAGTTCAAAAACTCACTTACGGTCATGCCAAATGCAAGAGCGATTCGATGGAGGGTACATATTCTGGGGTTGAATGTCTTGCCATTTACCAAATTGTCAAGAGTGGATTGGCTAACTCCGCTCATTTCTGATAACTTATTGACAGAGATGCCTCTGCTTTTGCATAGCGCCAAAATCCTATTAACAAGAATCTGTGCATACTGCTCTCTCGCTGCTATCTGAAGACCCCCCCATCGCAGTTTAGTGTCTTCATGATAGCAATAATCATACCTCAGATTACCCGTATACGGGTAATCCAGCAAAATTCTCTGTCGTATACAGCCACTGCTGGATGAAAGTAAAATATGACCACGGGCGACACCTGAATGCGGTCTGTGGCAGATTTCAAGATATAAGGAGGAGCTGCAATGGAACACTCGGTCCCAATTTCCGATCTCCCATTTAATGTCCACGCTTTTGAGAGTAGATATGGGAAAATCCGCTCGGCGGAAAAGCTCTGTCCAGGCGTTTTCAGAATCCTGACAGTTCCCATTCCTCTCGATCAATTTATATGCTCCGACTTATTTGTGGTAATGGCAGATTCTCCCGCCATCCCACTCACTGCAAAATCCTATGGGATACCGCTGGAATCATCCCCAGAAGTCCTTGTGGTGTACTGCAATGCAGATTATTTTGACAAGTCCCGGTGGGTTATGACCTATGAAATTGATAAGTATCTTGTAGATCATAATTTCCCTCTGCCCGACGGAGAATCATTACTAGAAGTTCGGGTACGGGGGATGGAGGTCTGCCCGGAGTATTTTGGAGAGTTCCCGATCCCGACCGAAACTCCGTGGGGCGCTCCACTCCAGCATGACCGTCTGGCAAATGGGGTTTTCTGGCTGAGAACAGAGAAAGCTGGGTGGGTCCTGGCGCTTGCATACCCTATTTGTGACAGCCTTCTTCCGGAAACTGTAAAGATAGCTGTGCTCAATCCATATGACCGGGAGAACGGGATTGACAAGACATGCGGATTCCGCTTTTTCAAGTATGAGCAGAGCTGCCTCCCGCTTTTTCAGCTTTTGAATTGTGCCCAGCAGCCCTGGAGCGACCGGATCAATACGGCTGCCCTACAAAATGCGGTTCTGTATGCTCGGGAGTACAACAAAAACTGTATAGAGGCGGATCAGATAGCGGAGCTTCGGCACACCCCGAGCGCCGGAACCTGCTATTATCTGTTCCCGGCGGAGGATGCATGATGGCCGTATGTTCATTTCTGGGACACCGCCATATCTACGGCCATGATGTACAGCTTAGGCTGCAGGCCGCAGTCAACCATTTGGTTGAAGAAAATGATTCTGTAGAGTTTCTGCTCTATTTATGGAAATCCACAGAGCCATTTTATGCTTTGTGTCTGCTGGCCGCTCTGAGGGCCAAACAGTGTGCGCCTCAAAAAGTGACCCTGACCTTGGTTGCGGACCGTTTAGAGCTGGAACAGCGTTTGGCAGACAAATGGACCCACCCGCTCTTTTTCATCGCGGACAGGTTGCTTCCGCTTTCCGTATCCAAAGACAGAAATCCACTCAAAGTCCTAAAAAGAACTGTCCAATGGATGGTCAAGCAGTCCACTCACGTCATCAATGGCTTTTATGAAGACCTTTTTGATCGGGATGATTTCGTCCTTAATTTCGCAAGGAATGCTGGAGTTCAGATCATCAATGTCACAGCACCAGAGCTGGAGCAGGTTATCCTTGCCAGTTCTGAGCAATTACCCGAGCGGCAACGTTTTGTTTTTCAAATGCGAAAGTCAGGATACACACAGAAAGAGATTGCAATGCACCTCAATTTGACTGTGTCCCGTGTGCAACAGATTGAAGCTGCTGTTACCAAAAATCTTCAGAAGCAACTGGATTCCATAAGCTCCTGTATTCCCAAAATCCCTCAAAAGTTATCGGTATGTAGTATTTTTGCGTTGGGCGATGCCAACTATAAAAACCTATGTGTTTTTTCAAACTGTATCCGCTTTTTAATGACGCGGTATCAAATTGACCAATTTTGTCTGGAGGCCGAGACCGTCCACTCCGGATTTATGTTCGCACTGCAGCAATCCATACCACTCTATCATAAAATTCCAACAAGAGCTGTGGCCTGGGATGCTGGTTCTAGTGAACTATATGACCTGAAGGCCGAATTCTGTCCGCCATGTGATGCCGCCGAAAGCATTGGGGGTATCCCTGCTGTCGATTGCCGCATCAGCACGATTCTGGAGCTGATGGACCGCTCTATGTTCTGCATCTGCGACCTGTCTGCCTCGGCCTACGCCCAGCAGATCCTGGCCCATATTCCGCAGACAAGGCAGGCTGTTTTGCTGGATATCGGTAAAAATACGGCTCTCCCCAAGTCTGAGGTACTGGGCGAGTGGTCTAATTCTTTACAATTATCATCTATATTCCCTGAAGGATATATACTAAAATAATAGCAAAGAAAAATCGGGGGCTTTCTGAACGGCTCCAGTCATGGAGAGAAATTCAATGAAAAGTATCTATCAGCTCACGGCATTGATCGGCAATAAATCGGACGGGATCAATGACGAAAAATTTATGACCGCAGCGTGGATTCTCTATGCCTGGATGCGCCGGGAGGTCATCGACTGCATTCCGCTCCCGGAGCTTCCGGCGACCGTAAGTAAATCAGCAAAAACAGGGCGGTCTGTTGCGGCCATCTACCAGCCGGAAGAGCACTTCTTTACCCTCCGCTCCTCCGTGTTTGAGAACGGCATCCGGGACACCGTCGAGGCCGAGATCATGCCATACCGCCAAAGTCTGCTTCTTGCGGTCCGGGAGACCGCTTTTCTCCGGGAGCCCGGCGCCAAAGCGAAGCCCGCGTCCGGACCGCTGGCATTTGTGCGCCAACTGATAGATGAGGTGGGCCTGAATGATGGCCGCCAGCTTTCGACAGGCCTTCAGCGTATTACCACACAACAGGTTGGCGAGCTGGCCGACTTTTTGTGTGCCCCAGACCGATGGCTGCCAGTTGTTGTGGTCTCCCAGGCCAAAAATCCCGCGCTTGGGCAAAATGGATATTTGGTTGACGTTCGCGAGCTGGCCTCAGATCTGGCTGGCAGCGCCCATGTAATGGTCATCGACTGGGACGTGACCTATGAGTTCAGCCGGATCGTTGGGGATGAATGGTCCTGCTTCGGCGGCGCTGTCCGTATTTACTGGCCCGAGCTGTTTGACTTTGAAACGGATGACCCCTATGTCCATCCACTTTACACAGCACAGACCATCCGGCGCAATTTTTACCCCAGCGAGTTTGAGAAAGAACTGAAAAAGATAATTCGGGCCCGAAATGCCGGGCAAGTCATTGCCTGGAATCGGTTTGGCATCCGGTTTTATGTGGAAGCAGAGCAGATGCGTATGCTCTCCGTCAGTGGAGAAGAGAGCACAGAGGAACTGTTGAAACAGTGCCGGGAGCAACTACGCCGGGTGCACGAGTCCCAAGAGGAATATAAGGCGCTGGCTGAGACGTACTATGCCGATATGGTGGCCTGCCAGGAGGACAGCCAGGCACTGCAAAAACAGATGACAGCCATGACGGAGATGTTGAACCGCCAAAGGCGGGAGATCGCACGATTGAATGGGAGAGCGGAACAGCCTCCGGTCGATTTGGGCTATGAGCAGATGGCAAAATGGGTGGAACAATATTACCCGGACCGGCTCTACCTGCATCCGCGGGCAGTCCGTGCCCTGAAATCTGCCGTCTATCAAAACCCATCTATGGTCTACCGCTGTCTGATCCTTCTGGCGGAGGACTACTACGATTACCGGATGGGGCGGATCAATCGAGACACCTTTTTACAGTGCTGCGCTAAGGTCGATCCCGGCCTGAGCGAATGTGGATTTGGAGGAGCCAGTGATATTCTGGAACAGGGAGACGAATATTACATCACCTATGGAGGGAAGCGACGTCTACTGGAGCGGCACTTGAAAAAAGGTGTCAATCACAATGCCCTCTACTGCCTGCGGATCTATTTCTTTTGGGACGAAAAAAGCTCTCATGTGGTGATTGGGAGTCTGCCTGGGCATCTGCGTTCTTCTCTGACATAAGGAAATGTGAGGGGCGTGGCTCATGCTCGCCTTTCTGGTCACACTATAAGTGATATGGCGATATAGATAAAACATATCCGGGATGCGAAGGGGGAAATCTGACTTACTGAGTAGGCGGGGCTTATCTGAAAGTGCCGGAGATGAAGCCTCTCTACTCCTAATTTAGTATTTCATCAAGTAATGAGGAATATATCCATAGCTCAGGATATGTGTTTAGAACCGGGTGACTAAAGCAATCCAGGACCTTCTTTAAATCATCCCAGGGTTCCGTTGGGAATTGCAGGGAATCTCACCGGGATATACCAATGTAAGCGAGGGGCGGACCACTTTGTTGGGCCGCCCCTGCTTCCTAAAGAGGTTCCTTGATATCCAGCGGAAGATCTCCACCGTACAACGAAGTGTCCCATGTCCCCATTTTCCGCCTCCTTCGGTAAACCTTATCCGGCCCCCAGAACAATGCTTGAGGGCCAGACGGGGATGCTTAGTCGCTATTTACAAAATGTACTACTCTATTCATTCAAACGTAATTGTAGTTTCGTCCTCCAAAGATAGAGTATGAGGATTTTCCCAAACGAATATTAAACTGTAGAGTTCCAATTATGTATGCCATTTGGCCCATCGCATTCTGGAACCTCCTGACTGAATTTTACCTCAGCATGTCCAATCACAGTACACTGGACATCCTTCGCACCATACATCCCTGCAATAATAAAGCTTCTGGTAAACCAATACAGCGCTTCCTTTAAGTCCAGCATGGGCGCGGCCCCAAACGCTTCCATATCGGGCATGGCATCTCCCTTCCAATCCAGTACAACAAGGTCCCCGCACTGCTCAAACGTTGGATAGCGGCCACAACTGGTGGGATTATTTGTATATCCGATGGCCTGCACCATGAAATACTTATTACAATATATTTCGATCTCTGGCTTTCCCTTCACCAGTTCTGGAACAAGCTGGACTGAAATAACATCTCCTATCTTGTACTTAAACTTCTTGGGTTTGGGACGCTTCACTGTTTTGAGCGGCCCCTGGGGGGATTCCAGCTTCTTGCGCAGCCGGTCCAGCACACGTTGCCGACTGCGGCGGTCCGACTCGCTGGCTCCTTCCCATTCCGCCATCGCCGCCCCGTTGTCCAATACTTCCAGAGCGTTGCGCAGCGTATCCTCCGTCATCTGGCCCAGCTTCCACTGGACGTCCGCCAGGATCAGCCGGAATACAGGGAGATCTTCCTCGCCCAGCCGCAGCTCCTTCCAGACCAGGGCCGCCGCCTCTTCCGGCGTGTGACCCTCATAAAGCTGTTCATAGTATTCATCCTTGATATCCAGCGGAAGATCGCCGCCATACAACGAGGTGTCCCATGTACCCATCTATCCTATTTTCCTCCTTTTTCATTCAGTGTCCGAAGCCAGGCGGCACGGTCTCTTCCAGCATACACAGCAGCTCGTTCTCTGTGATGTCACCGACCATCTCCGCAAGAACTTTTACTGTATTGCTGTATTTGTCAGATCCCATCTTCTCCGGGCTAATGCTTCTAATCCGGTTGTATGCTGCTGCATACAGTTCATCAAAGTAGATGGTCATATAGAACATCTCTTTGGCTCGGGCATCATTTTTATCTGTCGCTTTTGCAACAACAGTTAAATCTACTCTTTTATCCCCAAATTTACCACTAGCATTATGTGAGGCAAGTCTTCTTTCCGGCTCAACAGTCATACCGACATAAACTACATCATTCTTGGGCGGTATATTTAGTACATAGACACAATAGCCGCGTTCCAGTTTCTGATTCGCCCTCGCCTCTACCTTGGCCTTTACTTCACATCTAATTTTTGTAAAATATTCTTTGTAATCTTCTGTTCCTGCATACGTTACGATGGCAGACCCATCTACAACCGTGACTAAGTAGTCGTAAGCGGAGTTTTTGATAGACTGAATATAGCTTTTCAGTTCATTTCTTTCGAGGGTGTTTGCGCCAACACCAAGTGCATCCAGTAGTTCTCCTTCTAATTCAGAAGTAGAGGGGACATAGGCCCCTATGGTCGCTTGATCAAACTTTCCGATGTCCTGGATATTTGTCAGCGTCTTTGTATACTCCTCATACTCCTGGATAGACTCAAAATACGTCTCAAATGTACGAACCCCACGATTGATATCATTTATAACGCGATTGTAGCCATCAACCAAATTGGGATAAACCATGTCTGCGACCGTGCGACACAGCTCCTGGAGGCCTTTGAACAATATAACACTGCCTGCTGCTATTAGAGTAAATGCTCCAGCAGAAAGGACTACCGTTAACGCCATGCGGCCATCAGGATCAATTTTTGTTATGGGAGCATTTTCAACATACAAATACTGAATATATTGAGTTGGATTATCTGGTGTTCCCTTCAATGGGTCCATTGCGGTAAACCGTTTATTGGGGGCATCGTACATCCGCGCCTTGGCGTAGAACTGGTCCAGCACATCGTCATACTCATGGGTAGCATAGGTCAGTTCCGGGAGCAGGATACGGAACCCCTGGTCTACGGTGATGTCTGTATAAGCGCGCACCTCACCCCAGTCGGTGTAGTCCGCCCGGGCCGTGACACGGCCATACTGGTCGGAGAGATTCACCACGCTGCCCAGCCGGTCGGTGTGAACATAGGCCATGTTCACGCATTTCTGAATGTTCTGCCCCCACCAATCGCTGCCCTCGCCAGTGACCTTTACCTGAACCTTATCCAGGCCGTAGACATAGCGGAAGTCATAGCCATCTTCCTCGGATTTCATCAAAACCCGCTGATCGACATCCAGCCGGGTGTAGTCGATCACATAGTCTGCCTTCACGACCTCGGGGCCATGGGGGCCTCCCACCGTGGTCTCGATGCTGGGACTCTGGCAGTGGAAGTCTGTGTAGCCGTGGGTGTTGTCCTCCAAGATCAGCTCCGACCCGACGCGCACACCCAGGCCATTGAAAGTGTAGAGACTTGCCTCACCAGCCTTGTTAGTGCCCTGGACCATACGGTTGGTCTCATCATACTTGTAGGTAGCGATGGTGATGGTCTCTGGCCCGGTGGTAGTGGGGGAGCAGATTTCCTCTTCCTTCACCAAATTACCGCGCTTGTCGTAGGTATAGCCGTAATTATGGATACGGGTGATCGTCTGCTCATAGCCGCATACTCTCTTGGCCGTCATTTGATTCAGGTCGTTATACTGGTAGGTGTCCAGATCCTTTGTTGTTGGACCGGCCTCCTGCAATAGGTTGCCCAGGGTGTCATAGGTGTAAGTATAGGAGAGAGTGTTGTAAGGATAGATCTCCAGCTTGCGGGTGCTGCCGGTCAAACGGTTCAAAGCGTCATAGGTATAGTCTGTATGGCTTTTCTTGTTTTCCACCGCATCGCTGTCCCGCTGGAACTCATGGGTCACGTTACCCTCAGCATCGTAGGTATACTCAAACTTGATAGATGGCGTCTTGTTGTAGAGTTGGAAGGGGTCGATATCTACCGTCTTAATCAGATTCCCCTCGGCATCGTAGGTGTACTCCTCCACCCAGCCATTGGGGTAGTGCAGCTTCACCGGCCGGTTGGCATCGTCATAGGTATAGGCATAAGTGCCCTTGTCCGGGTCGATCACACTGGTCAGATTGTTGACCGCATCGTAGAAATTTGAAACGATGCCTCCGTCCGGATACTTTACCGTAACCTGATTGCCCACCTCGTCGTAGGTGTATTCGGTCACATTTCCCTTGTGGTCAGTGGCCTTTTTGAGTTGTCTCAGCAGGTCCAATTCAAAGGTGTTGGTGCCGGTCCAGTCATCCATTTGGATCAGTTCGCCTACCTTGTTGTACTGGTAGGAGACCGCTTTACCCCCATTGTAATTGATGCTCTGCACCAAATCAAGGGCTGTGTAGGAATATTCTGTGACATAGCCGTCGGCATCAGTCTTAGACACCAAGTTTCCATTGCCGTCGTAGACGTACAGGGTGCTGTCGCCCAAGGCGTTGATCTCCTTGGTCACCAGGTTTCTGCCGTCATACTCGTACAGGGTGATCTCATGGCTGTCCACGTTATTGACTGTATCCATACGATGGAGATCCATGGAGATAAGCTGGTCATTCTTGTTATAGGTAAAGACCGCTTCAGTTCCAAGAGCGTCTATGGTCTTCACAATATTGCCGTTGCCGTCGTAGATGTACTCGGTCAGGTTGCCGTTCTTGTCCCGCACTGCAGTGATCCGGCCAATGGCGTCGTAGCGGAACCACTGTGTATTGCCCCGGCGGTCTGTCTGGCCCACCACCCGGTCCATTGCATCATACAGGTAGGTGGAAGTTCCTGCCGCGTCAGTCAAGGAGGTCAGGTTGTAATTGGCGTCATAGACATAGCTGGTGGTCACGCCCTTGGCGTTGGTCTCTGTACTCACGTTACCCACCGCATCGTAGGTATAGGTGGTGGCATTCCCCTTTGCATCGGTGACCTTGACCACCCGGTCCATCGCGTCGTACTCAAAGGAAGTAGAGAAGCCCAGGGCATTGGTCATCTGGGTAAGGCGGCCATTTTCATCATAGGTGTATGCTGTCACTGCACCCTCTTCGTCAATTGCCTTGATCATCCGGCCGTCTGCATCGTACTCGTTTGTGGAGGGATTGCCCTCAGCATTAATTTGCTCTACCACCCGGTTCAGTCCATCGTAGACATATCGGGTAGTATTGCCGTTGCCATCGGTCTCCGAGACGACATTTCCATTTCCGTCATAAGTGTAGAAGAAGGTATACCCCTCGGCATCGGTATAGCTTGTAAGTTGATTTCTGGCGTCATAGGTGTAGCTGGTCACATTGCCTTCTGGGTCAGTGGTCTTCACGATATTCCCATTGGCATCATACTGGGCATAGGTGACACCGCCATTGGCATCGGTAATGGAGAGTGCCCGGCCCAGTTTATCGTAGGTGTAGGAGGTGGTATTGCCCACAGCATCGGTGGTGGAGGTCAGATTTCCGTTGACATCGTAGACGTTGCTGGTAACGCCTCCCATGGTGTCGGTCGTAGAGAGCAGGTTGCCCGCCGCATCGTAGGTAAAGCTGGTAACCCCACCCATGGCGTTAGTGATAGAGCTCATGCGGCCATCGGCATCATAGGCGTAGGAGACCACGTTGCCCAACGCATCGGTTGTGGAGAGCAAATTTCCATTGGCGTCATAGACGTTGCTGGTTTCAGTGCCATCCTTATTGGTGGTACCCACTACTCGTCCTAATCTGTCATAGAGGAATGTCGTGGTGTGTCCTAGAGCGTCGGTCTGAGAGGTCTTCCGGTCACGTTCATCATAGGTATAGCGGGTGGTGTGTCCCATGGCGCTGGTAATCTTCAGCAGATTGCCGACCGCATCATACTCGTAGGTTGTTGTATTGCCCAGTGGGTCAGTCTGAGAAGTCCGTCGTCCATCTTTATCATAAGTGTAATGCCAGGTGTTACCGTTCTTATCAGCTTCCTGAATAAGCTGGCCAATGGCGTCATAAGTCTTACTGGCACTGTAGTTGAGGGCGTCGGTCTCATTGGTCTGGCGGCCTTCATTGTCATAGGCATAAGTAGTCCGTGCTCCTCTGGCATCGGTAATCGCTGTAATACGTCCAAGCAGGTCATACTCATAACGGGTCACGCCTCCTTCCGAATCGGTGACCGTACTTTGATTGCCGACGGCATCATAGGTATAGCTGGTAGTACCGCCCAACGCATCGGTGACCGTGCTTACCCGGTCCGCAGCATCATAGGTATAAGTAGTCGTAGCCCCGTTAGCATCGGTGACGGAGGCGATATTGTTATCCCCATCGTAGGTATATGTGGTCGTGAACCCCATGGGGGTTGTCTTGCTGAGCACGTTACCTACTGCATCATAGGTGGAACGTGTTACGCCGCCCATAGGATCAGTCATAGTGAGCATATGGCCATCGGCATCATAGGTATAGGATATCACACCGCCCATCTCGTTCGTGGTGGTAAGCACCTGCCCGTTGGCATCGTAGGTGTAAGAAACGCTGGAGCCATCAGCATAAGTAGTCTTTGTTACACGGCCCAGAGTATCGTATTCCTGCGCAGTGATGCGGCCCAATGCGTCAGTGAAGGAACTGGCCTGGTTCAGGGTATCATACTCCGTAGAGGTCTGGTTTCCCTCCGGGGTGGTGGTGGAGATCAGGTTTCCAACTTCATCATAGCTGTAATGTGTGGTCTGGCCAAGCGCGTCCACGCTGCTTACCATGCGGTTGTTGGCATCATAGGTATAGGTCGTTTTGGCGCCGGTGCGGTCTGTTTGGGAGAGCAGGTTGCCGTTAGCATCATATTCCATCACAGTGCTGTTGCCAAGCGCGTCTTTGGTTCGGGTATTATTTCCCACACCGTCATAGGCATAAGAGGTTTCAGCGCCGCGGGCATCGGTGGTAGAACTGGTACGCCCCGTACTGTCATAGACCGTGGTAGAAGTCCCGCCAGCAGGATCGGTGGAGGAGACCTGCCGGCCATCCTTGTCATACTTGTAGCTCCAGGTGCCGCCATTGGCAGTTGTCATAGAGATCATCTGCCCGGCTGCATCGTAGGTGTAGGTAGTAGAGTGACCGTTGGCATCCGTGGTCACAGTCATGTTGCCGCGCTCATCATATCCATAGGTCGTGGAGTTCCCCATCGGATCGGTCATCTTGAGGACTTGATTCTGGATATTTCGTTCGTAAGTGGTATGGTTACCCATCCAGTCGCTCTCGCTGGAATTGAAGCCGTTGCCGTCCACTACATAAGTTTGGATATTGCCCTGGGCATCGGTAGTCTTGACCAGCTTGCCAGCTTCGGTATATTCGTAGGTTACGGTATTTCCCTGGGTGTCGGTCTGGGATATCAGGCGGCCCTGCCCATCATATTCCATAGAACTCTTGTTGCCCTTGGCATCAGTGACGGATGTGCAGTTACCCGTGTTGTCATAGGTATAAGTGGTAGTGTTGCCCTCAGCATCCGTTTGAGAAAGCAGATTGCCCATAGCATCATACTCATAGGCGGTCGTATTACCCCTTCCATCTGTAGAGGTCAGGACCTGTCCATTCCCATTATAGGTATAGCTGGAGGTATTGCCGTTTCGGTCTATGAAGCTGGTGACATTTCGGTCTTCATCGTAGGAATAGCTTTCGCTGGTCCCATCGGGATAGGTGATAGCGGAGATGTTGCCATTATTATCGTGTTCATAATAGGTGGTATTGCCTTCACGGTCTGTCTCGGAAACCCTTTGATTCAACTCGTCGTAGCTGAATTTTTGCGTACCATTCTCATTGGTGGATTCAATGATGCGGCCAAGCTCGTCATACACGATGGATAAATAATAGCCATCGCTCCCGGTACTGGTGTTGCGGCGGTTTTCAGGATCATAGGTAAAATCAAAGGTGCCGATGTCGGCGGCGTACTGATGGATGACACGGCCTTCGGAGTCATAGGTATTCTCTACATACACCTCGCCCTTGAAGTTCTGAACTGTGGCGAGGAGGCCGTTTTCGTAGGTGTACCGGAGGCTGTCACCGTCCGGATTCTCTGCGGAGATCAGAGAATCACCGTCATAGCTGAGAAGAATGGAACGGCCTGTGCTGTCGGTTACGGTTTCCAGATTGCCTTCGCTATTGTAGGAGAGCGCAAAGGAACCAGTATCGTTGGAGATCCGAGTGAGCTGGTCTCCATTGTATGAGAGAGAAATAGTATTCCCATCTAAATAGGAAATGCGCTCTAACAGGCCGTTATCGCTGAAATCGTAGACAGTCCCATTCCGGTCAGACAGATGGAAGCCGGTGGAATCCCGATCCAAAGTGTAGGCAGAGCCAGCCTTGGCTTGATAAGAGCCATCGTAGATGAGGTCAAAATAAACGTCATGACCACCAGGTAGCGTTACTTTGGCATAGAGCAGGCCGGTTTCCAGGGAATAACTGTAATTGTGAGACCAGCCGTTTCCCAGAGCATGATTATGCTCCCCATCGGAGGACTCATAATAACGTATGAAGGATAGATCATTCCTGCCGTAGAGAGCAAAATCCTGATATTCCCAGCTAAAACTGCCGGTGAGTAGGTCAACAGGATCTTCTGTAAGTTCTCGATAAAGTTCCCAAAATTGAGCCCAATCCGCAAGATTATCCTCAGAATGGTCGATTTCAAAGGCCAGGAAGCTATTATAGACCGCTGCAATATCGGTGGTGGGCTCCAGAACGATTACATAGCGGGCACCGTCTTCGTATTCGGGCAGGAAGGGCTCGGCACCTTCACTTTCGACCACGCGACCGTCCCAGAGGATGTAGTTGATGATGGACTTGGCTGCGTCTTCCAGATCTCCATTGGAAGCAAATATCGAACCGCGATTGAAGATAACGTCATCATATGTCAGTTCCGGACGGGGGTCATCCGCCAACTCTGAGGAGGGGGATGACTCCGGGAGAGGGACCGACTCAGATGGAGCGGGTTCGATTGAGGGTGCACTTTCTTCGGGCAGAGGCACAACACTTTCTTCTGGAGCAGGGCTAACACTTTCTTCTGGAGTGGGTACTGCGCTTTCATTCGGCAACGGCTCAGTGGTTTCAGGCAGAGTGGGAGCCTCCGTTTCGACAGGAGGTGTAGATTCTTTCATGGCACCCTCTTGTTCAGGCATCATGGGCTCCTGTGTGGCTACACTTCCCTGGAGCTCAGGTAGGTCACCAGCCATTCCGACCGGAACATGAGAAGAGAGTGCGTTGGAGAGTTGCTCTGGCGTTCCTGTAGACTCAGAAGTTGGTTCATTTTCACTGGGAATGGGATTTTCCGACTCGAAAGGCAGGAGTTCTTCTGGCCCCCCTGGGACCGGCGTTGCAGATTCGTCTGGGGCGGGAAGCTCACTTTCTTCGGGAACAGGAGACTCTGTTTCTGTTGGGGGCAGATTTCCACTTTCCTCCGGTAGAGGTGTCTCCGTCTCAACAGGAGTCGGAGTATCGGTCACTTCGGGACTTGCGACCGGTGTTTCGGTCGGTAGTGGAGAGATGTTTTCCGGAGTAGGACCGCCCTTATACTTTTCCAATGGGAGCTTCTTTCCGGCGAAGCCATATGCGTAGTCACCAATAATCGCCTTCTGAGGTCGCATACCAGTAGCAGTCTCAGAGATAATATACATCCAATCTTCCCTGGAGAGTTGGTGGCCGGTAACTTCCTCGGCCTCCTCATCCGGATTATCAATATTATCTAGGACCCGGGTTCCATAGAGATAACCGACAAAGTCCGCCAGGAAGGGCTCAGGATCGGTGGTATCCCCCGGCACCAGCTCGACCTCATCACCAGTCCATTCATCCCCTTCCGCCATCTTGTAGAGCGCCAGACTGGCAGGTTGGGATTGTTCCAGGGTATAACCAACCTTAACCAGAGCGTTGTTACTCAGGTTTATGCCGCGATAGAAATAGTTGGTCATTTCCCCGTTGCTGTAAAGAGATATTTCCTCAGCATTGAGGACATTTTCCATGGTCATGTTCTTGAGCTCTGCAACTGTGGGAGCATAGTCGGGGTCTGCCGCAAAAGCAGCCATCGGCAACATCCCCAGAAGGAGCGCCAGGGTCAGGGTTGAAGCAACAACGCGTGAGAACCGTTTTCGTGCCTTCATATGTATACTCCTCTCATATCGTTCTGATAGCCCGACTTCCTTGGGACACCAGAAACTAGCCCCCTTTCCTTTTCTGAATATTGAAAATAAGTTTTCCAAAGAAGTCCTTCTATATATTGTAGTGGGCAAAAACGCAGAAATCGTGACATATAATATTAAAAAATTTGTCAAATTTAATATTGTAAAATAAGAGAAAGAAGCAAATATGATAGCTCAAAATATTCTTTTAATAGTATCATTTCAAAAAAATATTATTTAAAAAAGTATATACTTAAAATTATGATAAAAATGATTATTTTAATCATCCTACCGATAGATAGAAATTGGCTATCATATTATGGTAGGTGGTGATATGATGGCAGACTATCCCAAACAATTAAGGGAGCGGATAACCAAGTTTCGGGAACAAAAAGGGGTATCGGAAAGCAGGATGTCCAGAGAGCTGGGACAAAGCAAATGTTATCTGCAGCAGATATCTTCTGGAAAAACGCTGCCTTCCATGGGAGCATTTTTCAGGATATGTGAATATCTTGAGACGCTACCGATAGAATTCTTTTGGGATGACGGAATTGATTCGATATATATGCATGAGCTTCTGGGGCGTGTAAAAAGTATGACAAAGGAAGATGCCGACTACTTGCTCATGTCGGCAAAATATTTGAGCGGCCGGGGATATACTTCAAAAAATCAAATCTGATTTTTCAAAAGCGACCTGGAAAGGCGCAAAGTGCAAGCCCTTGGAGGAACATTCTTCCGGGGCTTGTCTTTCTGTGTGTGTTTATAAAAGGGTGAGGCTTAAATGAAAAAGAAACCATGGAAGAGGTTAAGTCAGTCAGATTCTGAAGCTGTGATGCGGTTGGTGGATGAATATCAGTCGAGCATAAAACGGATCATTGTATCCGTCTTAAAAGGACAATGGCCAGATGCAGTGGATGATATACTTCAAGATACATATGAGGAGATATGCAGACAGCTCAATTTGATTGAGGAGGCAGAGAATCGGCGCGCATATGTGTGTAAGATTGCAGCCAGACTGGCGATTCAAGCGCACAGAAAATTAGGGCGGGATCTTCCGTTGGACGAAGACGTCCCTGCACCGGAGGATTTATCCTTCAACCTGGATACGATTCTACCCTGCAGCCTATCTCCATCCGATAAGAGATTGTTGAAAAGAGTCTATGAGGAGCAGGACAATATCGTAGACATTGCGAAAGAATTCGGAAAGAAGGATACCGCGCTTCGACAGCAGTTAAAACGGGCCCGCGACCGAGTCAAAAAGATTATTATGAAGGAATAAATTTAAATAGTATGTCACGTTTTAGAAAATAGGACCCACTAATAATAGTGAGGAGGTAGATAAGATGTTGCAGCGGAACGGTGAGGACATTGCTTCTAAAAGCGTCTTCAACGAAGCTAATTTGAAAGAACATCTTAGGGGAAAGACCGCAGATGAACTGATTGAGGAGTTGGAAAAACTTTATGATGAGGAGGAACTGACTGGGGAAGAATTTGATCCGCGGATTGTAGAGATCTATATTGAAGCCATGGAGAAGGTAAGCCCCCCAGATCCTGCCGCTGAACGTGCGTTTGATCGATCTTGGGCGCTGTTCCACACGAAGCATCGTGTCGAAAAAGAACCTTCCAGTTCTCATAGAGCTGTAAAAATTCGATGGCGTATCGAAGCTGCCGTGCTTATAGTTATTTTCTTATGCGTATCCGCTGCAGCATTTGGTTGGAAGGATTATATTATTACATGGAAAGATGAACTGTTTGGAACAGTGCCGCACATACCAGGGACTATGGAACTTAAGGAACCGAATGTGTCTGGCTATCGTTCATTGAAGGAAGCTGTTCAAAAGTATACTGACATTTCGGTCGTGCCCGGATGGATTCCTCCTGGGTATACGATTGACGAGATCTATGAGATGGAAGTCGAGTCAGCTGACGTTATATCGGCAACATATAGAGACGGACAGAAAAGTATTGTTATCAGAGTATTTTGCTACCGAAATACGGAAGATATTTCGGATTTGTGGGTAGAAAAGGATTCTGGTCTGTATAAAGACACTTACCAGACGCACGGAATTGAACATGCCATCTCAGAAAATTATGGACACACGCAGATAATGTGGAGAAATGGTCAATGCACATGTAGTATTACAGGGGATATTTCCCGAGCAGACGCTGAAAGAATGATCAATTCTATCTATGAAAACGGGGGATAACAATGAAAAAAAGACTTGGAACTGTACTTTTATTAGCACTCTTTGTCATTTCCAGTATGATGCCTACCTCTGCAGCCACAGCAGAGATCTGGAATGAAGCAAGAGCCAGCCACTACTTTGATGCATATATGCTGGGCATATCCGCGAAGGGAGGGGGCGAAATGGCGGTTTCGTTCGGTGTATTCGGGACAGATACTATGGATAAAATTGGAGTATATAGTCTGCGGATTGAAAGCGAAATCGCCCCCAACAAATGGATAGAAGAATTCACTGTATACGGAAGCAGTGATCCGGACACTTTCTATGCTATGGATACAATACAGCACGGCGGCGATTTCTATTTTGACGGAATGCCGGGTGTAAAATATCGTGCTGTAATGGTGGCATATGCTAAAAATGCTTCCGGCTATGAATATAGCAAGGAGATGGCATGCACAGGACGGTACTGTGAATAAAAATATTTACATTTCTGCAGGTAAAGTTATATATCTCGAACCTTTATCTAATATCTAAGCTGGTCAGTGCGCAAAAAACAGAGAGTAGGAGTATACCCCTACTCTCTGTTTTAATTTTTATATGGGAAAATAAAGTACATTAAAGCAAGGGACAAAATATGGTGGGGACGCTCAACGGCGTATGCCAACGAGATCAAGCGGCTCTTTTTGCGTCCATCCAGCTCTTTGGTCGAGTTGGATGGACGCTTTTTGTTTGCTGACATAAAAAATCTCGAAAAAAGTTTTTAATCCGGACATGAGCTGTCCGCTTTAACCTGTATGATTCGGCCATGGAGGTAAAAGGGGGGGAGTGTGTGAGGATGAACGATCGGCAACAGCAGCTTATCAGCCTGCTGTGTCAGCGTCGGAGTGATAGCATTCAAAATCTGGCGATGGAACTTGGTGTCTGTGAGCGAACGATTCGCCGGGATATTGAAGAACTCACACTTACTTACCCAATCGAGACTGTCCGTGGCCGATATGGCGGTGGGGTCAGGATGGCAGACTGGTACTTTCAGGACCGGCCAAAACTGACTCCCAAACAAACAGCGCTGCTCAAACGCCTAGCTATTGGGCTGCATGGTGAAGATTTAGATGAGATGAATCGAATTCTCACCCACTTTGCTTCCTGAAGGAGCCTGACTACAGGCCCCATTGTTCTTTGACAAGTTCATACCAGCAGCGCGGAACACCACACAGACACCAGATCCAATGTGCGCCAAGACCCGGAGGCCCCTGCGGGGCCTCGGCGAGCGATACCACAGCGGATCGGACGGCCCCGGCAAGGTCGTTTTCTCATTCCCTGGACTGAAAGCAGTAGAGGTCCCCGGAATGTGTTTGTGAAGGTCTGCCACACCTTTTCCGTGCTGTTCCTAACTCACCGGGGGAGCGAGCTGCAAATGCGGTGAGATGATCAGTAACCAAACAAATGATATGAGGATTTGAATGATGGAAAAATGTAACTACAGGAAAGACCCTCACCAAGATATTGACCATGTCTTCCGGGACTTGCTCCCGGCTCACGGGATGGTGGAGCGTCCGGCACAGGTGGAACTGAGCCATCAGATGCTGGACACCATGCTGAATGGTAGCATTGCCCTGTGCGATGCCGGGACAGGCATTGGAAAAACATACGCCTATCTGGTAGCAGGGGTAGTGTTTCGGCGATACCGGTCACGTGCCGGCCTGCCGAACCAGCCCCTGCTGATCTCCACCTCCAGCATCGCACTCCAGGGTGCGATCATCCACGATTACCTTCCGTTCCTCTCCAAAGTCATGATGGCTGATGGTATGTTGGACAGTCCGCTCCGAGCAGTGCTGCGGAAAGGAAAATCCCACTACGTCTGCGATGCCCGCCTGATGAAGCGGCTCCAGACCGCGAACCTGGATCGGAAGAACCCGCTGGCAAAAGCGGCACTCCTCTCCATGAGAGACCATTTGGACCTGGACATGGCCCCTCATCTCAGCGGATATGACCGTGAACGGATCTGTGTTCCTCCAACGTGTGACTGCGGCAAGACTGAATGCCGCTATCTCTGCTATCTGGATGTGTGTGCCTCAGAGAGATATGCCATCCAGGTTTGTAATCACAACCTCCTTCTGGCCGACGCCATTCACCAAGGGAGTGGGAAACGCCCCATTCTGCCGGATAGCTGCGCCATCGTAATGGATGAGGCCCACAAGTTGCCGGAGACCGCTCGGCAGATGTTCGGTATTACACTGGCAGCAGGAGAACTGCATACTCTATGTAGAAAACTGCGGAGGGAGCAGTTCCTGCTGGCGGCGGAGACCTTGGAGGACACGGCAGGGCTTCTGCTGTCTGAGATAGCCAAGCCCTGGAGCGGAGACAGCTCCTTTTCTCATTTCAGCATCCCCCTGGATGGGGTGGAACGTACCTTGTCGGTGATCCACCGACAGATCCGGCGGATGCTGACTGCCGGCACCAGGATGGAACTGGAGCGAGTGCTGGATAAAACGAAGCTGTTCTGCCTGCACCAGCCGGACATGGTGTATTACACCGCTGAGGACGAGACTGGCGGTTCCATGCTGTGTGCCTCTGCTACGGATCTTACAGCACAGCTCCGGCAGACGCTATGGCAGCAGGACCGGCCCATGATACTGGCTTCCGGCACGCTGGCAGTGGGCAGCAACTTCCGGCGGTTCAAAGAGGAAACTGGCCTGCTGGCCGAGGGGAGAGTGCGGGAGCATATCGCACCCTCTCCCTTCGACTACCAGCGAAACTGTCTGCTGTACCTGCCCCCAATAACGCCCAGCCAGGCCGACAGCGATTACTATGACGACCTTGCGGAACAGATCGTCAAGCTGTTGGACGCAGCTAACGGCCACGCCCTGGGGCTATTTACCTCCTACGCGGCCATATCCGCTGTGCGTGAACGGCTGAAACAGCGGGACTTGCCCTATCCCGTGTTGACTCTGGGCCGGAACGGCGGACACACGATGTCGGAGTTTATGGCTCATCCAGGCAGTGTTCTGCTGGCTGCTGGAGCGGCGTGGGAAGGTTTTGATTTTCCTGGAGACTGCGTATCTCTGCTCATCCTCCCCAGGCTGCCGTTCCCGATGCCGGACGCAGTGAAGGAACAGGAGCGGATGAAACACGCCACGCTTCATGATTTTCTCCGGGCTGTGGTGGTGCCGGAGATGCAGATCAAACTGCGTCAGGGATTCGGGCGGGCGATCCGCACTGAGACAGATACCTGTGTGGTCGCTATCCTGGATGAACGTGCTGGGAAGAATCGGCGCTATTTCCGGGACGTGCTGACTGCTTTGCCGGAAGTGCCGGTCACCCACAGCCTGAAGGATGTGGAGCGGTTCATACGGGCTGTGAAGCCGGAAGGCTACTTCCTGGAGGGCGCGGCATGAGCAACATCAAAACAGAACTGCAATACCGGATCGCCCTGGGTATCCTGGGACAGATGTGTTCAGCTGGCCTTGTCAACGACCAGGAGGCAGAGACCATCCGGCGGCTGGCAGCAGAGAAATACCGCCCGGAAACTGTTCGGGGATTGTAATGGATATTCCAGCCCAAGTGTGGTAGTGTTGGCGTTGACCAAACTGGCAGAAAGGAGTCAGCACGATGGAATACGCATTTTACGCCGAGCAAATATACCGGCTAAAAGAAGGGATTGTCCAAGCCAGAGTGCTGCCTGCCCAGGAGGCGGAAGCACTTGGCTATGAGGACGGTTATACAGCCTAGAAGCCGGAGGGCAGACTGTATGTAGATGGCTTTGACAGCGAGACCGCAGCCAGATACCATCTGGAGGGCCTGACAGACTGTAGGATCATGAATTGAGAGGAGTTGAGACGATGGCAGCAAATGTGACCTACATACCGCCCAAGGCGGCAAAACCGGAGGCCCTGCGGGTTGCGGCGTACTGCCGTGTCAGCTCCGATTCCAGCGACCAGCTCCACTCCTACGCCACCCAAATCAAGGCGT
>OLRX01001038.1_pt1 | contig 22178 bp, 19 predicted proteins | sample 1672991 | NCBI WGS metagenome assembly OLRX01 (sample SAMEA3136744, study PRJEB25190) | human gut metagenome | biome: human gut; feature: human-associated habitat; material: faeces | place: Austria | collected 2013
AATGGGCCCTTATAGGGCCTGGTCAAACCTCCGGCTTAGCCGGAGGTTTTGATTTTCAGAGCAGGCAATGCAAGCTGTCTTTTGGCAGTTTGCATATGCACCCGCGAGGAAAATGAGGGATTGCAAAGGGAGGTCTCGCCTGTCGGCTCGGTCAGCGCTTCAAAGCGTTTCACGCTTTGAGGTCTCCACCGGAGACCCGCGCCCCGTTGCCGCGGGGTTTCCAATAGGGGCGAGCAGCATCCCTGTTGGCACACGATTTTGCTTCGCAAAGTCTAGTGTGTTATACCTTTGCTTCCGGCTGACGCGGGAAAGGGGTTGGCGGCATACTCTGCGGTGCGGCAGAGTGTGGCAACAAACGCTTTTTCGCGGCAGTAGGACAGGCGGATTTTGTGATGTGAGCTACAGCACAAACGCAGGATTTTTGAGAAGCAAAATCCGACTGGCCGGAGAAGGAAGCAGAGGTATATATAAGCTCTCGTCCCGCCGCAGCGCCGCGCGCTAAAACCACCACGGCAGCTCCAGCCAGAGGTTGTCCATCGCCTCGCCTTCCAGCCTCTTTGCCCTTTTCTCGCTGAGATGAAAATGAATCGCTGTGCCGATCAGCGTGTGCCCAATATCGTCCGTAAAGCCATGGCGGTACAGAAGATACGTCTGTTCCCGCTCGGAGATTTGCCCCAAGCCCTCGTACAGCTCCCGCAAGGTTTCTCTTTCCTCATAAACCTGTTCCGGAGATTTGGCGGCGATGTCGGCAACCGCCTCCATGCGCAGCAATCGCTCTTCGCCGGGGAGAACTTCATCCAGCCGGACTTTTTGAAGCCCCAGCCCATTTTCGGAATCGACCATCCGCTGCTCATATCGGGAGAAGGCGTCCCGAACCAGATCGGTCATGGCGTTTCGGATGAACGGCGCGGCATAGGTCAGGAACTTGACGCCGACGCTTTTATCATAGCTGGAAATTGCCTTCAATAAGCCGATGCAGCCCTCCTGCTCCAGATCGCCGGGTTCGATGCTGAGATCGCTCTCCGCCAGATTGGATTTAAGGAAAATCTCACTGGCTGTTTTGCGGATGAAGCCGGAATTGTGTTCCAGAAGAAGATCGGCGGCATGGGCGTCTCCCTTCTGAGCCAGAGCGCAAAGCTGCTCATTGCACGGCTTGCGCATTGTCCTTCTCCTGTGATGCAGCGTTCGCTGTGGCAGACTGAAAAACGTCGGTCAATGCCTGACCGAGCCGATTCAGCGCATCGGGGTCAACACCATCTGCACCGGCGATGCAGCCTGTGATCAGGTTTGACACGAACTCCGGCGCAACGGTCGGGTTTTCCGTATCCTGTCCCTTCATGATCTCCGAAAACATTGTTTCCGCTTTCGCAGCTGTCATTGCCTGAATGGCTGCGAAGTCATTGCCGATCTCCTTTTTCACTTCCTTGACCGCCAGCATGAATTGATTTTCGATGGTGGAAAGATCCGCCTGATAAACGGGCGTTTTCAGACGATTGATTTCATTCGCGGCCCGCGCAGCGGCGTTCGTCTTTACCGTTTTCCGCATCAGACCGCTGAGCGTGGTATAGAGCTGATTTTGCGCGGCGTACCCGGCGGCAAGCGTGTCGTTGAAATACTGCTCCAATGTGTGGGTCAGCTCAAGGAAGCGCGGACTTTCCAGCAGATAATTCACGACCTGCGCATTTGCTTTTCCGGTATAGAGGTTTCTCGCCGCCTGCGCCGACAAGCCCAGTTCGCCGATTTCATAGTTCTTTCTGTCCGGCACAGTCGTTACGCCCAGAAGAAAGTCGGTGGACACATCAAACGCGCGGGCGATGCGGATGATATTTTCGTCACCCAGCTTGTCCGTTTTGCCGCTGATGAAGCGGCTCAGCGAGCTTTCCGAACAGCCGATTCTTGCGGCAAGCTCGGCCTGCGTAACCTTCCGCTCCTTCAACAGATCCCAAATGCGGTCACGGACAGCCGCGGGGAGAAATACCGATTCGTTGCTCATGAACATATCGCCTCCGATTCCAGTAAAAATCCTGCGCCAAGCAGATATTGTAAATTCAGTATAGCACATACTCCGCCTAAAATATAGTACAAATGTTCTATAATTGTTTCGCAAAATGACTTGAATATCTTCTCGACAAAAGCCTCCCGTGCTCTTGCATTTTTGCAAGAAAGCAGGAGGCTTTTTGCTATTCGCTTGCATAAGTGCCTGATTTCGTCGGTCTAAGACCTTTTCTCCGTATATTCAGGTGACAAAGGAAATTTGTCGCAAAAATCTGAAAGGAGAAATTGCCTATGAACCTATTTGATACCGTGAAGGCCGCCGTTACCCCCCCGCATGGCGGCGGAGCGGTACGGGCTGCCGATCCGGCAAGGCAACATGATCTGCTGCCCCTTCCACGCCGACCGCACGCCCAGCATGAAGTTGAATGAGGATTACTTCTACTGCTTCGGTTGCGGGGCAACTGGTGACGTGATCGACCTTGTAGCAAGGCTGTTCAACCTGAGCGGCTATGAAGCGGCGAAGAAGCTGGCGTATGACTTTGGGATCGACCCGGACAAGCCCCCGGCTGCGGCAGCGCTGCGGAAACCGAAATATCCGCTGGCAAAGGCGTTCCAGAATGAGACGCTGCATTGTCAGCGGATATTGTACGATTATCTGCATCTTTTGGAGCGCTGGAAGATGCAGTACGCACCCAAAACGCCGGAGGATACTCTTGATGACCGTTTTGTGGAAGCTTGCCAGATGCTCGATTATATCGAGGATCTGGCAGATATTTTGGCCTTCGGAGAGTTGGAGGGTCGCGTTAAAACCGTGGATATGCTTCAAAAGGACGGCATGATCGACCGACTGGAAGAACGCCTGAAACGGACGGAAAAGGAGGTGGATGCCCGTGACGAAACGGAAATCAGCTAATTTAGACGCGCTCATCTGGTTTGACGGCACAAATATCAATGAGGCGCTGTTCTGTGATGAATTTCTGAGCAACCGGAAAATCATCTTTGCCGATGGTGCTTTCTTTACACCGGACGGCAGAGTGACCGACGATCTGCCGCTCCGGGGCGAAATCTATGAGGAACTGAAATGCTGCGCCGTGAACAATATTCCCCGCAAGATCACCAACATTCTGGAAGTGATGAAGCTGGCGGCTCATATAGGGGACTTTGTACCAGAGGCAGATAGAATCCATCTGGCAAACGGTACTTTGAAGCTGGACGGCAGCTTCACCGAGGGCAGACCGAACATTGTGCGGAGCAGACTGCCGGTGGCATACCGCCCTGACGCACCGGCTCCCGTTCGGTGGCTTTCTTTTCTGGAGGGGCTTCTCTATACGGAGGATATTCCCACCTTGCAGGAGTTCATCGGTTATAGCCTGATTCCCAGCAACAAGGGGCAGCGCATGATGGTGATTAAGGGTAACGGCGGCGAAGGAAAATCGCAGATCGGAGCTGTGCTGGGTGCGCTTCTCGGCAGCAACATGAAGGACGGCAGCATCGGTAAAATTTCTGAAAACCGGTTTGCCCGCGCGGATCTGGAACACATTCTGCTGTGCGTCGATGATGATATGCGGATGGAAGCATTGCGGCAGACCAACTACGTCAAGTCCATCGTGACCGCTCAAGGCAAAATGGATTTGGAGCGCAAGGGCAAGCAGAGCTATCAGGGTTGGATGTTTGCCCGCCTGCTGGCGTTCTCCAATGGCAATCTGCAAGCGCTATATGACCGAAGCGACGGATTTTACCGCCGCCAGCTTGTACTGACCACCAGGGAAAAGCCTGTGGGACGGATAGATGATCCCGACCTTGCGGAGAAAATGAAAGCTGAAGCCGAGGGCATCTTCCTGTGGGCGTTTGATGGCTTGCAGCGGCTGGTTGCCAACAACTTCAAATTCACAGAGAGCCAGCGTACGCGGGATAATCGGGAGGCAGTCAAGAGGGATAACAACAACATCTTTGATTTTCTGGAATCCGAGGGCTATATCCGGCTGAAAGCAGACTGCACCATCAGCTCTAAGGATTTGTATGAGATTTATCGGATGTGGTGCGAGGAAAACAATCTGATACCGCTAAAGCGCCGCAGTTTCAGCGACAGCGTGATTGCTAGTCAGAGCAAGTACAATCTGGAATACTGCAACAAGATCACCAACGCTGCCGGACGGCGCGTATGGGTTTTTTTCGGTATTGAGGCGATTGCAAAACCCAATATAAACGGGTTTTCTGATATCTCAGAGCGTACGTACGTACCGGAGGAATGGCGATGAATTTTCCAGCCACCGCTCCATGTACGTATGTACGCTTTGTTTTTTCCGAAACGCTGCTATATGAAAAAACTGCTGGGTTTTGCTATATTTTGGGGTGAGAAATCAAGCCAAGTGAAATCCGCAAAGTATTTGCCTGATGGCAGAAATGGTTTCACGGAATCGCGCTTCTCGGAATAGCAAAGCAGATGCGCGGAAATATGAGAAATCACACGGTTTAAAGCAAAGTCACACGGAACGGGAAAGTCAGTAGGTGTTACTTGCGAACAGGACATCACACCGGCAATTTTGAACGGATTTGATGGCAACAGATATTTTTACGACACAGCGAAGCGGATACGTCGGAAAGCGTACTGGCTTCGCTTTTTCATTATCTAATTATGGAGGGGATTTGAATATGAGTGTACGCAATGAGATCAAGGCGCAGATCGTCCGCGCCGGTTTTACCATGCAGAAGGCTGTTGACCTGCTACATGATGAATATGGCTGGTCGGACAGCGTTTCCAATCTGTCCGCCAAGTTGCAGCGGGAGAGCATCCGCTACAAAGAAGTCGTGGAACTGGCTGATGTGCTGGACTGCGACATCGTGTGGGTGAAGCGAGGGAATCGCCGATGAAGGCACAGTACGCCATTCTCCGCTTTGCCAAGTACAAGGGGCCGGAGATCGGGCACATCGAGTCCCACAATGAGCGCACAAAAGACGAATACGCTAGCAATCCGGGTATTGACAAGAGCCGCAGCTGTCTGAACTTTCATCTGCTCGAACCAGATCGTAAATATCGTGCAGAGGCAGAACGGCAGATCAAGGACGCCGGTTGCCGCACGCGGTCGGACAGCGTGCGCGTGGTGGAGGCGCTGGTGACAGCCAGCCCGGAGTTCTTCAAGGGGAAGAAAAAGGGCGAAATCAAAGCCTATTTTCAGGAGGCGCTGGGCTTCATCCAAGAGCATCAAGACCCGAAAACCATCATCTCCGCCGTGGTGCATATGGACGAGAAAACGCCTCATATGCACCTTTGCTTTGTCCCGCTGACGGAGGATGGGCGGCTCAGCGCCAAAGAAATCGTAGGTAACAAGAAGAAACTGACACAGTGGCAGGACAGGTTCTGGGAGCATATGGTGAAGAAATACCCCGATCTGGAGCGCGGCGAGAGTGCCAGTGAAACCGGACGCGACCATATCCCACCACGAGTGTTCAAGGAGATGACCCGCCTGACCAAGCAGAAGGCCAAGCTGGAAGAATTACTTTCAGGCGTCAATGCGTTCAATGCCAAGGGGAAAGCAGCAGAAATCGGCGCTTTTTTGGACAAGTATATCCCGGCTGTGGAGCAGATGCACACGACACTGAAAAAGTACAATACGGCGTTCACGGTCACGACTGCCGAAAATAAAAAGCTGAAAAAGAAAACGGAGCAGTTGGAGCAGTCGCTGGACAAAGCCGCGCAGGAAAGCACCTTGAAAAAGCTGGCTGATGCCAAGCTGTATCGGGATTATGAGGATGCCGTCGCCGTGCTGGATCGTATTCCGAAGGAAGTGCTGGCGGCATATACACACAGAACGGAGAAAGAGAGGGAGACTGCCTATGGTAGATGAATGGAGCGGCTTCGCCGCTTTGCTGGCAAATTTGATTGAAAAGTATGCCGTGGTTCTGAATCTTGACGCGCTGCCCGATCTCGTCATAGAGGAAGCCGTGCCTGAAAAAGATGATACCGATAAGGATATTCATGAAAACGATATTGAACCCGTGAAAGCGGCATGATATAATTATCGTGAAATAAGTGTCCAAACCGCCATTGCAGGAGCAAAAGCTCCTGCAATGGCAGAAAACGAGGTGAAGTGACCATGGAACGCTGGGAGAATGAGCAGAACAATTCTGAAATGATGATTTATACCACAGAGGATGGCTTGACAAAGATTGAAACGACCTTCGATGGCGATACGGTTTGGCTGTCCATTGACCAGATGGCGGAGCTGTTTCAGCGTGACAAATCTACTATTTCCAGACATATCAAGAACATTTTCACTGAGGGCGAATTGAAGCGAGAAGAAGTTGTTGCAAATTTTGCAACAACTGCCGCTGACGGTAAGACTTATCAGGTGGATTACTATAATCTCGATGTTATCATTTCTGTCGGCTACCGTGTGAAATCTCAGCGCGGCGTGCAGTTTCGTATTTGGGCAACGGGGATTTTGAAGGAGTATATGCGAAAGGGCTTTGCTCTGGATGATGAGCGCCTGAAAAATCTGGGCGGCGGCGGATACTTCAAGGAGCTGCTGGAGCGTATCCGTGATATCCGCGCTTCCGAGAAGGTGTTTTACCGTCAGGTGCTTGAAATCTACGCAACCAGTATTGACTATGACCCCAAGGCGGAAATCTCCATTCAGTTTTTCAAGAAAGTCCAAAATAAGATTCATTATGCCATTCATGGGCAAACAGCGGCGGAGGTCATCTACACACGCGCCGATGCGGAGAAAGAATTTATGGGCTTGACCACCTTTTCTGGCAGTCAGCCCACGCTGAAAGAGGCGGTAGTTGCCAAGAACTATCTGAACGAGAAAGAGCTTCGTGCTATGGGGCAGCTTGTGTCCGGCTATCTGGATTTTGCGGAACGTCAGGCAGAGCGAGAGCAGGCAATGACCATGCAGGACTGGTCAGAGCATCTTGATCGGATTTTGACTATGAGTGGAGAGCAACTGCTGATTGGCAATGGGAGTGTCAGCCATAAGCAGGCTATCGACAAGGCAACCGGCGAGTACAGAAAATACAAGGCCCGTACCCTCAGCGAAGTGGAGCGCGATTATCTGGATTCCATCAAGCTGTTGGAGCAGAAAACAGATAAAAAGTAAGCCGGGGTGGAGAAGATGTGATGAAAAAAGAAAGGATAAAAGTCTATATCTATACGCGCGTGTCTACCGCCATGCAGATTGACGGATACTCTCTGGATGCCCAGAAGTCCCGAATGAAAGCCTTTGCCGACTTCAACGATTATGAAATTGTGGGCGAATATGAGGACGCCGGAAAATCCGGCAAGTCCATAGAGGGCAGAATCCAGTTCAATCAGATGATGGAGGACATCAAGTCCGGCAAAGACGGCGTGTCCTATGTGCTGGTGTTCAAGCTTTCGCGCTTCGGCAGAAATGCGGCAGACGTTCTTTCTACCTTACAGGTCATGCAGGACTTTGGCGTTAACCTGATCTGTGTGGAGGATGGGATCGATTCCTCCAAGGATGCGGGGAAGCTGATGATCTCTGTTTTGTCAGCGGTTGCAGAGATTGAGCGTGAAAACATCCGTGTGCAGACAATGGAGGGCAGAATCCAGAAAGCCCGTGAGGGGAAATGGAACGGCGGCTTTGCGCCTTATGGCTACAAGCTGGAAAAGGGACAACTTTTCATCAATGAGGAAGAAGCAGCGGCAATCCGCGTGATTTTTGACCAATATGTGCATACAGATACCGGTGCAAACGGCCTTGCAAAATATCTTGTGACCCACGGGATTCACAAAATCCAAAGGCAAAACGGGAAAAATCCCCTGTTTGATTCTGCGTTGATCCGCAGGATTCTGAAAAATCCGGTTTACTGCGGAAAAATCGCCTATGGCAGACGCAGAACGGAGAAGGTGCATGGCACAAGAAATGATTACCGTCTTGTGGAGCAGGATGACTATTTGCTGGTGGATGGTCTGCATGAGGGAATCGTTTCCGAAGAACTATGGCACGAGGCGCAGGTCAAGCTGCTAGCACAAGCGGAGAAATACGAACACGTCAACAGGGGCAAGGACACCAAAATTCATCTGCTGTCCGGTATTGTGAAATGCCCGGTCTGCGGCGTGGGAATGTACGGAAACAAAAGCATCAAGCATAAGGCGGATGGCTCAAAATACAAGGATTTTTATTACTATGGCTGTAAGCACCGTGCGATGACGCGCGGTCATAAATGCAACTTCAAGAAGCAGATCAATGAAGAACTGCTGGACAGCGCCGTTGCTGAGGTTATCGTAAAGCTGGTAAGCAATCCGAAGTTCGCCGCCATGATGCAGGAAAAGATCAGCATGAAGGTGGATACCTCTGCCATTGAGCAGGAGATTGCGGCGCATGAAAAGCAGCTTCGCCAGAGTTATTCCGTAAAAGTGCGGCTGATGGAGGAAATTGATTCTCTCGACCCGGACGATAAGCACTACATCAAACGCAAAGCAGACCTTGATGACCGGCTCTACAAGATGTATGATAAGATCGAGGATACAGAAAACCAGCTCGTTGCTGCCAGAGCCAAGAAGATGGCGATTGAGGCGGAAAAGCTGACAGGCGACAACATCTACAAGGTGCTGATTTACTTTGATAAGCTCTATTCCGTCATGGACGATCAGGAAAAGCGGCAGCTCATGGAATCGCTGCTATCCGAAGTCCAGATTTATGAGGAACGGCAGCCCAACGGCCAGTGGCTCAAGTCCATCAAGTTCAAGCTCCCAATCATTGCGGAAGATATGAGCTTGAGTTTGGACAATGATGCACATATAGAGACGGTATGCCTCTTGTCACGGGAAACAGATCCCCATAGCATTTCATGAGCTCCGTTATAGGGATAGCATGCTTATAAGTTTCCAAAAAACGGATCCCCGTGAGCCTTCTGGCCCACGGGGATCCGTTTTTCATACTCCATGCTCAGGCACGCTTCCACTTCACGCCGCCGGGAACGTCGGTGATTTCCACTCCCTGGGCCTTCAGCTCATCCCGGATGCGATCCGCCTCGGCGAAGTTTTTAGCCTTCTTGGCATCGGCCCGGGCCCGGATCAGGGCTTCCACCTGGGGATCCTCCCGGCCGTCCTCGCTGACGACGGTGAAGCCGCCTGCGGCGGGGGCCGCTTCCTGGGACTTGCGCAGAGCCGCCGCCTTCTCCGTCAGCTTCAGCCCCAGCACCTGGTCAAAGCTGTCCAGGGCAGCCAGCTTGGTGGCGTCGGTGGTTTTGGCCTTCAGCACATCATACAGCACCGTCACTGCCATGGAGGTATTCAGGTCGTTGTCCATGGCCTTGGTAAACCGGGCCTTCAGCTCATCCAGAACCGCCGGGTCCACCTCCCCCTTGCCGGGGGTCAGGGCCGCGATTTTAGAGAGCAGCTTGTTGTAGGCCGCCACGGCGTTGTCCAGGTTCTCCCAGGTGAATACCAGGCTCTTACGATAATGGCTCTGCAGGCAGAAGAACCGATACGCCAGGGGGTCATAGCCCTTCTCCTCCAGCAGCGACACCGTCAGGAATTCGCCCTTGGACTTGGACATTTTGCCGCCCTCGGTGTTCAGGTGGGCCACATGGCACCACTGGGGGCACCAGGGATGGCCCAGATAGCTCTCTGACTGGGCGATCTCGTTGGTATGGTGGGGGAAGGCGTTGTCCACGCCGCCGCAGTGCAGGTCCAGATATTCGCCATTATACTTCATGGAAATGCCGGAGCATTCAATGTGCCAGCCGGGATAGCCTACGCCCCAGGGGGAGTCCCATTTCAGCGCCTGATCCTCGAATTTGGACTTGGTAAACCACAGCACGAAGTCGTTGCGATTGCGCTTGTTGGTATCCTCCTCCACGCCCTCCCGGACGCCCACGGCCAGATCCTCCTCGTTGTGGTCGTTGAAGATATAGTACCGCTCCAGCTTGCTGGTGTCGAAATACACGTTGCCCCCGGCCACATAGGCGTAACCGGTGTCCAGGAGGCGGGTGATGATGCGGATATAGTCGTCGATGAGGCCCGTGGCCGGCTGCACCACGTCGGGCCGCTTGATGTTCAGCTTGCGGCAGTCCTCGAAAAAGGCGTCAGTGTAATACTGGGCGATCTCCATAACGGTCTTGTGCTCCCGGCGGGCGCCCTTGAGCATCTTGTCCTCGCCCTGGTCGGCGTCGCTGGTCAGGTGGCCCACGTCGGTGATGTTCATGACCCGGTTGACGCTGTACCCGGCGTAGCGCAGGTACTTCTCCAGCACGTCCTCCATGATATAGCTGCGGAGGTTGCCGATGTGGGCAAAGTGGTACACCGTGGGGCCGCAGGTGTACATTTCCACATGGCCGGGGGTATGGGTCCGGAACTCCTCTTTTTTGTGGGTGGCGGAATTATACAGATACATGGCGTTTTCTCCTTCTATGGTCAATTTTCGCTCTGCAAACAAAAAGCCTCTCATGCCCTGGGGCATGAGAGGCGATATCTCGCGGTTCCACTCTCGTTTATCACTTGCAGCCTGTGACGCAGGCCAATGCGGCGGGCTTCCACATCCCGCGCGCTCCCGGACGCACCTTCTGCCGCACCCCGCAGGACGGCTTGCAGCCGGTGACCGTCCCTCTCTTGCCGGAGCTGCGCGGCATACTCTTTCCGATCGTCGCGCTGTTCGATTTCCCTTTATTATAGCGGTTCCCGCCCGGCGTGTCAATACCGGCGGATCACGGCGGCTACCTTGCCCAGGATCTGGGCCTCCCGGCCATCGATGGGGCTGTACGCTTCGTTCTCCGGCGTCAGCCACACCTGGCCGCCCTGGCGCTTCAGCCGTTTCACCGTGGCCTCGTCCCCCAGCAGGGCCACCACGATCTCTCCGTTGTTGGCGGCAGGCTGCTGGTGCACCACCACCAGGTCATCCGGCAGGATGCCCGCGCCCAGCATGGACTCGCCCCGGACCCGCAGGGCAAAATATTCCCCGTCCCGTCCGCCGGTATCAAAGGTCAGGTAATCCTCGATGCATTCCTGGGCCAGGATGGGCGATCCGGCGGCCACATTGCCCACAATGGGCACCTGATTTTCGGGCGGCTGGCTTTCAGGCGCCTGGCTTTCAGGCGGCTGGCTCTCCCGGGACGCCTCCGTCAGCGTCAGGGCCCGGCCCTTGCCGGCCTGCTTGCCGATGACTCCCAGCTCCTCCAGATGCTTCAGGTGAAAATGCACCGTGGACGGGGATTTCAGTCCCACGGCCTCGCCGATCTCCCGCACCGAGGGGGGATACCCCTGGTCCTGAATGGCCTGGGCGATGTAGTCGTAGATCTTCTGCTGCATTTTGGTCAGCTGGGCCATGACGTCCGCTCCTTTACCGGATATTTTCTACATTATATCATACTCAAATCCGGTTTGCAACAGATGTTCGATGATTTTTTCATCTCATTTCCGCCGTCCCTGTAAAAAATCACGGTTTTCCTCTTGAAATTCCGGCTCGGGTGTGGTAGTATAATGCATACTATGAGAAAAGTGCCCCCAGAGGGCTGAATTATTTGGAGGGAGTTCCGTTATGAACGCTGTTCTTATCATCATCACCGTGGTGCAGCTGCTGGTGGCGCTGGCCCTGATCCTCATCGTCCTGTTCCAGTCCGGCAAGAGCCAGGGCCTGTCCGGGGCCATCGGCGGCATTGCCGATTCCTATATGAGCCGTTCCAAGGCCAAGAGCATGGACGCCAAGCTGGCCCGGGGCACCAAGTGGGTGGCCGCCGTGTTTGTGGTGCTGACCCTGGTTTTGGACTGCATGGTCGCCGCCGGCATCAAGTAAATCAGACAGACTGCCAGCTGGGGGACGCGCCGCGTCCCCCGGCTTTTTTCTATGGAGGGGAGTTCCATGAACGAGCTGATCTTTTCCGCTCCCGGCCGGGTGGAGCTGGGCGGCAACCATACGGACCACCAGCGCGGCTGCGTCCTGGCCGCCGCCATTGACCGCACCACCCGGGCCCGGGTCCGTTTGACCCGCAGCCCTGTTGTCCGGGTCTTTTCCCGGGGCTATGACCCGGTGACTCTGCCGCTGGACCAGCTGTCCCCCCGAGAGGGGGAGCGGAACACCAGTGCCGCCCTAGTCCGGGGCATGGCCGCCGCCTTTGCCCGGCGGGGCATCCTCTGGCAGGGCTTCGACGCCTGGGTGGAGTCCGATGTGCTGCCCGGCTCCGGCCTCTCCAGCAGCGCCGCCTTTGAGGTGCTGCTGGGCCGTATTGGCAGCGCACTGTTTGCCGGCGGTTCCCTGACGCCCGTGGAAATTGCCCAAATGGCCCAATGGGCCGAGAACGTCTATTTCGGTAAGCCCTGCGGTCTTATGGACCAGCTGGCCTCCAGCACCGGCGGCCTGGTATTCATGGACTTCCAGGACCCCGCCGCGCCGGAGGTGCGCCGCCTGAACGCCGCCCTGCCCGGATATGCCCTGTGCATTGTGGACAGCGGCGCGGACCACGCGGACCTTACCGCCCAATACGCCGCCATCCCGCAGGACTTGAAGGCGGTGTGCCGCCTGTTTGATGCGGAGGTCCTGCGCCAGGTGGATGAGGACGCATTCTACCGTCGCCTGCCGGAGGTGCGCCGCCTGGCCGGGGACCGGGCCGTCCTGCGGGCCATTCATGTGTTTGACGAAAACCGCCGGGTCCTGGCCCAGGTCCGTGCCCTGGAATCCGGCGACGTCCCGGGCTTTCTGTCTCTGATCAATGCTTCCGGTGCATCCTCCTGGGAATACCTCCAGAATATTGCCCCCGCCGGCGCGGCGGAGCACCAGGCCCTGGCTGTGACCCTGGCTCTGTGCCGCCGTATGCTGCGGGGCCAGGGTGCTGTCCGGGTCCACGGCGGCGGCTTCGCCGGAACGGCGCTGTGTATCGTTCCGGAGGAGAAGCTGTCCGCTTTCTGCCGGGAACTGGAGACGCATCTGGCCCCCGGCTGCTGCCACCGTTTGCAGATTCGGTGATCCCTTTCCGGACAAGAAAAAGCCTGCCGCTCTCGCGGCAGGCTTCCAATTTATTCGTCGTCCTTGATCATCAGCCGCACAGCGCTGTGCAGGTTCCGGATTTCCACCCGAGGGGCGCTGGGGGCGTACTCACCGTCCAGAGACCAGGGAATATCCTCTCTGGTGGTGACGGTGACACTGCGGACGTGGCGGAAGATCACCCCCGGATAGTCGTAGTCCATTCGGTTCAGCGCCGTAATGAGGTTTTGCAGGTCCAGGGCCGTCTTTGGCATCCGCAGCAGCATCAGCTCAAACATACCGTCATCCATGTGGACCCGCTTGGGGTCCAGCTTCACCAACCCGCCCAGAGAAGTAGAGTTGCATACCGCACCGAAAATAAAGTCCCCGTCAAACATCTCGCCGTCTGCCTCCACCGCGCAGCGATAAGGCCGCAGGGAATCGAGGTTCTTAATGCCCTCCAGGATATAGGCAAAGTGGCCCAGGGCATTTTTCGTTTCCTGGGGCGCGGAGTACGACGCCTTGGTGAAAGCTCCGAAGGACGCCACATACGAAAAATACCGGTCGTTGTGGGTGCCCAGATCCAGGGGCCTGGGCGTACCCTCCACCACGGCCCGGGCCGCCTCCGGAACGGTGGCGGGGATGCGGAGGCTGGCGGCAAAGTCGTTGGTGCTGCCGTTGGGCAGATACCCCACCGGCGGCCGGGTTTCCAGCTGCATCAGGCCCGACAGCGTCCCGTTGAGGGTACCGTCTCCTCCGGCGCACACCACCAGGTCAAAATCTCCGCCCCACTGGGCGGCGAACCGGGCAGCATCTCCCGCTGCCTGGGTCAGCGCCACCTTCACCAGATACCCGGCCTTTCCGAAGGTGGCCACGGCGTCGAACAGGGGGGCGCTGGACTTGGTCTTGCCCGCCCGGGGATTGACAATGAACAGCAGTGTCTTATCCATGAACAGTCTCCTTTTTCTCCATCGCCCCGTCAGCGGGGGAGCGCATAACAGTTCTGTCATTATAACGCTTTCCCCGTTGAATTGCAAGCATTTGGGAATTTTAACAAAACGTTCACGTTCCCGCCGTTGCAAAAACGGCTGTCTTCCGTTACTATATAGAATAGTCGATTAGGCTTTCATGGCCGTATAAAGGGAGAGACCTTTATGAAAGGAAAGAGCAGCTATCTGAAATGGGGCCTGACGATTTTTCTCACCGTCTGCGCCATTCTGGTGTTCTATGACACGTTTTATATGAACGGCACGCTGCAGCGGATGGTGTCGAAGCTGGCATCCATTCTGTCGCCGGTGCTGGTGGGCCTGGTGATGGCATATCTGCTGGCCCCCATCGTCAACTGGATCGAGCGGCTGATCCGCTCGGGCCTGGGCCGCATAAAGGGCCTGGAGGGAAAAACCATTCCTCACGCTGCCGGCTGGCTCCGGGCCGTCAGCATCCTGCTGACCTGGGCCATTGTTCTCCTGCTGCTGTATCTGATGTTCAGCGTGGTTATTCCCCAGCTGGTAGACAGCGTGGTGATGCTGATCAACAACGCCGAGACCTACTATGACAAGATCTACACCTGGATTGTGAATCTGCTGGACAAAAATCCCACGGTGGAGGACTGGGTCAACGAGAACCTGGATACTTATTATAAAAACCTGCTGGATATCCTCACCAACAAAATTCTCCCCGGGGCCCAGCAGATGCTCACCACCATCACCGGCGGCCTTATCTCCGGCATCTGGGGCCTGGTGAGCTTCGCCATGGACTTTCTGGTGGGCATCATTGTATCTGTGTACATGCTGGCCATGAAGGAGCAGAGCCTGGCCCGCTGCTGCAAGCTGCTGTACGGCGTGTGCAAGGAGGACCACGCCCGCTGGATCGCCCGGGCTGTCCGCCGGGCCGACGGCATTTTCAGCGGCTTCGTCCGGGGCAAGCTGCTGGACTCTCTCATCATCGGCATTTTGTGTCTCATTGGCTGCACTCTGCTGAAAATGCCCTATGCCCCCCTGGTCAGTCTCATCGTGGGCGTCACCAACGTGATCCCCTTCTTCGGCCCCTTTATGGGCGCGGTGCCCAGCGCCTTCCTGATCCTGCTGGTCAGCCCCAAAAAGTGCCTGTTTTTCGTGATTTTCGTTATCGCCCTCCAGCAGTTTGATGGCAACATCCTGGGTCCGAAGATCCTGGGCAACGCCACGGGCATCTCCAGTTTCTGGGTGGTGGTGGCCATTCTGGTGGGCGGCGGCTTCGGCGGCGTCCTGGGCATGTTCCTGGGCGTGCCGGTGTTTGCCTGCATCCAGGTGCTGGTGAAACACCTGGTGGATCAGCGTCTGCGCCGCCGCAATATGCCCACGGAGGCTTATCACTATGTGGACCGCGATCAGCCCCCAGAGCCTCCGGCTCCGTCGGCGTGAAGTGGAAGCGTATCTGAGCACAGGGTATGAATAACGCAAAAAAAGAGAAGGCCTCGGCCTTCTCTTTTTTGCGTTATTTTTTGTTCAGCCGCCGCTGCAGCAGGCCGTCGCTGATGCGGTACACCACATCGGCCCGGTCCATTACCGTCAGATCGTGGGTCACCACGATGACGCAGCGGTTTTCCTCGTGGGCCAGCCGCAGCAGCAGATCAATGATGTTGTCGCTGTTCTCGCTGTCCAGGTTGCCGGTGGGCTCGTCCGCCAGCAGCAGCCGCCGGTCCATGGTCAGGCCCCGGGCGATGGCCACCCGCTGCTGCTCACCGCCGCTGATGTGGGTGGGATACCGGTCCAGCAGCTCGTCCGGCAGGGACACCCGCCGGGCCAGCTCCCGGGCCTGGCGCTCCGCCTCCTGGGCCTCCACGCGGCACAGCTCCATGGGGTACTCGATGTTTTCCAGGGCCGTCAGCAGCGGGAACAGAGCGAAATCCTGATAGATCACCGCAGCCTTCCGGCGGCGGTACTCGTCCAGGTCCATGTCGCCGGTGGGGGTGCCCTCAAACAGCACCTGGCCGCTGTCCGGCAGGTCCAGCCCCGCCATCAGGCTCAGCAGCGTGCTCTTGCCCGCGCCGGATTTGCCCACCAGGGCGTACAGCGTGCCGCATTCAAAGGTGCAGTTCATGCCCCGCAGCACCGGCTTTTCCGCACTGTAGCTATAGCAGACATCTTTCAGTTCCAGAATGGACATATCATTCAACCTCCCTGCGGTTTTTCAGAATATGGCGGCTGTTGGCCCTGCGCAGAGCCACATGGGCTCCCAGCAGCCACAGCCCGGCAAAGGCGGCAGTAAGGCCCAGGCCCAGGGCGGTGCCCCAGCCCAGAGCCAGGCACAGGCCCGCCCCCAGCACGGCCCCCAGGGCCGCCAGCATCAGCTGCTCCCAATACAGGCTCCAATAGGCGGTGCGGCTGTCCGCGCCTACGCTGCGCATGGTGCGCAGCTCCTTCCGCCGGGACTGCACCTGTAGGAACGCGATCAGATATGCCAGGCCCAGGGCGATGGCGTACACCACCGGGAACAGGTGCTGCATGTACCACAGGCGCTGGGCGGCGGCCCGCTCCGTGTTCAGGTATGCCGCGTCGTTGATGATGACGAAGTTCCGGACGGCCCGGAGCTTGCCCACGGCGGACAGCTCCATGTCGTACAGGGCCTGCTTCACCGCCGTCAGATCTGTGCAGTCAGCGATTTTAAACGTGGCACCGCTGATGGACTTGGCCAGGTAGACGCCGCCCAGGGTGCAGAGCTCCAGATCCTCGTCGTATGCATAGGGGTAGCGCAGCATGCTCAGGTTCGTGTAGATGTTGTTGGCCCGGCCCGCCTGGGCATAAGCGCCCACCACACGGAGGCCTATCTGGCTTCTGCTGTAGCTGTAAGCGCTCGAGCACCGAACCTCCAGCCAGATCCAGTCGCCCAGCCGGATGCCGTACTGGTCCATCATGTCCGTAGAGATGACGCACCGATTCTCTGCCGTTTCCGGGTCCAACGACGCATCCCAATCCATCTGGAAGCAGCTGGAATCGTAACCCTCCAGCCACTGGGTCTCGATGGACGTGCTGTACATAAACTCCGGCGCACCCTCCAGCCGGTCGATAAACACCAGGTCCGGCCCGGAGGACAGATTCGCCATATACCGTTCGCTCTCAAAGGTGGTGGTGGGCTGGGGCGGCAGACCGGGTCCGGCCACCAGCTCGCTGCCCCGGTACACTCCCGCGAAATAGTAGGGCGTGGCCGTCAGCCTTGTCAGCTCACTGACGCCGGGCAGCTGGCCGATCTGGTCCAGCACCTGCTCATTCAGCACCAGTCCGGTGGTATACTTGCCGCTGATGTCCGTCATATTGCCCCGGACGGAGCTGTTTGCCCGCAGGTCCCGCAGCTGTCCGTCATAGCGGATAACGATACCCGACAGCTGGCAGAACAGGACGGCCGCGCACACGCCTGCCAGTACCGGCACCAGGGAGCGGAAGCCGCCCCGCAGCACCGACAGCCGCGCATAGGTCCGGGGACCGCCCCGCAGGGGACGGGACGGCGTACCCTGGGCGGCGCGGCCCTCCCGGCGGCGCTTTTTGTGCCGCCGCTCCAGGCTGACCACACTGAACACCAGGCAGGACAGAAGCGCCAGCGCCAGGGTCCCCAGGGCGATGACGGCCAGAGCTCCCCAGCCGGGGGCCGCCAGATACTCTGTGGCGGAGCGATGCATGGCCAGGGCGGTGTTGCTGTAATACAGCTCCAGGGACGTGGCGCCGTCCAGCACCACCTCCAGCAGCTTCAGCACCCCCAGGCACACGAAGCGGCTGAGGATCAGGCCCAGTCCCGCCGCCGGCAGGGCCACCGTTCCGGCACAGAACAGGAAATAGGTATGTACGTTCCGCCGGGCAGCGCCCACCCGGATCATGGTGCGGCCAATACCCCGCTGACGGTATACCAGCAGATAGCCGAACAGCACCAGAAAGCCCAGTCCCGCCGCCAGACATACGCCCGCGATGATCTGCACCAGCCGCAGCATGTCCTCCAGCGCCTGGGACACGGCGGCATAGCCCTGGTCATACACGGTGACGCGGATGGAGGACGGCAGATCCTTTTCCAGACGCTCGATGTACTCCTGGGCCAGGTCGTTTTTCAGCTGCAGCTGCCCCAGCGTGAAGGAGCAGTGGTTCTGCTGCATATCGATATCGTCCCGGACGGGGATATAGACCGTGGTCTCGTATTCTTCATTGGCGGAGAAAATACCGCTGACGGTATAGGTATCCTCCGCGTCGAAGCCCTCCCCGGCCCAATAGCTGTAGGGGATCAGGGTATTCCTCCGCACCGCCAGGGACAGGGGCAGACTGTCCCCCACGGACAGGCCCAGATCCTTGGCCACCGCCTGAGAGATCAGGCAGCCCTTGCCGCCTGCGGTATAGTATGCGCCCTCTGCCAGGGTCAGATCCCCCTGCTGAAAGGGCAGCAGGTCCGCCGGCCGGTCCGTGGCCTGCACCGTCAGGGAGTGGGTCGTGACCTGATAGGTCTGGGCTACCTTCTCGATGCCCGTGGAGCCATCCAGCCTGGGCGGCGTGCCGTCGGGCTGGGTGACGTCCAGCACATCGGTGACGCCGGTGTCTACCCCGTCCAGCTCATACTGCCCCATGGACAGCTGCATGTATGATGCACCCATCAGGCTGGACTCGGCATAGGAGCCGTGGAGCAGATAGTAGTGCCCGGGGACCCAGATGCTGTCTGCCGGAGGCACATAGTCCTGGTCGGGAATGTACATGTTGGCCTCCCCCGGGATCTCCAGCAGTACCGGCGAGCCGTCCACCATGCGCTGGCCGGTATACAGCATGCGGCTGATGATGGCGTCATAAAGCGGAAGCACCCGGTCATAAGCGGGACGAGGAGTTTCCTCCACTATGTTCCCGTTTTCATCGATGGTCCAGCCGGAGCCATCCTCCGCCGGGACGTGAAGTGTGACCAGCTCCCGCACCTTCACCATGGCCACAAACCGGTCCTTCAGCAGGAGACGGTTGGTCAGCATGCCCAGGTCCGGAGTATAGCCCAGGGCCATGCGGGTGGGCTCCCAGGCCACCAGGGCCGGATCCTCCCGGTCCAGCTTTTCCTCAAATTCCGCCAGGACCTCCCCGGCGTCCGCCACCACCTTGGTGGTGCTGGGATAGCCCGGGCCCAGATACTCCACCAGCCCAATGGTGGAGTAATTCTCCCGGCACTGGCGCAGGGTGCGCTGCAGGGCGAAGCTCAGCCCCAGGGATGTGCCCAGCAGCGTCACCAGCAGCGTCATCAGCAGCAGAAATGCCACCGACCGTTTGGGGGTCCGCAGGGCGTTTCTGATACCGTGCCTGGCAAACATATGTCCTTCCCTCCTTCGCTCTCTATGTATTCAGTCTATACGGATGCTCCAGGATATGGCGTTTCTGCCGGAGTCGTCCGGCGCATCGTCCAGCAGCAGGGACTGGCCCACCCGCCGGAAGGTGGAGCTTTGACTCCCGTCGGCGCTGAGCACCGTCACGGAGGCCAGCGTATAGGGCTCATACGGGTTGTCCAGGGCTACCAGGTCGTCGTAAGCCGGGTCTATGGGCGGGGCAGACGTTGAACTTACCGCCCGGAACCGCAGGTGAGGAACGTCCATCTCCTGATAGATGTCCCCCTCCTGGGGGTAGAAAATCTCCATATTGGCGATGTTCATACTGTATCTGGACAGAATTCTTTCCTTTTCCCAGTCCGTCATGCCGTCCAGCAGCTGCACCTGATAGCTGATCTGGCCGGTGGCCGGCTCCATAGAGGTGCTGATGATGACCACCGGATTGTCTACGCTGCGGCCCTGCTGCGCTTCCTTCTTCTGGATCCGCTGAAAATAATCCACATAATCGTTGTTATGCGTCCGGGCCTTTTCCGCCGGAGCGTTCTCCGCAGTCTTGGGCTCCGTGAGGAACGTCACCGCCAGGGCGGCGCACAGCAGAACCGCCGCAGCCGACAGCCACACCGCCGGACGGCGATAGCGCAGCACCGACTTCACCCGGGTCCGCACGCCTACCTCGCCAAAGGCCAGGGGGCACAGCACCAGTCTGCGCCGCCGGTTCAGGCTGCATTGCAGCAGGGCCTGGGAATAGGCGGCCCGGTCCTCCCGGGTCATATCCCGCACCACCCGCTCGTCGCAGGCCAGCTCGATATCCCGGCACAGCAGCACATACGCTGCCCACAGCAGGGGGTTGAACCAGTACACGGCGATGAGCACATGGGCTAGGGGCTTCCACCAGTGGTCACGGCGCTTCAGATGGGCCCGCTCATGGCGCAGGACGCTCTCCAGCGTGGCGCCCGTCAGACCAGAAGGCAGGTAAATGCGGGGATGCAGGACCCCCAGGATAAAGGGCGAGGCGATATCGTCGCAGATATACACCCCCTTGGCCACGGAGACGGACGCCGCCACCTGCCGCCGCAGCCGCAGCCAGCTGAAAGCCGCCCATCCCAGCAGCACTGCCATTCCCGCCAGCCAGACATAAGCCAGGGGCATCAGGGACACTCCGGGCCGGTCCGCTTCATCCGTTCGGAAAGCGTAAACATCCTGCACTCCGGTTTCCATCAGGATGATGACCGGCTCCCGGTCCAGGCCGGTCAGCTGGTCGCTGTACTGGACCAGCTCCCCGCTCTGGGGCCGGAGACTCAGTCCGCTCTCCGGCAGCACCGGGCACAAAAGGCATGCCGCCACCAGGCCCCACAGCAGGCAATGGGCCCATTTGGGCATGCGCCGCCGCGTCAGGGCCCGAACGGCCAGTATCGCCAGCACCAGCACCCCGGCGGTGATGCTCATTCCCGCCAGCTTCAGGAATATCCGGCAGAGCACGGGTCATTCCCCCTTCCGGAATTTGCTGATCATCTCCTGGATCTCCTCCGCCTCCTGGGCGGACAGGGGCTTCTGTGCGGTAAAGGCCGCCACAAAGGCAGGCAGGGAGCCGTGGAACGCATTGTCCACAAACTGCTCGCTGCGGCGGGAGGCAAACTCCTCCCGGCTCATCACCGAGGACACCACCCCGTTCACATTCTGAAACAGCCCTTTTTCACACAGCTTGCGCAACACCGTATAGGTGGTGGGTTTTTTCCACTGGAAAACCTGCTCGCACAGCTTCACCAGCTGGCCCGAGGGAATGGGCTCGTTGTCCCACACCAGGTTGGCAAACCGCTCCTGCACCTCACCGATCTCCATCTCACGAACACGCATAAAAATGACCCTCCTTGAAAAGTTTATGGCTTGTAAACTTATATCAGTCTATCATACGTCACCGGCTTTGTCAAGTTAAAGCAAGAGAAATTCGATCTGCGCCATTTGTTTTCACCGGAAGGACAAATGTTGCGCATCTGTCCTTCACATGGAAAATTTGTGCAATTTCCCTTGCCGCTTTTGCAGCTTGCAGGCATGGGTGTGTCCCGGATTTTTGTAAACCAGGCTGCAAGTTCTATTTTAACGAAACATTTTGCAAGCCCGCCCCCCACAGGCTCCATTTTTACCAAATGATTCGGTGTTTTCATGGGCTTAATGGAGAAAATGCCGCCCCAGGCGGCTTTTTGCGGAAAACCGATTCACAACCCCGGGCCGGTGTGCTACATTTATCCTGGACCAAACAAAGAAGGACTCTGCGCCCGGCGCGGAGGCAATATGTAGGAGGTAAATCCATTATGATCCAGCTCACCGACCACGGCATGTACCTGGTAAACGGCGTTCCCCAGGAAACTGCGGCCACGGCCCAGGAGGAAGCCCGCCGCCGGACCATGGCCTGGCAGATCCTGCAGGCTCACAACGTGTCCCCGGACCCCATGCAGCTGCGCATCCGCTTTGACGCCATGGTGTCCCACGACATCACCTATGTGGGCATCATCCAGCAGGCCCGGGCCTCCGGCATGAAGGAGTTCCCCATTCCCTACGCCCTGACCAACTGTCACAACAGCCTGTGCGCCGTGGGCGGCACCATCAACGAGGATGACCACATGTTCGGCCTGTCCGCCGCCAAGAAGTACGGCGGCATCTATGTTCCCGCCAACCAGAGCGTCATCCACTCCTATGCCCGGGAGCAGATGGCCAAGTGCGGCTCCATGATCCTGGGCTCCGACTCCCACACCCGCTACGGCGCCCTGGGCACCATGGCCGTGGGCGAGGGCGGCCCGGAGCTGGCCAAGCAGCTGCTGAAGAACACCTGGGACATCAACTATCCCAAGGTGGTGCTGGTGTACCTCACCGGCGCGCCCCGCCGGGGCGTGGGGCCCCACGACGTGGCCATTGCCCTGGTGAAGGCCACCTTTGCAAGCGGCTTCGTCAATAACTGC
>OLRX01001045.1_pt1 | contig 22080 bp, 20 predicted proteins | sample 1672991 | NCBI WGS metagenome assembly OLRX01 (sample SAMEA3136744, study PRJEB25190) | human gut metagenome | biome: human gut; feature: human-associated habitat; material: faeces | place: Austria | collected 2013
CGATAAATATATGAAAATCTATAACTATGAAGGAAGAAAAAATCTCTGTGGCGAAAAAATCAAACTTGCCAGAACAAAAAAACGCATCACTCAAAGAGACTTGGCCGCCCGCCTGCAAACTCAAGGAATCACAATAGAAAGAGATAGTATTAGCAGAATTGAAATCGGCACCAGATTCGTCACCGATTATGAGTTAAAAATTCTTGCAAAAACTTTAGATGTAAGTATGGAATGGCTGACCGATGAAGAAACTATGAAAACCTGCTAAACACTATTGCTCTGAGAATTCTGCCGTGAAACTGCAAATAGCGGAATGACTTTCTAAATCAGACCGCTATTTGTCAAAACTTACTTATAAAGTAAATTTTCTATTTTTTCAATAGACAACTCTTCCGTATTATCCAAGAATACGTCCGGAACAGCCGGTTTAACACTCGCTCCAATACCGACAGCAGCTATGTTTGCCGCCTGAATCGCTTCTATCCCTGCCGCCGCATCTTCAAACGCAATACATTCCCACGGTTGTAGTTTTAAGTGTTCCATGCAATCTATAAACACTTCCGGATCCGGTTTCGTATATCGTATTTTAGAAGCATCAGCCACATAATCAAACATAGACAGAATTCCAAGTCCCTCAAGAACCGTTCTCGCATTCTTGCTCGCCGAAGCTACCGCAAGAAGAATTCCCTGCTTTTTCGATTCATTCAAAAAATCCATCACTCCCGGAAGAATATCTTTTGACGTCACCTGCTTGATCAACGCTTTATAGTATTCATTTTTCTTGTCTATAAATTTCGCTTTATCCTCAGATAAAAATGTTTCCTGCGCCCCATTTACTTCTAAAATTATCTCAAACGAACGCTCTCTGCTTACTCCTTTCAACCGCTCATTTACTGTTTTATCAAACGCAAGTCCCAATTCATCCGCCAGCTTTTTCCATGCGAGAAAATGATATTCAGAAGTATCCGTCAACACTCCGTCTAAGTCAAACAAAAACCCTCTTTTTTTTACCGGCATTTCCTGCACAGATACTTTTTCACCTTGTACATGTACCTTATATTTTCTTCCTTTCCATGTAAGCGTCGTCTCCATACTCTTTATAAACGATGGCATATGTGGTTCAAATCGAAGTTTCTCTCCCTGATAAGCCGGCAGCATCCCCATAAACCCTTGAACAGCCATTTGCCACAGCGCGCCACAATTTGCTATATGGATTCCATCTTCCGCTCCTCTGCGCACAAGTTCCATATCTACCGCTATTGTCCGATCAAGAAATTGTTCTGTTTCTTCTTCCATTCCCAATCGATTTGCCACAAGCATATGCACTGCCGGAGATAAAGATGAATCATGTGTTGTCAAAGGTTTATAATATTCATATGCCACCCTCAACTGCTCCTCTGTAAATTTTTCCGGGAAAATACTCATTAACGCAATTATATCCGCCTGCTTGATACACCTGCTTCTATAAATCTTTTCCTGAGAAGCGTAATGACCAAACGCTTTCTTCTTATCCTTCCAAATGGAATCCATATCTATTAGTGCATAATCTTCAAAATCTGCACTTTGCAGATACAATTTTCGTTTTTCATCATAAGGAACGACAAGAGAATCTGCAATCTTCTTGAAAATCTCCAATTCACTTTCCAAAGTGTTTGTCTTTTCCATAACTTCGCGATAACGGTCCGGTTTCTTTTCTTTCAAAAGGCGTAATGTTTCCAATGCAGAAATAAGGTTGAATTTCACCATATAGTTCGTAAACCCATTGTCCCTTGTCATAGGAGAATATTCATCCGGTCCCATCACATTCAAAAGATGATATTCCCCGTCTTCGCCTTTATCCACACGTTCACTCCAAAACCTTGAAGTTTCCAACAGAATTTCAGCCCCTTTATCAAAAAGGAACTTTTCATCACCCGATGCAAAGTAATAATGCATTACCCCAAATGCTACATCTGCTGTAATATGAACTTCATTATCCGCATATTCCCACATAGAACACTGCTCTGTTCCTGTAAGCCCTGACTGCCACGGATAACGTGCTCCTCTGCAATGATATCGCTGCGCATTTTGTTTTGCTCCTTCCAAAGTCCAATATCTATAGCCGATTAAACTTTTCGCCGATAGCGGATCCGTATACAGATAAAACGGAAGAAGATACATTTCACTATCCCAAAAATATCTTCCATAATATGCCTCGCCGGCAAATCCTTTCGCGCATACCTGAATACGTTCTTCCTCTTTTCCGCCACATCTAAGTAAATGATAAATCGAAAACCGAAGGCTATCCTGCAGCTTTTGGCATCCCTCTACAAGCACATCGGAATCTTTCCACTTCTGCTCCCAAATGATTTTACTTTTTTCAAGTAATTGTTTATACTCTAATCTCGCTGTTTGTTCAAGACACTCTTTCATTTCTTTGATGTAGTCTTCTGTCCGGTCTCTCGAACATCCCAGTACACTATATTTCACTAATGTCGCATTTTCAGTCAAAGCCCCTTCATAAATTACATCTATTGTTGTTTTCTCTAACTCTGTATGACATACCGCATCTAAACCACGCAACTGATTTTCACACATAATAGATGCTCTTTCTCCAACATCTGTCTTAACTGTAACACCAATTTTATTCTCTTTTTCAAACAGGCTGGATTCTGTAAAATGACAGTAACCATTTGTAGTAACTCCGGCATCAATTCCACTCTTAACAGTAATGTAAGGCGTTCCTTTTCTTGGTTTCAAGTCTGCCTGCTGTACAAACAATCGCTTTTCATCAAGACTTGCAAACCTTGAAAATTTAACATCAATCTCCTCTCCGGAAGCTGTAATCCAAGTGAAGGATCTCGTCAATTCTCCTGTTTTCATATTAAGAACCCGTCGGTAATCTCTAATATCACTTCGGATCATGTCCAGCTTCTCATTACCTGCCGCAATTTCTATCCGCATAAAATACGGTAAATTAATGATCACCTCTTCTAAAAAAGGATGCTTTCCCATCATAAGCGGCAAAAATGTTCCCTGCTTTGAAAGTGGATGTCGCTGCTGCTCCGTAGTGACACTCTTCATCGTTCTGGTGTACACTTCATTTTGCGGAGCATCTGCAAGTCCTTCTTCAAAACTTCCTCTCACATGAAAATATCCGTTTCCTTGTGTAAAAATTCCTTCATAATATTTATTTTTGTCTTGATCAAATCCATCTTCTACAATTTCAAATCCATTAATCCGCAAAATTTCATCATTCATCATCCGCATTCCTCCGAATTCTATTCTTTTACAGAACCGGCAGCCAATCCGGATATTACTTGCTTCTGCATCAACATATAAACAATAATACTTGGAACTGTAACAAGCACCGTAGCTGCAAACATAGCTCCATAATCACTTGCAAACGCACTCTTGAAATAATATAACGCAATTGGAAGCGTTCTTTTTTCAGTTCCCGTAGTCAATGTCAACGCAAACTGGAATTCATTCCAACAAAGCAGGAACTGAAGTACCCCGGCAGTCGCAAATGCCGGTCTCGTAAGCGGCAAAATAATTTGTACAAATGTTCTGAAAAATCCTGCTCCATCAATATATGCAGCTTCCTCCAAAGTAGGAGAAATTGTCTTATAATAGCTCATCATAATATATAAGGTAGTCGGCATTCCAAGCGCCGCATATACAACTATCAACCCTGTCAACGTATCGTAAAGATGTGCCGAATTTAACGTTTGATATAACGGCTGCAAAAGCGCGGCTCCCGGAATCACAAGAGCTGCCGAAAACAGCATTGTAATCAAACCCTTAAATCGAAATCTACATCTTACAAGCACATATGCTGCCATACTGAAAATCAACAAATTCAATATTGTTGCTATAATTGCCACCAAAATACTATTTTTGTAAAATGTCGTCAGCGGAGCAATCTCGAATGCTTTCACATAATTATCAAGCTCCTTGCTCATTCTATCTCTCCTTTACTTTTCTAATTGTCTATAATATAAATAACGCCCTTTACTAATGTAAAGGGCGAAAATCTCGCGGTACCACCTTATCTTACAGACAATTTTCTGTATCTCTTAAGTTCTTTAACGGAAACCACTCCGGGAAATCCTACCTGCCCTGCCTCTGCATTCTGAAATCCTGAATCCAGGAACTTCCACAGACTTTACAGCCCTTCAGATATCCGGTTCAGAAGCTACCTTCCATCATCCCTCTCCGAAACCGTCTTTCAGCCGGGTGATCTTCTCTCCCAACCGGTCTGACCGGCAGCTTTGCTCCTCTCCCCGAACGGTTCTCTCTGACGGCAGTAACGATGTACTCCTCTTCCTCAGCACCTTTAATTCTTTACTAAATTGTTAAATATTTTTTAACTACAAATACTATAGCGGTCATGTGCTGATTTGTCAAGGGATTTCAGGTGGTTTAGAGAATCTTAAGAATGCATCTGCTTCCGCTTTCTAATCTTTTTCTTCTGTATTTCTTTTAACAAATCAGACTCTTATTCCATCCATTTTCTTCTGAAAAGGACTCCTGCCACTACTGCACCTGCAAGCAGCATCACTGCTGCAGGGAATACAACGTTTGTCATATCTCCTGTCTTAGCTGCTTTATTTACTGTACTATTCTGATTCTTGTCGGTTGTAGTGTTCTTGTTATCTGACGGCTTGTTATTTCCGGCATTTCCATTATTACCATTGTTGTCATTTCCGCCGTTATAGTTATTACCGCCGTTATTGTTATTACCGCCATTATTGTCGTCTTTATTTTCAGACTTCGTTGTTACGCTGAGTGCTGCTGCCGCATACTCTGTTGCATTCTCGTCTGTTCCGACTGCAACAACCTGGATCTGATAAGTCTCTCCTGCCTTCAGACCGGAAAGTGTATATCCTACTGCTTCTTTGGAAATATCGGTTGCATATACGGCTCCGTTGACATAGATCTTATATCCTGCGATTCCTTCTGTTGATGCCGGTGCATCCCAGGTGATCTTAATGGAATCTTTTGTCACTTCACTGCTCGCTACATTTTCCGGTGCTGACGGTGTTGCCGGCTGATCCGGGTCTTCTTTATCCGGAAGTTTTGCGATGGTCTCTGTCTCTTTTGTCTGGCATACAGAGCAGGTTCTTTCTTTCGATCCTTCTTCAGTTGTCGTAGGTTCTTTGACTGTTACCCACTCACCAAAAGTATGTCCTTTTGCTGCGATTTCCTGTGCTTCCTGTACAACTGTTCCACAATCCACGCAAACTACTTCGCCTGTAGATCCTTTTTCTGTACAGGTTGCTTCTTTTGCATCAAGAACAACTGTTGTAGAATGTGTACACTCAACTGCGTCATCGGTTACGATCACATAGTAAACTACGTCACCGATCTGTACGGATGTTGTTCCTGCCGCAACTCCTGTAAAATTGATCGTTGTGCTGGCTTCTGCGGCAGGATTCCGGTAAATCGTATTTGTAACCTTGGCAACATGTCTGAAGTTTGAATGATCCAGTGTCGGGTTCATCACATAGTATGTTCCGTCAACCTCTGCCGCGATCAGATACTGTCCTCCATCTTCAATCGCTGATGCTCCGGTGATCTTCTCATATCCCTTGATCGGTGAATCGGCTGAAGCTGTTGCGGACTTTTTAAACAGTTCAAATGCACATGCTGTTGTATCAAGTGTTCTCTGTCTGTCATAATGAAGTTTGGATGCATCCCTCCAGAAATACAGGTAACGTGAAGCTGATCCGTCATACAGAGATACCTTGCCATTAGAATTTGTAACATCAGCAACTGTAATATTGGCTTTTGCTGTTTTGTTCGGGATTCCTACTGTTCCCATTGTTACAAATGTGGTTGCTCCATCTGCTGTATGTCCTGAAATTGCATAAACTCCATTGCTGATCTTCTTGAATGTATACTGACACTCTGAAAGTCCCCTTACATTCGTATCCTCAAATACTGCGGTACTTGTTCCCGGATACGCTGCTCCCTCTGTAGCCGCTGCTGTCTGCTTTACCAGTTTTGCCACATGATTATACTTCTGGCTTCCTGTAGTAGAAAGCAGGATATATCTGTTACCCTGTGCATCTGCTTTTGTCACAATCAGCACGCTGACTCCGGCTTTCAGTTCTTTTTCACTTGTTATTTTCTTAAATCCATTGATCAAGTCATAATCTTCCGCTGATGTGGACGGTGTATATAACTCAAACCAGCAGTTATCATCTGCCACATTCTGTCTGTCGAAATGAAGTTTTGTCGCATCGGTACTGTGGAAATACAAATACTTTCCACCGCCGCCTGATGAATTATCCATAATACTGAATGTCGCATCAGAAGGATTTTTTTCAAAGGTAATATTGGCTGCTGTTGTTACATTCGGGATACCGGCAGTAGAAGATGCCTTTGGTCCAAGGTAAATCCCGTTTCCATTTGCAGCCGTAGCTTTTACTTTATAAGTGTAGCTGTCACTTCCTGATTCTAATGTATACATACATTTGCTCAGATCTACAGTTGCACCATCAAACGTTGCCATCGCTGTGGCAATCTGTGCCACCGTCTTTTCATATGTATCCTGTACATCCTTACCTGTTACGGTAACTCCCGCTACTGCTGTATCAACAGAAGATGTATCGGCATCTGCATAGTTTCCGTCTTTTACTGTCAATGTCCTGGTCTCATCTTTTTCAAGGCTGACCACTTTGTACTTTTCTGCATCTGTAATCGTCACATTCATAATAAAAGATTCTTCACCTGCTTTAACAGTTACTTTCACCTGTTTCAGACCGGTTACATTCCCCTTGGATGTCAATGTCAGTCTTCCATCTGCATAAGTTGCATCCAACACTGCTCTGTTAGATGAAGAAACCGTAATGTCAGCATCTGCATCAAGGCATCTTACAACATAAGAAGCCGTTGCATCTGTATTGATCACAGAAGAATTAACTACAGAACCGTTATCATTTTCAACCCATACGCCACTGGTCGCTGCACCATTTACGATATCATCAATTGCAATTTTATCAAACTCAAGCTGCTCATCTTCATCTTCATACAAAAGACCGATCTGTGCATCTGATGTCTCTGTAATACAGGAGTATGCATAATGCGTACCATCATTGACTACATACGGATTATCCTGCCACTGAAGGCTTCCGTCATCCTGTACCAGACCAACCCAGATACGTCCTGAATTACGTGCTGATGTATCAGATGGACCTGCAAAAAGAATTGCAGTCTTTCCGTTTACTTTCTTTGAATATGTAATGGCACTTAACTGGCAATTGTTATTATACTTAAAACCTGTCTCTTTTGGTTCTGACCATGTAAGCCCATCATCCTCAGATATATAATAGGCATTGGACATACGCACAAACAGATACAATCTTCCATCTGCTTCTGTAATAACTGCTTCAGAGCTGTTGCCTGATACAGTAGCTCCGCGATGCCAGGTTGTTCCATCATCATCAGAATAGATTGTAGATGTTCTCTGAACTCCACTTGTATACTGATAGCACGGGAAGATCAGTCTTCCCGTAGAAGTTGTAATTCCTCGTCCCGGTCCGATCAGAAATACCTGCTCGGATTCATTCTTGGCATCTACAAGCTGCGGTGCTGACCATGTGGCTCCGTTGTCTGTTGATTTTGTAATATAAAGAAAATCCGTTGGAAACTGGAAGTACGGTGTATCTCCACAGAACAGGTTTGTATCTACTGCTCCGTCTGCACTCTTAATGTTAAAATGATCATCGATCGTATAGTCTCCGTCTACAACTTCACTGGTACTGTTATTCTTGATCTCATAACAGGACTCAGATGTCGCATCGGCTTTTTTTTCCAGATGATAATCATAACTTGCAGCAGCACGTGCTGTTGAACTGGAAAGACCATTTACACTGGTTGTACTGAGTGCAAGAAGCAGATTTCCATTTGTATCATAACCTGTACTTCCTGCCTTCGCCGGATATCTTGCTGCATTTGCAACTGCCAGACCTGCCGGCAACAAATCACATGCGAGGTAGATTGTATCTCCGTCAGCAAGCAATGCAGGATCAATAAATGCTGTTGAATCACGATTAAACCGGTTTCCGTTATCTCCCAGATAATTAGCTACCGTATAAGACCAGGTTGCTCCATTGTCTGTGGATCTTGATACTGCCGTATCCAATCCTGCTCCGTCTCCGCAAATATCCCATCGGATGTCTGTTGCTGCAATTAATGCTCCATTACCTGCAGTTACCAAGGCAGGAATACGGAATCTTGTAAATCCTTTGGATGAATTATGTTCCTCCAAAAACAATGTTTTCGGGAACGGCTGCTCCACTGTTGTTCCATCTGCCGGCTTTGTTCCGTCCTTTGAGTTATTTGTTGCTCCGGCTGTCACCGGAAAGCACCCCAAAGTAAGAACACCTGCCAGCAGAAATGATAATACTTTTTTTCTGTTCTTCATTTTTTCTTCCTTTCTTTATTTCTTGGATCCTCTGCAAGTAACAAATGTCCCTGCTCATCATATCCCGTATTTCCTGCAAACATTCCGTAAGCCGCATGGTAACTTGTAACTGCCAGCCCTGCCGGTGCAAGATCACAGAACAGGTTGTTCTTACGGCTTCATCCTCTCCCATGCCATAACTGCTGCCTCCTCCGATATCGTACAATGCATCTCATATAGCGGAAGTCTTTCTGCCATCTGTTTAATCATCGAAAGTGTCTTTAACATCTTGTCCTTTTCACTGGGACGGTAAGTCTGCTTATACAGATCCGGATATCCATCTATTGCAGAAATTTTTCTGATCATATTTTCTTCTCCTCTTCTCAAAATACAGATCCCCTGCACCGGCACTTCCACGTTTGTCTGCAATCCATGCTTCCCGCACCACGGAGTTCCACATACATAAATTCCATCATCTTTTATCCGAAGAATCGGTTTATCGTCATTAACCATCACTGCCCTGCCGCCGAAATGCTGTCTCCACATCCTTGTATGCGTGGATTTTCCTGTTCCGCTTGCAGCCGTAAACAAGTATGCTTTTCCATCCACAGCAACAGCAGAGCAATGAAACAGGACACAATTTCTGTCCAGTATTTTTTCACACAATTTTCTGTAAATTGCCAATGACTCAATAATTCCTTTTGATGCCCCCGGTTCACTTTTCTTTTTTTCTCTTTCAACTTCCTCGTCTGTAACTTCAATTACAAAATCTGGTTTGCCCTCTGCCTTCACTTCATAATCCCGGCATATTATTTCTGTATAATTTTCTGTAAATGCAATTTCAATTTCCGCATCTGCAATCCGATATCTTTTTCTTTTTTCCATCATTCACCGTTCCAAAATACCATTTTTTTCAAGGGTTTCTGTAAAACTTCTTATATCTTTTCGTGCTGTTGCACTGTCAACATCATAAGCCTCTGTCACCGCTTCCACCAGTTTTTCTTCCTCAATATCTTCTGTCAGCTTCTCCCAAAGAAATGCACCTATCTCATTTAATTTAATCATCTCCGAAAAGTCATTTTCCCCACATTTCAGAGAAATTGCTACTTTCTGATCTCCTATTTCATCTAAAATATATCCTTCTTTAATTTTCATTCCCTGATCTCCCAATTTTTCTTTTAGTATATAATTTTTTGTTTATAAAAGCAACAAATGGAAGTGAATCGTCCCATCGCAGTATAAGTGACTCTTTTAAAAAAAGAGAGCAGTGCATCAGGTTTCACTGCCCTCCCTCATTTTCTTTATCATTTCCACGATATCATATCCGTAATTCTTTCCAGTCGCCCAGCCTGTTCCCTGTGGATTTTCCTGCTGCCCCAGCCACTGTACATACGGAGCTGCCGCTTTCTTTACATATTCATACCGCTCATCTACACACGCTTCATTCAATGGTTCCGTTGTTGCATATGCTTTCAGATGCTGAACCTGTGCCAGTATTCCTGTCCGCACATCCGCATATGAATTTCCCGGCACTCCATTTCCGGTTGTTCCGATCCCTGCGAAATTATACTGTTCAATGGATGCATCTCCTCCATATTGAAGAAAACCGGTTTCTTTCATTGCCTGTACATAGGCAACTTCCGGTCGGACTCCTTCTGCAGTTGCCTCTTCATAATAAATCTGGCAAAATGTCTCGATAGAATCCGCCCCTCCTGCTGCCAGTGCTGCAGCCGGATAAGTTCGTCCTGATCTGTTAAAATAATCGACCATTTCCTGTACGGATACATCGCTTTTTCCCATAATGGGATATTGGGCAGCAGAAGCAGCCACTGCAACGCTTTCCATATCAGATCCACTTTCATTTTTCCCGGTATCCCCGGAATTTTTCTCTGTACCCGTTGTCTCCGAATCTGTATTCTCCGTATTTCCTTTTTCTTTACTTTCGTTCTCTTTCCCTGAATCAGCCTGAACCTGTATCTCCTGACTCTTCACAACCGGAATCTTTCCTGACTGTCCTGCTGCCAGAAGCGTTATGACAAGCAGCAATGCCATTCCGGCTTCTATGATCCGTTCTCTTTTTCTATTTTCCATATTTCTGCTCCACTATTTTCATTCCCTCTCACAGCTTATTCATGCTATACTGAGTCTATACTAAAAAAGATCGGATGGATCTTTTGTCATACGCCTGCAACTGAAAACTGACTACTATTTTATATGATGCCAGGGTCAAAAGGTCTAAGCCCACATGAGCTTGCTCATAGGTGGGTGAAAGACCTTAGGACCCGCCCCGATATGAGCATAAAAGTGGGATGATAATCCCACGATATGCGAATATTGGGTAGGATTGTGGGAGTGCGTAGCACGGAGCAATCCGTAGGCATCAAAGTCGGGGGCTTTTGACCCTGACATCTTTATATATGAGGTGACAAATTATTATGAATAAAAAATCTGTATTGGTAACTGGTTCTTCCCGCGGTATCGGAAGAGCCTGTGCGATTGCTTTTGCAAAAGCCGGATATCATGTATTTATCAACTGCCGTCAAAATATCGCCCTTCTTCATTCTTTACAGGATGAGATTCTTTCCTGTGGCGGTACCTGTACCCTTCTTCCCGGAGATGTCGGTGATCCGTCCCAGGTAAAATCTATGTTCTGTCAGATTGAAAAAGAAACCGGCGGTATCGACATTCTGGTCAATAACGCCGGCATTGCCTGGTTTGGTCTGCTTACCGATATGACAGACGAAGACTGGTCTTCTCTTCTTCAGACGAATCTTTCTTCCGTCTTCTATTGCTGCCGTGCCGCCATTCCACATATGGTCTCTGTGAAATGTGGACGGATCATCAACATTTCTTCCATGTGGGGAACTGCCGGTGCTTCCTGCGAAGCTGCCTATTCCGCAACCAAATCCGGCATTCATGGTCTGACAAAGGCTCTTGCCAAAGAACTTGCTCCCAGTAATATCCAGGTCAATGCCATCGCCTGCGGTGTCATTGATACGGAAATGAATGCACGGCTGAACGAAGAAGAACGTGCCGCCCTTGCAGAGGAAATCCCTTCCGGCAGATTTTCATCCCCGGAAGAAGTCGCTGAACTGGTTCTGCTCCTTTGCAGTTCCCCGTCCTATATGACCGGGCAGATCATCGGAATGGATGGCGGCTTTATCTGATCAAGCTGTCATTCATTTTCACCGCTCCGGTCATTTTTACAAAATGTATTTCATTTAAAGTTTCCCGTAAACATCCTGCGGAACATACGCTTTGATCTGAATCCCTTCCGGCAGATACTCTTCTGACAGAAGCTGTCCTTTGCTCCGGATCATCTGTATCTTACCGGCATCTGCAAAAGGATACAGACGTTCCACATAGATCTGATCCCGTCGGATGATCTCCAGCAATGCTACCTTCAGTTCGTCCAGCCCCTGTCCGGTCTTAGCCGATGTGGCAATCGAGTAATCTGCCTGAAAATCTTTATGACTTTCTTCTTTTTCCAGCCGGTCCTGCTTATTGAACAGTGTGATCACCGGTTTTCCTTCCGCTCCCATCTGACGTAATGTATCATAGACCACATACATCTGCTCGTCCATCCTCGGATTCGATACATCTACAACGTGGATAATGATATCGGCATATTTTGCCTCTTCCAGTGTACTTTTAAAAGCTTCTATAAGATGATGTGGGAGCTTTCTGATAAATCCGACCGTGTCCGTCAGAAGAATCTCCTGTGTACCGTCAAGCTGCAAAGCTCTTGTCGTTGTATCCAGTGTAGAAAAAAGCATGGCATCTTCTAAAATCCCTGCATTTGTCAACGCATTTTCAATACTGCTTTTTCCTGCTGACGTATATCCTACCAGTGCTGCCACTTTCATTCCCGACTGATTCCGCTGACTGCGGAGCAATTCTCTGTGCCGCTCCACATCTGCCAGTTCTTTTTTCAGACGACTGATCCGCTCCCGGATAAGACGGCGATCCATTTCCAGCTTTTTTTCTCCCGGACCTCTTGTACCGATTCCGCCGCCCAGTCTTGACAGTGATCTTCCCAGTCCCGACAGACGGGATGCCCGGTATCTGAGCTGAGCCAGTTCTACCTGGATCTTTCCCTCTCCCGATACAGCTCTTGCGGCAAAAATATCCAGGATCAGAAGCGTTCTGTCCAGTACTTTGCAATCCAGTTCTTCTTCCAGATTGCCAAGCTGGGTACTGCTCAGTTCATCATCACAGATGATCCCTGTTGCCTCAGTTTCCCACAACAGTTCTTTTAATTCGATCAGTTTTCCACGCCCGATATAGGTTGCCGGGTGTACGCACTCCCTGGTCTGGATCAGTCTGCCTGTCACCTCAGCCCCTGCTGTAGCCGCAAGCTCTGCCAGTTCATCCAGTGACCGTTCTGCAGTTTCACCGCCTTCTGTATCCACGCCCACCAGGATGACGCGTTCTCTGATATCATCCATATTATACATCTGCATTTTACCTCGTCTGCAAAAATTCTGCTTCTTTCGCTACTGAATCATCCTCTGGATAAGCCGCCTGATATTCTGACATTTTTTCTTTTGCCATTTCCCAGTCTGCGGTCTTTTCCAGACAGATGATCTCATTATATTTCATCTCCTGAAGCAACGTCTCCTGCTTCTTATCTTCCTGCTTCTCATTTCCCTGCTTTTCTTCTGCCAGTGCGATTCCCTCCTGGATATACTCCAGGGCTTTTGCATAATCCTCCTTGCAAAGAGCTGACGTTCCGGCAAGATTACACAGCTCTGCCGTCTTTACTGTCCCATTATCAAAAGCCTTTTCCAGCATCTCCAGTGCCTGATCATACTGCTTCTGCTCATAGTATGTCATTCCAAGTCCACAATATCCTTCTGCTGCTTCTTCTTTATCATCACTTCCTGCTGCCTCTTCAAAAGAAGCGATCGCAGTATCATAATCTCCCTGCTCCAATGCCTCTGTTCCATCTTTTACTGTATTTCCGCATCCTGCCATCATGCACATTGCACTGACAGCCATCACTAATACCATTCTCTTCTTTTTCATTTTCTGCTCTCCCGTTAAAATTAAACAAAAAACCGGATACAGGAAATGTACCTGAGCAAATCATCTTCCCCTATCCGGTTTCTCTCCTTATTCAGTTTTTATTTCGGCTTTTATAAAGCACTAATCTTTTCTGCTGACTTTTTCAGCCTTTTTGATCTTCTTTTTTAGGGTCTTCTGCTGCAGACTCCGCTGACATCAGCTTCTGTTCTTCTCTGCTTCCGATTACATCCCGGCAGACTCCTTCCAGCCGTTCCCGATCTGATTCTTTTAAAATGCACTCCTGGATTGCTTCATTCAACTGAAGCATCTTCTCATCCAGCTCTGAAACCATCTTCGCACACTCTCTTAAATCACGGCTTATGTAATCCGGTGCATTTCCCTCGAACTTATAATAAATCTTATGCTCCAGGCTTGCCCAGAAATCCATGGCGATCGTACGGATCTGAATCTCGACCTTCGTATCTACCACACTGTCTGAAAGAAAGATTGGTACGGAAACCAGCATATGATAACTCTTGTATCCGCTTTCTTTCGGATTCTTGATATAATCTTTAATTGATAATACTTTCAGGTCACTCTGATTCCCGATCATCTCTGCCAGCCGGTATATATCGGAGGTAAAAGAGCAGATCAGCCTGACACCTGCTATATCATTGATATACCGGACCATATTCTCGATCGAGGTCTCATAACCGTAACGCTTTAATTTCTTCACGATACTTTCCGGTGTCTTAATTCTGGTCTTGATATGCTCAATGGGATTATACTGATGCACATGCTGAAATTCATCATTCAGGATCTCAAGCTTGGTGCCGACTTCTTTCAGTGCCGCATTATATAAAAATATCACGGTCTTCCAACTGTCAACATCCTCATAGCTCTTAACTGCAGCTTCAACCTGTTGTTCACTTTTCATCGTGGACATCTCCTATTTGGTTGTTATTTCTTTCTTTAGTATACCATGGATTCTTCACAGTGTCACACGATTGCTGATATCCTTTATATATTTTTAAGGATTTTAAAGTTCCAGTTTCATGTCTCCCGGATGAATCCATTTTTTCTTTCTCATCAGTTCTGAAATTCCAAGTGTCACAACAGCCGGAAGGACAAACTGGATTGTAATCATTTTAACCAGAACGATCATTGGATCTTCTGAAGCCGTCATGACCTGCCATGTCATCAAAGGCCCTACCAGTCCGGCTGTTCCCATTCCTGAACCCGTAGCATTATTGGTCATATGAAGCAGCATCGTGCTGACCGGCCCAAGGATCGCACTTGACAGGATCGGCGGAATCCATATCTGAGGATGCCGTATGATATTCGGCATCTGAAGCATGGACGTTCCGATTCCCTGTGCCACAAAGCCACCCAGTTTATTTTCACGATAACTTGCGACTGCAAATCCGATCATATTACAGCAGCAGCCAACTGTCGCAGCTCCCGCTGCCAGTCCCGACAGATTCAGAATCACCCCGATCGCTGCGGAACTGATCGGCAGTGTCAGAAAGATTCCCATCAGAACCGATACTACAATGCCCATCAGAAACGGCTGCTGTTCTGTTCCCCAGTTGATCAGTGACCCGAGCCATGCCATAAATTTTGAAATCGGCGGCCCTGCAACCAGTCCCACTACAGATCCCGTACCGATACATACCAATGGGGTAAGAATAATATCCAGTTTTGTCTTTCCTGTCACTAAAATTCCAATTTCAATTGCAAGATAAGCAGCAATGAACGCTCCCAGCGGCTCTCCCGGCCCTGCCAGCACCAGATTGCCATCGACGATCAGTTGTCCTGCCAGCAGTTTTGACGCAAATGCACCGATCATTCCGGCTACTGCAGCCGAAACCGTCACTAACTGCTGTGCCTCCAGCTTTCTCGCCACACCGACACCAATTCCTGCTCCGGTCAGGCCTGCAGCCACTTTTCCGATCATATAGATCAGATTCCCATAATCACCGCCCACAAATAAGCCGATCTGCTGTATGATCGTTCCTATAATGAGCGTTGCAAATAAGCCCTGTGCCATACCGCTCAGACCATCAATAAATATTCTCTTCATTTCTTCTCTCCAATTTTACTTCCTTTTACCTATTTCAGCAGAATACCCCAGCCTTTTTCAACTGCTCCGCTGCATTCCTCGTCGGACTCCAGCGGCTGCCCCTCCTGATCCAGAAGTTCCGGCATGGCAGCTGCCTTTTCCTGCCGGTAATCTGTCAGAAGCCAGCTTATAACATTTACATTATCCGGTCTTCCTGCCACCACTTCCGGCACCTGCATGGAAACAATCTGCTCCAGGAAATCAATATCCACCTGATTCTCCTTACAGTAAAGCAGCAGATTCTTATAAATGCAAAGATATACCCCCTTGCATACGCCTTCTTCAAAATCTCCGTAAACACTCTGGGCTGCCTGCTCAAAGCCATTTTTTTCTATCAGTGACAGAATTACTTTTCCATATACTTCTTCCTTTAAATATGCTTCTAAAGTCTCCAAATCTGATGCATTGCATTCTCTGATCATTTCTTTATCCCCATTTCACTTTTCCGTCTGTTTTCTGTTACCTTATCTACTATAACAAAATCCATTCCCTCAGGCAACGGGATTTTTCAATTGGGATTTTTTTCTGTCTTATTGGATTTTTATCTTCAATATGATAGAATAACCGGAGATAACTTTCTGAAATGTGACTGTTAAGTCTGATCTTTGCTGATCTTGGACTTTTAAATGAAAGAGGTAGACATATGTTCCGTTTATGGGGAAAAGAATTTAAAGATAACCGAATGTTAAAGGATCTCGTCATTTGTGATGAATCCGATGATACCCGTACGCATAAAATTTTTCATGCCCTGGATGAAATCTGCTATGAATTTGATCTGAGTAAACCTCTGTGGCTTGATTCCACGATCAATGAATTTAAACGCCATTCACGTGCCAGATTTTATCAGGATTCTTTCATTGATGAAATTGATTTTGATTATCTTGAAATTCAGATCATTGAGGAATAATTACGGAATCATTATAAGATGTTGGGGGCAAAAGCCCCCAACAATGAGGATTTTAAATTTTTTCATTTTTTTAATTTTGGGTGTTGACAATTTTCAATTCATCCTATATAATTAAATTCGCTGTTGAGGAACAGTGATATGTGCGATTAGCTCAGCTGGATAGAGCGTCTGACTACGGATCAGAAGGCCGGGAGTTCGAATCTTCTCGCGCACGTTTAAGACCATTTGGAATTGACCAGATGGTCTTTTTTCTGTATAATCGGCCTATGAGAAGGAGATTGATATGAACAGACAGACATTTATTGACACTTTAAGACGTGCTCTATATGGAAGAGTCAGCGACTATGCGCTGGCGGATCATATACGATATTACGAAGATTATATTCAACAGGAGATCATGAAAGGAAGAAGTGAGCAGGAGGTTCTGGGAGAGCTGGGTGATCCAAGGCTGATTGCCCGGACGATTCTTGAGACTTCCGGTTTGGAAACTCCGAATGTGGAATACACCATTGACGAAGACGGCAGAGAGGACTCCGGCTATACGTCATCAGATGGACAGATAAAGGTTCATGCATTTACCGGATGGAAAGCGGGGCTGGTAATGGCGCTGATTGCTGTGGTGATTATTGCGATTATTGTGATGGCACTGGGACTGTTTATTTATCTGTTACCGGTACTGTTGATTTTCCTGGCCATCTCCTGGTTTGTGAAAAAGTTTTTGAGATAAAACGACGTATAATTTGACTGAAGAAGACTCATACTACTGCTGTAAATCATATTACAGGAGGAAATGATTATGAGTTATGAGAGTGATTCCAGAGACAAGAGCAGCAATGCGAAAAATGCCAGAAACTGCAGCAATGCAAAAAATTCTTCCAAGAGCAAGTCTCAGAACAAATCTATGGACAAATCTGAGAACAGAACAGAAAACAAATCAGAAGATCGCGAATATTAAGGAAAGAAAAGAGAGGGTGCGGCCATGTGGCGTACCCTCTTATACGTAACACGGACAGAAGAGCGGCTGCATAGACTGAATATAAGAGAGAGCGTAATCAGAAAGGAAAACGTCTATGGAGACAATTTCAGCCAGGGAAATTGACCGTTATATTTTTGACCGGAACTACCTTCTCGTGGATGTGAGGCAGCCGGCAGACTATCGTAGAATGCATGTCCGTGGGGCTGTCTGCATTCCATATGAGACACTGAAAGCACGGATCCGGGGACTTGGATCAACGATTCCAATCCTGTATTGTGAGAGAGGTGGACTGAGCATGCAGGCGGCGAGGGAACTGGAGAAAGAGGGATATCGGGCACTGTCTGTTGTAGGAGGAATCAGAGCCTACCGCGGAAAATATCTGGAGGGTAACAAATCCTGAGAAGGGATTGACAGGCTTTCACGGGACAGATAAGATAGAGGAGAAATGAGGAGAACGGAAAGGACATAAGATGAGCAGAATAGAACTGGTAGCGCCATGCCACTTTGGCCTGGAGGCAGTATTAAAGAAGGAAATCGTGGATCTTGGGTATGAGATCGTACAGGTGGAGGATGGCAAGGTAATCTTTGCCGGGGATGAGGCGGCTGTCTGCAGAGCCAATATTTTTCTCCGTACGGCAGAGCGTGTATTATTAAAAGTAGGAAAATTCAGAGCTGTTACTTTTGACGAGCTTTTTGAGAAAATTAAAGCCCTTCCATGGGAAAACTATATACCGTCGGACGGAAAATTCTGGGTGGCTAAGGCTTCTTCTGTGAAGAGTAAACTGTTCAGTCCGTCCGACATTCAGTCCATTGTGAAAAAAGCCATGGTGGAACGTCTGAAAGGTGTATATGGCCTTCAGTGGTTTCCAGAGACCGGTGCAGAGTATCCAATCCGTATTTCCTTTATGAAGGATGAAGCACTGGTGTGCCTGGATACGACGGGACTCTCCCTTCACAAGAGAGGATACCGTACTATGGTGAGCAAAGCGCCGATCAAAGAGACGCTTGCAGCGGCTCTGATTCTGCTGACACCATGGAAGAAGGATCGGATACTGGTAGACCCGTTCTGCGGAAGCGGTACGTTTCCTATCGAGGCAGCAATGATTGCAGCCAATATGGCGCCGGGCATGAACCGTTCCTTCCTGGCAGAGGAGTGGAGGAACGTGATCAAGCGCAAATGCTGGTATGAAGCCATGGATGAGGCGGGTGACCTGGTGGAAGAGGATGTTCAGGTGGATATCCAGGGATACGACGTGGACGGTGATATTGTGAAAGCAGCCAGGTCCAATGCCCAGTCAGCCGGAGTGGACCATATGATTCACTTTCAGCGGCGCCCGGTCAGCGCGATGAGCCATCCCAAGAAATACGGCTTCATCATATCTAATCCCCCTTACGGTGAGAGAATTGAGGAAAAGGAAAACCTTCCCGCGTTATACCGGGAGATAGGGGAGCGCTTTGCGGCTCTGGATTCCTGGTCCATGTACCTCATTACTTCCTATGAAGATGCGCAGAAGTACATTGGACGGAAGGCAGACAAAAACAGGAAGATATACAACGGTATGCTGAAAACCTATTTCTATCAGTTCATGGGGCCAAGACCGCCCAGGCACAGCTAGTGCTCCATCCAGCCGGAAACAGCACTTCCAGCACTGCCTATTTTGCCATCTGCCGCGTTGTCGTCAGTCAGCGGAGGCCCACTCCGCTTCCTTCCCCCGCCTTGCAGAATGACAAAATATTCAGCGCTGGCAGTACAGTTTCTGAGTGGATGGAGCTCCGGGAGAACGGTTGAAATTGAGAGGACGGCCATGGTTGTTGTATCAGATATAATAAAAAATGGAATAAGGAAAAAAGCAGCGGTCCTGTTTCTGGCGGTTACATTGTCTTTGGGTACGGCCGGATGCGCCCCGACGCGGAATCCTGCTGAGACACAAAACCCAGGCGGGGCACAGAATACAAACGGCATTCAGGACCCTGACAGCAGCCGGAACCCTGACGGAACCCGGAATCCTGGCGGGGAAGAAAGTCCTGCGGCAGCAGGCGGCGCGGGTACGCCGGGGAACGGAGAGGATGCCGCAGAAAACCGCATGGGCGATACCGGCGGAAATAGAAATCCGTCTGTCTCTGAAACATCCGGCGCAGACAGCGTGTACCAGTGGAACAGGCGGGACATGGCCAATGTAAAGCTTCCTTCTGCCTATGACTACCGAAAGACGGGCAGGGCGCCCCAGATTGGAAACCAGGGATCCCTGGGAACCTGCTGGGCCTTTGCGTCTCTGACTGCCCTGGAGTCCTCCCTGCTTCCGGGAAAGCCCATGACCTTTGCGGTGGACCATATGTCCATGCACAACAGTTTTCTCCTGGGACAGGACGAGGGCGGAGAATATACCATGTCCATGGCCTATCTGCTGGCCTGGCAGGGACCGGTGCCGGAATCCCAGGACCCATACGGAGACGGAGTTTCGCCGGACGGCCTTACGCCCAGCGTGCATGTACAGGAGATTCAGGTTCTTCCCTCCAAGGATTACGAGGCCATTAAACGGGCCGTGTACCTGAGGGGGGGCGTACAGAGCTCCCTGTATACATCCATGAGGGATTATCGGAGCCAGTCCGTTTACTATAACAGGGAGACCAACTCCTATTGTTACATCGGAAACGAAAAGCCTAATCATGATTCTGTTATCGTTGGATGGGATGATAATTATTCCAGGGAGAATTTCAACCTGGACCTGGCAGGGGACGGCGCGTTTATCTGTACCAACAGCTGGGGAGAGGATTTTGGGGACCAGGGATATTTTTATGTATCCTATTTTGACAGCAATATCGGTGTCCATAATATTGTATACACAGGTGTGGAGCCGGTGGACAATTACGACTACATCCACCAGAGCGATCTGTGCGGATGGGTGGGACAGATTGGCTACGGGCAGGACGAGGCTTGGTTTGCCAATGCCTACAGGGCCGGTAAGGGAGAGAATCTGGCTGCCGCAGGTTTCTATGCAACGGACAAGAATACAGAGTACGAGTTGTATGCGGCCCGGAACCTGCCGGACGCGGGAGCCGGGGAAATGGACCGCGCCCTGGATAAGAGGATTTTGCTGGCAAAGGGCAGACTGGACAATGCCGGTTATTACACAATTGTGCTGGATAAAAAAATCCCCTTGGAGGACAACGAAAAATTTGCTATAATAATTAAAATAATAACGCCCGGTACCGTACATCCGGTGGCCATTGAATACAACGCAGGGGACGGTATTGCCCAGGTGGACTTAACAGACGGCGAAGGGTATCTGAGTCATGACGGAAAGGTGTGGGAACATGTGGAGGAAACACAGTCCTGCAACCTGTGCCTGAAGGCATATACAAAGAAATAACAGAGAATTATAAAAGGAACAGAAGGCAGAGGGCTTTGGATATGGGACACAGAATCATATTTGCAACGGGCAATGAGGGAAAGATGCGGGAGATACGCCTTATACTGGCTGATTTGGGGCTGCCCATACTTTCCATGAAGGAAGCGGGCGCTGAACCGGAAATCGTGGAGGACGGCACCACCTTTGGGGAGAATGCCGAGATTAAGGCAAGGGCTGTGTGGAATCTGACAGGGGATATTGTACTGGCGGATGACTCCGGCCTGGAGGTGGATTATATTGGCGGGGAGCCGGGTATCTACTCTGCCCGGTACTTGGGCGAGGATACGCCCTATGAGGTTAAGAACCGGAGTATCATAGAGCGTCTTAAGGAGGCCAGGGGACAGGAGCGCGGCGCCAGGTTTGTGTGCAGCATCGCAGCCATGCTGCCGGACGGCCGGGTACTCCACACAGAGGCTGTGATGGAGGGGCTTATCGCCGTGGAACCGGCCGGAAATGGCGGTTTTGGGTATGATCCCATTCTCTATCTGCCTCAGTTCGGCAAGACATCCGCTGAAATTACCATGGAGCAGAAGAATGAAATCAGCCACAGGGGGAAGGCGTTAAGGGCTATGAAGGAGGCCCTGGAAGGTGTGCTTAAGTAAGAGATGGAGAGGACGAAGGATGAGGATATTAATTGTCAGTGACACCCATAGAAGGGATGAGAATCTAAAAGAGGTGATCCGGCGCACCGGACCGCTGGATATGCTGATTCATTTGGGAGACGCAGAGGGGAGTGAACATGCCATTGCCACCTGGGTCAATGAAGACTGCGATTTAGAGATTATTTTGGGAAACAATGACTTTTTTTCATGTCTGGATAAAGAGAAGGAACTGATGATTGGAAGGTATAAGACCCTTCTGACCCACGGACACTACTATAATGTCTCTGTGGGGGCTGAGTATCTGAAACAGGAGGCCAGAGCCAGAGGCTTTGACATTGTCATGTTCGGGCATACCCACAGGCCCTTCTACGAGATGGAGAAAAAGGAAGGAGATAAGGATTTGATTGTGCTGAATCCGGGAAGCCTGTCCTATCCCCGCCAGGACGGACATAAGCCCTCTTTCATGCTCATGGAGATTGACAAAGAGGGAGAGGCTCATTTTTCGCTGAATTTTCTGTAGGATTTTTGTTGACATTTGTGAAGGCATAGTATATAATAATCCTTGCGTCGAGAGACGGGATTGGATGACAGGTTATATTATGCCAGCGCCGGGGTGTGGCTCAGCTTGGCTAGAGCGCCTGGTTTGGGACCAGGAGGTCGCAGG
>OLRX01001056.1_pt1 | contig 22019 bp, 23 predicted proteins | sample 1672991 | NCBI WGS metagenome assembly OLRX01 (sample SAMEA3136744, study PRJEB25190) | human gut metagenome | biome: human gut; feature: human-associated habitat; material: faeces | place: Austria | collected 2013
CTTGCCTGTCCCCCTCGCCTTTTTCGCTTCCTTTTGGCAAAAAAAGGAAGAAACCTCGTCCCTCTATGCGCCGTAGCCTGAACGCACACCGTACCCCGCCTCTGCTCTCGGCCTATCCTAAGTTTTCATTTCTCTCCCAACCCCTGCTCTTGCTCTGCCCTGCCTTCCTGCTCTCGCCCTGTTTTAGCTTCCTGCTCTCCGTCCCGCCGCACAAAAAAGAGCCCGCAGGCCCTTTTTTATGGTTGCCTGCCCCCTGCATGGGCCCGGCTTAAAATACCTCCTGCCGCTGCAAAAGCCCCAGCGCACCCTCCGGCTCCTTGGGCCGCAGGCTGTCAAATTCAAACCTCGGGCGCCTGTCCGGCCGCGCCGTCTCCTGAGGCCGCCCCGATACAAAATACCGCAGCGCGTCCGGCGCGTGCGTCAATTCATGCGGGCTCTGCGCCGCGTCGTTGGGGTTCTTCTCGTCATGGCATAGCTGCGGCAGCGTGCGGATCAGGTTCTTGCAGTTGGGGAAAATGCGCAGCTTAGCCGCCGGCCGGCCCCATTCGTCCCGGCAGGGCTTTAGCCATTCCTTCAGCGCATACCATCCCTGCACCCGGTCGTTGCCCGCCCGGCTCAGCCGCAGCCCCTGCTCGTAAAACAGCGCCGCCGCGCTCTTGCCGCTGTCCTGCCGGCGGTTCCAAAGATCCGGCGGCGCCAAAATTCGGCAAAGTTCTTCTTCCCCCGTCATCGCCAACAGCTTTTCCGCCGCCTCGGAAATGATCAGGTCCTTTTCGTACAATTCCCGGTACACATATGCAAACCCCTGCAAATCCACCGCGATCCAGTACGCCGCCAGCATATCCAGCCCGTAATCCAGCGTTAAGTACCGCCGCCATGCCTTGGGAATCACGAACGGCTCTACTACATGCAGCCGCCTGTCGAATTCCGGAAAATATTGCCCGGCAAATACGTCCCAGTCGCCGTATAAATACGCCCGCCGCCTGTCCTCCGGCAGCGCCTCCAGCGTCCTTACATACCCCGGGTCCTTCTGCATCAGCACCTCGTTGTCGTATACGTTGGCAGGGATAAAGGCATAGTCCTCCGCCCGCTCCCCTTCGCGGTACATCCCGTCGACAAACAGCCGTTTGAACCACCCGTGCCCCACGCCGCCCGGGTTGGCGGTGTAATACATCCGCGGCGCAAAATCCGTCCGCGTGCCGCGGTTGGCCGTCGTCAAAAACATGCGCTGCCGCTCGGTAAAGTGCGTGGCCTCCTCCATGGCGATCACGTCGTATTCCTGCCCCTGGTACTGGTATACGTCGCTTTCCGCATCGCAGTAGCCCATCTTGATGCGGCTGCCGTTGGGAAAGACAAACGCCCGCTGCGTCTCGTGGTAGTCCGCATAGCCGTACAGTTCCTCCATCATCGGCAAAATGTGGTTTTCCCGCAGCTCCGGCAGCGTGCGCCGCAATAATAGGAGCTTTAACCCATCATACCGCATGCCCAGCATGATGCACTTGCGGCGCACCGCCCAGCTCTTGCCGCCGCCCCGCGCCCCGCCGTAGGCGGTGTGCTTGGCTGTGGAAAGAAAAAAGGCCTGCTGTTTTTCGCTGGGCCGTTCGCGTTTCAGCTTTTGAAAAATCAGCGGCTCCATTGCTCCAGCGCCCCCTCAAACCTTACCGTCTTTACGCGCTCTTCCCCGGCCTGCCCCCGCTGCTTTTCCAGCTTATACAGCATCTCCATCGCGCGAAACTGTTCGCCCGCCTTGAGTTCTCCGCCGCGCATCATCGCTGCAATGCGCCGTTTCAGCGTTTCCTCCGCCGTCTCGTCCGGCACGGGCGCGCCATGCCAAAGGGCCTGGGTGCGCACCTCCGGGTTTTTCAGCGCCCGCTGCCCCATCCGCAGCGCGCTCTGCGCCGTGTAGCCCGCCGCCAGCGCCGCCTGCCTGATATCCTCCGTCTCTATATATGCCTCTAAAAAGGCCCGCTGCTTGTCCGTCAATGCCTTTCCTCCCTGCTCAATGCCGCCAGCGCCGCGCGCCGCAGCTTGAATAGATGCTTTTCGCTGTATCCCGTCCGCTCTGCAATTTTGCGCCACGGCAGCCCTTCGCCGTACCGCATGGTCAAAATGCTCGCTTGCAGCGGCGGCAGCGCCTGCACCCTTTCCGCCCACTGCCGCTGCTGCGCCATCAGCGCATACAGCGCGCTTTCCAGCCGCTGCGCCTGCCGCTGTGCCTGCCTTTGCAGCCCTCTTCGCTGCGCATTGCTCAGCCCCGGCGTCTCCTTTTCATCCATCAGCCGTTCCAACCGTCTCAAATCCCCTTTCAGCCGCTCTGCCTCCAGCCTGTTTCCGTTCCATCGCTCCAATGCTGCCTGTGCCTGTTTTTCCGTCATCTGCCGCCTTGCCGCCGCTCCCTTCTGTCCCGTTCAAATTTCGGGCATGCCGCCACCCGTATGCCCGGCGCCAGCTGCACCGCCCCGCCTTACCCTGCGAAACGTGCGCTCCGCCTGCCAGCCCGGCACCGGCTGTAAAAAGGCCGACCATTCGCATCCGCCCGTGGCCCGCCGGCACTGCCAGCACAGCGCCTCCTTGCTTGCCTGCGCCATCTTTCATGCGCCTCCCTTCCGGCCCGCCCCCTTCCCCCAAAGGGGCGCGCCATGTTTTCCATTAAAAATTTCCATTATTTGCTCAACATCTCTTGACCTTTCAGAAAAAATAACGTACACTATTCATGGAACATAAATGTTCCTTAGATTCTCCCATGAATCTAAGTTCCGTTTTCCCGAATCTTGTAAATATGCGAACGTTTGTTCCCTTTTACAACAGTATACGCACAGAACGCAGATTCGTCAACCCATTTGATAAATTTTTGCTACGATGAAGGAGGCGCACCTTTTATGTCGGATACGGTGCAACGCATTTTCCAGCTCATGGAGCAGCGCCATGTAAGCGCTTACCGCGTATCGCAGGAAACAGGCATCAGCCAGGCCCGCATTTCCGGATGGAAAACCGGCAAGAGCAACCCCAAGCAAGACGCTTTAGAGCAGCTGGCCGATTATTTCGGCGTATCGGTGGATTATCTGCTCGGCCGCTCTTCCGAGGCGGGTTCCTCCCGCGCCGGCCGGCACGGCAATTCGCTAGGGCCGCTTACCGTAGAGGAAAACAAGGCCCTGGGGCAGTATCTTGCGTTTCTCCGTTCGCGTTATGGCAACGAAAAGGCCCAGGCCGAATCATGATCCAATCTGTCCTTACCCCCTAAGATAAGGATGTGTGCAAAAGGGAAAGGCGCTTCCGCATGGAAACGCCTTTTCTCTTTGTGGAAATGCTTCCCTGCGATGGGCCCGTTTCGGCCTTTTCTTTTTTTGCACCGCCGCCGCACCGCCATTTCACCAAAATTCACCTCCTGCGGATGCTTTTTGCACCGCCGCGTCATGGTATCCTCGCTTTGCCTGGGGCGAAAAAATCGTGCCGGCGCACCGCCATGCCATCTCTATTTCCATAAAACGGCATTGTCGGGGGGGCTTCATCGGCGGGCCGGAGGCCATCCATAAGGATCTGGGGGCACAGCCAGATGCCCCTCCGCCCGCAACGAATTGATCCATCTTTTCACGCAATATGCCTTACAAAACTATAGCCCCAAAGGCTGCTCCGCCGGCAGTCCTCCATGCCAGCCGGGGTTGTGTTCGTTTACATTCCATTTTTGGCGTAGCTGTCCCTTGTTTCATATCCGATTTTGTTTTTACAGTTCATTCTCCCGGATATCACGCTTACGCCAAAACAAAAAGCCCGCCCAGCGGGCTTTTTTGCTGCTTTGCCGCCTGCATTCTGTCTGCACGCACAAAAAAAGAGCCGGTTCCGGCTCTTTTTTCAGACATAACAGCACGCCTTGGAAGGCTGAGGAACGCCTTTGATTGTATTGTAAGGGGTACAAACTTGTGGCCAAGGCGTGTATTTGTATGTGCTTACAGCATACTATCTTCCTGTCCGCTTGTCAAGCTCCGCCCGCTCTTTTTCTGTCAGCGGCATCAAACCCCCCAGCGCCTCCGCCTGCAAGAGGGTCTGCGCGGTAAATTCGCATACTTCCAGGCAGTCAAACGTATTGAATACCGAGGTGCCCGTAACCATCAAGCAGTCGTTTTTTACCAGCAAGGCGGGCCGCCGCGGCGTCAGGCGCCCGGCCGTGTCGGCCGGGTCGTTCTGCCAGGCGCCATAGGGCAGGGCTTGCATGTCTTCCAGCATGCCATAGCTTTCCGGGCTCGCCGCCGCCTGGTACGCCATATCCGTCACGGCAAACGCCATGATGCCGCATGGGTCCGCCGCGATAAAGCCGATGGTTTCGGGCTGCTGGGAAAACACCTGCTCTGCCAAAAGCACATGCGGATCCGGTGTTTTGCCCGCTTCGATTTTGCCGCAGGATACCAGCACCGTATCCTCTGGCAAAAGGGCCTGCCTGTCGTGCCGCTGTGGGTTGATGATAAAGCTGTGGCCCGAAACGCGCACGGCAAAGCAGCCGCTAAACGCCGTGCAATGCCCCATTTCATACGCGCGGTTGGCCCAGGCCGCTACCTGCGCCCGCGCATCGCATTCCCTGGCGTCCGGCTCCTCCGGGGCAAAGCGGGGGCGCGCCTCTATCTCCGCCTGTACATCGCGCACCGCCACGCACGCCGGCGGCGTAAGCGCCGCCCCTGCCTGGGCAGCCGTGGTGCAGATGCGCGCCAAGCGTTCCAGCTTTTCAAGCTTATCCAGCGCATCCTTTAGGCTTTGCCCGCCCGCCATCACGCCGTGGTTTTGCAAAATCACCACATCGCAGCCTTTCCTAAAAGCCTGTTCCACGCTTTGGCCCAGCGCCTTGGAGCCGGGGCGCCGGTATGGGGCCGTGCCGATCCTGCCGATCTCCGCCTCGATGCGGGGCAGCACGCCCAGCGGCAGGGCCTTTCTTGCAGCGCTATACGCCGCCAGCGCCTTGGAATGGGCATGCAGCACGCAGTTTAGGTCGGGGCGCGCTTTGAGCACCGCCGCATGGAACGGCATATCGCAGGATACCTTGTGCTTGCCGGCCACCGTGCCGTCGCACAGCACATGCAAAATATCCTCCCTGGAAAGCGTACCCTTGTCGACGGCCGTCGGGGTTATCCATAGGCTGCCGTCTTTGTCCCTAAGCGACAGGTTCCCGCCGCTTGTCGTCGTGTAGCCCTTGGCATAGATGCGGCGCATGGCCTGCGCCAGCTGCTCGGCCGGGTGTACGTTGCGGTTGTGTTGCATTGTCCTCTGCCTCCTATTCGGTAAACGCTTTATGTGCGTAGTCTACGCCCTTAAAAGGTTGCCAAAGCCGCGTCCCACGTTGCCGTGTTTTTCAGCACGATGCGCTGCATAGGGCGGCGCCGCAGCCCCTCCAGCCCGCGCCCAGTCCACCGAAAGGGCCATGTGCCGCGGGCATTTCCTATTGCCTCGGCGTTGTTCACGGCTTGGCCGTGATCAAACGAACCCCTTCCATTTCCCCGGCCCACGCCCTTGGCAGCGGCGTGTCGGTAATCATGGTTTTGATCTCCGGCAGCGCCGCCAGCGTAAGGTGCCCCAGCCGCGTAAACTTGGTATGGTCGCAGAGCAAAATCATCTGCTCCGCCCGCTCTATCATGCATCGCTGCATCGCCGTTTCCTGCTCGTTGCCATTGACAGCGCCCGCCTCCGGCCGAAATCCCTTGGGCGAAATAAACGCCTTGTTCGCCCGGTACGCCAGGCAGCTTTGCTGCGCCAGGCTCCCTACCAGCGTCAGGATTTCCCTTCGCACCTGCCCGCCGGTAGAGATCACCGTTAGGCCTTCCTCCTCGCCCAGCTGGCTTACCAGGTACGCCGAGTTCGTGATGATCGTCACGCCCGTTTTGCCGCAAAGCGCCTCCCCCATATACATGCACGTGCTGGAAGCATCCAAAAAAATCGTATCGCCCGGATGCACCAGCTCGGCCGCCGCCCGCCCAATGGCCTTTTTGCCAGGTACGTTGAACCGCTGGCGCAGGCCGTAGCGAAGATCTCCAAACGAATCCTCATGCCCCTTGGCCAGCACTGCGCCGCCATGGGTGCGCTGGGCCACGCCCTCTTTTTCCAGCTCGTTCAAATCGCGGCGGATGGTTTCCTTGGTCACGCCCAGCGCCTCTGCCAGCGCCGCCACATTCACCCGCCCGCGCTCCAAAAGCCAGGTGGCAATGGTATTTTTTCTTTCTACGTTAAACATGTATGCACTTTCTCCCCTTAAACACATTGAGTATACCATAATTTTTTTGTTTATGACACTCTATTTTTGTTTATGCCCGTTTTTCTTTGCTTCTATGTCCGATTGACATTCCTGCCTTTCTTCTGTACGCTGAATAAAGCAGAATTCTTTCGAAAGCGAGTGATGATCCATGCCCATCTGTGCCTTTTGCGGAAAGCCCATCGGCCCTTTAGACACCTCCACTCGGTTTTCCTATGAAAACGCCTCTGTCACCCTCTGCCTTGCGTGCGAGCCCCTGGCCCGCAGGCTGCGCAGCTACGACGGTACGGACAGCCCCGCCCTACAAAAGGCGGCCGATCAGCTTTCCTCCTATCTACCAGGGCATGGCCCCATGGCCGAGCAGGTGCTCAAAGCCCTTTTGGACCATTACCATGGCTTTACCGCCTTGGACAAAGCCCGCCTGGATACCGGCCGCCCACAGCCCTGGCTGCCCATTTCCACCACGGAATCCCTGCCCGGCTACCGCATCACAGAATCGCGGGGCGTCGTCTTTACCCATGATCTGGGCAATCCCGTCTACCAGGAGGCCCTGGCCCATCATAACCGGCTGAATCTGGAAGCGCCGTCCGATGCAGATTACGATTTCATCTATGCCTGTATGCTCTCCGATCTTTGCAAAAAGGCAGAGCGTATCAACGGCAATGCGCTCGTCGGCCTTCGGCTACAGCCCTGCCGCACCATGGCCCGCTACATGGGGGCGCGCAATCCCGACAACCTTATCAATCCCATCCATGATTACCAAACTGTGGCCTATGCCACCGTTGTGCTGGCAGAGCCTATGCCCCGCCCCGCGGCTCCGTTGCATCTTCCCGCTCTATCCTATGGCCGGGCTTGGTCCGCCCACTGGGCACATGCCACCCCGCGCTTTTCAGCCTATGCCCCCCACTGGGTATAAACAAAAAAGACAGATCTGCTGCAATCTGTCTTTTTTGTCTCATGGTATATGTAAAGCGGCTTGCGCCGCAGTCAGGGGGCTTTTTCCTATGGTTGTATCATACCCCGTCTTTGTGTCATGGGTTTGTCTTGCCTATGAACCTTCGTTACGGCGTTTTGGCGTTTGTCTCCGTTTCCTCCGCCGGTACGGTCTCCACGCTGCTCAGGCTGTCGTACTCGATGTCGCCTTCCATCGCCCCGTCGCTGCGCAAAACCAGCCGCCCGCCATTGTTGCCGCTGCTGCCCCATTGGCCGGCCGCCGCCTTTACCGCCACGCCGGAGCCGCCCAGCACCTCTGCGCTGTCCGTAATGCAGATGTACGCCTTGGTGTTGGTAACATACAGCGCCGCGCCCTGGGCCGCCGTCACACGGCCGCCGGATACCCACAGCTCTGCCATGCCGCTGTCCGCCTGCTCTACCTGCCCGGCATCCGGCTGAAATACCAACACGCCCATTTCGCTGCCCTGGCTTTCCAGCGCCGTCTGCGTTAGGGAAAGGCTGTTCGCCCCCTCCAGCACCGCGCACGCCGAGGCATAGGCCACCATCTCGCTGTCCTCCAACATCAGCGTGCCCCTGGAATACACGCAGGGCGCATACGCGCCGCTGCTGCGCCCTTCTACGCCGCTGGCCTGGATGGTGCCGCTGCCCGTGCCCGCATACAGCATCGGACTGTACGCCCCCTGGGTCTCAATCGTCAGGTTTTGCGCCAATATGCAGCCGTTTGCCGCGGCCATCACCCCGGCGGATGCTTCCTGCCGCGTGGTAATCGTGGTATCGGATACCACCACGCAGGCATTGTCTCCCACCGCCGCCAGCGCGGACGCGCCCGCGCCGTCCGTCTCTATCGTGCAGTTTTCCAGCACCAGGTTGCCGCCGCTCTGCGCCACCAGCGCCGCATTGATCCCCTCTGTCGCAGATGCGCTGTCCGCCGTGCTGCCCGTTTTGGTGATGGTGCAGTTTCTCAGCACCACGCTGCCGCCGTTTTTCACGACGAGCACGCTTTGGTCCGCTTCATCGGCGTACAGCGTCTGCCCCTCCAGCGTCAGGCTGTCGCCGTCTACCACCGTAACGGCGCGTAGCACAGCGCCGTCCTCCGCTGTCGCTGCGGCCTGGGCCTGCGGCTCTTTTTTCGCCACCGCCCCGCAGGAGGAAAGGGCGGCTGCCGCCACCGTACAAGCGCACAGCGCCGCCAGCTTGCTCCAAGCGCCTTTGGCCATCATGCCCTCTCCTCCTTTCCGTTTTGTATCATAGTTGTATCATACCGCTGCATTGTGGCGAAAGATGGGCTTTTCTATGTGCTTGTTTTCCACTTTTTCGGCATTTTCACCGATTTGGCCTACCATCCGTTCCACCCTCCCCATCCTTTCAGCATTATCCCTGCCAAAAAAGGCCGGGGACATATCCCCGGCCTTGGCGCTGCACGGCTCATACCCCTGTCAAATCAAACGCCGGGGTATATCCGGCACTTGCGGCGCTGCGCGCCTGCCCGTACCCCTCAAAGCCAAGCTGTACGGCATAATCGCGCACGCTGTCTATTTCAAAATCCGTCACGCGGCGGTCGATCTCCTTATACGCCGCCGCATGATAGCAGGGCGTGTATTGGCTCATCAGGCTCAAAAGGATGCGCTTTGGCGGCACAAGATGGCTCAGCGCCTCCAGCACCGCCATCGAATCCTTGCGGCAGCCGGGCAGCAGCAGGTGGCGCACCATCAGCCCTCTTTGCAAAACGCCGCTTTCCCCCCACTGCACCGGCCCTGTCTGGCGGTACATCTCCTGCACAGCCTCCTGCGCCACCTCAAAATAATCCGCCGCCCCGCTGTACCGGGCCGCCAGCGCCGCATCCTTATACTTGAGATCCGGCAGGTAAATCTCCACCAGCCCTTCCATCATCTTCAGCGCTTCCAGGCTGTCATAGCCGCCGGAATTGTACACCACCGGGATGCGCAGGCGGGGCTTGGCCCGCTCCAGCGCCCGGGCGATCTGCGGGGCAAAGTGCGTCGGGCTTACCAGGTCCAGCGTTTGGGCGCCCTCGTCCTGCAGGCGCAAAAAGATCTCCGCCAGCCGCGCCGTGCTGATCTCCCGGCCAAAGCCGCCCTGGCTGATCTCGGCATTCTGGCAAAATACGCAGTGCAGCGCGCAGCCGGAAAAAAAGACCGCGCCCGCCCCGCGCTCTCCGCAAAGGCAGGGCTCCTCCCCGGTATGCAGCGCCGCCCGCGCCACCTGTATGCGCGCGCCCATGCCGCATTGGCCCCTGCCCGTTGTCCTGTCCGCCCCGCACCGCCGGGGGCAAAGCGTGCAGCCCGTTTTTTGCATGCCCATCCCTCCTGTTTTTCTGCGCCCTATCATAGCACATTTGCGCGCCGTGCCGCCATACGGTATACTAAACGCACGCAAAGGGGGCGTTTTTTTGTCCATCGACATTGAAAAACTCGTACAAAGCCAGCAGCACTATTTTGCATCCGGCCGCACGCGGGATATTGCCTTTCGCAAGCAGGCGTTATCCCGCCTGGAAAGCGCGGTCGTGCAATATGAAGAGCGCATCCTCTCCGCCTTGAGCGAGGATCTGCAAAAATCGCATTTTGAAGGCTATATGACGGAAATCGGCATGGTCAGGGCCGAGCTTTCCTATGTCCAAAAACGCTTGGCGCGGTGGGCCAGGCCGCAGCGCGTTAAAACGCCGCTGGCCCAGTTTCCCGCCAAAAGCGTCATCCTGCGCGAGCCCTACGGCTCCGTGCTCATCCTAGCGCCGTGGAACTATCCGTTCCAGCTCTGCCTAGAGCCGCTCATCGGCGCGCTGGCCGCCGGCAACTGCGCCGTCCTCAAGCCCAGCGCCTATGCCCCGCATACCGCCCAGGTGCTCAAAAGCATGATAGAATCCTGCTTCCCGCCGGAATATGTGGCCGTCGTGCCGGGCGGCCGGGCGGAAAACCTGGCGCTTTTGGACCAGCCGTTTCAGTTCATCTTCTTTACCGGCGGCGCCACGGTGGGCCGGTTCGTCATGGAAAAGGCCGCCCGGCACTTGACCCCCGTCTGCCTGGAATTGGGCGGCAAAAGCCCCTGCATCGTGGATAGCACCGCCCATGTGCGCCTGGCCGCCAAGCGCATTGTTTTCGGCAAATGCCTCAACGCCGGGCAAACCTGCGTAGCGCCGGATTATGTCTTGGTAGACCGCGCCGTCAAGGACGAATTTTGCCGCGAGGCCCAGCGGTACATCGAGCAGTTTTACACCAAGGACCCGCTTTCCAACCCCGCCTACCCCCGCATCGTCAACCAAAAGCATTTTGACCGCCTCCTCTCGCTGATGGAGGGCGGGCATGTGCTCTGCGGCGGGCACAGCAGCGCCGAGCGCCTGCAGATCGAGCCTACCCTGCTGGATCAGGTCTCGCCCGATTCTCCGCTGATGGCGGAGGAGATCTTCGGCCCGCTGCTGCCCATTTTGACCTTTTCAGAGAGAGCGCAGGCCATCGAGTTTGTCAACGCCCGCCCGCATCCCCTGGCGCTGTACCTGTTCACCTCGGACAAGGCGTTTTCCGATCAGGTGCTGTCCTCCGTTTCCTTTGGCGGCGGCTGCGTCAACGATACCATCATCCACCTGGCCACCTCCCGCATGGGGTTCGGCGGCGTGGGCCCCTCCGGCATGGGCCAATACCACGGCAAGCGCAGCTTTGACACCTTTACCCACGAAAAGAGCATCGTAAAAAAAGCCACCTGGCTGGATCTGCCCATCCGTTACCAGCCCGCCACCCGGCGGAAAATGCGGCTGATGCGGCGCTTTCTCAAATAGCGCCTTCCATGGAAAAAGCCCCCTGCGGCGCGTTCAGGCCGCAGGGGGCTTTTGTGGCTTTTCCGTTTCATTCATAGTCTATGCGCTCGATTTTGAATACCACAGGCCGCGTTCCGTCCGAACAGCAGGCGATCATGGTATTTTCCTCCTTCATCCATCCCTTCATGATAGAGCCGCCCTGTAATCCGGCATAGATATACCGGGCGATGGCATCCCACGCCTCCGAGCAAAACGGCAGCTTCGGCCCGCCCGCCACAGTGTTTGCATCGCCGGTGGTCTTAATCAGCGTGTTGATCCCCATATGCCAAAAATCATCCCGCTGGTCGTCGCGCAAAAACACAAATTCATCCCCCACATGGTAGCATGGGCAGGGGCCGGCGTTGGCATCGGCGCAATATTGCCGCTGCAGCTCCGGATACAGCTTTTTATCCAATACAGTCACTTTCACTTTATGTTTCATTGTCCGTTCCTCCTCCCTGGGAAATGGCGGCTTTCTTCCCCCGCTATGGAAATCGTAGTACAATCCTTTTCTTACATCAATCGGTATGAAAGAAAAACCGCCATGGTTTCCCATGGCGGCAACAATGCCTTATTCAATGGCAATGAGGTTTTTCTGTGGCAGCTTCCTTTGCGGCGCTTTGGGCATCGAGATGCGCAAAATACCATCCTCAAACTTGGCGGATAGATCCTCTGCCTTTACCTGATCGCCCACATAGAAGCTGCGGCTGCATTGGCCGGTGTACCGCTCCTGGCGGATATAGCGGCCTTTTTCATCCTGTTCGTTTTTATCCAGGCCCTTGGCGGCCGCAATGGTCAGCGTGCCGTTTTCCAGCTGCACCTGCACGTCCTCTTTTTTAAAGCCTGGCAGATCGATATCCAATTCATATGTGTTTTCCGTCTCGCGGACGTCGGTTTTCATGATGTTTTTGGCATGCTTGCCGTACAACGGATTGCATGCATCAAACGCAGACATCATTCTGAACGGTTCCTCAAACAAGTCCTCGAATAAGTTTTCACCAAAAATGCTGGGCAACATACGTCATTCCTCCATTCGTTCCAATCACTCGTAGCCGGGAAGAAATCTTTCTCAAGTAGCGAGTGTACCCTACGCGGCCTTTGGCCGGCGCTTTTTGGTTTTTTCCTCGAGAGCCTGGCCTCTTGGCCCCTCTCTCAAGGTTCAAGTATAGAATATCACTTTTGTTAGCACTGTCAATAGGTGAGTGCTAAAATTCTTCTTTCCTCCATTATTCAGCCATTTTTTTGTTGCAATGCCCTATTGTCTCCTAATAAAAAAATGCCTCGCGGTTTTTCGCCGCGAGGCATCTATTTGTTTTTGCTTATTTGTCACTGTTCGCTTTTACGCGGTACCCCACTGTACCCGCTAGCCCAAGGCCCGAAAGCGCAGCCAATAGCAGCCAAAGCATGCCCTGGCTCTCGTCCCCAGTCTGGGGCGTTTTGGCAGGGCTGGCTGGTGTCTCTGTCGCCGTATTTTCCAGCTTAGCACCACATACCGTGCACACGCCCATCTCATAGCTATGCGCACCCGTAGCCGGCAAGACGACAGTCTTGGTATCCGTGTAGGTCTTTCCTTCCAACGTCACAGAGGCCGTGTATACCGTCTGCCCTTCCTTAGCACAGGTAGCCGCAACTGTCTCGCTGCTAACTTCCGCCTTTACCGCTTTTGTGTGGGTCTTGTCCTTTGTACAGGCAAACACTGCTTGCGCGCTGCTGCCGTCCTCGGCCCATGTCCACACCGGTTCACCCCATACATGGGTACAAACCGCCACAGGCTCTTGTTTTATCGTTTCGCCGTTGGCCGTTACGGTTCCGCTGCCCTGGTTGCTTACCACCACGCCGTCCGCAAGGCCGGAAATTTCCACGTCGCCGGAAAGAATGGTTACTTCATCGCCCTTTTCGCTATTTTTCGCCGCCTGCTGGATCTCCTTTTCCCCTACCACATAGGAGACCTTGCCGCCTTGGGGCGTAATCTCTGCCACCGGCTGCGTTTCCACATAAGCGCTGGGATCTGCCGTAAACGCGCCGCCCGAAACCTGGGTCGTGCTGGCCACAACGTCGGTGTTTTCCTTTACCACCTGGGGCGCATCAAACGTGCCACCCGATACTTCAAAACTACCTGCAGCCTCTCCCTTTTCTATACGGTACAGCGCCGCTTTTGTGGCCACTACCTTGGCCGTAGAGCCCGCCGGGAAGGAAATCTCTCCCGTGCCTCCGCTGCCACCAACTTTTGCCACCGCGCCGTAAGCGCCTTTCAGCGTACCGCCCTTGATTACGATCCCGCCATAGCCTACTACGGCGCCGGCCTTGCCACCATCCAGTGTGCCGCCTTCAATGACCGTATTGGTGTTCTGCGCTGCGCTGACCGCGCAGTTGTACGCGCTGGCGCCCGCGCCATTACATACAATCGTACCACCCTTGATGATCAGATTATACCCTGCATTGTTTACAGCGCCCATGTACCCGCTGGGATCGTCATACACGATCTGGCCGCCGCCTTTGCTGTCCTGGATAACCAGGTTGCCCAGGTTTGCCACCACAATGCTCTTGCCGGTGATGCTGTGCCCGTTGAGATCCAGCGTCAAATACGGCTGCGCAGCGCCCTGGCCGCCACCGGAATAATCAAATTCACCAAAGTTGATATTCTTACCCTTGGCCAGCACAATGTCCTTTTGCAGGGTAATCGTTCGGCTTTGGCCTGTCGTTCCGGAGATCACAGCCGCGCCCTCTGCCCAGGCATCCAGCTGTTCTTGTGTCGTATCCTTTGTGATTCCGATGGTGTTCACGTTTTCCGCCACTTCCCCGGCGGCCATCGCCGTCAGAGGAGCCGCTACCAAGCTGCATACGACCAGCATTGCCAACCAAACGCGTGCCAAACGTCCTTTCCTTGCCATCTCGTTTCCTCCTCGTTCAAAAACTATATCTTTTTGTTTTCCCATCCTATCCCCATACATCCGCCCATAAAGGCGGTCTCTTTACGTTTTTTCCTCTCAATAGCCGATGACAAAAAGATATAGCTTTCTATAAATTATATATGTATCTTATCACGATCCCCTACGCTTTACAAGGCAAGAGCCCGGCTTTTCCGTGCCATTTGGCCCATAAAAAAAGCAGGCTTCCGGCCTGCTTTTTTCGTTCGCCTGTGCATATGCGCTTTTCCCGGCCTGTCAATGATGGCCCTAAATCATGCGCTTAGCCGTTATTCCTCCACGCGAAAGCTGGATAAGACCGCCAGCGCCTCGCGCGTTTCCTGCTCTGTCATCTCCCCATCCGGCGATTGGCAGACAAACGCCACATGCGCGCTGTACCAAAACGAGAACTCCGCCTCGTTTACGCCGCGCACATCCTCCCGTGTGCCCTCATAGGAAGCCGGCACCACCGCATAGGCCGTGCTGCCGTCCACATCGATAAACTCAGAGTCCGTTTGCATGTTTAACTGCCCGGTGGTTTTGAGCTTGGCCACCATAAACTCACCCAGGCTCTTATGATCCGTGCCCTGTACATAGCCCGGCACAAACTGCGAATCCGCCGCCTTTGTCACTTCCACACGCGCCATGGATACGCTGCTGCCGCCAAAGCTGTAATCCTTGGGATACGAATAAAAAGCGTAGATGATCTGCACACCCCTGTCGTTTTCCAGCGTCACGCGCTCGGTCTGCGCATCCACCCTTTCCTCCGTAACCTGCCAGGTATCCGGGTAATCAAAGGTGAACACAGGATACGTCACCGCGTTTTTCTCGCCAAACTGCGTGGCGTAGTGATTGTTCAGCACGATTTCCTCCGGCGTGGGCTCCGGCGTCTGTGTGGGCGCGGCCGTTTCGGTCTGCGCGGGGGGCTCGGTTTGCTGCGGGGCCTGCCCGCCGCATGCGCTTAGCCCCAGCGCCATCAAAACGCATAGGCCCGCTGCCGCCAGCCTGTTTTTTCTGGATGCTAGATGCGTGTGTTTCATCGTTTTTTCCTCCCCTAAAATGGTCGGCCGCTATTGTATCACCTTCGCCCCGTTTGGTCAATTTCCTTGCGCATCAAAAAAGACCCGGTTTGGGTCTTTTTTGTCTTGGCTAATTGCGTTTTATTTTTTGGTACAGCACCACGCCGCCGCCCACGGCCGCCACACCCAGCACGGCCCACAGCACCCACATCGGCAGGCTTCCGTCACCCGTGCCTACGCCGCCCGGCGTCTGCGTTGCCGCAGGTGGGGTGGTCTGCGCCGGCGTTGCCTGCGGCGCATCCGTAGGCGCCTCGCCCTCCGCTGCCAGCGTCAGCTGCACCGGCTTCTCGCTTTCCACCGCTACGCCATGGTAGCGCATCTTGGCGGTAAAGGTATAGGTGCTGGGCGTACGCACCAAATAGGTGGCCTCGGCCGTCTGCGCATCCTCGCCCACGGCCGTCGGCGTGCCGATGGCCTGGCCGTTTACCATAAACTGGATCTCGGCGTCCGCCAGCGCCCGATCCAGCGTGGCCGTCAGCGCGACGGTATCGCCCGCTTTCAGCGGCTCGTTTGCCTTGGCGGAAAGGCGCAGCGTTAAAGTATCCAGCTGCAAAGCGCCCTCGCCCTCCAGATTGCCCAAACAGCTGAGCTTATATCCGTTTTCCATCAGCCGGGATCCTTGGGGCAGCGTCAGCGTTTGGTCCTTTTCAATGGTAAGGTCGCCCGTCAGCTTCATCTGCCCATACACCGTGCCGGCCGGCCCGTTGAAAAAGATGCCGGCCGGGTTCTGCGCTTTGGAGAATGTCTCGGCATTGCCTGCATCGCCATACCACACAACGCCGTTTACCGTCAGGCCGTCGGCGGCCGGCCAATTCATACCGCCCACCGTGCCCTTGGTGGTCAGCGTGCCGCCCAAAAGCTCTATCTTGCCCTCTGCAGTATCCGTCTCCCTGTACATGCCGGACCCCATCGCATTGCCGTAGCCCGCCACTGCCGTGACCTGGCCGCCGGTGATACGAATGGTTCCGAACGGGCTGGTGTTCCCTGCGCCAATCGCCGTGGACGCCCTGCCATGGGCCTCGGCATACACCGTGCCGCCGGAAATTTCCACAAGTTCTGCCTTGCCCATGCCGTTTCCGCCTCCGCCAATGGCCGCCGTGTTGCCATAGCCGTGCGCCGTTATCTGGCCGCCGGTGATATAGATCGGCCCCGCCGCAGCTCCCCAGCCTCCGCCGATGGCTGAGCCGTCGCGGTTTGTTGCCTCAATCACGCCGCCCTCAATGCGGATGGTGCCGCTCTTGCCGGTGGAAACGCCGATACAGGCGCCGCCTTGGGTTTCGGCCGTCAGCTTGCCTTCTCCCTTTACCGTCAGCCATGCGCCCTCTGGCACACGGACCGCATCCACGGCGCCGTGCCACTGGCTGGTGGTTGTCAATGCATTTTCCCCCGCCAGCGTCAGCGTTAGGTGTGCGCCGCTCTCCACAGCAATGGGCGGCGTCTTGTCCGCGCCCTCTGCCATGTTTACGTTTTCCAGCGTCATGGCGATCTCACCGCTCTGCACCGTGATGGTGTTGGTGGTCTGCCCGCCGCTCTGCTTTATACGGTAAGCGCCGCGATACGGCGTCTCCTGTCCGTTTTGCACATACTTTGTTTCTGCGATGATGATGCTGCCCCCTGCCAGATCCAGCGTTTTTTCCTCCGCCGCCAGCGAGAAGGCCGGTACACACCAGGCCAAAAATGCCATCGTCAATACCCAGCACATCGTTTTTCTCTTCATCATAAACCCAACCTACCTTATACAGTCGTTTGGTATCGGTTCTGTTTTATTATGTCCATTATAATAAAATATGCGCGCCCGTCAACGATTTTCCCTCTTTTCCCGCCGCCAGATTGTGTTAAAATATGGGTTATGTATTGAAATTTACACCCAATAGGAAGTGAATATCCCTTGCAGTTTGCCAACCGAATGGATGCCTTTGGCGTCGGTATCTTCAGTCAGCTGGCCCAGATGCGCGCCCAGCGGGTTTCCCAGGGCCTGCCGGTGGTGGATCTCTCCGTCGGCGCGCCCAACATTGCCCCCGCCCCGCATATCATGCAGGCGCTCAGCCGTGAAGCGCTTGTGCCGGAAAACTATCTCTATGCCCTGGGCGATACCCAGGCACTCCGCGAGGCCGTAGCCGCCTGGTATCTGCGCCGCTACGGCGTAACGCTGGACCCTGCCTCCGAAATCGTCTCGCTTTTGGGTTCCCAGGAAGGGCTGGCGCATATCGCGCTTTCCATCGTAGACCCAGGCGACGTTGTCCTCGTGCCAGATCCCTGCTACCCCATCTTTGCCGATGGGCCGCGCCTGGCGGGCGCCTCTCTGTATCCTATGCCGCAGCGTGCGGAAAACGGGTATCTCATCGATCTGGACGAGATCCCCCCGTCCGTAGCCCAAAAGGCCAAGCTGATGGTGGTATCCTATCCCAACAACCCCACAGCGGTTTTGGCGCCGGATGGCTTTTATCATAAGCTTATCGCGTTTGCCGCCAAATACGATATCATCGTTTTGCACGATAACGCCTATTCGGAGTTGGTGTTTGACGGCGCTTCCTGCGGCAGCTTTTTGGCCTATCCCGGCGCCAAGGAGGTGGGGGTGGAGTTCAACTCCCTCTCCAAAACCTATGGGCTGGCCGGCGCGCGCTGCGGGTTTTGCGTGGGCTGCCGCGCCGTTGTCGAGCGCCTGTCTGTTTTGAAGAGCAACCTGGATTACGGCATGTTTTTGCCAATCCAAAAGGCCGCCATCGCCGCCATCACCGGCGACCAAAGCTGCGTGGAAGCCACCCGCCAAGCGTACCAGCAGCGCCGCGATGTGCTGGTGGAAGGGCTCAACGCCCTGGGCTGGCCCGTGCAAAAGCCGCAAGCCACCATGTTTGTATGGGCCAAGCTGCCGCACGGCTTTGCCGACGACCGGAAATTTGTACAGGATCTGCTCCGCGAAAGCGGCCTGCTCGTAACCCCCGGCAGCGCGTTCGGCGCTTTGGGCAAAGGGCATGTGCGCATGGCGCTCGTGCAGGATAACGGCGCTGTGCAGGGCGCTCTGGAAACGCTGCGCCAAAGCGGCTTTCTCTCCTCTGGCAAAGGCCGGTAACGCATCGGCCCCTCCTCTGTAAAAAAAGGGCGGCGCCTGCCGCCGTCCTTTTCCTATTCTTACTGCCGCCCGGCAAGCCCAGGGCCGCCCTGCGGGGCGGCTTTTTACTGTGCTCCGGCCGGCTCCTCCGCCTGCTCATAAAACGCGCTTTCCGCCTGCTTGATCGCCTTTTTCAAGCAGCAAAGCGCACGCAGATCCCGCTCTGTTTCGGCGGGCGAAAGGATGCTTATGGTCTCCAGCGCCCCATTCAGCAGCTTGGTATACATACTTTCAAACACATTTGTTTGCATAACGCAGCGCCCTCTCGGATAGGCTATGCCATATATCTGATGTATACATTATATAATGCAATAATCTATATGTAAACATCAGCTATCCGTTATCATCATTTTAATGATGAAAGGAAGAAAGCATGCTGCGTTTGAATGTGCTGCCCTTGCTGCGGGCGCAGGGCAAAACCAAATATTGGCTGTATAAGCAGCTGGGTATGAGCTACCAAAACTTTAACAGGATGGTCAACAACCAGACCAAATCCATTCGATACGAGGTCATCGAAACGCTCTGCCAGGTTTTAGAGTGTACGCCCAACGATCTGTTTATTTCGGATTAGCCGCCTAGTAGGCGGCGCCAAGCCCGGCCTTTTTTCTATTCTTTGCAGGCTGTTCTGCCCCGAAAAGGGGCTTTTGTTTTTTCAAGCCCCGCCCACCTTTGGGTTTTCAGCGTTTCTGCACATCTTTTCTTCCCCATTTGTTTCCAGATTCCCTACTTGTTACTTATTTCACAATTTTCTGGACTTTTCCCTTTCCTCGCTGTACAATACCTCTGTTCTACTCATATTTTTTCAATCTTGTAAGAAAGGGGGAAAGGAGCATGTTTAATCCCAACGACTTTTTCCTGTTTGCGCTGGTCTCCGTTGTCATTCTATTCATATTGGCCCAATCGGTCTATTTTCTCATCAAGGCCTGGCGCAGGGCAAAAGAGCTTGGCTTTACCGCGGCGGTGTTGAAAAAGACTGCCGTTTCCAGTGCTACCTTTACCATCGCGCCCGCGATTTCCATTCTGCTGGGCGTTATCACGTTGTCCAACTTTTTGGGCCTGCCGCTGCCTTGGCTGCGGCTCAGCGTCATCGGCGCGCTCACCTATGAGCTGCCGGCTGCTACCTCGGCGGCCAGCGCGCTCGGCGTTTCCATTGCCACAACGGTTACGGACCCGACCGTGTATTCCGCCATTGCCTGGGTGATGACGCTGGGCATCATCCCCGGCCTTATCCTGGTGCCGCTGTTTATGAAAAAGATCCAGCGCGGCATCGTCAACCTGAAATCCAAGGATGAAAAATGGGGCGAAATTTTCATGACCGCCCTGTTCCTCGGCATGATCTCTGCCTTTTTGGGCATGATCTTTGCAGACATCAATACCGGCATTGCAGGGTGGATCCCCATCTTCGTCATGCTGATCTCTGCGGCGCTGATGTGCATTTGCGGCTTATTGGTCAAAAAATGCGGCTGGCGCTGGCTTCAGGATTTTGCCCTGCCCATCTGCATGCTGGCGTCGATGGCGCTGTCCATCCCGCTGACCTTTGCGCTCGTGTAAAGGAGGTTTTTCCGTTATGAAACAAAAACGATCGTATATGCAATCCATTCATACTGCCGGGCGCATCTGGATGCTGACTGCGCTTGTGCTGCTCATTCTGGTGCCTACCATCATCTGTATCCATTATAGATCCTGGCCCGGCTTTGGCCCGGTCTTTCAGGGGCTGCTGGGGGTGGCGCCTATCTTCTGGACGGTGGGCACCATCGAGGTATTTACCTACACGCCGATGCTGGGCGCGGGCGGTTCATACCTCGGCTTTGTGACCGGCAATCTAACCAACCTAAAAGTGCCCTGCGCGCTCAACGCCATGCAGTCTGCCGGCGTAGAGCCGGGCACTGAGGAGGGCGAGGTCTTATCCACCATCGCCATTGCGGTCAGCTCTATCGTAACGACGGTCATCATCATCCTGGGCGTGTTTATGCTCAATACCCTGCGCCCCATTTTGGAAAGCCCCATGCTGGCGCCGGCGTTTGCCAACATTCTGCCCGCGCTGTTTGGCGGCCTGGCGGTGGTGTATGTATCCAAGGATTGGAAAATCGCCCTGGCGCCGCTGCTCTTCATGGTGGTGCTGTTTCTCTGCGTGCCCAGCCTGGCCAGCTCTGTCGGCGTGCTGGTGCCGGTAGGCTCGTTATTGGCCATCGGCGTGGCGCGCATCCTGTATAAAAAAGGCCTGCTGTAATCTGGAAAGGAAGCGATGATTTTATGTGGTGGCTTATCATACTATTGGCCGCGCTGCTGTTGCTGCTGGGAGTCATATTGGTGCGCACCCTGCGCTTTACCCCGCCGGCAGAGCGCATCCCGGAAGCGCAGCCCGTCTCGGTGGATGGAAAAAAAGCGACCGAACACCTGGCAGCCATGATCCGCTGCCAAACGGTATCCTCCCGCGATAAATCCCAGGAGGACGGCGCGGAGTTTGAAAAGTTCCGGCGGCTGCTGCCAAAGCTCTATCCGCGCATCCATGAAACGTGCGAATGTGAGCACATCGGGCGCCATGGCCTGCTGTTCCGCTGGCCGGGCCGGCAGGAAGGCGCGCCCACCGTTTTGATGGCGCATTATGACGTTGTGGCCCCCGGCGATCTTTCCGCTTGGGAAAAGCCGCCGTTTGACGGCGTTGTGGCAGACGGCTGCCTTTGGGGCCGCGGCACGCTGGATACCAAGGGCACGCTGTGCGGCATTTTGGAAGCGGCGGAAACGCTGATAAGCGAAGGCTTTGCCCCGCAGCATGACATCTACTTTTCCTTTGCCGGCGATGAAGAGATCATGGGCGACGGCGCACCGCAGATCGTCGATGTGCTGGAAGCCAGGCACATCCGCCCCGCGCTGGTCGTGGATGAGGGCGGCGCCGTGGTGGAGCATGTGTTTCCCGGGGTAAGCAAGCCCTGCGCGCTCATCGGCATCGGCGAAAAGGGCCAGCTGGAGGCAGAGTTTTCCCTGCAAAGCCAGGGCGGCCACGCCTCCAGCCCGCCGCCGCATACGCCGGTGGGCGTGCTGGCCCAGGCGGTCACGGCGGTGGAGGGCCGCCCCTTCCCCATGAAGCTGACCCCGCCCGCGGCGGAGATGTTCGATACGCTCGGGCGCCACAGCACGTTCGTTTACCGCATGATCTTTGCCAACCTCTGGCTGTTCCGTCCGGTGCTGGATGCGCTCTGTAAAAAGCAGGGCGGCGAAATGAACGCCCTGATGCGCACCACCTGCGCCTTTACCATGATGGAGGGCAGCCGCCAATCCAACGTCATCCCGCCGCAGGCCAAGGTAGGGGCCAATCTGCGTCTCATCGGCGGCGATACGATGGAGTCTGCGCTGCGCTATCTGCGCGCTGCCGTGCGCAACCCGGACATCGAAATTACAGCCGTGCAGGGGATGAACCCCTCGCCCTATTCCGATACCAAGGGGGAAGGCTGGCAGCGGCTCAAGACCGCCATCGGCCAGTCCTGGCCGGATGCCATCGTCTCGCCTTATCTGATGATCGCGTGCAGCGATTCGCGGCATTACTGCCGCATCTCGGACGCCGTCATGCGGTTTTCCGCCATGGCGCTGTCCGGGGAGGAACGCGCGCTGATCCATGGCAACAACGAGCGCATCCCCGTGCAAAAGATTGCGGATACCGTTGCGTTCTATATACGCCTGATCCGCCTTTCCTAGCCGCCCAGTAGGCGGCTCCATGCCCGGCCTATGCCTCGGTGCTGTGCATACTTTGTGCCCCGGGGCCATAATGCCAGGTTATACTTCCTCTTTTTCCCCGCCCAGTGGGCGGTGCCTATTCCGGCCCTTCCCTTGCGCTTGGCACACTGCCTGCCCCGGGGATGGGCCGTTGCTTTTCCCTAATTTGTTTCTCGCCCAGTGGGCGGTGCCTATTCCGGCCCTTCCCTTGCGCTTGGCACACTGCCTG
>OLRX01001057.1_pt1 | contig 21974 bp, 18 predicted proteins | sample 1672991 | NCBI WGS metagenome assembly OLRX01 (sample SAMEA3136744, study PRJEB25190) | human gut metagenome | biome: human gut; feature: human-associated habitat; material: faeces | place: Austria | collected 2013
CTCGGTATAGGCGCGCGTGCCCTGCGCGGTGCCGAGGTGCTTTGCGGCTTTTATCACGGCCAGTACGCCCAGCACAAGCGCGGCCAGAGCAGCTGCCGGGGCAAGAAGCACGGCCTCCAGCAGCATGATGCTGATGGCGACCGCCTCTTCCGCATCACTGGAAAACGATACCGGCAGCGTCAGCATCAGGCAGGCGGCGCCCATCCAGACAGGCACGCTCAGCGCCCACAGAATGGGCTGGGTGAACTCTTTGTGCAGAAGGTGCGGCGCGCGGCACAGCACCAAGCGCGCGAACAGGGCCCAAAACCCCGCGCACAGCGCTGCTGCGGCGAAGGGCACGGCTGCCGCGCCAAGGCCGAGGCCGGAAAAACTGTACACGGCTGTCAGCGCGGCGCCCAAAGAAAGGTATGCCGCAGCGCGCGCGGCGTACCGCTTTTTCATAGTATTCAGGCTGCATGTGGCGGCCTGCGCATGTTTGGAAGCTTTATCCATTGTACTTGTTCTGTGCAGCGGAAAGCTGCCCTTTCATAATCATCGACACAGCATCGCACACATCGTCAAAACGCGCCGTGACACCGGCCCATTCCTGCGGGGTGAAGCGGCTCAGCACCCAGTCTGCCAGATCGTATTCCGGCCTGGGGCGCTCGCCCACGCCGATTTTCACACGAGGAAACTGCTGGCCTATGGCAGAGATGATGCTTTTGATACCGTTGTGCCCGCCCGCAGAACCGGCGGGGCGCACGCGCAGCCTGCCGGGTGCAAGCGAGATGTCGTCAAACAGCACGATAACACGCTGCGCAGGCACCTTGTAAAAATCGGCGGCCTTCTGCACGGCCACGCCGGACAGGTTCATAAAGGTCTGCGGCTTCAGCAGCAGTACTTTTGTGCCGTCCACGCAGGCGCTGCCCGTCAGTGCGTCGAATTTTGCCCTAGTCACCTGTGTGCCCCACTGCTGTGCCAGATGGTCCAGTGCGGCAAAGCCCGTGTTGTGGCGGGTGCCCTCATATTTTTTTCCAGGGTTGCCAAGGCCGGTGACGATATACTCTACCGCAGCTTTTTTTGCAAAAAACATGGTTCGTGTTCTCCGGTTTATGGTTTAATAGGGGCCCGGCACATGCCGGGCCCCTTTTTATTGTAACGGAAAACCCACATTTTGCAAGCGCACGCGTGCGCATAGATGAAAAAAACCGGAAAAATCCCTAAATTTTCGGCTTTTTGTTGTGGAAAAGGGAAAACAACTCTGATATAATAAAGCTGTCCATGGCCTTTTCCGTATTTTTCTAAAGGAAAGGCGGAAAAGTTCTGACATACAAGGGCGCGCTTCGCGGCAGGGTGCGGCGTGCCGGAAGTACAATTTTGGAGGTAGAGAAACTTGAGCAAGAAGAAATACCTGTACCTGTTCAGCGAGGGCAACAAGGACATGCGCGAGATCCTCGGCGGCAAGGGTGCGAACCTGGCTGAGATGACCAATGCCGGCATGCCTGTGCCCCAGGGCTTCACCATTTCCACCGAGGCCTGCACACAGTACTACAACGACGGCCGCCAGATCAACGAAGAAATCATGGCTGACATCTACGAGTACATCGGCAAGCTGGAGGAGATTGCCGGCAAGAAGTTTGGCGATGTGAACAATCCCCTGCTCGTGTCCGTGCGCTCCGGCGCGCGCGCTTCCATGCCCGGCATGATGGACACCATCCTGAACCTGGGCCTGAACGACGAGGCCGTGGAGGGCCTTGCGAAGCTGACGAACAACCCCCGTTTTGCTTATGATTCCTACCGCCGTTTCGTGCAGATGTTCTCGGACGTTGTGATGGAGATGTCCAAATCCGACTTCGAGCAAATCATCGACGAGATGAAGGAGGCCAAGGGCGTCACGCAGGACGTGGAGCTGGATGCCGACGATATGAAGGCTCTGGTGGTGAAGTTCAAGGCCCTGTATAAAGAGAAGATGGGCAAGGATTTCCCCTCCGACCCGAAGGAGCAGCTCATCGAGGCCGTGAAGGCCGTGTTCCGCTCTTGGGATAACCCCCGCGCCAACGTGTACCGCCGCATGAACGAGATCCCCTACGACTGGGGCACCGCTGTGAACGTGCAGTGCATGGCGTTCGGCAACTCCGGCAACAATTCCGGCACCGGCGTAGCCTTCACGCGCAACCCTGCCACGGGCGAGAAGGCGCTGTTCGGCGAATACCTCATCAACGCCCAGGGCGAGGACGTGGTGGCCGGTATCCGCACGCCCAGCCCCATCTCCAAGCTGAAAGAGGAGATGCCTGAGGTTTACAACCAGTTTGTGGAAATTGCCACGCGCCTGGAAAACCATTACCGCGACATGCAGGACATGGAGTTCACCATCGAGAACGGCAAGCTGTTCATGCTTCAGACGCGCAACGGCAAGCGCACCGCTGCCGCGGCCCTGAAGATTGCAGTGGACCTCGTGGACGAGGGCATGATCACTGAGCAGGAGGCTGTGCTGCGTGTAGAGCCTAAGCAGCTGGACAGCCTGCTGCACCCGCAGTTTGACGCTGCTGCCCTGAAGGCGGCTGAAGTGATTGGCAAGGGCCTTGCCGCCAGCCCGGGCGCTGCCTGCGGCCAGGTGGTGTTCACCGCCGACGAGGCTAAAGAGGCTGTGGAGAGCGGCAAGATGCCGAAGGTTATTCTGGTGCGTCTCGAGACGAGCCCTGAGGATATCGAGGGCATGCAGGTAGCGCAGGGCATTCTGACGGTGCGCGGCGGCATGACCAGCCACGCTGCTGTGGTGGCCCGCGGCATGGGCACATGCTGCGTGTCTGGCTGCGGCGAAATTGTGGTGGATTATGACAAGAAGTGCTTTACCCTCTCCGGCAAGACGTACCATGAGGGTGACTGGATCTCCATCGACGGCTCTACGGGTAACATCTACGGGCAGGCTATCGCTACTACGGAGGCCGCTATCTCCGGCGACTTCGAGCGCTTCATGAAGTGGGCCGACGCGGCCCGCCAGCTTGAGGTGTTCACCAATGCCGACAACCCCCATGACGCCCAGCAGGCTGTGAATTTCGGCGCCGAGGGCATCGGCCTGTGCCGCACCGAGCATATGTTCTTCGAGAGCGACCGCATCGCCGCCATCCGCGAGATGATCTGCTCCGACACCGTGGAGCAGCGCGAAAAGGCTCTGGCCAAGCTGCTGCCCATGCAGCAGGGCGACTTCGAGGGCATCTATGAGGCCATGGAGGGCTGCCCCGTGACCATCCGCTTCTTGGATCCCCCCCTGCACGAGTTCGTTCCCACCGAGGAGGCCGACATCGAGCTGCTGGCCAAGGATATGGGCAAGACCGTGGCCGAGATCAAGGCCATCATCGCCTCCCTGCACGAGTTCAACCCCATGATGGGTCACCGTGGCTGCCGTCTGGCCGTCACCTTCCCCGAGATCGCCGTCATGCAGACCCGTGCCGTCATCCGCGCCGCCATCAACGTTCAGAAGCGTCATCCCGAGTGGAACATGGTTCCCGAGATCATGATCCCCCTGGTGGGCGAGGTCAAGGAGCTGAAGTACGTCAAGAGCATCGTGGTCAAGACCGCTGACGAGGAGCTGGCCGCTGCCGGCGTGGAGATGAAGTATCTGGTGGGCACCATGATCGAGATCCCCCGGGCCGCTCTGACCGCCGACGAGATCGCCACCGAGGCTGAGTTCTTCTCCTTCGGCACCAACGACCTGACCCAGATGACCTTCGGCTTCAGCCGTGACGACGCCGGCAAGTTCCTGGGCGCTTACTATGACAAGAAGATCTATGAGAACGATCCCTTCGCCAAGCTGGACCAGGTGGGCGTTGGCAAGCTGGTGAAGATGGCTGCCAGGCTGGGCCGCGAGACCCGTCCCGACCTGCACCTGGGCATCTGCGGCGAGCACGGCGGCGATCCCAGCTCCGTGGAGTTCTGCCACAAGGTGGGCCTGGACTATGTGTCCTGCTCTCCCTTCCGCGTGCCCATCGCTCGTCTGGCCGCCGCTCAGGCTGCCATTAAGGACCAGCAGTAAAAGGTAAGGTAACGCCTGCGGCGCAGGCAAAACGACCGATATAAATACGGTCACACAGTCCGTTTGGATTGTGTGACCGTTATTTTTTTTTGCTCATTTTCAGCTGAATACACCTCTGAAATATCCGCTTGCTACGGATATGGCAATGAAACGCTACAGGGCTAATGATACTTCTCTACGGAGCTGGCGGAGAACCCGGCAGGGGTGAGATTCCCATGGACCCGATTCGCTATCGGGCGTCTGATGATTTCCCTATTGTGCATATCCGTGTATCAAGCAAAGATCAGAGCGAGGACAGGCAGCTTGTGGCTATGTGGAATAAAGTATATCGATAGCTAATATGAATCGCGTTTGTCTCAAGATAACATAAAATAATTAACGATAAATATAAAAAATCTCTTGACAAAACATATGTATCGGTATATACTGTAAGCATAACGATAAACATTAAATAATTTATGTTTTGCGTAGGAGGCATTCTTATGAATTCTAAAACTCTTTCAAACTTCCACAAGTTCGGTAAAGTGGGCAAGATTGCAATGACCGTCTTAATGGTCATAGCAATCTTAGCGGCTGCAGCGAGCTGTGTAGCTGCAATTTTTGTGTCTGCGCTTCCAAAGGATGCGCTGACAGTTCGCGTTACCAATCATGCCGAATTCAGGATCAACGAAAAGAATTTCGATTCCCTGTGGGATATTCTTGCAGATGGTTTTTCTTATGCGGGGGACGCAAGCCCCGAGGCAATGCTGAGCGGGGGAAATGATAAGATCATTCCTCCTGAAGATCAGGATTTCAATATGGAACTCTCATTTTTCAACCAGACATTTTCTTCCGCCAAAATTCGTTCCGAAGAAAACACAAAGGTGATCGAAGCCACGTCATCGCCTGCTGAGTATCGTTCGGCGAATTTGGTATCAGTCCTTATCTTCGCAACTTTGTTTGCTGCTTCTGCTGCCTCAGCTCTGTTTCTGCTGAAAAGACTGTTTGCGGTGCTTGCAAAGTGTGAATCTCCGTTTTGCGAAGAACTTGTGAAAAAGATGAAAGCATTCGGCTTTTCTCTTCTTCCCGTTGTGCTGTTTGCCACCATTGGTGAAACGCTGTCTACCGCTTTCCTGTCTGCCGGAAGAGACACCGGGATCAGCATTCAGTGGGGCGTCTTAATTGCTTTCGCCGTAACAATGTGCTTGGTGACGGTATTCAAGTACGGGATTCAGCTCCAAAAAGAATCGGATGAAACGCTGTAAGGGGGCGGACAATGGGACATATTGTTTTAAGGCTGGACCGCGTAATGGCGGACCGGAAAATGAGCCTGAATGAGTTGTCGGAGAAAGTCGGCGTTGCAAATGTGAACCTTTCCAAGATGAAGAACGGGCATATCAGCGCCATCCGGTTTTCTACATTGGCTGCGATATGTGACGTGCTGCAATGTCAGCCGGGTGACATATTGGAATACAGCCCTGAAGAATAAAATGAACGTGGATGAAGCATATGCCGATGAAAAGGGCAAACGATGACCATTCATCTATAATCTTACATTAAACTTGGAATATGGTTCCCCGATACGCTGACCAGCAGTAAATGGTAAGGTAACGCCTGCGGCGCAGGCAAAACGACCGATATAAAAAACGGCCGCACAGTTCACCTGAACTGCGCGGCCGTTTTTTCGCCGCCCGCCCTGGCTGAAGGCCGGCGCATTATTTCCAAACGATTGCAAATTCCCCGGTGAACTGGCACGAATCCTCCACGGGGATCAGCATGGTACCCTCGCCCTCCCGGAGATAGCCCCAGCAGCTCACCCGGGAGGCGGTGTGGGTGCTCCCTGCGTCATAGGTAAGCCCCTGGTACCAGCTTTCGTTGACCAGCGCTATGATATCCCGTGCCCTGGGATGCAGCAGCCGGCCGCCCTCCTGGGCCCCGGGTCCCGCCATCATGCACAGCAGCAGCGGGTGTATGTATGCATACCCGGCCCACATCACATCCGGATCACCGACGGCCTGCATCCCGCCCTGGGCAGTGTAGCCGCACTGAAAGCGCACGGCGGTAATGTACCCGACCTCGTCCGTCTCAAAGGTCAGCGATTGGGGAAAGGCGTTCTTCCTGAACCCCGGATAGCAGCCTGTCAGCATGTCCCGCACCCAGGTGCCGTCCTCCCGCAGCCGCAGAGGCGATTCCACCGCCTGGGCCATTTGATTGAAGTTCTCCGCAAACTCCGGAACCGTCAGCCGTCCCCGGTGGACAGGGATCATGGCACTCATCAGGCCGCACACGATGACCAGGATCAGCAGCCCGTGGGCTGCGGGCAGCAGCGCCCACCGCCAGCCGGGAATGTCCCGGCTCTGGCACAGCACCTCCCCCTCCCAGGGCAGCTTCAGTCCGTCCCGGCAGTCCTGATAGCTTTTTTTCAGCCGCCACAGCCGCACCACGGGAATCAGCAGCGCCATGCCGCATACCAGCGCCAGAGCCGTGTAGGCAAAGGCCTCACCCCACTCCGGCCGCCGCCCGTCGGGCTTTTCCACCGTCAGACCCAGCAGTCGCTTTCCCGGCGTGGTCCCCCACAGGTGCAGCAGCACCGGCTCCACCGCCAGCATCAGCAGCAGTGCGCCTATGGTGTTGAGCAGGGAGAACCCCTGCTGGCGGAACGATATGTGCCCTGCCAGCATTGCCAGCGCCGCCGCGCAGGAGCACAGGGCCAGGTCCAGATTCCGCGCCAGGAACCGCCGCCAGGGACATGGCTCCTGCCGGTCTGCCTGGGGCGCGGCGGGAGCTGCCTGGGCCGCCGTGTGCAGGGCCAGCCAGTATTTCTCCGGGTCCAGGCTGTCATAGCGGACCCGGTCCGCCTGCATGGCCCGGCATACGGCCTGGTCCCTCCGGGCCTGCTCCTCCCGGCGCTGGGCTATCCGGATGCGCTCCTCTAAAACGTCGGCCAGGTCCAGCTCCCCGGCCTGCATGGCCCGGATCTCCTCAATGGGCACGTCCAGCCGCCGCAGCAGCCGGACGCGCAGCAGCGTGTCCAGATCCTCCTGGCTATAGTCCCGATAGCCGTTCCGGGCCCGGACCGGATGCACCAGCCCCTCCTGCTCATAATAGCGGATGTTGGCCCGGGACAGCCCGGTCCGTGTCTCAATGTCCTTGATATGCATGGCGCCGCCCTCCTTTTCTCCGCAGTATAAGGGGTAAAGGGACTTGACAGTCAAGCTTTTTTTCAGGAAATCTCCAGCACCACCGGGCAGTGGTCGCTGCCGTACACCTCCGTGCGGATGGCGGCCTCCGTCACCCGGGGCAAAAGCCGCCGGGACACGATGAAATAGTCAATGCGCCACCCGGCGTTCTTTTCCCGGGCGTGGAACCGATAGCTCCACCAGGAATACGTGATCTCCTCCGGGTGCAGAGTCCGGAAGGTGTCGGCAAAGCCGGCGGCCAGCAGCTGCGTCAGCTTCTCCCGCTCCTGGTCGGAAAAGCCCGGGTTCATCCGGTTGGACCTGGGATTTTTCAGGTCCATCTCCTGGTGGGCCACGTTCAGGTCCCCGCAGTAGATCACGGGCTTTTTTCCGTCCAGCTCCAGCAGATATGCCCGCAGGTCATCCTCCCACTGCATCCGGTAGTCCAGCCGCTTCAGCCCGTCCTGACTGTTGGGGGTGTAGCAGCACACCAGATAAAATTCCGGATATTCCGCCGTGATGACCCGCCCCTCGTGGCGGTGGACATCGTCCCCGAAGCCGTACACCACGGACAGGGGCTCCTCCTTGGTCAGCACCGCCGTGCCGGAATACCCCTTTTTGTCGGCGGAGTGGAAATACCGGTGATACCCCTCCAGATCGAACACTGCCTGCTCCGGCTGCAGCTTCGTCTCCTGCAGGCACACAATGTCCGGGTCCTCCTGCTTCACATATTCCAGAAAGTCCTTGGTCAGGCATGACCGCAGGCCGTTGACGTTCCAGCTTACCAGCTTCATGGCCTTCTTCCTCCGTTTTTTCTTGTATCATACCATAAACGGACCGATTTTCCAAGAAAATGATTGACAAACCCTCCTGCGGGGGATAATATATTCAGGTATCAATGGCGTAGATGGGAAGAGTACCCGGCGCAGCCTCCGTCACAAGAGAGTCCGGCAAGGTGAAAGCGGACACGGCGGCCCCGGCGAACATGGACCCGGAGCCGTCCGGCTGAGCGCGGCGCGTCAGGCCGGACCGGGTGTGCCCGTTACAGCACCGGGGCGTGTGGGCGCTCCATGAGGCCGCTTTTCGCAAGGAAGCGGCGAAGCAAGGTGGTATCGCGGTGCTGCGCATCGCCCTTGGCTGCGGCCGGGGGCGTTTTTTGTTTGCCCCGTTTCCCGGCTGTGGGAAAAACACCAAACGTGATATGCATAATTTTAAGCCGCTCTTCCATTCGGAGCGGCGGAAAAGGAGATAGATCCCCATGGAAAAGCAGAAATTCTACATCACCACACCTATTTACTACCCCTCGGACAAGCTGCACATCGGCCACACCTACTGCACTGTGGCCACCGATGCCATGGCCCGCTACAAGCGGCTCACCGGCTGCGACGTGCTGTTCCTGACGGGCACCGACGAGCACGGCCAGAAGATCGAGGACAAGGCCAAGGCCGCCGGAAAGACCCCCAAGGAGTTCCTGGACAACATCGTGGAGGGCCCCCAGGGCATCCTGGACCTGTGGAAGCTGATGAACATCTCCAACGACCGCTTCATCCGCACCACCGACGATTACCACTGTGCCTCCATCCAGAAGATCTTCCGTAAGATGTACGAAAAGGGCGACATCTACAAGGGCACCTACAAGGGCAAATACTGCAAGCCCTGCGAGAGCTTCTGGACCGAGAGTCAGCTGGTGGACGGCAAGTGCCCCGACTGCGGCCGCGAGGTCATGGACGCCGAGGAGGAGGCCTATTTCTTCCGCCTGTCCAAGTATGCCGACCGGGTCCGGCACCTACTGGAGGACACCGACTTCCTGCAGCCCCGCTCCCGGGTCAACGAGATGGTCAACAACTTCATCAAGCCCGGCCTGGAGGACCTGTGCGTCAGCCGCACCAGCTTCTCCTGGGGCATTCCCGTGGACTTTGACCCGGGCCATGTGGTATACGTCTGGGTGGACGCTCTGTTCAACTACACCACCGCCCTGGGCTTTATGAACGACCGGTATCACGACTACGACAAGTATTGGCCCGCCGACGTCCACTTTGTGGGCAAGGAGATCGTCCGGTTCCACTCCATTATCTGGCCCGCCATGCTCATGAGCATGGAAATGCCCCTGCCCAAGCACGTTTACGGCCACGGCTGGCTGGTGATGGACGGCGGCAAGATGTCCAAGTCCAAGGGCAACGTGGTGGACCCCTATGTGCTGGCGGAGAAGTTCGGCGTGGACGCTCTGCGCTTCTTCCTGCTGCGGACCTTCCCCTTCGGCTCCGACGGCAACTTCTCCAACGAGCTGCTGATCCAGACCATCAACATGGACCTGGCCAACGACCTGGGCAACCTGGTCAGCCGCACCACCGCCATGGTGGAGAAATACTTCGGCGGCACCCTGCCCACGGAGCGGGAAAACAGCGACGCCGACTGCGACCTGAAGACCATGGCCTCCACCCTGCGGGACCGCTATGAGACGGAGATGGAGCACTTCCAGTTCCAGAACGCCCTGGAGCAGGTGTTCAAGACCATCCAGCGGGCCAACAAGTATATCGACGAGAACGCCCCCTGGACCCTGGCCAAGGACCCCGCCAACCGGGCCCGCCTGGCCACGGTTATGTATAACCTGCTGGAAACCATCCGCATCTGCGCCGTGCTGCTGACTCCCTTCATTCCCGACAGCGCCGAAAAGATCTTTGACCAGATCGGAGCCTGCCCGTGCTGCCGCACCTGGGAAAAGGCCAACGTGTGGGGCAGCCTGCGCCCGGACGTTACCGTCCACAAGGGCGAGGCCCTGTTCCCCCGCATCGACGCTGAAAAGGCCCTGGCCGAGCTCAACGCCATCCAGGAGGCCCAGCGCAAGGCCGCCCTGCCCGCCCTGGAGCTGGAGCCCTATGCCCAGGAGAACGTGGACTTTGACACCTTCTGCCGGTCCGATTTCCGGGCCGTGAAGATCAAGGCCTGCGAGCCTGTGAAGAAGTCCGACAAGCTGCTGAAGTTCACTCTGGATGACGGCTCCGGCACGGACCGCACCATCGTATCCGGCATCCGGCACTATTACCAGCCGGAGCAGCTCATCGGCAAAACTGCCGTGGCCATTCTGAACCTGCCCCCCCGGAAGATGATGGGCATCCCCTCCTGCGGCATGCTGATCTCTGCCGTCCATAAGGAAAAGGGCGAGGAAAAGCTGCACCTGCTGCTGCTGGACGACGCCATTCCCGCCGGCGCAAAGCTCTGCTGACATTGCTCACAAAAAAATTCCCGGTGCACCGCACCGGGAATTTTTTCACGATTTCAAGGCGATCCGGGGAAATCAATACACCCGGGCAGGCTCCTCGCCGTTAAGCACGCGCAGAGCGCCCTGGGCCAGAGCCAGCAGCTCGTCCTCGCCGGGATACACGGTGATGGGGGCGATCCAGCCCACCATATCGGTGATGGCGTCCACAGTCTCCTTGCCGTAGGCAATGCCGCCGGTGAGGATGATCTGATCCACCTGGCCCTTCATGACCACGGCCATGGCGCCGATCTCCTTGCCGATCTGATAGTGGAAGGCGTCCACAGCGCCGGCGATCTCCTTGTCGCCGTTGTGGGCGGCCTTCAGCAGGTCGCGCATATCGTTGGAGCCGGTGTAGGCCACCAGGCCGCCGTGACCGGCCAGCATCTTGCGGACCTCACCGGCGGTGTACTTGCCGCTGAAGCACAGGCTCACCAGCTGACCGGTGGGCAGGCTGCCGGACCGCTCGGGGGAGAAGGGGCCGTCGCCGTCCAGGGCGTTCTGGGTATCCACCACGCTGCCGTGGACGTGGGCGCCGATGGAGCAGCCGCCGCCCATGTGGCAGACGATAAGGTTCAGGTCCTCATACTTCCTGCCGTGCTCCTTGGCATAGCGCTTGGCAACGGCCTTCTGGTTCAGGGCGTGGAAGATGCTGGTGCGATGGAACAGGGGATGGCCGGCATAGCGGGCCACGTCGGACAGCTCGTCCACCACCACGGGGTCCACAATGTAGGAGGGGATGCCCAGCTGGTCGCCGATCTCCCGGGCCAGCAGACCGCCCAGGTTGGAGGCATGCTGCCCCTGAACGCCCACGGTGCAGTCGCGGACCAGCCGGTCGCTGACGGCGTAGGTGCCGCCGCGGATGGGGGCCAGCAGACCGCCCCGGCCGGAAACGGCGGACAGGGTCGTAACGTCGAAGCCCTGGTCATCCAGGGCCTGCATCACCAGCTTGCGCCGCCAGTCCTTCTGGGCGGGGATGGAATCAAATTTGTCGATCTCCTCGGCGCTGTGGCGCAGCGTCTTGTCGAAAAGCAGGGTTTCGTCCTCATAGACGCCGATCTTGGTGGACGTGGAGCCCGGGTTGATGACCAAAATTCTGTAAGACATGGGAATCTCCTCCTGTTGCATTGAATTGTTCCGAAAAAACAGCCGGATAACGACTTTATTGTATTATACAACAGTCGGTCAACCCATGTAAACTGTTTTTTCTCTTAAAACGAAACTTTTCCGGGAAAATGTTAAATTTTTACCGGGCGTTATTCCGCCGCAGGCCCGGGGATATCCCCCACGCCGTCCAGCACCAGCCGGGGGCGGTAGGGGAATTTGGCAATGTCCTCCCGCCGGGTAACGCCGGAGAGCACCAGCACCGTGTCCAGGCCGGTCTCGATACCGGCCACCATATCCGTGTCCATCCGGTCGCCGATCATCACCGCGTCCTCGGAGTGGACCCCCAGAATGCGCAGCCCCGTGCGCATCATCAGGGGGTTGGGTTTGCCCACGAAGTAGGCGTTCTGGCCGGTGGCCATTTCGATGGGGGCGATCATGGCCCGGCAGGCGGGAATGATGCCGTCCTCCGAGGGGCCGGTCAGGTCACTGTTGGTGCCGATGAGCTTGGCGCCCTTCAGCACCAGCCGCACCGCCCGCAGAATATTTTCGTAGTTATAGCTGTTGCCCTCGCCAATGATGACGTAATCCGGGTCCACGTCGTTCATGGTGATGCCCTCGTCGTGGAGGGCCATGATCAGCCCCGCCCCGCCGATGACATAGGCGCTGCACCCGGGGGCCTGGCTGCTGACGAACCGTGCCGTGGCCAGGGCGCTGGTATAGAAGCGGCTCTCGTCCACGTCCAGCCCCATGCGGCGCAGCTTCTGCTGCAGCTCCTTGGGGCTGCGCTCGGAGGAGTTGGTCAGAAACAGGAAGTTCTTCTCCTCCTGGTAAAGCCAGTCCACAAATTCCTTCACCCCCGGCAGCAGCCGGTTGCCGTGATAGATCACGCCGTCCATGTCGCAGATAAAGCCTTTTTTCTTTCGCAGCTGGTCCATAAGGTCCCTCCTATAGGATAAAATTTACCGATTTCCGCAGTTTTTCCGCCAGATCAGCGCCAGCCCCCGCAGCAGCAGACTGTCGTCGTGCAGGATCCTCCGGCGGCAGTAGGGGGTAATGATCCCGGACAGGCCCCCGGTAGCCACGGCAGTACAGGGCTGCCCCAGCTCCTCCTCCATGCGCTCCAGCAGGCCGTCGGCCATGGCGGCGGCGCCGTAAATGGCCCCGGCCTGAAGGCTGTCCTCCGTAACGGAGCAGATGACCTTTCCCGGCGGCTCCAGGGCAATGTCCGGCAGCTGGGCCGTGCCGGAGAACAGGGCGTGCAGGCTCAGCTTCACCCCGGCCAGAATCACGCCGCCCCGATAGCGGCGCTGCCGGTCCACCACCGTCACGGTGGTGGCGGTGCCGAAGTCGAACACCACCACCGGCAGAGGATATTCCGCCGCTGCCGCGGCGTCCGCCGCCAGCAGGTCCACCCCCAGGGTCTCCGGCTCCTCAATGGCGATCTCCAGCCCCGCCGGGGTAGTGGGACCCACCACCAGGGCCTCCAGCCCCGTAACGCTTCGGATGGCCCGGGCCGTTTCCTCCGTCAGCCGGGGCACCACCGAGCCGATGACGGCCCCCTCCGGGGCGTCATGGCCCGCCAGCACCTGCCTCACGGCGTCCTCGTAGGCCGCAAGGGGCAGCACCTCTCCCGAGGGGATGCGGCGCTGGGATACCACCCGGTCCCCGTGGTCCAGCAGGGCAAGAACAATGTTGGTGTTTCCGATATCGGCGGTCAGCAGCATAAAATTTCCTCACTTATACAGCGTTTTTAGCTTGGCCGGAAAGTTTGCGCTTTCCGGCCAAGCTGTGGTTATTTCAGGGCTTTTTCTTGGGAATGGTAACGGTAATGGTGGTGCCCTTGCCGGGCTGGCTCTCCAGGTCCAGGGTGCCGTGGTGATAGGCCACGGCATGCTTCACGATAGACAGGCCCAGGCCCGTGCCGCCGGAGGCCTTGGAGTGGCTCTTATCCACCCGGTAAAACCGCTCAAACACCCGGCTCTGGTGCTCCGGCGCAATGCCGATGCCGGTATCCGCCACGGAAATGGCGGCGCTGTCTCCCCGGTCGGTGACGGTGACCCGGACGCTGCCGCCGGGGACGTTATACTGAATGGCATTGTCGCAGAGGTTATACACCGTCTCATACAGCAGACGGCGCACGCCCTCCACCGGGATCTCCGGGCCCTCCACGGTGATGGCCGTCCCGCTTTTTTCCGATTTGTCCCGCAGATCGGCGGCGATATCCCGGCACAGCGCCGAGATGTCCACACGCTCCCAGGGCAGGGGGTCTCCCTCATCCAGCTGGGACAGGCGGATGATGTCGCCGATCAGGGCCACCAGCCGCTGTGCCTCCCGGCGGATGTGTCCCACGAACCGGGGCAGGTCCTCCTGCTTGACCAGGCCGTTCTCAATGAGCTCTGCGCTGCCGATGATGCCCTGAAGGGGCGTTTTCAGCTCATGGGATACGTTGGCGGTAAACTCCCGGCGGCTCTGCTCCGCCGTCTCCTGCTGGGTGATGTCAAAGGCCAGCAGCACCGCCCCCAGAGTGTCGGGGCCGGACTGGATGCGGGAGATGTCAAACTGATAAATGCGGCCCAGCCGCTGGACACGGACCTCGCTGTGACCGGCGTCCATGGCGGACGCCAGCGCGTCGCTGACGTCGCGGCCGCGGTCCACCGTCAGGAAATCCTGGCCCAGGCAGCTCTCGCCGGTGCCGAACACCCGGCAGGCGGCGGCGTTGATGCTGAGCACTGCGCCGCTTTCGTTCAGCAGCACCAGCCCCTCCTGCATGTGGGAGGTGATCTGGCGGAACTCGTCGGACCGGCGGCGCAGGTCCGTCAGCTGCCGGTCGATCTGCTGGCGCTGCACATTGATGCGGCACAGCAAAGGCGACAGCTCCTCATAGGTGTCGTTTTCCAGAGGGTGCTCCAGATCCAGGGCATTCAGAGGGGCGGTGATCCGGCGGGACAGACGGCCCGCCAGAAGGCCCGACAGCACCAGGGCTGCGGCGGCGGCCAGCAGAATGGCCGGCAGCATTCCCAGCACCAGCATGCCCACGGTAGCCCGGCTGACGGAAATGCGCAGCACCGAGCCGTCCGGCATACGCTGAGCATAGTAGCTGGTCTTTTCCAGCAGGGTGCTGGAATAGCGGGTGGAGCTGCCGGAGCCGGTGCGCAGGGCCTCCCGGACCTCCAGGCGGTCACCGTGGTTCTCCAGGCTTTCGGCGTCGCGCTTGGTGTCGCACAGCACCGCGCCGTCGGCGGCGATCCAGGTCAGGCGGTAGCGGTCCGCCTTCAGCCCTTTCAGGTAATCCGTGCCCTCCGTCTCCACGGCGGCGGCTGCCAATTGCAGCTGATCCTGGAGCTGGGACTCCTGCACGGAGGCAAAATAGCTGTACAGGCAGGTCATGACGATGACCACCCCCGCCAGCAGCACGGCCACGGCGGACAGCATAAACGAACGGAAAATTTTCTTGGTCATCCTTGTTCCTCCAGCCGGTAGCCCACATTGCGGACGGTCTGGATCAGACCGCCGTAGGGGCCCAGCTTCTGGCGCAGCGTGCGGATGTGCATGTCCACGGTGCGGGTCTCGCCGTAATAGTCGGTGCCCCACACCTGGGCCATCAGCTGGTCCCGGGTGAAGGCCATGCCGGGATGGGACAAAAACAGCCGCAGCAGCTCGTATTCCTTATAGGTCAGGGGCACCCGCTGCCCGTCGCAGGAGACGGTGTGGGCGTCCTGGTCCAGGGTCAGGCCGGACAGGTGCAGCACGTGGCTGGGCCGGGCACACCGGCGCAGCACGGCCTTGACGCAGGACACCAGCTCCATGACCCCGAAGGGCTTGGTAAGATAGTAGTCCGCGCCCAGGTCCAGGGCCTGGATCTTGTCATATTCCGCCCCCCGGGCCGTGGCCATGACCACGGGGATGGAGCGGGTAGCCGGGGCGGCCCGCAGGCGGCGCAGCAGCTCCACCCCGTCCACGCCCGGAAGCATTACGTCCAGCACCACCAGCTCCGGCAGCTCCCGGGCCGACTCCAGCGCGGACCAGAAGGCCCCGCCGTCGGCGAAGCCCTGGGCCTGGAACCCGGTGGACTGCAGGGTGTATACCTCAATATCAAGGATACTGGCATCGTCCTCTACGCACCAGATCATGGGTTATCCCTCCTTGTGCCGGCCGGTGATGGAAAAAATCACCCACTCGGCAATGTTGGTGGCGTGGTCGCCGATGCGCTCGAAATACTTGGCGATCATCAGCAGGTCCAGGGCATACTCCCCGTCGCCGGGGTCGGCGGCGATGCGGGAGATCAGGGCCTGCTTCACCTGGCAGAAATAGGCGTCCACGGTGTCGTCGTCGGCCAGAACGGCCTCTGCTTTTATTGTATCATGTTTTACGAATGCGTCAACACTTTCTGTCACCATGGAGATGGTGGCCCGGGCCATCTGGCAGAGAATGTCGTCATGCTCGGCGGTGCGGCCCTTCAGGAAGGTGACGATCTCGGCGATGTCCTGGGCCTGGTCGCCGATGCGCTCCATGTCGGTGATCATTTTCAGGGCGGCGGAGATCTGGCGCAGGTCCCGGGCCACCGGCTGCTGCTGCAAAAGCAGCTTCAGGCACAGGGACTCGATGGTGCGCTCCTTCTGGTCGATCTCGGTGTCCAGGGGGGCCACCTGGGCGGCCAGGGCGGGGTCTCCCTCCGTCAGGGCCTTGGAGGCCAGGGCGATGACCTCCTCGCACAGGGCGCCCATTTCGATGAGCTCCCGGTTCAGCAGCGCCAGCTGCTGGTCAAACTGTCTTCTCATTATCCGAACCTCCCGGTGATGTAGTCCTCGGTGCGCTTGTCGGCAGGGGCGGAGAACAGCTGCTCCGTTCTGCCGAACTCCACCAGCTCGCCCAGCAGGAAAAAGGCCGTGTTGTCGGAGATGCGGGCCGCCTGCTGCATATTGTGGGTGACCATGACCACGGTGTAGTGTTCCTTCAGCTCCAGGGCCAGGTCCTCGATTTTGGAGGTGGAGATGGGGTCCAGGGCGCTGGTGGCCTCGTCCATCAGCAGCACCTCCGGCTCCACGGCCAGGGCCCGGGCGATGCACAGGCGCTGCTGCTGGCCGCCGGACAGGCCCATGGCGCTTTTCTTCAGCCGGTCCTTCACCTCGTCCCAGATGGCGGCAGAGCGCAGGGAGCGCTCCACAATGTCGTCCAGCTTGGCGTGGCTGCGGACGCCGTGGGTCCGGGGCCCATAGGCCACGTTGTCATAAATGCTCATGGGGAAGGGGTTGGCCTTCTGAAACACCATGCCGATGCGCTTGCGCAGCAGGGTGGGGTCCACCCCGGCATCATAGATGTTCTTTCCGTGGAAGTCCACCTGGCCCTGGATCTTCACGGAGGGGATCAGGTCGTTCATGCGGTTCAGAGTCCGCAGGAACGTGGATTTGCCGCAGCCGGAGGGACCGATAAAGGCGGTGATCTGCCGCTCCGGGATGGCGACGGATACGTCGTGGAGGGCGTGGTTCTGCCCGTACCACAGATTCAGGCTCTTGGCCTCAAGAATGGGTTCCATAGCAATGCCTCATTTCTTTCGCAGCTTCCGCCCCACCAGGGAGGCGGACAGGTTGATCAGCAGGGTCAGCACCATCAGAATAGCGGCGATGGAGAAGGCCAGGGCCGTCTCGCCGCCCTCGGTGGCATAAACGTACAGGGCCACGGTCAGGGTGGCGGAGGAGGTGTGCAGAGCCTTGACAAAGCCCACCAGCTCCAGGCCGAAGCCCGCCGTATACAGCAGGGCGGCGCTTTCGCCCACAATGCGGCCCACAGCCAGGATGCAGCCGGTGACGATGCCGTCCACGGCTCCGGGCAGCACCACCGTGCGGATCATGTGCCATTTCCCGGCTCCCAGGCCCAGGGCCCCCTCCCGATAGGACTGGGGCACGGTTTTCAGGCTCTCCTGGGTGGTGCGGACGATGGTGGGCAGGATCATCACCACCAGGGTCAGGCCGCCGGCCAGGATGCCTGCCTGAAGGTTCATCCGCTGGACGAACAGCAGCATGCCCACCAGGCCGAAGATGATGGAGGGGATGCCCGTCAGGGTCTCGGCGGCGAACTCGATAACGGACACCAGGCGGCGGTTGGACGCGTATTCCGTCAGGTAAATGGCGGCCCCCACTCCCAGGGGCAGGACGATGACCATGGCCACCGCGATGATATACAGGGTATCCAGAATGTTGGGCAGGATGCCCACGGTGTTCTGGATATAGCTGGTCTGGCTGGTCAGCAGGGACCAGGTGATGCCCGGCACTCCGCGATAGAAGATATAGCCGATGAGAAACAGCAGCAGGGCGCAGGTCAGCCCCGCGCACAGCCATACCAGGCCCCGCATGCCCCGGTCATACAGACGGCGGCGGGGCGACAGCTTTTCCTCCATGGGTCAGTCCTCCTTCCTTTTTTTGATGAACACGTTGAGAAATACGTTGATGAGCATAATGAACAGAAACAGCACCAGGCCGATGGAGAACAGGGCCTGCTGATACAGGCTGCCCACCGGGGCATAGGACATGCCGGAGATGATGCCGGTGGTCAGGAACCGGACGGACCGGAACAGCCCCGGCATATTGGCCACATTGCCTGCCACCATGATGATGGCCATGGCCTCGCCGATGGCCCGGCCCACGCCCAGCACCACGGCGGTGGCCACGCCGCTGCGGGCGGCGTGAAGGCTGACGCGGAAATACGTCTCGGCGGCGGTGGCTCCCAGGGCCAGGCTGGCCTCCTCATACTCCCGGGGCACCGCCCGCAGGGCCGTTTCCGACACGTTGATGATGGAGGGTAGCACCATAATGGACAGCACCAGGATGGCCGCCAGCAGACAGGCACCGGACCCCAGGGAGAAGGTGGTGCGGATCAGCGGCACCAGCACGATCATGCCCACCAGGCCGTATACCACCGACGGGATACCCGCCAGCAGCTGCACGGCGGTGCGGATCACGGCGGCCACCGGGGCCGGGGCCAGCTTGGAGAGGAAGATGGCCGTCATCAGGCCGATGGGCACGCCGATGACCATGGCCCCGGCGGTGCCGTAAACGGAGGTGAGGATAAAGGGCAGAATGCCGTATTCCGCGCCGGTGGTGGTGTTGGTGGGGTCCCAGACCTGGCCGAACAGAAACCTGAACAGGCCGATCTGGCGGATGGCAGGCAGGCCCGAGAGAATCAGGTACACGCTGATGACCAGCACAAAGCCCACGGCCACGATGCCGCACAGCAGAAACACCAGGTGGATCACATTTTCCAGGGCCTTACGGGCCCCTGTATTCTTTGAACGCATAGTCGGTTCCTTTCTTGTCCGGAACGGGAAATGCCCCTGGCCCGGGATTCGGGTCAGGGGAGGTTTCCCGGGGTGGTTACTTGGCCACGGGCACCGCACCGGCGTTTTTGATGAGGTCGGAAGCGGCGGAGGAGGTGGCGAAGTCGAAGAAAGCCTGAGCGGCGGCGGAGAGAGTAACGCCTTCCTTGGTCACCAGCACGAAGGGGCGCTGGATCTGGTAGCTGCCATCCAGGACGGTGGCTTCGGTGCAGGCCACACCGTTCACGGTCAGAGCCTTGACGGCGGCCTTGCCTTCCACGGCGGACAGGGAGGCATAGCCAATGGCGTTGGGGTTGCCGGCAACAGCCTCAATGACGCCGCCGGTGGAGGTCAGCTCCTGGTCCAGCTTGCAGGAGTCCTTGGTGTCGGTGATGGACTCAAAGCCGTCCCGGGTGCCGCTGCCGGACTCACGGCCGATGCAGGAGATGGCGCCGGGGTCGCCGCCCACTTCGCTCCAGTCGGTGATCTTGCCGGTGAAGATGTCGGCGATCTGCTGAACGGTCAGGTCAGCGACCTTGCTGTCGGCGTTGACGATGATGGCGATGCCGTCCAGGGCCACGGTGGTCTCCTTCAGGCCGGCGGACTTCTCCTGGTCCTTCAGGCCCCGGGAGGCCAGGCCGATGTCGGTGGAGCCGTTCTTCACGGCCTCGATGCCTGCGCCGGAGCCGGTGGGGTCATAGGTGACGGTGACGCCGGGATTGTCGGTGGTGAACTGCTCCTTCAGCGCGCCGATGACCTTGTCCATAGAGGTGGAACCGTTGGTGGACACGGTGCCGGAGAGAGCGGTGTTGTTGTCGTTGTTCTCAGGGGTGTCATTGCCCTTCTGGCCGCAGCCGGCCAGGATGCCCAGCACCATAACGGCGCACAGGGCGATGGAAAGAAACTTTTTCATTTTTTCAGAATCTCCTTTCGATTCGCGTTTTGGGATTTCCTTGGTACAGCTCATAGCATACGGAGCGGATGTAAAGGGGAAAAGACGCGTTTTGTAAAGTCTGCGTAAAATGCGGCGGATCGGTGCCGGAGAGGACGGCATAGCGGTGATTTTTTCTTCTCGTGAAAATATTTCCCCGCGAACCAATTCGGACCGGAAAGCTGCTGGTCATTTTATATAAACGCCTTGCCGCGCCGTATGAATGTCCATAGATCCGACGGAATGCGGCTTTCTTTTGTGACATAATTCACAAACAGCCGCATAAAATGGGGCTGTAAAATTGCCTGCTGCGAAACAGAACGACCCGGAGAGGAGGGGGGAGGCGTAAGAAATCGATTAAAGAAAGCGTGATGTGTGACAATACGGCGTTAAGGAGAGACTGTATCGCTTTACAGGGGAAAACACACATGGTAAAGTGACCATAGTCCCCTTTACCGGACATAAGGGGGACATCCATATGAGTAAGGAGAGAAAGCAATGGAAGAAAGAAAAGGCTTTGGGTCCAATTTTGGATTCCTCATGGCGGCCATCGGCTCAGCCGTCGGCCTGGGCAACATCTGGGGCTTCCCCAACAAGATGGGCGCCAACGGCGGCTTCACGTTCCTGGTCATCTATCTGATCCTGGCTGCCTGCTGCGGCTTCATCGTCATGATGGGCGAGCTGGCCCTGGGCCGCAAGACCGGCCGGGGCGCCATCGGCGCATACAAAATTCTGTCCAGGAAGTTCAAGTGGCTGGGCTGGCTGGGCGTGCTGTCTGCCTTCCTGATCCTGGGCTTCTACTGTGCCCTGGGCGGCTACTGTCTGAAGTATGTCACCCTGAACGTGGGCAATCTGTTCCATGCCGGCTTCGGCACCGGCACCCTGGACGGCGCAGGCGTGTTTGACGCCCTGATGGCCAACCAGGGCGAGTGCGTGATCTACGGTCTGATCTTCGTGGCCATCACCATGGTCATCGTGATGGGCGGCGTCGGCGGCGGCATTGAAAAGGTCTGCTCCGTGGGCATGCCTGCCCTGTTCGTAATGCTGATCATCAGCATCATCCGCGCCTGCACCCTGGACGGCGCAGTGGAAGGCCTGAAGTATATGTTCGTCCCCGGCTGGGCTCTGGCCAACGGCGTCATCAAGGAAGCGCCTAACTTCTTCTCTGTAGTATCCACAGCAGGCGGCCAGATGTTCTTCTCCCTGTCCCTGGGCATGGCGGCCATGATCACCTACGGCTCCTATCTGGATAAGAAGGAGAATCTTCAGAAAAACGCCATCATCATCGTGGTCATGGATACCCTGGTGGCCCTGATGGCCGGTCTGTGCGTGATCCCCGGCCGTTTCGCCCTGGACCCCACCGGCAATCTGGGCGGCCCCTCCCTGCTGTTCGTCACCATGCAGAACGTGTTCGACCGCATGGGCGCTGCAGGCCCCATCTTCGGCATCCTGTTTTATCTGCTGGTGGTATTTGCCGCCGTCTCCTCCTCCATCTCCCTGCTGGAGGCCGTTGTGGCCCACTATGTGGACCGTGCCCGGGACCGGGGCAAGGGCGACAAGCGGAAGCCTTACTCCGTGCTGGCCGGTATTGCCGCCGGTATCCTGTGCGTCATCGTGTGCCTGGACTCCCTGGGCAGCGCCGGCATCTCTCCCGCTGATATCCTGGGTATGCGCGGCACCATGGAAAAGCTCCCCACCTGGAGTGCCGACTGGCTGGACTTCTTCGACTGTATCGCCGAGGGCATCCTGATGCCTCTGGGCGCGCTGCTGATGAGCATCATGTACGGCTGGGAGATCGGCCCGGAGGTGGTCCATGCCGAGGCTACCCGGGAGGGGCAGTCCTTCGGGGCCTACGGCTGGTTCAAAATCTGTATCAAATACATCACGCCTCTTTGCATGCTGCTGGTGCTGTACGGCCAGATCAAGGAGTTCTTCTTCGTATAAACGGTACTTGTTCCTGATATAAACGGTATATCCCGAGCCGGGGCAGACGCTCCGGCCCGGGATTTTTTTGCTCCTCAAGGACTTCCGGCAAATTACGCCAAATCTTTGTGAAAAAGGTAAAAAGACGAGTTCACAATTTGTTAAAATAATGGAAAGTATCGCTAAGAACTTGACAAAATGCGCTATTGGCGAGTAATATAAGAGAACCAAAACTTGAGGAGGTAAATCACTCTAATGGAAAAGAAAGGTACCAAGAT
>OLRX01001061.1_pt1 | contig 21936 bp, 18 predicted proteins | sample 1672991 | NCBI WGS metagenome assembly OLRX01 (sample SAMEA3136744, study PRJEB25190) | human gut metagenome | biome: human gut; feature: human-associated habitat; material: faeces | place: Austria | collected 2013
TAGAGCTTCGTCGTCACCTCGTGGCCCGTATCGGCGAGCCAGTTCGCGCAAAGGTACACGCCCTCGCCGTAGTTGCCCACGGGGTCCTGGTCGCCGGCGATGCAGAGGACGGGCAGGCCGGCGGGCACCTTCTTGGCCCACTCGGCGCCCTCGATGACCAGCATCATGTCGATGAAGTCGCGCAGGCTCACGTTGTGCGTGGGGTGCGTGAACGCGTCGAAGGGGTCCTCCGCGTGGTCCTTCTGCACGGAGGGGTCGTGGCAGATCCACTCGTTGCCCAGCGTGGCGCCTTCCTCGCAGCGGCCGAACATCCAGCCCATCAGCTCGCCCACGAAGGCCGGGTCGCTCTCGTGGCCCTTGCCGGCGGCGATGGCCTCGTCCAGTTTCGCGCGCACCTCATGCGTGTTCTTGAAGATACCGGTGGTGCCGCAGTAGACGGCGCCCGCCAGCTCGTCGCCGTACTTCGCGCTGAAGTCGCGCGCGATCATCGATCCCATCGAGTGCCCGAACAGGAAGTAGGGCAGATCGGGGTACTTCTCGCACACGAGGTCCTTGAACCGCTTCTCATCCTCCATCATGGTATGCGGCCCCGCGTCGCCCCAGTCGCCCCAGGTGCCGTTCGCGATGGCGGTGGCACCGTGGCCCACGTGGTCGTCGGCCGCCACGATGAAGCCGGCGTCCATGAGCGCCACGATCATGTGGAAGTAGCGGCGGGAATGCTCGCCGAAGCCGTGGATCAGCTGCACGATGCCCTCCGGCTCGCAGGCGGGGACGTAGATCCACCCCGTCACCTGGTCTCGGTCGTTCGACGATGGAAAGCGGATCTCGTGCAGCATGGCAGTTCCCTTCTCTCGCGTTCATGGAACGGTGTGCGTGGAGCGGCGGCCGCGGGTCGGCGACCTGCGTGCCGGCGTTTGCGAGCGGCCTTTCTGCCGGGCTCGCGTGGCAGACGTCAACGGGCACCCGCACCCATTATCGCAGACAGGAGCCTTCGGGGCTCCGTGTTTTTCGCAACGCGCCTTGCGGCGGCACGCCGTTTTGCGATAATGGGCAGACGCGCCGGATCCAAGGCGCGACGAGGACGGCGTCGTGAGAAAGCGGGGGATCGATGGACGAGATCGGGAAGCTGGGCTTCGGGTTCATGAGGCTGCCCGTCGTCGAGGGCGACGGCGGCAAGGAGATCGACATCGAGCAGGTCAAGCATATGGTAGACCTGTTCATGGACGCGGGCTTCACCTATTTCGACACGGCGCGCGGCTACCATAACGGCCGGTCGGAGGCGGCGCTGCGCGAGGCCAGCCGGAACCGGCGCGGAAGCCGGGCCGTTGGGATACGGATAGGGGGTCTCGGTCAGCGCCGAGAGCAGAGCCCCTGCCCCGGAAAGCCCCGCCCCGGCTCCGCGAACCACGGAACCGTCGCCGCAGGTTACGAAGCTCTGGTAGCAGGGGACGCCGAATTCCGTGGTCATGTCCCGGAACCAGACATGGATGCCGCGCCGGGCGTAATCCGCGAGAAGTACCGCCAACGGGTGCTCGCCGTCCGCGAGCAGCTCGAAGCACTGGCCGCGCCGCCACGGTACCGTGGCTTCGGCGTCGCGTTCCAGTATTTCAGTGAGCGCGCCGACCTTGGCTTCATCGAGTGTGTTGCCCGAAGCCATGCCCGTGGAACCCGGCGACAGAAAAAGAGCGGGCTCGTCGAGATTGCAGAACAACCCCACGGCCTGCACCGGGACGAGTATCGCGCTGCCCGAAACGCCGCGGCCTTCCATCCAGTAAAGAGGCTGATCGTTGTACTCGGCGTCGATGGGCAGGCCGCGCGGATCGATGGCGGCCCGGCCTTGCGCCAGCAGTTCCGCATGGTTGGCCCGGACAATCGGCGTGGGGTGGAGGCGATCGGTGATGGCGTCCCCGTCCACGGACAGATAGGCCGAAGCGCGTTCGACCATCTCCATCGAGTAGGACGCCCGGGCCGTGGCGATGGACAGGCCGCGCCCCCATGTGGTGCCTTCCCCCTGCAGGGTATAGTCGAGCTTGCCGTTGCGCACGGCGATGTCCACGTTCCAGTTTCGCAGTAGTCCCACGGGTGCGAGCGAGGATTCGTGCCGCATTTCCGTTCCGGCGATCACGCCGCAGGTGGCCAGCGAGGCCAGCGCTTCCGCCGCCGTATGCTGGGCCGGGGGGCGGGACCAGATGGGCTGTCCGGGAACGGCCCGCTCGGCGTGAACCTCCGCCGCCGTGCGTCCGTGTTTGGGCGGCTCCGCGTTCCGCACATACGCGGGCAAAGGGAGATCGTTGTCGTCGGGATGCGGCAGGGGATGGTGCCGGGAAAGGTTTTCTTCGAACAGCGCGTTCCATGCGGCAAGGTTCGCTTGCTCCTCTTGCCCTTCTTTCGTGAGGGATTTGCGGGCGAAGCTGAGGTACGGCAGGGGGGTGGCCCCTTCCAGCCGTTCAAGTTCCCCGGCTGAGACGCCGTTCAGCATTCCGGCGTGTCCGGCGTTCAGGAATGCCGTTTCGCAGAGCAAGCCCATGAGCACCGGACGGGAAGGCGTACGCAGCGCGGCGGCTTCATCCGGGGGCAAGGCCGCGATGCGGCGCAGCAGATGGCGGTGCAAAAATTCGTCGAGAGGGGCGGCCTCAAGGCGGGCGAGCGCATCCTCAAAGCAGAGATCTTCCGGCGGCTCGCAGGAAAAGTATCCGGTCATGGATTCGGTGGAGGCGTGGGTATAGCGATAGGGGAGGGTGGTCGTGGGCATGGCTGTCCTCGGGAAAAAGTGAAATCGGCTTGCGTTACGTTGCCCAAAACGTCGGGAAAAGGCAAACGCGCCTTTGGTGCGGAACGGGCTGGATCCCGTGTTGTTTCGCATGGTGCCCTGCCTTTGCGGAGGTGGACTTGCCGCCGGAACACGTGGACGGGTCTTGACATTTCCGCTGATATGGATAAAAGAGTTCGTTTCTTACGTAAAAAATCGCGCTCCGGCGCGCAGGAGGTTATCATGAGCGACGAAAAAACCCTCGTGGGTGCCGTCAAGACTGAGCAGGGCGTTGAAGTGAAGGGTATGCTGATGCAGCCCGTCGTTGAAAAGTGCGAAGGCTGTGATCGCGTTCGTACGTTTGAAGAGCAGCAGTTCTGTGGCAGCTACCCGAACCCCGCCAAGAAGTGGTTCGACGGGCGCTGCAACTTTGCTACCCACATCAAGACGGAAAGCGGCAAGGCCGCCAAGGTCAACCCGTTGAAGGCGTCCAAGCGTGCTGCGAAGGGTCGTTAAGCCGTTCGGAAGCGTTTTGCTCGCGGGTATGCACCGCAATTTTTTTGAGAACGCCCGTCTTTGGAAAGGGCGTTCTCCCAAGGCAGGGGGAGGCTTCGTCTTCCCCCTTTCTTATTTTCCGAAGCCGTACACGAGGAACATATGACACGTTTTTCTCGGCTTATTGAGTCCATCGGACAGCAGCGGGACAAGGTCATCGAATACCAGACCCGCATGACGGAACTCCCCGCTCTCGGCCCGGAGAACGCCGGCACGGGCGAAATGCCCAAAGCCCTGTATCTGGAAGGGCTGTTGCGTGAGCTCGGCGTAACGGACATCCTGCGCATTGACGCGCCCGACCCGCGGGTCCCCGATGGCGTGCGCCCCAATGTGGTCGCGCGCATCCCCGGCGTGTCGCCGCGTCGGCTCTGGATTCTGGGGCATATGGACGTTGTGCCTCCGGGAGAGCTTTCCTACTGGAAGACCGATCCGTGGAAGGTTGTCGTCGACGGCGACAAGATCCGTGGCCGTGGCGTGGAGGACAATCAGCAGGCCATCGTTTGCGGCCTGCTCATTGCACAGGAATTGAAGGCGCAGGGCATCACCCCCGACCTCTCCCTTGGCCTGATTTTCGTTTCCGACGAAGAGACTTCCAGCCGTTACGGCATCCACTACATCCTCAAGACCCACGCCGATCTGTTTGGCCCCGACGATTTCGTGGTCGTGCCCGATTACGGCGTGGCGGATGGTTCCTCCATCGAAATTTCCGAGAAAGGCCAGCTGTGGATGTGCGTCGAGGTGCTTGGGCATCAGTGCCACGCGTCCCGCCCGCAGGAAGGCCGCAACTCGCTGGTCGCCGCCGCCGATATGATTCTGCACGTGCGGGATCTGGAATCCATCTATGCTCAGGTCGATCCGCTGTTCCAGCCCCCGTGCTGCACGTTCGTCCCGACGCGCCACGAAGAGAACGTCCCCAATATCAATTCCCTGCCGGGCAAGGACGTGTTCTACATCGACTGCCGCATTCTGCCGGGCATCAGCCACGACGACGTGCTCGCCTCCGCCCGGGAGATCATGGAAGCCGTGGCGGAGCGTCATGGCGTGACCGTGGATATCACCACGATGACCAATGCGCCCGCGTCGCCCGCAACCCCGCCCGACAGCGAAGTGGTGCTCCGCCTGTCCGCCGGTATCCGTGAGATCTACGGCATCGAGCCGCACTGCGACGGCAGCGGCGGCGGGACCGTGGCCGTGGGCTTCCGCGACATGGGCATCCCCGCTGCGGTCTGGGCCAGCGTCGTGCCGACCTATCATCTCGCCAACGAATACTCCCTCATTTCCCGCACCATCGGCGACGCGCAGGTGCTCGCCCGGATGCTGTTTGATTAGGGGATGATGAAGATTGGGGAGGGGGAACCCTTCTGAAGAGGGGCTTCCCCCTCCCCAAACCCGACCCCTTTCCCTCCTAAAGGCTTTTGTATTGTTCGATGGAGGGGCGGGCGGCTTGGGAGGCTGTTTCTTGATGGGCGTCTCCCGGCGGCTTGTTGAAAGGGAACATTTCGGTATAGCCGGGACTCTCCCTGCTTCTTTTTCAAAGAATACTCCTTTCGCGTCCCCTCCCCACCAGTCGAAAGTCTTGGGAAGGGTGGGGTACGGGGGAGGGAGAACCCTTCTCCAGAAGGGTTTCCCTCCCCCGCTTTTTCCCAAGGAAAAGCTTATGTTCGATTGTATAGTCGTAGGCGCGGGACATGCGGGCTGCGAAGCCGCCATGACGTTGGCGCGGTTCGGGCAGCGCGTGCTGCTGATCACGGGCAATGTGGATCGCATCGGGCACCTTTCGTGCAACCCCGCCATCGGGGGGCTCGCCAAAGGGCATATGGTCCGGGAAATCGACGCCCTCGGCGGCATGATGGGCCTGTGGGCCGACAGGGCGGGTATCCAGTTCCGCACGCTGAACGCCAGCAAGGGGCCCGCCGTACGGGCCACCCGCGCGCAGATCGACCGCGACAGCTACATGGAGGCGGCGAAGGCCGCCCTGTTCGCCGAGCCGGACATCACCATCTGGCAGGATACCGTGGACGAGGTGCTGGAGCGGGGCGGACGCGCCGCCGGGGTTCGCACCGAGCTGGGGCAGACCTTTGAGGCCCCGCACGTCATCCTGACCACGGGCACGTTCCTGTGCGGGCTCATCCATGTGGGGCTCACGCATTTTCCCGGCGGGCGCCTCGGCGATGCCGCCGCCATGAAGCTTTCGGATTCGCTGCGGAAGCACGGCCTCACCCTGGGCCGCCTCAAGACCGGGACCACCCCGCGGCTGCTCCGGTCGTCCATCGATTTTTCGCAAATGGAGGAACAGCCCGGGGACGATCCGGCTCCGGGCTTCAGTTTTTACGGGCCAAAGCCCGGACAGCCGCAGGTGCCGTGTTATGTGACGTGGACCAACGAGCGGACGCACGACGCCATCCGATCGGGTATGGACCGCTCGCCGCTGTTCACGGGCGTCATTGAAGGCACGGGCGCGCGCTACTGCCCCTCCGTGGAGGACAAGGTGGCGCGGTTTCCCGAGCGTGAGCGGCACCACGTCTTTATCGAGCCGGAAGGGTTGAACGGGCAGGAATGCTACGCCAACGGCATTTCCACCAGCCTGCCGCTGGATGTGCAGCTTGCCATGATTGCCAGCATCCCCGGCCTCGAACATGCCAAGATGGTGCGTCCCGGCTATGCCATCGAATACGACTATGTGGACCCGGTACAGCTTGAGCCCACGCTGGAGGCCAAGGTACTGCCCGGCTTGTGGCTGGCGGGGCAGATCAACGGGACGTCCGGCTATGAGGAGGCCGCCGCTCAGGGGATGTGGGCCGCGATCAACGTGGGGTGCCGCCTGACGGGCCGCCAGCCGTTCCTGCCGGGCCGCGACGTGGCCTATATGTCTGTGCTGGTGGATGATCTCGTGACGCGTGGGACGCAGGAGCCGTATCGTATGTTCACATCGCGGGCGGAATACAGGCTGCTGCTGCGCGAAGCCAATGCCGACGCGCGGCTGACCCCGCTCGGGCGGGAGCTCGGATTGGTGGGCGACGAACAGTGGTCCGCCTTCCGGCGCAAGCAGGACGCATTGGGGCGGCTGCTGGACATGCTGCGTGAAGTGCGGGTTTCGCCGGACGCGGCGACGAGCGACGCTTTCCGCGAGCTGGGCGAGCCCGTGCCGAACAAGTCGCTGACGCTGGAGGAAGTGCTCAGGCGTCCGTCCATGACGATGGAACGGCTTGAGCGCCTGCATCCCGGCGTGACGGCTTTTCCGGAAGAAGTCCTTTTGGAGGCGGAGACCTCCGTGAAGTACGCGGGCTATCTGGTGCGGCAGGACGAGCTGGTCAAGCGCTCCGCACGGCTTGAGGAGGTCCGCCTCCCGGCGGATCTGGATTACCCCTCCGTTTCCGGCCTGTCCGCCGAGATCGTGGAAAAGCTCTGTGCCGTACGCCCGCGTACCCTTGGCCAGGCGGGGCGCATTTCCGGGGTGACTCCGGCGGCGCTGACCTGCCTGGAAATCCATCTGAAAAAACGCTCCCTGCTCGGATAGCCATGAAGAGGTGGCCGCTTGAAGCCCTTTTTGCCGGATCCGGCGGCGTAGCCTTTCCCCGGATGACCGCGCTTGTGGGGGCCGGGGGCAAGACGACGCTCATGTACGCGCTGGCCCGGCGCATGGCCGATGCGGGGCGGCGTGTGGTCTGCACCACCACGACCAAGATTTTCCCGCCGGAGGATGGCCTTCCCGTGGTTCTCTTGGAAGGCGCGGCCGATCCCGTTGCCGCCGTCCACGATGCGCTGAGCGCCGCGCCGTGTGTTGTGGCTGCCGGGCGTCCGCTGCCGGATGTGCGGAAGCTGGACGGCGTATCCCCCCGTATGCTTGCCGTACTGTCGGCGGCGTTGCCCGCTGCCCTTTTTCTTGTGGAGGCCGACGGCGCGGCCCGTAAGCCCCTCAAGGCGCCCGCGGCGCATGAACCCGTCCTGCCGGAGCCTCTGGGCTGTTGCGTGGCGGTGGTCGGTCTGGACAGCGTGGGGCAGCCGTTGGACGACGGGCACGTGCACCGTTCCGCACTGGTTTGCGCGGCGGCGGGGCAGGAGCCGGGGAGTCCGGTGACGCCCGCGACGCTGGCCTGTCTGGTGGAGCACCCCGAAGGGCTGTTCCGCAACTGTCCGGCGGGGTGCCGCCGTCTCGTGTTCGCCAATAAGGGGGACGGGCCGGGGGCGCTTGATGCCGCTTCCGAAGCCGCCGCCCTGTCTCGTTCCGTGGCGTGGTTTGCGGGAAGCGCGGCCCAGGGCTGGTGCGTCCCGTTGACGGAGATCGGAAGAGGGTCAGGCTCTGGGCTCCATCGCTCTTGGCTCGGGCGGGGTCGTTGTGCACCTCGATCATCAAGCCGTCTGCACCGACTGCCACCGCAGCTTTGGCCAGACTGGGCACCATAAAGGCGATGCCCGCGGCGTGGCTGGGGTCAATCACAACCGGCAGATGGGTCATCTTTTTCAGCATGGGCACGGCGGAAATATCCAGCGTGTTGCGCATGCTGGTTTCAAAGGTGCGGATGCCGCGCTCGCACAGCACAACATTGGGGTTGCCCTCTGCCATAATATACTCGGCGCTCATCACCAGCTCTTCCAGCGTGGCGGAAAGGCCGCGCTTGAGTAGAACGGGGATGTTGGTGCGGCCAACAGCCTTGAGCAGTTCAAAGTTCTGCATGTTGCGCGCGCCGATCTGGATCATATCCACGCCGGTTTCCTCAAACAGGGGGATATGCTCGCTGTTCATCAGTTCGGTCACAATGGGCTGGCCGGTCTGGCTGCGGGCATGGGCCAGCAGTTCCAGGCCCTCGGCACGCAGCCCCTGGAAGCTGTAGGGGCTGGTGCGCGGCTTGAATGCGCCGCCGCGCAGGATGCTGGCCCCCGCGGCCTGCACACGCTGCGCCACAAAGGTGATCTGCTCCTTGCTTTCCACGCTGCAGGGACCCGCCATCACGGCAAAATGGCCGCCGCCAACCTTGATTTTCTTATCACCCACTTCCACCACGGTATCGTCCGGGTGGAACTTGCGGTTTGCCTTTTTGTAAGGCTCCGAAACACGGCGGCAGGTTTCCACCACCGGGTTTGCCAGCACCCAGCTTTCGCTCAGCGCCTTGGTATCACCAATCAGGCCCAGAATGTGGGTATCGCTGCCCATAGAATCGTTGATCTGGTACCCCATCGTCTGCAGTTCGTTGCAGAAAGCTTTAACCTTTTCATCCGGGGCATGCTGTTTTAATACGATGATCATGACATATTCTCCTCTATTTCTTATCCGCTTTACGGTAATTCTTCTATCCTTTAACGCTGTACAGTTTAGCACGTTAAAGTGTTAAAGTCAACCCCTGTTTTGACATTATTTTGCCCGCGGCGTATAATAAGGCTGTATTTGCAACATGTTCCGTAAAATAATCGGAGCACCGTATTTTCCGGCACATGCAGAGAAAGAGGTATTTTTACCATGGGTAAAGAAGCAAAAACCAACGCCATGCGCATGCTGGAGCGTGCCAAGGTGAATTATACATCGCACGAATATCCCCACGAGGAAGGCCAGGCTGTGGACGGTGCCCATGTGGCGCAGCTTACCGGCCAGGACCCTGCCAAGGTGTTTAAGACCCTTGTCACCCAGGGGGCAGACCGCAACTATTACGTGTTTGTTGTGCCTGTTCTGGCGGAACTGGATCTGAAGAAAGCCGCCAAGAGCGTGGGCGTGAAAAGCGTTGCCATGATTCATGTGGCAGACATCAACAAGGTAACCGGCTACATCCGCGGCGGGTGCAGTCCCGTTGGCATGAAAAAGCAGTTTGCCACCGTGTTTGACGAAAGCTGCCTGGCCCAGCCCACCATCCTGGTTTCCGGCGGGCGGATCGGCACCCAGATCGAATGCGCCCCGGCAGACCTTGTTAAAGTAACCCGCGGCAAAACCGCCGCCATCACCGCGGAGAATGCCTGATGATGCGGCTGGATAAATACCTGTCCGAGCGGCTGGGTATCCCCCGCGGGGAAAGCCGCAAGCTGGCCGCCAAGGGCCGCGTGACGGTGAACGGCGTGCTGACCAAAAAGGCTGATACTCAGATTGAGGAAGCCACTGCCGAGGTTGCCGTGGACGGCAGACTGTTGGCCGGGGCTTACCAGAAATACGTTTACCTAATGCTGAACAAACCGGAGGGCGTTGTGAGCGCCGCGCAGGACAAACGCGATACCACCGTGGTGGATCTGGTAAAAGATGCGTTCCCCCGCCGGCAGCTATTCCCCGCCGGGCGGCTGGACAAAACCAGCACTGGCTTTGTGCTGCTGACGGATGACGGCACGCTGGCGCATGACATCCTTGCGCCGGGCCGCCATGTGCCCAAGCAGTACCTTGTTACGCTGGATACCCCGCTGACCAACGCGATGCGGGTCGGCTTTGCCGCCGGGGTCACATTGGCAGACGGCCAGACGCTGGCCCCTGCCGAGGTGAAGCCCGCCGGAGCTGACCCCTGTGTGGTGCGGGTCACGCTGCACCAGGGGGTCTACCACCAGATCAAGCGGATGTTCGGCGTGTTTGACGCCGGGGTGAACGCCCTGCACCGGGAAGTCATCGGCCCCGTTGCGCTGGATGCTGCCCTTGTTCCCGGCCAGTGGCGGGAGCTGACCGCAGAAGAAGTAAACGCCCTGCGCGCCGCCGCCAAACCGAAAAATTGAATTTCATTTTATTATCAGCTCACAAACACAACCCGACCCCGTGCGCATCTTGCACCGGGCCGGGTTTATTTTTAATTAAAAAAGAATAATGAATAATGAATAATGGTTGTGTGACGCCCGCGGCGTCACATTTTAACTAAGGGCAACACCGCACAATTCCCGCCTTGCGGCTTAAGCACCGCTCCGGCATCTGCGGCACGGCATCTGCGTTGCCAAAATGCTCGATAAGACATCCAGTATTATCTGCGCTTTTGGCTTGGCATCTGCCGCACCTCGCTCGCCGTATCGGCACTTAGAATTATGCGGTATTGCCTAAGGTATATCTGAAAACAAAGAAAATGACGGATATTTCGCAAACACAAGCAGGATGTAAGGCAAAGAGCCGCCGGAATCCTTTGTATATTCCAAGGCTTTTTAACGCAAAATCCCGCTGCGTTTGTGGAAATAGACGATATTTCGACGTTTCAGATACACCCCAGGCCAGCTGCTCCGGCAAAAAGCATTCCGGCCAGAGCAACGGACCTGTTTTATTTGCGCCGCCGCGGGCGGCGCACCGACATTATTCTTTATTCTTTATTATTTATATTATTTATCTTTATTCTTTATTATTTAATACTTGGGAGAAATTGTGTGCAATAACTGGTCGCCCTGCACCGGGCCGACTGCCTTATTTTTTCCCCTCATCCCGCAACCACAACCACACTCCAAAGCATCCCGCTGCCCTGCACCAGCAGCATCACGGCTTCCACCGCAACGGCGGCCAGCACACACACAATGATGGGACACTTTTTCCATGCCAGACCACCTGCCACGGCAGCCCCCACAACCCCCAGCACCGGGTTGGCATCCACGCTAAACACACCGGGAAACACCAGCGCCGTCATGGCGGTATAGGGGATCAGCTGCAAAAAGTGTTCGACCCGCGCGCTCAGCCTGATGCGGCCCATCAAAAAGGCGGGCAGCACACGGGGCAGGTAGGTCACCAGAGTCATACCCAAAATCATCAGGTAGATATCACGGTTCTGCATGGCTGTTCTCCTCCCCTGCCGCATTGGGCGTTACAAAAAATGACCCCAGCGCCGCACATCCCAGCGTGGAAAGGATCATCGACCAGCCGGAATCCAGCTGCACCACGTTGCACAGCACAGTGTTGCAGAGCGCCGTCAGCACAACCAGCGCGGCCAGGCGGCCGTTGCCGTGCAGGCCGGGCATCAGCAGGCCAATGAACATAGCATACAGCGAAATGCCCAGTGCCGCGGTGATCAGCGGCGGCAGCAGCCCGGTTGCAATGGCCCCCAGCCAGCTGCCCAGCGCCCAGGAAAGATAGGAGCAGAACGCCATGGAGAAAAAGTACCGCGGCGTGCGCGGGGCGTTGGCCGTGGTGGTGTACACGGCAAAGGTTTCGTCCGTAACGCCAAAAGCGGCCAGCATACGCACCGGCAACCTGCCGCCCTGCATCTGGTTGAACACGCAGGTGCTCATGATGATATGCCGCAGGTTCAGGATAAATGTTGTCAGCACAATGGTCAGCACAGCAGCGCCCTGCGCCACCATACCAGCAGCCATCATCTCGCTGGCACCGCCGTATACGGTCAAGGACATCAGCACCGTCTGCCAGGTGTTCAGGCCCGCCTGGCGCGCCATTACGCCATAGGCAATGCCCACCGGCACATACCCCAGCATAATGGGCACCGCGCTGCGGGTCCCGGCCAGCCACTCCTCTTTTTTGGTCATATTCCTTCCCCTTTTCCTACTGATCTGGTCGATTGCGCGAAATATGGTTTATTATAGCACCGCTCCCTGGCCGCAGCAAGTTTTTCTTGCCGTAAGAGATAGAATAGCGTATAATGTAAAAGAATATATTTTGTTTTTACCTCGTGTGCCCTTTGGCCATTCTTCTGCCGGGCACACCCATCTATAAATTTGATTGGGGGATCTTGCAAATGTCTGGTTTTATCCCACTTTCCGTGCCGAACTTCGGCGAAAAAGAAGCAGCTTACGCTGCCGAGGCTATTACTTCCGGCTGGGTTTCCACCAGCGGTGCCAAAGTTAGCGAATTTGAGGAAGCACTGGCTGCTTATGTAGGCATGCCGCGCGCTGTTGCCGCCAACAGCGGCACCTCCTCGCTGCACCTGGCCGCAATGGCGGCGGGCATCCGCCGCGGGGATGAGGTGATTGTGCCCACCCTGACCTTTATTGCCGCTGTCAACCCGCTGACCCGCTATGTGGGCGCGGAACCGATCTTTATCGGCTGCAACGATACCCTTTGCATTGACCCGGACGCCGTGGAGGATTTTTGTGCCAACCACTGCACCCTGAAAGAGGACGGGCTGTACAATAACAAAACCGGTGCCCGCGTGCGCGCGCTGGGCGTGGTGCATGTGTTTGGCAATATGGCCGATATGCCCCGCCTGCTGGACATTGCCCGCCGCTACAAGCTGATTTTGATTGAGGACGCCACCGAAGCGCTTGGCACTCGCTACACCGCAGGCCCGCTGGCTGGCAAGGCCGCCGGCACCATGGGCGATATCGGCTGCTACAGCTTTAACGGCAACAAGATCATGACCACCGGCGCAGGCGGTTTTGTGGTTTCCAACCACGCCGATTGGGCCGAGCACGCCAAGCACCTTTCCACCCAGGCCAAGGCCGATATGCTGCAATTTCTGCATGATGAAGTCGGCTACAACTACCGCATGACCAACGTGCAGGCCTGCCTGGGCCTTGCCCAGCTGGAAAGGCTGGAGGGCTTTGTGGAGACCAAGAAAGCCCGCTACGACCAGTACAAAGCTGCTCTGGACGGCGTACACGGCCTTCGTATTCTGCCGTTCAAAGAGGAATCTGACGGCGTGCGCTCCAACCACTGGTTCTACAGTCTGTACCTGAAAGATTCCGGCCTTGACCGCGATACCGTGATTGCCAAACTGCAGGATCAGGGCATCCAGACCCGCCCGGTATGGGCCCTGATCAACGAGCAGGCCGACTACCCCAAAAACGAAGCGTACGCCCTGGAAAAAGCCCAGGACTACCGCAAGTATATCGTCAACCTGCCCTGCTCCACCAACCTGACCGAACAAGACTGCGAACGCGTGATCGCGGCAGTTAAGAACCTGTAATTTGAGTTAGGAGGGAGGAGCTAGAAGTTAGGAGTTATTGGTGTGCGCTGCCGCGCGCAATTTTGGATATTAAGGCAACACCGCACAATTCCCGCCTTGCGGCTTAAGCACCGCTCCGGCAGCTGCGGCACGGCATCTGCGTTGCCAAAATGCTCGATAATGTCGGGTTGCGGTACCCGCATCGTGCTTCGGGGGCAAAAGCCCCTCGCACTCTGCGACCGCTGCCCCTGCTTCGGTTCGCTGTTTCCGCCACTGGCGGCGCTCACCTTTGCAGCATCCAGTATTATCTGCGCTTTTGGCTTAGCATCTGCCGTACCTCGCTCGCCGTATCGGCACTTAGAATTATGCGGTATTGCCTAAGTCTTTCACCTTTTTCAAAATTTGCGGCGTAAGCCGCACTTTCAACTCCTAACTCCTACTTCCTAACTCCTACCTTCCCAAGGGGGTATTTTACCTGAAAGTCGAAGAACTTTTTATTTCGGAGTCCTGCACGGTGCTGGATACGATGAAAAAGCTGGATGAAACGGGCCAGCGCATCCTGTTTATTGCGCCGGAGGGCAAGCTGAAGGCCGTTGTGACAGATGGGGATATCCGCAAGTGTATCCTGCGCGGCGGCGCGCTCAGCGCCCCGCTGACCCAGGCTGCCAATTATCACCCCCACAGCCTGCCGGTGGCCGAGCGCGGCCGCGCCCGCGCCGAGCTGCAGCGCCTTGGCATTGATGCCCTGCCCATTCTGGACAAGCACGGCGTCATCACCGATATTGTGTTTGCGGGCGGCGTGGATGTGGACAACCGCAAAAAGGTGGATATCCCCGTTGTGATGATGGCGGGCGGCCTTGGCACGCGGCTGTACCCCTACACCAAAATTCTGCCCAAGCCGCTGATTCCGGTGGGGGAACAGCCCATTGCCGAGCTGATTTTTTCCCGCTTCCGGGATTTTGGCTGCCGCCATATGACGATGATTGTCAACTACAAGCGCGGAATGATCAAGAGCTACTTTGCCGACCTGGAAAAAGACTATACCGTTGACTTTATTGACGAAGATGTGTTCATGGGCACCGGCGGCGGGCTCTGCCTGCTGAAAGGGCGGATGGATTCCCCATTTTTCTTTACCAACTGTGATACCCTACTGGACCTGGATTACGGCGACCTGTACCAGTACCACAAAGCCCACGGCAACCTGGTTACCATGGTATGCGCGTTCAAGCACTATGTAGTGCCTTACGGTGTTGTTGAACTGGGCGAAGACGGCGGCATTGCCGCCATGCGGGAAAAGCCGGAGCTGAACTTTTTGACCAACACCGGCGTTTACGTTGTGGAGCCGCGCGTGGTGGAAGAGATGAAGATGGGCGAAGTGATCGGCTTCCCTGATGTGATCGACCGCTACCGCGCCGCCGGTGAAAAAGTAGGCATCTACCCCATCAACGAAAGCTCCTGGATGGACATGGGCCAGATGGAAGAGCTGGAAAAGATGAGAAGAAAGCTGGAACAACAGAGCTGAGTTAAGAGGGAGGAGTTAGGAGTAATTTATGCCTGTAACGATCATTGCTGAAGCCGGGGTAAACCACAACGGCGATTTGGAAACCGCCAAGCGGATGGCTTATGTGGCTAAGGAATGCGGTGCAGATATTGTAAAATACCAGACCGCTGTGCCGGAGCTTGTGGTGAGCAGGTTCGCCGAAAAAGCCGAATACCAGAAACAGACCACCGATGCCGCCGAAAGCCAGCTGGAGATGATTCGCAAGCTGCATTTTTCGTTTGAGGGCCACCGGGAACTGAAAGAATACTGCGATTCCATTGGCATCCAGTATCTTTCCGCGCCGTTTGATATCCCCAGTGTGCGGTTTTTGGGCACACTGGGCATGCCGCTCATTAAAATTCCGTCTGGCGAGATCACCAACCTGCCCTATCTGGAAGAGATCGGCAAGCTGCACACCCCGGCGCTGCTTTCCACCGGCATGTGCAACTTAAGCGAGATCACCGACGCCCTTGGCATCCTGGACGACAACGGCTGCCCGGAAGTGACCATTCTGCACTGCAACACCCAGTACCCGACTCCCTATGAGGATGCCAACCTTACCGCCATGCTGGAGCTTTTTGACCAGTTCGGCCTGCCGGTCGGGCTTTCGGACCACACGCCGGGCTGGGAATGCGATGTTGCTGCCACGGTACTTGGTGCGCAGGTGATTGAAAAGCACTTTACGCTGGATAAATCCTGGCCCGGACCGGACCAAAAAGCCAGCCTGGACCCGACCGAGTTCAAGGCCATGGTACAGGCCGTGCGCCATGTGGAAGCCGCCCTTGGCGACGGCCACAAGCACCTGACCGCCAGCGAAGCCCCCAACAAGGCTATTGCCCGCAAGAGCATTGTGGCCGCGCGGCCCATCAAGGCAGGCGAAGTGTTCACCGCCGAAAACTTGCTGACCAAGCGCCCCGGCGATGGTATTTCCCCCATGCTGTGGTACACCGTCCTTGGCCAGACCGCCAAGCGCGACTTTGCCGAAGACGAAAAGATCGAGCTGTGATTTTTACGGGGGGTTCTCCGGCCTTTTTGCAAAAAGGCCTCGGCGAAAAACTCTGAATAGAAATAATAGAATTGGGACTTCATCGTAATATCCGTGGGATGGTTCCCTCTTAGCCGCTTTGATGCATTTTAAGCGGCAATATTGGGCAGGGTTTATTCCGTGATTTTTTATGCACGCAATAAGGCCCCCCCCTCAGGCCGCATCGCGTCCAGCTCCCCTCCAGGGGAACCAATACAAAGTTAAAACCCGCGGCAGCTCCCCTTTGAGGGGAGCTCCGGCAACGCCGGTGAGGGGTGGTTTCCTACGCAGAGCCTGATAAACAGCGGCATATGTAGCAAAGACCCGCCTGCGGGACGATGCGAGCATCGTCCCCTACAAATCAGGCCCTGATTATCACAAATTGCATTGTGCAACAAGGCAGGGGCACGGCGGGATGAGGGCATCCCGCCCTACAGATATTTTCTGATGTTCCGCCACCAACCTTACCCCATCTCCTATTCTTCATTTCTCGTTCCGAATTGATTTAACTCCTCCCTCCTAACTTCTAACTATTATGAAAAACATCACCATCATCACCTCCACCCGTGCGGAATATGGGCTGCTGCGGCCGGTTATCCAAAAGGTTGCGGCGGCACAGGACCTGCAATTACAGCTGGTTGTTACCGGGGCACATCTCTGTGCCCGGTTTGGCAATACGGTGCAGGAAATTGAGGCTGACGGCCTGCCCATTGCGGCCCGCCTGCCGATTTTTGAAGAAGAGAACCCCAACGAACCGGTGGCCCTTACCATTGCACGCACCATCACGGTATTTGACGGCTATTTTGCCGCCCACCGCCCGGATGCGGTGCTGCTTCTGGGCGACCGCTTTGAAATTTTTGCGGTGGCTACAGCGGCTGCGGCACGGCATATCCCCATTGCGCATATTTCCGGCGGGGATGTAACCCTTGGCGCGGCGGATGAATACTACCGCCACTGCATCACCAAAATGGCGGCGCTGCACTTCCCCAGCTGTGCCGAAAGCGCGGCCCGGCTGGTGCGCATGGGCGAAGCCCCCGAAACCGTGTTCTGCGTGGGCGGCCTGGGCGATGAAAACATCCGCACCCTGCCCAAAATGACGCGGCAGGAATTGTGCGCTTCCACCGGCTTTGACCTGATGCAGCCTTTTGCCATCGTGACCTACCACCCCGAAACTTCCGCCGCGGCGGGCGATCCTGCCGCGCAGGCGGATGCCCTGTGCGCCGCAATGGAAGCGGTTCCCGGCGTGTTCTGGCTGATCACCGGTTCCAACGCGGATGCCGGCGGCGCTGTGTGCACCGCCAAAATGCAGGCGTTTGCCGCCGCCCACCCGCAGCGTGCCGGGTTCATCAACAGCCTGGGGCTCAAGCGGTATCTTTCCGCCATGCAGTGCGCTGCGCTGGTGGTGGGCAATTCCAGTTCCGGCGTGGTGGAAACGCCCACGTTCGGTGTGCCGACCGTCAACATCGGCAGCCGCCAGGCCGGGCGCATCATCTGCCAGAACGTGCTGTGCTGTGCTGCCGCTGCCCCCGCAATCGAGGCCGCCCTGCGCCGTGCCCTGACCCCGGAATTTTCCGCCGTGGCCCACGCCGCACAAAGCCCCTATAACGGCGGCGATACCAGCGGCAAGATCTGCCGGGTTCTGGCCCAATTTAACTTTGCCAAACCCAAAACGTTTTATGACGGCCCCGTGCCGGAATTTAACCCCAAAAGGAGCATCTCCCTATGAAAATTCTGATCGTTGGTCTGGGCAGCATGGGCAAGCGCCGTGCCCGCCTGACCAAAGGCATTGATTCCAGCATCCGCATTGCGGGTGTCGATACGGCGGAATCCCGCCGGGCGGAAGCCACCGACCTTGGCCTGATCGACGCCGCTTACCCCAGCATCGCTGAAGCCGTTGCCGCCGAAGCCCCGGACGCCGCCCTTGTTTGCACCGCTCCCCTGACCCACGCGGCCATCATCAGCGAACTGCTGGACAACAGCCTGCCGGTATTTACCGAGCTGAATCTGGTTGCTGACGGCTATGAGGAAAACATGGCAAAAGCGAAAGAAAAAGGCGTGCTGCTGTTTCTTTCTTCCACCATGCTTTACCGGCGCGAAACTCAGTACATCAAGCAGCAGGTGGCTGCATTCGGCAAGCCGGTGCATTATATTTACCATATTGGCCAGTACCTGCCGGATTGGCACCCGTGGGAAAACTACAAAAACTTTTTTGTGGGCAACGCCCGCACCGGCGGCGTGCGCGAGATTTTTGGCATTGACCTGCCCTGGCTGCTGGATGCCTTTGGCGATGTGACCCATGTGACCGTGCAGGAGGACAGCATCAGCGACCTTGGGCTGCCCTATCCTGATTGCGTTACCCTGCTGCTGCGCCATGCTTCCGGCGCGCAGGGTGTGCTGGCAGCAGATGTGGTAAGCCCCAAGGCGGTGCGCAACTTTGAATGCTTTGGCGATGGTCTGCACCTGTTCTGGGAGGGCAACCCCAAAGCGCTGTATGAGTTCAAGAACGGTGACAAACAGTTTGTGGACACCTACACCAGCTTTGAGCATGACAACCGCTACAGCGACAACATTGTAGAGAACGCCTATGTGGATGAGCTGACCAACTTTTTTGCCTGCCTGCGCGGCGAAGAAACGTCCCGCTGGAGCTTTGAACAAGATTTGGCCGCCATCCGCATTATGGATAAAACCTGAAAATCAGTTAGGAGGTAGGAGGTAGAAGTTAGGAGTTGAATGTGCGGCTTGCGCCGCGATTTTGAAATAAGGCAAAACCTGATATTCAAAATATGCGCGGATGCGCACACCAATAACTCCTCATTCCTAACTCCTAACTTAAAAGGGGGTCACCATGCTTACTGCCCTGTTTATCGGTCTGGGGTCCATCGGGACCCGGCATTTGAAAAATCTGACGGCGATCTGCGCACAGCGCGGGCTGGCGCTGCGGGCGGATGCGCTGCGCAGTGATTTAGCCCGCCCGCTGCGCCCCGGCGCGGCGGAGCTGCTGCACAGCCAGTTCACCACCTTGCAGGATTCCGCCGCCTTGCCGCACTACGATTTGGCGTTTATCACCAACCCCACCAGCCTGCACGCGCAGGCATTGGAGGAAATTCGCGGCCTGGCAGACGCGCTGTTTATCGAAAAGCCCATTGTTTCCGCCGAGCAGACGGATGTAGACCTTGCCACCCTGCTGCCCGCCGAGCAGAAAGCCTATGTGGCTGCACCCATGCGCTGGTGCGGCACCATGCTGGCGCTGAAAAATCACCTGCCCGGCCTGCGCCCCTACAGTGCGCGGGTGATCTGTTCCTCCTACCTGCCGGACTGGCGGCCGGGGGTAGATTACCGCACGGTGTACAGTGCCCACAAGGCCCTGGGCGGCGGCGTGACCATCGACCTGATCCATGAATGGGATTACCTGGTCGATCTCTTCGGCGTGCCGGAAACAATTTGTAATATACGCGGAAAATATTCCGATTTGGAAATCGATTCTGACGACCTTTCCATCTATATTGCCCAATATCCCACCCTGCTGGCGGAAGTGCACCTGGATTACTTTGGCCGCACCTACCGCCGCTCCATTGAGCTGTTCTGCAAGGATGGCAGCTGCGTGGCGGATTTTGGCGCCGGAACGCTGACCCTGCCCAACGGTGCGGTGGAACACTATGAGGAGGACGTCAACGAGCGCTACCTGCGCGAGATGAATTATTTCCTTGACTATGCCGCCGGGGAGGAAACCGAGAGCCTGAACCCGCCCGCCACGGCACTGCAAGTATTAAAACTGACATTGGGGGAACAACAATGAACCGTCTGTTGATCACCATCTGCGGCCGTGCAGGCAGCAAGGGCTTTAAGAACAAAAACCTCAAAACCTTCTGCGGCCACCCGCTGGTGTATTATTCGCTCAGCGCCGCCGAGCTGTTTATCAAAAAGCATCCCGAACTGCACATTGACATTGCCCTAAACACCGACAGCCCGGAGCTGGCCGAATTGGTTGCCGCCAAGTACCCGGAAGTCATCTTCCTGCCGCGCGGCGAGGAACTGGGCGGCGACCGCGTGCCTAAGATGGCTGTCTATCAGGACAGTCTGCACCGCATGGAGGAACGCACCGGCCAGCCGTATGACTGGTACATGGACCTGGACATCACCAGCCCCCTGCGCACCGAATCGGACATCGAAAACGCCTTCGCCAAAAAACAGAGCCGCGATGATCTGGATCTGGTGTTCAGCGTGTGCGAAGCCCGCCGCAATCCCTGGTTCAATATGGTCAAAACTGTGGACGACCATGTTGAACAGGTCTGCAAGAGTGAGTTCACCGGCCGCCAGCAGGCTCCGGATGTGTATGATGTAAACGCTTCCATCTATGTCTTCAAGCGGGATTTCCTCGCCACCAACACGGACGGCATGCTGTGGCGCGGCAAGATCGGCATCAGCGTGATGATGGATACCGGCATTATTGATATCGACTCGGAGCACGACTACCTGTTGATGGAAGCCATTGCCCAGCACCTGTATGCCCATTACCCGGAGTTTGCCGCTGTGCAGGAGAACATTCGTGACTGACCTGGCGTTCAATCTGATCATGGACTGCGGCCAAGCTATGCTGGCCAATGGCGGCGAGGTGTTCCGCGCGCAGGACACCATGGAGATCATGGCCCGCAGCTTCGGCATTGTGGATTTCCATGTTTATGTGCTGACCAACGGCATTTTTGCTTCCGCCCAAAACGGAACGGTCAGCGCTGTGCGGCATGTTCCGGTGGTTTCCACCAACCTGGGCCATGTGGAAGCCATCAACGCCATTTCCCGCCGTGTGGCGGATGGCGAACTGGACCTGAACAGCGCCCAGCTGGAATTTGAGCGGATGAAGCGGATGCCCACCCTCTCCCCACTGTACAACTGTGCAGCAGGCACCATGGGGGCCGGCTGCTTTGCCATGCTGTTTGGCGGCGGCCTGCCGGAAATGCTGGTGGGTGCGCTGGGCGGGCTGCTGGCCTCCGCCAGTTCCTGCGCGCTCAGCAAGCACCATATCAGCCGCATTTTCCGCGATATGCTTTCCGCCATTGCCGGCACGCTGACCGCTTTGATTGCCCAGCTGGTCTACCCGGCCCTGCAGGTCAACTTTGCCATCATCGGCGCGCTGATGGTGCTGACCCCCGGCGTTGCCTTAACTATGGGCATCCGTGATATCATCAACAGCGATTATCTTTCCGGCACCATCCGGCTTGTGGATGCCCTGCTGGTTGCGGGATGCCTGGCTGTCGGCGTCACTCTGGGGTATACCTTATTAAGCACAGTAACGGGGGTGGTATGGTGAGTGCTGCTCCTGTCTGGTTTAGCATGCTGGTTCAGTTTGTGGTTGCCATGATTGCAACCATCTCGTTCGGCATCACCTTTCAGGTGGGCCGCCGCCATTACTGGACCTGCGGTTTTGTGGGGGCCGTTGGCTGGACGATCTACATTGCCTGCACTACCCTTGGCGGTATGACCGCCCCCATGGCCACACTGATTGCCACACTGCCGCTGGCCGCGCTTTCCCGCTTTTTTGCCATCCGGCACAAGGCCCCCATCACGGTATTTCTGCTGACCGGCATTTTTCCCCTGGTGCCCGGCGCGGGCATTTATTACACGGCTTACTATTTTTTGCGCAACGACCGCGCCCTGTGCACCAGCAAAGGCATTGAAACCTTAAAAGTTGCCGTTGCCCTGGCCCTTGGCATTGCCATCGTATGCTCCATCCCCCTGCCCAAGCGCCACGCCGCCAGCAGGCAGGCAAAATAAAAAATATGAAGCCCGGTGCTTCTTTGATATGCTACCCCTAGAGTAGACAGAGAAAAAACTCTGAAAGCTCTGGGGGTATTTTCATGTCAAGGATACAACCAAAAACACAGCGTTCCATTATCGCGCACAAAAGCACCTGCGCACCGTCTGGTTCGATTCCTCGCACGGGATACACGAAAAAACACTCCAGCACAAGCTGGAGTGTTTCTGATGACACACGCGGGAATCTCCCGCGGACTAAAAAACAGTCCACTGGACTGTTTTTTGTGCGCTGTAGCACACCGCCCTGTTCGATTCCTCGCACAGGATACACGAAAAAACACTCCAGCATAAGCCGGAGTGTTTCTGGTGACACACGCGGGAATCTCCCGCGGGCTAAAAAACAGTCCACTGGACTGTTTTTTGTGCGCTGCGGCGCACTGCCCTGTTCGATTCCTTGCACGGGATACACGAAAAAACACTCCAGCATAAGCTGGAGTGTTTCTGGTGACACACGCGGGAATCTCCCGCGGGCTAAAAAACAGTCCAC